>Ga0233441_1000511_pt1 | contig 46298 bp, 53 predicted proteins | sample SI_123_September_4_FD_182781 | JGI IMG/M metagenome (GOLD analysis project Ga0233441, IMG submission 182781) | Seawater microbial communities from Saanich Inlet, British Columbia, Canada - SI_123_September2016_135_MG | ecosystem: Environmental > Aquatic > Marine > Inlet | place: Canada: British...
ACTGCCGACTGCCGACTGCCGACTGCCGACTGCCGACTGCCGACTGCCGACTGCCGACTGCCGACTGCCGACTGCCGACTGCCGACTGCCGACTGCCGACTGCCGACTGCCGACTGCCGACTTTAACCCTTAACTTCTAACTTCTCTCCTTATGTTGTCTGATACCGATTTTGACCTGCTGTGTAAGCAATGCGACCTGGAAAATTTTGATTTTTTCCAGGCTGATAAAAAATCTGTTGATGCAGAGCTACTGGTTTTAACTGAGTCTGAATTAACCTCGTTATTAAAAAAACGCTCTGTTCAAGATTCCGTTGTGCTAAATTTTCTTGCTGCTGGTAGTTTTAATAATTTCATACCTTCTATTGTGAAGGCAAGAAAACAGCAGTCTGATAATTGTTCTCAAAAGGTTTATGAAAGCAATAAAACTACTGTAGAGGATAAACTAAAATCTTTGACAGAAATGCCATGCTGTGCTGTTTTTAATGATGACTTAACTACCCTGTTGACCAACTTATTAATTGACATCAAACGGACTGCGAAAACTGATAATGAGATTGTATCGAAAATATTAATCTCGGCGACTGTGTCTCCCTCTATTCGTAATGTCTTACGGACCCAGCTTAAATATCACTCTATCGATCTGGTTGTGCTGGATTATGATAAAAACTCAGGTAAATTACCTTTGTCGCAATTACAACAATTTGATTCTGATGAAGTTCTTGCTGTTGTGATGGGATGGCCAAACTATTTCGGTTTATTAGAGGATATTGCTGCAATTTCTTATTGGGCCGAAAATAAAGGAAGTCAGCTTATTTGCCTTTCAGATCCATTAAGTTTATCGCTTATAAAGTCACCCTTTAAGGTCGCAGATAAGTTGGATTATATTCTGGGTGATTTACAGGCGGTAGGATTTACAGCCAGCGAAAGTGGGGTGTCACCTTCTTTTCTGGCATCGGCAAAAGATCTTTCTAATAATCTGAAAAGCGTGCTAACAACTCAGATAAATCATGAAGATCTGACCGCCATCCAGTTATCAATGTCTGTAACCGGATTATCAGGATTTCAGCACAGTGCTGAATTATCGAATTCCACACTGCACAAGCTGGTTGATAAATTAACTGAAATAGACGGTGTGGAGAAAAAGTTTATATCTGACAGTTTAAATGAATGCGTTATCGAGATAGCAGGGCTTGATATAGAAAAAGGTTTGAAAATGCTGGCGCGCCATAACATCATTTTTGGGTATGTTTTACAGAATGAATACCCGGAACTTACAAATTGTTTATTGATTAGCTGCTCTGATCAGCATTCAAAAGAAGACGTTGAAAAACTGGTGAATAAAGTGGCAACTATGGTTAAAAATTTATCAACAGCCGGTTGCCCGGTTAAACCAAAGTTTAATAGCTAGATAAGAATTTTGTGAAATGATTAAAATAGACTCTGGTTTAAATTCTTTTAAACGCCAAACTGAAAACTGGAATATATCGGCCAGTGATAATGATGATCAACAATCACAGTTATCATTAGCAGGCCAGTTTGCAGGTTCAAACCTTTCTAATCTGGAAGGCTTTAACAGTTTTAATCCTTACCTGCCCGAATCCACTACACAGGGTTTGCTAGAATGTATTCATGAAGTGCAAACAATGAGCTGTTCGATGAGTGGCCTGAATGCCGCTTCACTGGTTTCGCTGTCCAGCTCTCAAGCTATTTTTGGCTGCCTCTCAATGATTAATAAATATCATATGATAAAGAAGCAAGCGAGAAATACTTTATTGTTATGCACAGATTTACCACAGGTCATTGATGTTGCTGCACACACAAATCTACAGCTTAAGAAAATTTCGCTGGTTCAACTAGAACAAAACCTGGACTCTACTGTAGCTGCCATTATTGTAGATGTTCCAAACCTTGCTGCTGATGAGTTTGTATCAAAATCTGTTTTGAAGCTAATTCGAGAAATGGATATCATTATTTATATGGAAGGTTCTGGGCAATATTTCTACTCTCATCACTCCATGCCAAAAAATGTAACTTTTGATTTATTGAATCTGGACCTTAGTTATCAGTGTGAAACGGACTCGGGAGTTTATGCCATATTATCAAATGATAAATTGAAGTCTTATTTACCTACGCCGAGAGTACAGCAGAAGGAAAACAGCTTCAGTTTGCAAACACAGCAGCAAAACCCATTCAGTATAGGCCCGTTAAATACGGGTGCGGGTAATATCAAAAAGATCTTACGTTGCTATGTGCAGTTACGTTTAAAGGGTACTCATGGTATCCAACAACAGGCAATGAAAGCGATTGTGGCTGCAAAGTACTTCATTAAAAAATTGGCAGACAGTGGTTATTCAGATGCATGTTTTACGATTGGAACCAGTGGAGTATGCTTTATCACTGTAAACCAACCGGTTGAGTCTAAGCTCTCTTTGGAGCAAGGTCTGGAGTGTTATAAATTACTGGGTTTATCTGCAGATGATGTATTGCCTGAAAATAAAACTCATTTTACTATCACACTTGGACGGTTGCATTGCCTGTCAAAAACTCAACTCGATGATTTGATCGAGTTGTTCTTAAACCTAGAAAACGCAGTTGAGCATGAAAAAGATGCGTAACAGATTGATGTGCATGGTGAAATCAAAATTTCCGTGGTCACCTGATTGGTGAAAAGCGTGATTTTGATTTTATCAGGTGTATAAAGGTGTTGCGTAGACTTTCATGATTCAACTGCGTTTTCTAGGTTAAAATACCTTTAATCATTCGGAATAAAAAATGGCCTATAGCGGGAACACCGGTTTAACCAGAATAATCAAAGCAGCCGTTTTTTCTTGGCAGGGCTTTAAAGCAGCTTACAAACATGAAGAAGCTTTTAGACAGGAGTTATTGCTGGCGATAGTTTTAATCCCTTTAGGATTCTATCTGGGGCAGGGTGGGGTAGAAAAAGCATTGCTTGTTAGCAGTGTGATATTGTTGTTACTGGTTGAGATATTGAATTCAGCCGTTGAAGCCGTAGTGGACCGATTTGGCGGCGAGATGCATGAGTTATCGGGCCGAGCTAAAGACATGGGTTCTTCAGCAGTTTTTCTGGCACTTGTCTACCTGGTGCTTGTGTGGGGACTGATTTTAATTTTTTAGCTCATAGCTGTTGAGTAATAATATCCTTAAATTTTTGGGTGAGAAAAAAATATTGATCAGGCATAATCTGAGCAGTTTTCCAGCCAAGGTATTTTCTTTACGTGATTGTTTATCCCTCCATTGACCCTGTTCTGTTAGAACTGGGTCCGCTTAAAATTCACTGGTATGGCCTGATGTATCTAATCGCTTTTGCCAGTGCCTGGTGGCTGGGTAAAAAGCGCGCAGCAAATTCTAATGGGCTTATTTCTCCTGTTCAGGTCGATGACCTGATTTTTTATGGAGCTGTGGGTGTAGTCGTTGGTGGGCGTGTAGGGTCTGTTCTATTTTACAATTTTGAAAGCTTTCTTGATAACCCTCTTTACCTGTTTAAAATCTGGCAGGGTGGCATGTCATTTCATGGTGGGTTTCTAGGCGTTCTGGTTGCTATGGAAGTTTACCGGCGTAAATTGGGTTGTAGCTTTTTTCAACTGACAGATTTTATTGCACCACTGGTGCCAATAGGATTGGCTTCTGGACGTTTTGGCAACTTTATTAATGGTGAATTGTGGGGAGGACCATCAGATTTACCCTGGGCAATGAAACTGCCCTGTGAAATTTTTCCAGCACATCAATACCAGGATTTTGCAGGTGCTTTATGTGCAACACCACGACACCCCTCGATGTTGTATGAAATGTTACTGGAAGGTGTTGTGTTGTTTATAGTGTTATGGGTTTATTCCAGTAAGCCACGTCCTATAATCGCTGTTTCAGGCTTGTTTTTGATGGGTTATGGCTTGTTTCGCTCAATGGTCGAAGTAATTCGTTTACCCGATGCTCACATTGGTTATTTATTGAATACTGACTGGTTGACCATGGGTATGCTGCTGTCAGTACCGATGATAATCGTGGGAATGTTATTGATGAAAATTGCCTATAAAAAGGGTTAGAGTAATGACGGTAGCGATAAATTTAGCTATTTAGTCCACGAATGAACTGACCACCAAGTGGTACGTTAAGAAAATAATCAGGATTTTTAATGAAGCAATATTTAGAGTTGTGCAGGCGCATTGTTGAAGAGGGTGAATGGGTTGAGAATACCCGAACCGGAAAAAAATGCCTGACCATTATCAACGCAGATATGACTTATGATGTCGCTGCTAATGAGTTTCCGCTTGTCACAACGAGGAAGAGTTACTGGAAAAGTGCAATTGCAGAGTTTCTTGGATATATCCGGGGTTATAGTAATGCTTCTGATTTCCGTGCTTTAGGAACAAAAACCTGGGATGCAAATGCTAATCAAAATACTGACTGGCTAAATAACTCTTATCGCAAGGGTGAAGATGACATGGGCCGTGTTTACGGGGTTCAGGGTCGTAGCTGGCAAAAACCAGATGGCGGGTTTATCGATCAGCTGAGAAAAATTGTTGATGATCTTACTAATGATATTGATGATCGCGGTGAAATCATGACGTTTTATAACCCCGGTGAATTCCACCAGGGATGTTTAAGACCCTGCATGCATACCCACACATTTTCACTGTTGAGTGATACTCTGTATTTGACTTCATATCAACGTTCATGTGATGTGCCGCTGGGGCAAAATTTTAACCAGATTCAGGTTTTTACATTTCTAAAACTGATGGCACAGATCACAGGGAAGAAACCAGGTTTGGCCTATCATAAAATTGTGAATGCACACATCTATGACGATCAGCTGGAGTTAATGCGTGATGTTCAGCTTAAGCGTGAGCCTTATGAGGCACCGCAACTGCATATTAACCCCCTTATCAAGTCACTGGAAGATTTAGAAACCTGGGTAACTCTTGATGATTTTGAAGTGACTGGCTACAAACATCATGATCCTATAGCGTATCCGTTTTCAGTCTGAAGAAATGTAGATTAGGAAGAATAAACATGAACAATATTCAAATCGATGTTGTCACTCAATACATCGAAGACCAGTCCAGACCTGAGCAGGATTATTTTGTATTTGCTTACACCATTACTATTTTGAATAGAGGTGATGAGCCGGTTAAGCTGCTCAATCGTCATTGGATTATTACTGATTCAAATCAGAAAATTCAAGAAGTACGTGGTGAAGGTGTTGTGGGTGAACAACCCTATCTAAAGCCGGGGGAACAATTTGCCTATACCTCTGGCAGTGTGCTTGAAACTTCGGTTGGCACAATGCAGGGTAGCTATGAATTGCGTACAGATGATGGTTCAACTTTTGATGCACCTATCAATGCGTTTGTGCTTTCAACGCCTAGAGTATTGCATTAATCAGAAGCGAGAGATGACATGGCTGTTTATGTAATTGGCGATATTCAGGGCTGTTATAAAAATCTACAGAGGTTATTAACTTCTCTGGATTTTGATCCGGAGAATGACTGTCTCTGGTTTGCGGGTGATCTGGTTAATCGTGGAGAGGATTCTCTAAAAGTTTTACGATTTGTGAAATCTCTGGGTGATCGGGCAGTTACCGTTCTTGGTAATCATGATTTACACCTGTTATCAGCTTATTACTCGGGCACTCAGCTAAAACCTGATGATACCCTGAATAAAGTTATAAATGCGCCAGACAGCAAAGAGTTAATGCACTGGTTGAGATTTAGGCCATTGCTTCATCATGATATTGATTTAAATTTCTCTTTAGTACATGCCGGTATTTATCCGGGCTGGTGTATGTCAGATGCACTTTCCAGGGCACGAGAGGTTGAAGCCGTTCTACAACAGGATGGCTATAAAAAATTCTTGCTAAATATGTATGGCAATAAACCAGATTGCTGGTCTGAAGATTTGCAGGGTATAGAGCGGTTACGGTTTATCACCAATGTGTTCACCCGGATGCGCTATTTAAAAACAGATTTAACCCTCGATCTGGCAGCCAAGGGAGCACCTTCCAAATTAAAAAATATTACTGTTATTCCCTGGTTTGAGTTTAAACAGTCCTCCATCAAGTTCAATCGAGTTGCTTTCGGGCACTGGTCAACATTGCCAACCGGGCAGTATGGAAACTGTTTTGCCCTAGACAGTGGGTGTGTCTGGGGTGCAGAACTGACGGCTTTACGCATCGATAAAAAAACGCCTAGATGGTTCAGACTTTCCTGCGATATAGACTAATAGACTTTGTCTATTGTGGGAGCTGCTCGAAAAGTGGTTCCAGACCCCTTTCAACATATATTCTTCAATACCTCTTCAATAAGAACAGATACCCTCTCGGTCGACTTTATAGGCTGTTTCATCGGATTAATCATACTCATTTTACAGGTGGTGCTATGTTTAATTTGTTCTATACTTTTAGTATTTGAAAAATCTTGGTCTAGAGTTATCAATGGCTATTAATCGGCGTGACATTATCCAGATGCTCAGGGATGAGAATGAATTGCTTAAAATGCGAAATAAGCAGGTCGGAAACAGGCTTGCTCGCTTACAGCAGGCTTTTCGTGTTCTAAATACAATAGATGAAAAAACACAGAATTTAACGGTGACGCCTGATCTTGAGGAGTTGTTTCATCAATTGCTCGAACTGGTTTTACATACCTGTAATTGTGAAAATGGTTCGGTGATTATGCTTGATGATAATACTCAGGAATTGGAGTTTGTAGAAGTAATCGGGGGTTCTCGTGATGCTTTAATGACTCACCGTATCAGTTTAAATACGGGCATTGTCGGAGAAACCATAAATACAGGTAAGGCGAAGTTGGTAGAAAATGTTCATGCTTCAAATAAATGGTCATCATCAATTGATGAATATCTTAGTTTTCATACAGAGTCGCTTATGTGTTCACCGCTAAAAATGGGAAATCGTGTTATTGGTGCAATCGAGTTGGTCAGTCATTCTGGTGATAGAGTGTTTGATGAAAATGATTTGAATGTATTACTTGTGGCCAGCGGTTATGTCGGTCGTGCTCTTGAACAGGCTGAGAAACTAATGATATCAACAGAGGTAGGTAAGTAATGTTCAGCAACATAAAGTCAGTTAGCTTAACGATAATCTTGTTACTGTTTACAACTTTTAGCAGTGTTCATGCTGAGTCTGTTAAATATGAATTTGCAGAATCAACCCGTTCTATTATGCGGGCAGGTCCGGGGCAAAGTCTGCCAATGCTGGTGCAGCAGCTTTATCCTGACTATAAACATATCTGGCCACAACTGGAGCATGAGATAAAACGAAGAAATCCTCAGGCATTTAATCGATATACCGGCAAAATTATACCCGGACAGCGCATGTACCTGGTGACTATAAAGGTTATTAGAAAAAGTGAAATTTTAAATTTGCATGTGGTGGGTGAAATTCAATCTATTAAAGGATATGCACTGGCTACCGATACAAGGGGAAATGATAGACGTTTAGCTGAAAAATCAGAATTGTATGAGGGTGATCGATTAACGACTGAAAAAAAATCATCTTTAGTGGTTAAAATGGTCGATGAAGCTGAAATTCACCTAAAGCAGAATTCTTCAGTTCGTCTTACCGAATATAAAATGAAATCAGGTTTTGAAACGGGAAGCAGGAGTATTCTTGATTTAATCAAAGGAGGCTTAAGGACGATTACCGGTGCGATTGGTGCCAATCCGCTTAGCGTGTATCGCTTCCATACGGGAGTGATGACCATAGGGGTGAGGGGAACAGATTATATTGCCATGTTATGTGAAGGTAATAACTGTGAACATTCTTCAGGACGTAATGATACAGATACCCGTTTGCATGTTGTGGTACTTGACGGTTTAATTTCTCTGCAGGATGAAGAGGGAGCCATTGGCGAATTGATGATGGGGCAATATGCAGTTGCTACACCGGAAACAAAGGTCATTGTTAATGATGCTTTACCCGTTAGCGGATTATTGAATGAAGCCGAGAAGAAGATTTATGATGATTTTCAGTCATCTTCATCATCATCTTCTTCAAAAAAATCTGGCTCAATGTGGCCCTGGTTGTTGGGCGGAGCATTATTTGGGATTTAAAGATTATGGCTTTTAACCTGATTAACAAAGTGGTTTTAATCAGTAGAAATCTTGATATTTACTGAAAATTTACAACTATTTAAGAGAATAAAATGAACTTTGCAAGCCTGTATAATTATTATGAACATCTTGTATTTAATTGCATCAATGAGCAATTGGTTGTGCAATATGAAGATCAGGATGAAGAATTTTTTCTGGATGTTGCCTGTTATTCTCTAACACGCTTACCATCTCGCTACATTCGACATGAAATAGATATGATTTATTATTTAGCGCCTGGTGAACAGGAAGAGATGGAAAAAAGAGTGTTAGATACGGTATTGGCCGCAGCCAAATTTATCAGTGAGAGAGTTAGTCAGAATAAATAAAGCTGATTTATATTGGAATGGCCTGTTATTATTTTATTTAATCAGGCAGCCAGGGCACCAGCCATTTCAAGTAATTTTCTGATTGTGTATTGCTTACTACCAATGACTATCGGTTGATTTATCTGAACATATCCCTCTGCAAAAGCAACAAGACGGTTATTTTTTACCAGATAAGTACCGTTAGTGGAGTGGAGATCACGTAGATAAATTTCACCATTCATAATCTGAATCTCTGCATGCTGCTTGCTTACAGACTTATCATTCAAATAAATGTGCCCTTCTCTTCCAATGATATAAGTACGACTTTCCATATTATCTAGCTCCATAACGTCATCTCTCAAGTGGGGAAAATATTGTAAATCAAACGACTTTATGTTTCCAGTCTAAACAAATTTTTATTGGTTTTGTCGTAAGTATTTCACAAAAGCATAAGGAAATTTATTCCGTTCATCGGATGGGTGTTCCTCCCGCCATGTCTCTTTCCAGTCATCAGGATTGATTGCAGGGAACCAGGTATCACCACTAAATTGATGATGTACCTCAGTAATGTAAAGGGTGTCAGCCAGTGTTAAGGTTTGTTCATAAAGGCTGGCGCCCCCTAACATCATGACTTCAGCATGATCTGACACTAGCTCGATAGCAGCCTGAATACTGTCTGTTATTTCACAACCTTCAGCCTGATAACTTGAATTTCTGCTAATAATAATGTTCCGTCTTCCCGGTAAAGGTTTACCAATTGACTCATAGGTTTTTCGGCCCATTAAAACAGGTTTGCCCATCGTGGTTTTTTTGAAATAAGCAAAATCTGCAGGTATATGCCAGGGCAGGGTATTTTTATCGCCTATCAGGTTATTTTCATCCATGGCTGAAATAATAGAAAGAGAAGTCATAGTTTTAAACGTTTGAAGCCAAATTAGATAGTTTACTGAAATCTGCCAGAGAAAGGTTTTCAGCTCTTGAGCCGGGGTTAATATCAACAGACAGGATTTGATCTCTACTGAGTAGTTTTTTAAGTGAATTACTGACGGTCTTTCGGCGCTGATTAAAAGCAGCTTTAACCACAGCTTCCAGCATCTCCAAATCACTTACCTGAGTAGGTGGACTAGCGTGTGGGATTAATCGAATAATAGCTGAATCAACCTTAGGAGGGGGAGAAAAGCAGCCTGGAGGCACATCAAACAGATATTGGCACTGACAGAAATACTGCATCATTACTGACAGTCGCCCATAGTGTTTGCTACTGGATGTATTCTTGTCAGAGGTCGCAATGATGCGTTCAGCGACCTCTTTTTGCACCATAAAATGCATATCTTTAATTAATTTGTTGTATTCAAGCATATGAAACATAAGCGGTGTAGAAATATTATAAGGCAGGTTACCCACCAGCCTGAATGGAGGTTCGAGTGATAGCGCTGCCATATCAATCTGTAAAATATCACTATTGATCAGCTTTAACTCACCGATATTTTCAGCACCCTGCTGCAATATGGGAATCAGATCTCTATCAAGTTCAATAGCTGTTAACTCTTTGCACTGTTCAAGTAATGGAAAAGTTAAAGCCCCCTGCCCAGGACCAATTTCAATAACCGTATCACCGGGCTGAAGGTTAATCGTCCTTAATAATTTATGAATGATATTTTTATCATGCAGAAAATGTTGGCCAAACCTCTTCCTGGCCTTGTGTTGTGCGGGATTACCCATGCTATATGCTGTTAATTCAATAAGTTATAAAATGGCTGTGTGTAAATACCCACGTAAACCAGGCAGTTAAGAAATAGTGGGAGAGATTATAACTCGCATCGATAATCGCATCGGTATTTATTTGAAAGAATTTCTTGCATCGAGTTTATGGCTGCTATTGATATAGGTGCTGACGAAATGATGGGGTATTGATTTGGCTCTGATGTGCCAAAAATAGCCGTTCCTGACTCTATTAAAATTGATGATTCACAACCATTATAGCTTCATTTAATATTAATACTGCCCATAGGAGTTCTGGTTACTCTTCCCTAATTACTTTGAATGCTAGACTAGGCTTTATGTCAGAATTAATTATGTTACATCGATATAGAGGGTTACCTATAAATCAGAATACCGATTCATCAGCAATAAATGAATGATGTGGAATTGAGTTGAACTACTCTGTTTGTTTTTTCAAAATAAGGCGTTTATACTTTTTGAAAAATAAGTGGAAAATCAATGTTTTACTTTAAGAGCCTGTTATTGCTCATTTTAACGTTCGTACTTATTGCATGTGCTACTAGCAGTGCAAAGCTAGACGACAAATTGATAGATGAATTGGTGAATAAGGATACATTGCCGTATCCAACCAAGTATCTGTTCTCGAGTAAAAAGGCATATGATGAAGGACGCCAAAAGTATGGTCGAGATGCATATAAAGATATCACGAAGCTTATTAATGAGATGTTTGAACAAAAACAGGTTGCAATGGCAAATGCTTATTTGGAGCTTTTAAAAGAAATAAGATACTACTCCGGTGTTCCCGCCAATATAGGCGCATTTTACCCCCATGTTGCGCTTCAGAAGAAGTCTGATCATTTAGCTGTTCAGCTAGAATTAGAGTCGGCATTAAAATTTGCCCGTGCTGGGGATATTGCAACTACTGAGCAGATTGTAAACTGGTGTTGTAAATTAAGTGAATCCAAAGCTGAGACTCACCCACATCACAAGCAAGTTAAAGAAGTTCTTAAGGCATTAGCCCCACATGTGGCGCGTGCGTTTCGAGCTAATCCAGAGCCATGGAAGAGTGATGAAAAAATTAAGCATATGACACAATACTATGCGCCATATTTTAACCCAAACGAGCGTAAGGCAGTTGAAACTCTTTTCATGGAATGGGCAACAAATGATATTCGCCTTATCAACGAGTATCTATCTAAGCATCAATACCGCTTAGCAGTCAAAAAAGTAGAATACCTAGAGGATATTTACGCTAATTTTATCAGCCTTGAAAGTGATATGAGCTTGCCTGTCATCAATGCACGTGCGCGTAAATATCATGAATTACTGGCATCCCGCCCTGGAATTTCAGATTGGACTAAACTCGCTCATGAAAGAATCGCTTGGTATTTTTTCAAAAGTGATTATGTGCCCCTACCAGAATATAAAGTACACGGTGAAAATAAATTAAAAACTAAAATTGTATCTGAGCTCAATGACTATTGTTTTCCAGATAAAAACCGTGATTGGAAATATTATTTACTGGATAACAAGGACGCTGAAGTGACTATTGATTTATTTGACTGTAAATTTGCAGGGCAAAGAGCTGGCTACCAAAAAAGAGGCATGGTCACAAAAACTCGATGGAAAACCTATGAAGAAAAAGTACCTATTTATGAGTCAATAACAACTTATGAAGAGCATAAAACCTCTAGTTACAAAATTGATATGGGCCAAACAACCAAATGCCTGACGACAAAAAATAATCGATGCACCTCTTCTTATCGAACGACTGCAGACCCAGTTGTTGTGCCTGCATCCACTTATTTAATACCAAAAACAAAAAAAACTTTAGTGGGTTACAAAACGGTAACTCGTAGACAAGCCATAAACTACCAAGAGCCTGGAATAATATATAGAAGTGGCGCTAATTGGTCGGCAATAACAGGGAAAGTCCATATGACATATCAAGGTGAATATCGTTATAAAGATATTCACGTAGATAAAGATTATATAGTTAAAGAAATAAACTCTGCTTTTATAGAGCTGGCTAATAAATTTGACTTGAAAGCATCGGTGCATTTTGATCATCAAAATGCCTACGATTATCGATACAATGAGTTACAGGAAATCTTATCGGAAACTAAAGATTTATCACAAAGGGAGTCATTGACTGCACAATTGATGTACCTTTATTCACTTCTCGATAGTAAACCGATTCTAAAATCCAAATCGAATAATATATTTAAAGATCAATATGGTATTGGCTTAGAAATGGCTGATGCGCTCAACCCTTCGATGAAACAGCCTGAATCATCTAATATAAAGGACACGCAACTTCTATACGATAAAAGTACTGAAAAATATACGCCTCATATTGGAAATGCAACCGTGGTTATTCCACGTTCATATTATTTGATGGAAATGATTGATGAAAACAGGATTTTCTGGAAAGTATGTCGCGGCGAATCTTACTGGCCACCAAGAAAAAATGTCGGTAAGGCAGACGGTAAGCTTTGTTACAATAAAAGCCCAAAATACTGGGACAAAAGAGCTAAAGAGCGTAGAAACCGAATGAAATTAAATTAAGGGCAGTGAGGTAAATTTAGCAATTATTTGATAATGTATACAGGTTAATATTGTGACAGGAAATAACAGCTTTCTTTAATGACTTGCCTATACAAACACTCTGTCATGAAAGGCAGGTTCACGCCCTGAGGTGTTCGGTCAAGCTATTTTATTCGTGATGAGTAGTGGCGAACCCCGTCGTTCCAAGGCTTTAAGGTAAACCACCTCATCGTATGATGTTTGTGTTTGCCAACATCTAAAAAGAATGCGTATCCATTTAAATGCTAAAGACCTAACTGCAGCCTGGTGCATTGACCCCTTTACACGCTGTTGCCGATAATACTCACCTGCCCAAAAAGATTTATTGATGGTCTGTGCTGCCCATTCAACAAATGTTTGTCTCAAAAATGTCGGACATTGCCAGCGCCAATGTACCCAGTGTTTTTTACCACTACGTTCAGTTACCGGTGCTATACCGGAATACTTCTGTATGTCTGCCGCACTATTGTAACGCTCTCTTTGTTCACCAAATGCAACCAGTAATCGTGGAGCCAAACTTGGTCCCGCACCAGGCAGAGCTGAAATTAACGCATAATCATCATGCTGTTTTGCGACACTTTCGATTTCAATATCAAATCGTTTAATAGCCTCTAGCATGACACGTAATTGCTCTACATTGTGGTTGCTATCTCAGATTAGGGGTGTCTTTTGGCACCCCTTTTTAGTGCCTGATAAAACTGCTCTCGCTGTTCCTGTGACACCCTCTCAAACTCATCTTTTTCCAGACTCCAAATAATCCGATCAAAGTACAAGATAACAGCATCTTCAATGCTTAATTCAGGATGGGATTCTAAAAACTCAAATATTTCATTTATCATACCCAGACTATCAATTCTTCTAACTGATTGATCAACGGGAGAAAAGAAAATAAAACAGGATTTAGTGCTGTTTTTTACAGACTAATTAATCCCCAAACCATAAATACCTTTATCGAAATATTAAACCTGCACCAATGATATTACAGGTGTTGTAACCCTGACTCATGGGGACATTAATGATTGGCTTGATACGCAGAGAAAGCTGGTATACCAGTCTGATTAATGGGGACACGATAACAAAAAATAAAAACAATAACTGGAGGGCAATCATGTCACGAAGAAAATTAGAACGAAATTTAACGGAAGCACAGCGATACGATGTTTGGGATTACAATCATCGTGCTGAAAAATCTATGGAAGAAATTTATCACACACTTAGAGAGCGCTATGGAGCACGACATAAATTGACGTTAAGGGCTGAGCAATCTGTGAAGAGCCTGAATAAATTCAAATATAAATTAAGACAAGCATTGGGGGAATATGGCGATGAATCTTATGCAAATCATTAATGATCAATCAAATATTGAGGAAGCTCAGATGTCAGGGCAAGAAATTCGCTATAAAATAATTATGAATACTCAGGTTGCTGGCGGGTCATTTGCTTGGATATAAAATGGCTATGAGGATATATCCACGTAAACCAAGCAGTTAGAAAATAGTGGGAGAGATTATAACTCGCATTGATAATCGCATCGGTATTTATTTTTGAGAGATTGTTGTTGGAGTGGCTGTTATTGATATTACCGTAACGCTATAACTAGCCAGGCAGTAAAACCTCACTCAATTAAAAATGATCTAAGTCAAACAAATAATAACTATAGCCATCCCCCCCCATTTCTCAGAAATATTAACGATACTAATAATGTGAAGAGTTTTATATCACCAGTGGCTCTGTGCTGCTGAATTCTGAGAGGGAGGTTGGAGAAATAAAATAAGCAGTGTGATCAAAAAATGAGACAACTACCTTGAAAAATACCGAAGCATTTAGAGTAGTGAAAGAAGAGCAGTCACAGTCTATAGCCAGACTAATATACGCCATTGCAGTTGGTATTTATATTGTTTGGCTAAATCATGCTCCTGTGAATATCACGTCCACAATGCCTGAGCTTAAATTGGGTAATTGGCTTTTAGCCTTCATTGCCATTTTCACCCTTAGCATTTTACTGCACGTTAGGATGTTTCCTAAACCGATGCTTATTCGTCAGGTTATTGCAATCTTGGGGGATATTGGTTGTATTACAGTTGGAATGTATGTGTTTGGTGAAATGGGGAATGTTTTTTTTGCATTATACCTGTGGGTTGTAATTGGCAACGGTCTACGTTTTGGTGAGAAGCATCTGATCTTTGCTCAGACACTTTCATTATTAGGGTTTTTATTTGTTATTTGGATGAACTCGTTCTGGCAGAATCATTTACCTTTAACTATTGGTTTATTACTTAGTTTAATTATTCTGCCAGTCTTTTTCCGCTTTATGATACTTCGTTTGAGAGAAGTGCATGAAAAGCTGGAGCAACAATTCCATGCAGTTGAATATGCTGCGAGTCATGACGCCCTTACCAACTTGGAAAATCGGCGTGCCTTTTTACTTCATTTAGAAAATCTTCTGGCCAGGGTAAAGCGAAAAGGATGGTATGGAGCAATACTTTATATTGATCTGGATGGCTTTAAGTTGATTAATGATACACATGGGCATAAATATGGTGATGAGGTTTTAGTCTTAGTTGCGTCTCGAATTTCTGAGCTTTTAAGAGAGGAGGACATCTTCTCGCATTTAGGGGGGGATGAGTTTGTCATAGCTCTGGAAGAAATAGTGCCAGAGAGTGAATTAATTGAAAAGAATATGCTCACTATCATAGAGAAAATAAATAAATCGTTTGTCGAACCGATAAATGTTTTGGGAGAGGAATTAATTGTTAAGCTCAGTACTGGTGTAGCTTTGATCGATGCTGATGTTAAGAATACGGACGAGTTGCTAGATCATGCTGATAAGGCTATGTACAGAGTAAAGGCTAGTAAAAAATAAAACAAATTAGAGCCTTGTCCAATATAAGGTGAGTCTGAATGAGGCACGTGTTTCCAACATGAAATGAGTCTCAAAATGTTCATAATTACATCATGAGAACGATTATGAAAATTGAGAATTTTAAGAGCACAATATCAATCGAGTCTGACCCTATTGATCATGCTATTGATCAGTCTGACCCTATTGATCCTAGCCAGTGAGCAGCCTTAATAATCATCAAGCTGTTTTTCTGTAATTATCAAGTATATCGCTTCTGTTTTCGTGGTAACTATCCATGCTTTTATACAGCCTTTCACATAAATCCGATGACATGCTTGCTAATGGCATACGAACTGTGTCTGATATATTACCTGCCCGGGACATAGCCGCTTTAACTGGGCTTGGACTACTATCTATAAATAGAGCGCTGGCCATCGGGTATATTAACTCATGCAGTATCAATGCTGTTTCGATATCACCATTTTTCCATGCATTATAAAGGCTAATGCAAATTTCCGGGTCGAAGTTGGATAGTACGCTGGTTAATCCGCTCGCACCTAAGGAATAAAATGGAAGCGCTAAATTATCATCACCACAATGTATGTTGAAATCAATACCACAGGCACTACGCAATTCAGTGACGCGTGCTGGATCACCACCCGCTTCCTTAATACCTGCTATATTGTTCAGACTATTCTTTAATGTGTTTGCTGTATCCGCTTCAATTGAAATTACTGATCTGCCTGGAACGCTGTACAGAATAATGTCGATATCGACAGACTCGGCTACGGCTTGAAAATGCTTGATCAAACCCTGCTGGCTGGGTTTATTATAATAGGGTGTTACCACTAAAGCGCCATCAATTCCTTCTGCGGCTGCAGCTTGAGTTGTAGCTACAGTTTTCAGGGTAGAGTTTGAACCGGTTCCTGCAAGAATATACGCATGGTCACTCGCTCTCTTTACCGTTCTATGGATAATACTCATTGTTTCATTTTCAGAAAGAGTTGCTGCTTCACCTGTTGTACCAACTGGAACCAACCCGTGAATTCCGGCTTCAAGTTGCCGATCAAGCAGGGCATCAAATGAGTGCCAGTCTATCTCACCATTTTGTTTAAAAGGAGTAACCAGGGCAGTGAATATGCCTTCATATGTTGTCGTTTTGTTCATAAGTTTATTTCTATTGTTTATGTATTAAATAATCATGTCTGAAGGTTGGTATATTCCCGGATTGCGGCCTATCAACCACTGGGCGCCCTTTATTGCACCAGCGGCATACGCAGCACGGGAGTGAACAGTCAGAGTGAGTTCAATAGTTGAGAATCCGAGTTCTAATTTAATAGTATTGATCCCGGGTGTTTGCCCTAGACGTTGAATATCTAGATTAATTATACGTTCATTTTCACCAGTACCGGTTAGCTGGAATTTCTGTTTTAACATTTTGGTAGTACCAGATGGCTCGGCTTTTTTGTGTTGGTGATAAACCTCTCCAATGGTTAAAGCGGCTTCTTTCTGAGAGGATGCCAGGCTTAAACCGGCAGCAGCAAATGATTCAAAGCCGTCAGTAAAATTGGACCCGATTAAAATTGGATATGATTTGTCATCACTCCATAGCTTTTTGCTTTGTTCTTCTGAAAAGCCTGTTGTAGCAACCACAACAGGTACACTTTTTCCCTGTAATAAATCAATAAGCTCCAGGCATGTATCTGGTGTTGAAAAGTCGATAATGACATCTGCATTAGCAAATGCATGCTGGTCTAAAGGAACAATGTTTTTACTTGAACCCTGTTCTGTATTTAATAAGTCAGAGCCCTGCCTGACCACTGAAATAGCATTCATCTCTGATGACACTTCTATCAGTCTAACAACTTCCTTTCCAACCTTACCTGTCGAACCTACTACGGCTATGTTAATCATTGTTTGTTCTCTCTAATCAATAATGACTTTTGTCTCACTCATTTCTTTTAATGCAATGCGAACTCCTTCTCTTCCTAGGCCAGATTTTTTAATACCGCCAAAAGGTACATGCTCAGCACGAAAATCTGGTCCTTCATTAATCATTACACCACCCACTTGTATTGATTTGGAAATTGATTTAATTTGTTCATGGTTGTTTGAGTAGATACCGGCTTGTAACCCATAGTCAGATGAATTAACTTCAGTAATGAGTTGTTTGATATCAGAGAACTCTCGAATGCTGATGATTGGGCCAAAGGTTTCATTTTGAAAAAGGCTTGAGTTGATTTCCACTTTGTGAATGATAGTAGGCTCAATCATAGTGCCTTTATGATTGCCACCCATTAAAATTTCACCGCCAAAAGAAACTGCTTCATCAAGACGCTTTTTTACTTCAACGGCTGCAAGTTCGTCGATAACCGGTCCCATTTTAGTTGAATTATCCTCTGGGTCCCCAGTTGTGATTTCACTAGCTTTGGATAAAAGGATATCGATAAAATCTTTCTTTATTGCATTGTGAAGATAAAGTTTTTTAACAGCTGCACAACTTTGTCCGGCTATTTCAAAACGTTGATTAATTGCTGTTTGTGCAGCATCTTCGAGGTTGGCATCTGGTAATACTATTAATGGGTCATTACCACCCAGTTCCATCAGGCATCTTACTAAACCGCTAGCCTGTTTTAATGCGAGACCTGCTTCAGGGCCTCCTGTAAAGCTTAATAAATCAATGGGTGAACATGCCAGCGCTTGTGCTGTTTTGGCTCCACCATGAACCATTTGAACCAGGTTATCTGGAAAGCCGGCCTGCTTGCATAGGTCAACAAGTATTTGTGCTGCAAGTGGTGCTTTAGGAGAAGGTTTTATAATAATGGCATTGCCTGCTGCTAGTGCAGGGCCAAGCTTATGACATAGTAAATTAACTGGATAGTTAAAGGGTGTAATGGCTGCTACAACTCCAACGGGAACATGTGTAATGACGGCCTGTCTGTTGACTCCACCTGAAACAATACCGCAATGTAATACCTCTCCTTCAAGAAAGGTAGCTGCATCCCCAGATAAGCGAAGTGTATTTTGTGCCCTTCTAATTTCGTTCGTTGCCTCAGCAATTGTTTTACCGACTTCCTTGCAAACAGTTTTAGCTAAAACAGTAGCGTTTTCTGATATCACATCAGCAAGTTTATTTAATAATGCCCTACGCTCATAGGGCATAGAGAAACGAAAGGATTCAGCTGCGCATTTTGCTTTCTTAATGACAGGGAGTAATTCGGTCGGGTCTGTTTCTGTTACCTTATCAATAACTTCTCCATTAAAAGGATTGTATACATCGAATGTAGCTTCTGTGGTTTTATGGATAGGTATAGCGTTAGTCATTGTTGTGTCTCAGTTTTTATGGTTGGTAAAATCATCGGTTTCTATAATACTGCTCAGAGATACTGGTCTTACAGGCCACCTGTTTCCCTGCAGAGATTCGTTTTCTTTTTTATTTGAATCAGTCTCAGAGTTCAGATATTTTTCAACCCAATTGGCGCAAAAACGCCCCTGACAGGATCCCATTGAAAATCGGCCAAGCAACCTGACTTCACGCAGTGTAGGTTTATTCAGGGATTTCAAATCTTTTAGTGTTCTGTGCTCACATCGACAAATTATTGTTTCATCATCTAATGAAAAATCGATATCTTGATTGGCAGAGTTATAAATTTGTTCAATTGAACGATATGCTTTTTGGTACTTGTCAAGTTGATTTTTGAACGACTTGTTTATCGTTGACTTTTTGAGCTTTTCTGCTATTTCAGATCCCGCATTCAATCCATCAAACTCTGAAGCTATTGCTCCCATGATTTGACGTGAATCACCGGCTTTTCGTATCAATATTCCAGGGTTGTCGATAACCCCATAATCATTACTTTTTAAGCCATCATGCAGGCCGAGCTGTTCGGTTTCAAATGACCTGATTGAACCGGATTTTGTCTGAACTGTGACGTTAAGTTTATTATTGTCATTGTGGCGATGAATATTCTGGATACTCGCTCCAGAATAGAAAGGAACTGCTGATCTTATAATATCAAAAAGATAAGATCCTCCCTCAAGTAAATAGCGAAAGGGTAAGGAAAGACTTTTTGATACATGTCTAAACGGGAAAGAGGATTCAATGATGGCTACAGGAGGAGTGCCTGACCTGATTAATTGTGCACCTGCAGCTAACAAGAGTGGCCCGGATCCAGCGAGTATAATCTTATCTGCACTGACTTGACCTGTCATTTTAAGCTCGCTCTGGATTGCACCTACAGTGGTTACTCCTGCTGATTGCCAGCCATTTCTTGGCCAAACTTGCTCTGAAGCACCTGTGGCAATTACAAGTGCTTTGGGTTTATATAAAGCACTACGGTTGGGAGCCATCTGTTCAATCATGACGACCCCTTTATAATCAACTCCTATAAATCGACTCTGACATTGAACGGTAATATTGCTTTGGAATTGTTCGATTCGGCCTAAAATCCGTGACCACTGTTGTTGGTGTTGCTTCAGTTTAGGAATAGAGTGTCCTGTTGTGGATTGGCGATGAAAGTTCCCACCTTTTTGCACAGCCTGATCTACCACTAAAACTGATAATTTATTTCTGGCTAGTTCGCTGGCAGCTGAAAGTCCTGCTATACCTGCGCCAATGACGATGATATCCGGGTTCATTTGACACCTGTTTGACAAGTGCTGGTTTCAGAAATTGGTTGTGTATGCATATCCTGTTGGCAAAGTGTCAGGCATGCCTCAGAAATACCTCTTCCTTTAACAAGGACAATACAGTTTTGGCATTGACCAATTCCACAAAAAATTGATTTAATCTGTCCATTTTGAGCAACTCCAAAATCTATTATTCCTGACCGGGTTAGCGCAATAGCAATTGATTCACCTTCAATAAAGGAAAGAGGTGTATCTTTCCAGTAAAAAAAAGGCTTGCCGGGTTTGTTATTCATACGGTGAATCTTTCAGGCGTTAATGTTTGGACATCTTTGGAAAATTCTTTTCCACGAATGAAATCAATAATCTCTCTTCCGATAATTGCTGATAGGCATATACCATCTCCTTCAAACCCTTTAGCCAGTAAGACGCGAGCATGGCTTGATATCGGCCCAACAATTGGGTGACCATCTTCTACAGCGGCTCTGACCCCGGCAAAAACACGAATGACCTGTCTACTTAAAAGAGGAGGGAAACAGGATGATGCATGGGACAGAATTCGTTTCACAGTCAGGAAGTCTGTTGTGCTTGATCCTGAGTTATCTTCACGGCTGCTACCTATCAAAAATTGGCCGGTGCTAAGGGGATCAATCACAATCGGTGGGCTACTCAGTTCTGAAGGTATATATGATTTAGATAATAGGTAGGAGGCAGAAGTTAACGGCCCTTTCAAATCAGAGGTACTGGTGGTCCTGTCTGTAATAATTAATTGACCAGATCGTGGTGTTATATGACTTTCTATTATATTTGGCAGGTTTAAGCCAGCAGAGACACCTGTTGCAATTATTAGGTGATCAGCTATATAAGTGCCAAGGTCTGTATGGACTTTTACATGTGATGAGTTCTCTTCAAACCTGGTTAAACGACATGGCCATGCGTGTTTTATGTTTTGAGAATTCAGGTAAGTATTAACAGCTTCGTAGCCGAGTATATGACCTTCGCCTGCTACCTCTAAAACCCGGTGTATTTTATCTCCTAAACCGTTAATACTCTCTTTTCCAGGTCTATCAGATTTAATGGAAACCGGATTTCCCAGTGTTTTTATCTTATTAGAAAGGTCGTCGATGGCCTGGTCTTCTTTATCATTTGTACTGAAATAATAGCTGGGTCTTTTATGGTAAATCTTGCTTAAAATATTGTTTTTAAAGGATAGAGAGTTGTAATATTTGAGCGCATCTAATGCCAGGTTTGTTAATGCACCTGATTTTTTTGTACATATAGAGACTGCACCATCGGAAGCGCCTGAAGCACCTGAGAAGGGTCCTTTGGTATCCATAATTAACACACTCAACCCTTTTAAGGTTGCATGATATGCAACCGAAGATCCAACTATTCCGGCACCAGCGATAATAAGATCATAATGATTATGTGTTGTTTTCACACGTATGCTCAATTTTAAAACTAAGCAAACATTACTCTTGCTGTAATAATAAATCGATGCAAAATTAATATGACTACATACAAAAATATTTATATTTAAGTTTTTTACAATGTATCTCACAAGATTTTATTTAAGTAGAATATGCTGTACATATAATAATTATTGTAATTGGGCGGGGATATCTTGTATTGCTATTAGTCAAGATTGTACGTTAAATGTTTTTAGCTAGCCAACCGTGCAAGCAATAGGTACGTGTTTATAATAATTGATATCAACAAATGAGGATTAAGAAATGAGAATATTTAGAAAAATTTTGAAATTGTGTCTTCCCATTCTGCTACTTACAGGGTTTATAAATAATGCTTTTGCAGACAAATTAGGGGAAATCAGAGAGCGTGGGTCGTTAAGGATGGCCGGAATTGTAAATGAAGATCCATATTTCAGAAAAGATCCAAGATCAGGTGAATGGCGTGGTTTTGCAGTTGAAATGGCACGAGATATTGCAAAAACGATTGGTGTTAAACTTGAAGTGGTTGAGTCCAGTTGGGGTAACTCCATACTTGATGTCCAGTCAGGGAAAGTGGACCTTGCTCTTGCGTTAACTGCTTTGCCTAAACGTGCAATGTCAATTCATTTTACTTCCCCTACTTATTATAATAGCTTTGTCATTATTTCGCCTAAATCAAATTTAAAAGGAAAGTCATGGTCTGAGCTGAATAATTCACAATATACATTTGCAGTTGATTTAGGGTCTGCTCAGGACAATATTACTAAACAATATCTTCCAAAAGCTAATGTATTAAGGTTTAAGTCTCGCGATGAAGCCATTGTTGCCGTAGCAGCAGGAAAAGCCGATGCTTTAGTTAACTCAGTTTTAAATGGCATGGTAATGACCAAAAAGAATAAAAAGTTAGGTAACGTTTATGTTCCAAAACCCATTATGTCTTCTCCGTCAGTTATAGGTTTAAATTATAATACGGATGCAAAATGGAAGACTTTTGTTTCTGCATGGGCTGATTTTAATAGACGTGTTGGAAATAATCAGACATGGATTATTAATGGTCTGGCACCTTTTGGTATTGGACTAGATGATCTTCCTGAAGGATTTGATATTGGTGGCTAAATCACCCTCGATGAAGGTTGGGAAGGTTTGACCCTGACAAGTTCAGTACTAATCTTTCCTTTTTTTATATTCATTCTTGTTACCTGTTTCGTAACGTGCAACTGATATATTGATTAGCAATCAGTCCCAGCTGGTACGGCTGTAAAGTAATAGATAACGAGTTAACTTTTAAAAATTTGAGGTTGTATCATGACATATGAGTGGGACTTTTTTACAATATTCCAATCGATGGATTTGTTCCTTGAAGGATTATTAACAACTTTTCTATATACAGTTGGCTCAATTCTAATAGGAATAGTAATCGGTTTAATTGCCTGTTTTGGTCGTCTATCCAAATTTTTATTTTTTCGAGGTTTGGCAAGATCCTATCAGGAAATATTCCGTTGTACTCCTTTATTGGTTCAAATAATGTGGGCTTACTATGCTCTGCCTTTAATAATAGGAGTTAACATTCCTAACTATATTGCTGGCCTGGTGATATTGTCACTATATGTAGGATCATTTTATGCTGAGATATTCAGGGCTGGTATCAATGCAATCGATAAAGGTCAAACTGAGGCTGGCGCTGCTGTGGGTATGTCACAAATTGAAATAATGCGCTATATCATCATGCCGCAAGCAATCAAGAAAATGTTGCCAGCATTTATTAATCAGTCTGTTATTCAGGTTAAGAACACATCGCTTTTATATGCCATCTCAATTGCTGAATTGACCTATATGACGTATGTGATTAATGGTGAAACCTATCTTCCAATGGAAGCATACACTATAGCTGCAGTTATGTATTTCTCTATACTTTTTCCACTAACTCAGTTCTCTGATTATTTTGAGAGAAAAATGCGTCGCAGCGATTAAAAAATTTTGATATGTGGCACAGGATTTCTTAAATGCTTAAAGCAGGCATAACCACGAAAAGAGATAAAAGACATGAATAATGATAATACACCCGTACTTACAGTTAATGGTCTGGTAAAACGATATGGAGCCATCGAAGTCTTAAAATCAATTGATCTGGATCTTGTGAAAGGAGACATACTTGGAATTATCGGTCCTTCTGGCTCTGGCAAGTCAACACTTATAAGATGCCTGAATATGATGGAGACTCCAACAGAGGGGACGATAAAACTACAAGGTAAAAAATTATCAGATAAATTTAAAAGTTCAAAAAATGAAATTGGTGTTGGAGAGTTAAGAAGAAAAGTAGGGATGGTGTTTCAGCACTTCAATTTATATCCTCACAAAACAGTTTTAGGGAATATTACTATGGGCCCTAAAGTTGTTGGTAAAAAATCTGAGCAAGAAGCAAATGAGTATGCACATGACTTGTTGGGTCAGGTTGGCTTGTCAGATAAAGCAGATGCTTATCCTAGCCATTTATCTGGTGGGCAAAAACAAAGAGTCGCGATAGCCAGAGCACTTGCGATGAAACCAGATATTATGTTATTTGATGAAGTTACCAGTGCTCTAGATCCTGAGCTTGTTGGGGAAGTGTTACAGGTTATTAAAAAACTGGCGGATGAAGGAATGACTATGGCTCTGGTTACTCACGAAATGGCCTTCGCAGCAGAGATTGCTAATCGTGTAATATTTCTGGATGGAGGAGTGATAGCGGAGTCAGGAACACCGGATCAGGTGCTGATAAATCCAGAGTCTGAACGGTTAAAAACTTTCTTATCTCGATTTCATGGCTAGACTTACTTTCATACTTGTTTTTAAAAAAATATGCCATGAATAATAATGATAACTCTGCCCCAAAACAAAAGGTTGTTATTGTCGGAGCGGGACGAACTGGACTTGCGATTGCTGATCAACTGAGTGCTTCTCAACGATATGAAGTCATTCTGGTTGATCCTGTTGATGAAGCAAAATGGAATGCCAGAGAAAGAGGGTTCAATGTAGAAGATATAGATGGAACTGACAGTGGGGCAATGAAAAAGTTGTTAAATAATGTCCAGTTAGTTGTTGTATCAGCCCCTGATTTTGTTGCTGAGTATGTTGTCAAAGTAGTATTAGATTGTGGCTGTCATTATATCGACGTCAGCGAAAACACAATTTTATTAGACAAGTTTAAAAATGAAATGCTGAATGCCACTCAGAGCTTTGTTCCTCAATGCGGGCTGGCACCAGGTTATATGACTTCTTATGTAAGCAGCCAACTTAAAGATATTACTTTTGATGCTGAAGTCCAGATTTATGTTGGCGTTTTACCAAAGCAAAAAACAAATAGATTAGGTTATGGAAATATATGGGGCATTGGTGGTCTGATGACTGAGTATACCAGCCAATGCAAAGCCATAACGATGGGAGAAGAAGCTCTTATTGAACCATTAACTGAGTATGAAACTTTAAGAATTGATGGGGTAAATTATGAGGCGTTTACTACATCTGGAAGTATTGATGAATTAGTTGACCTGCATAAGGGAAAACTTAAGAAGCTCGTTTTTAAAACATTGCGATATGAGGGGCATCTAGATTATATCCAGTTTCTACTGGATGACCTGAAACTGGATGAACGGCATAAGCAATTCGAAAGTCTTCTGCTTAATGGACTTCCGTTAATGGATAGAGATCAGGTAATTGTAGGTATAGTGGTTAACTCTAGTGGTAACGTTAGTAAAGGTCAGTGTCTATCAGAAAAGTCACAATTTAATTTTTTCCCATCTACTGAAAATAAAGAGGGTAAAAGCACTAGTGCAATTTCTATGATATCAGCTGCTCATGTTTGTTGTGTTATTGATATGGTCTGTAGTAGTCGCGCTCCGCATACTGGACTTTTACTTCATAATGAAATTGAGCTGGACATGTTGGAACAAAGTCACTTTTATGCGTCATTAAATGTTGAAAATCTATAGTGATCTTTTTTTATATAGATTTTCAGTCATTAAGGAAAAAAGTAGTGATGAGTTTTTTGTCTTACAGAGATATTAAAGAATGAAGCCAGTTAGTATAGGCATACTGGGCCTGGGTACAGTGGGTAGTGGTACTGCAAGAGTTTTAAAGCTTAATGCAGATGAAATTGCTCGACGGGCAGGACGTAAAATTAAGGTTTCACATGCTGCCGTTCGAACATTAGGTGGTGAGTCTAAAGTAGGTACCGAACATACACATATTACAGATAATGCCTTGGCTGTTGTAAATAGTACAGAGGTTGATATTGTTGTAGAGCTGATTGGCGGTGAGTCACCGGCCCATGAATTAGTTATGCAGGCTATTGAGAATGGAAAGCATGTTGTTACTGCTAATAAAGCGCTCATCGCAAGATATGGAAATGAAATTTTTGCTGCTGCACAGGCTAAAGGTGTTGTAGTTGCATTCGAAGCTGCTGTAGCTGGTGGTATTCCAATTATCAAAGCTATTCGGGAAGGGTTGAGCGCTAATCAAATTAACTGGATTGCTGGTATCATAAATGGCACTGGTAATTTTATACTCACTGAAATGCGTGATAAGGGACGTGACTTCAGTGATGTTCTAAAGGAGGCACAGCAGTTAGGTTATGCAGAAGCAGACCCTACCTTTGATGTTGAAGGCATAGATGCCGCACACAAGCTCTGTATATTGTCATCTATTGCCTTTGGAATTCCTTTGCAGTTTGAGAAAGTCTACACTGAAGGAATTAGTAAAATATCCCAGCAAGATGTGATGTATGCATCTCGACTAGGTTATCGTATAAAACATTTGGGTTTTACCCGTTCGACTGCAAAAGGGATTGAAATGAGAGTTCACCCAACACTCATTCCAGAAAAGTGCCTGATAGCAAATGTGGATGGTGTAATGAATGCTGTTTTAGTTCAGGCCGATATGCTTGGACAATCATTATATTATGGGGCAGGCGCAGGATCAGACCCTACTGCTTCAGCTGTTGTTGCTGATATTATCGATGTAACAAGGTCATTAACCACGGATCTTGATAACCGGGTACCACATTTGGCTTTTCAACCAGATCAAATAAATGATACACCCATTCTACCGATGAACGATGTTAAAACATCATACTATTTGAGGCTTAAAGTAGAAGACAAACCAGGTGTGATGGCTGAAATTTCCGAGATAATGGGCAATAAAAAAATATCAATTGAGGCTATACTACAGACAGAGCCTGTGGTTGGTGATTCGAGTGCTAACATTATAATGTTGACGCAGCGTGTATTTGAGTTACAAATGGATCAGGCAATTAGTGAAATAATAAAATTAAAATCTGTTAGTGGAAATATACAACGTATAAGAGTGGAAAATTTACAGGAATATTAAAATCACATATCTTTTTTAAGAGATGACCATGCCTTCAAGCAGTGCCAAAATAGACATATCGCTTTTACAGACTTTTCATCTGGTTGCACGAACCGGATCATTCTCTTCAGCTGCTCGTGAGTTGAGTATTTCATATCAGTCAGTAGCTAATCAGGTTAGGCGCCTGGAGCAGAGATATGGGGCCAAGTTAGTTCTTGCAGAGAAGGGCTCAAGATCTATCTCTCTCTCTCCACAGGGTAAAGCATTACACCATTCACTAGGTGTTGAACTGGATAATATTCTCGCAAGAATTTCAGTTATTATGCATGATGTTCATTCTGTATTGCGTGTGGGTATTCCTCAGGCATTACTTATTCATTTTTTTCCTGAAATTTTGAAGAAATTTAGGTTATCCATGCCAGATATTGAACTCTCTTTTTATGAAAGAGATACAATTCTTGAGGATATGATTTTGGAAGGATCTTTAGATGTTTGTATCAGTGAACGTTTTTTTGGTGAAGCCTCGATAACGCAACATTTACTTGGTGAATATAGTCTTAGCCTTATTTACCCCAGAGAATGGGTAACTGGAATTGAAGTACTGCCGGATATATCATTTTTTTCATCTAAACCATTCATTACTTATGAGCCTGGACAAACGATAAGAAGCAGAGCTATTGATTTTCTTGGTGGTCATTTCGATGAGGAACCAACATCAAACACAACTGCATCTGGTAGTATCACGATAACTAAGCTGGTTGAGGCAGGACTTGGTTATGCTGTTGTTCCTGACTGGTGTGCCAATGATGAGAGTCAATTTGTAGGAAAAATTATCCTTAACGAACTAGAACCGGTAAAAGTTTATTTTGGAAATACAACATTTCTAGAAAAGAATGAGTACATTATCTTGTTAAGAGAGGCCTGTAAATTAGTCATGAAAAAGAATTTTATTTAGTAAAGGTTAATAATCAAACTAGTTTGTTCTTGTCGCAATATGTGAGACTCGTAGAAAATTACCTTTGGTTTGGTAGGGGCAGGCATTAGCAGTTCCCCGTCAATAGGCAGCAATAATTTTTTACAACTTTTTAAGTCTTAATATCGTTGCCTTTGGCCATTTGATAAATAATTAATGCACAACTAATATTTCCAGCAAGATGTCAGAATCAATCTGCACCAGTCAGCCATGTGGATCTAGGAAATATTAATGTTCCTACATTGCCCAGACAGGAAATCGACGGCATTTTAGCATGGTTTGAATATCAATCGAGTCTGACCCTATTGATCAAAAATAGTAGGATTTGACATGTAGTTTCCTTTATATGCCTGAAATTACCTTCAGCTAAAATCAGAGAGCAGTGGTGCTTTTACTGCCGGTGCTAATTTTTACTTGACCATTTTCGAATTGAATTAATTTCTTCACTTCCTATTCCAATTGATTCTAAAAAATCCTGATGAGCCTCTGGTGCAATAGCTTCAAATTCTTGGTGCCATTTTTGTTTACCATTATCATCTAACCCTGCCTTATCTAAAACAGTAACCCATGTGGTTTTATCTATAACCCTGGCATTAGACGATAAACTATCGTTGCCAATTAGTTGTAGAATTAAGTTTTGTTGAGTTCTTAACTCTTGAATTTCAATGTTGATCTTAGATAACCTATTTTCCAATGCGATTTCCACTTGCCCATGTTTGCTAGCAAGAATGGGCTGAATTGATTCAATTGATAACCCTGCACTCCTAAATAGTATAATCCTTTCTACCAACTTAAGATCGTTTTCAGAATAAAGCCTGTAATTAGATACACTCCTTCCACTTGGCTTTAGTATTCCTTTTGAATCATAGTAAATCAGAGTACTTCTTGATAAAGAGTATTTTTTTGCGACCTGACCAATGGTAAACATTAATTGTTTATCTCGTTAAAAAAGTGGAGCAGCTGATTGAGCAGCTGCTCCACTTACTAAATGATTACTTCGACCTTATTTTCTCAATTTCTCTTTGTGGGATATTCAACCATTCAAGGAATGATTGATGCTTATCAGGATATTTCTTTTCAAATAGATTATGCCACTTCAGCATTGTTTTATCATCAAAGCCGACCTCACGAAACATAGATACCCAGTTTTCTTTGTTCATTGTTCACAATCTCCAATTAGTATTGATTAGTTAATGACGTTTGACCGTCAATATTTATTCTGAACTGTGAGGTTATAGTTAGGTCAAGGCTATTATTAAAAATAACAGGTGATTTTGTGATGTAAACAAATAAAGTGATATACAGTATTAATCTCTCAATGAATTCAAATTTGCACTTTGCCGATATTCAATGGTTTCAATTTCAATGACAGCATAGCGGGAAATCATTATTAACTCTTATGCTTTTTATCAAATATTATTCTGCAAACCTGGATACCGCTTAGATTCCCGCTTTAAACGCTGTACAACTTGTTTTAAGGCAGTCCTTATCTCAAAGTAATGAAGTGCATTAGATTCGTCTGGAATAGATTAAATGGCTTGTATGGGTGATTCGATATTCTAGGGTACGGCGTTGGAATCAGAGTTATCTGGAAAACTGAATCCTCTATAATATTCTGGAACCTTATAACTGATAACTTCATTATGGCTCCAAAAGAAATCGCAATTGAAAATCTATTTAGGGTTGCAGAAAAAATATTGTCTGAAATGGAGTCTAATCAAGCTACAAAGTTTGCAAGATATAAAGCTGTTGGCATTGGGTATAAGGAGCGTAATCAGCAAATCATTTTCTAGCCCCATTTAAAGAATGAGGGGATTTAATCAATTGATTTCAAAACCACCAATCCAGGCTGGTAATGCTTTGATCTGAGAACGATCCATACTGCCTAGAGCTTGTGAGCAGCTTTTTCTTTGCTTATTCGAAAGACTACGATGCATCCACCATCCACCTGTTTCCACTTCCTCGGAGATGTCAACTATGGATAACGCATTTGCTTCTGCCCAGCGATTTGCTAGAGGCTCCGCTGTCACAGTGGCGAAGACATCGCTATGCAACAACATACTTATCGTTCCAACATGATTTCCCATATAAAAAAAGGTATCCCTTTGCTCCTTCACTCCAGCTTCTTGCAACAATTTTAATGGCATATGATAACCACTCCATGATCCTTTACCTACAAAGGCAATCCTCATTCCTTGCAGAGTACTCAGGTCTTCAATTCCAGTAGAAGCATGTACTAAAATTGCTCCACGCACTGACAGCTCCCCATCCAGGGTTTTAGCTCTGGCAACAAGTTGATAGTCGGGTCTATCTTTTTTTACTAAAGAGACAGGGCGAGAGTCAAACAACAGTTGACCAGGTCCATCACCGGAACCATTATGATAAACAACGCTGCACCCTTTCTTATTCAAGGCTGTAAGCAGATTTCGCGTATGACGGTCTCCTTTTTTACCTCCATCATCATGATCGATACTTACAGTAATAGATGTTGAGTCGGCTACAGCCAGATTAACCAATACCTGAAAAGGGAGTAGAAGTAAAAAAAATACCAGAGGGGTGTATATCGGAAGTTTGGTCATAGACGAATTACCTTATTGCATTGTATCTCGGACCATATTATAGCTTTATTAAGCAATGAATTTATTTTCCATATTCAGGTATTCAGTAGTGTCAATTTCTATGACCGCAAAGCACAGGGAATCACTATTCCATCTTATGAATCTAGATACTGCTTAAATTCCAGTTTTAAACGCTGTACAACTTGTTTTAAGGTAGTCCTTATCAGTAAAGCTATGCAGATGTTGGGTAGATACTACGTCCAGTATTTCAATTATACCTACCACAGAACCGGAATCCTGTGGGAAGGGCGCTACAAAGCGGCACTGATTGATAGTGAGAATTATTTGTTAACCTGTTACCGCTACATCGAGTTGAACCCGGTCAGAGCTGAAGGCATGGGTACTAGGCAGTGACCATTTCAAAGAAAAAATTTCTAGTGTCCCCTTATACTAAAGGGTCAGGTCAGTAGCTTGTAATATAAAAATATGACTTTTATACTTCTCTATACTTAGTTTTCATGGCAATCAACATTAAAAATAACCAGACTGCACGATCTATTCCACCAATTTTTCGTCTGGCCTTCAGACCGCTTTTTTTAGGTGGAACATTATTTGCTGCTTTAGCAATAAGTTGGTGGATTTATTTCTGGATAAAACCCGGTAACTGGATGCCATATGGAGGTCCTCTTTGGTGGCACGGCCATGAAATGTTATTCGGTTTTGGCACAGCCATTGCTGCAGGGTTTTTATTAACGGCTGTAGCAAGCTGGACTGGTGTTAGCGGAATAAGAGGCAAGCCTTTAGCTGTTCTGGTATTTTCCTGGTTTTTAGCCAGATTACTTCTCGCGTTTGATTTTGGCCTGTCTGACTGGATAGTTGCTATGGTTGATGCTTTTTTTTTATTATTTGTAAGCATTGCAATGGCTTATCCAATAATCAAGGTAAAGCAATGGCAGAATCTAATGTTTATTCCTATATTGCTTGCCCTGACAGGATTCAACATTATCAGTCACTGGGCTGTACTCAATAATCAATACTTACTGTCATTACAATGCCTGCACACCACAATTATGTTATTTACATTACTAATTGCGGTTTTGGGTGGACGAGTAATACCTGCATTTACGGCTAATACAACAGGTTGTACAAAAAACCTTCCTGTCAAATGGATTGAAGTGACATCAATCATTAGTTTATTACTCATGGTTGTTTTAGCTTTTATTGGCTATGCCCGGATGCCCTCTATCTTGTTGTTTGTAGTTTCAGGCACTGCAGCAATAGTAAATTTTGTTCGGTTTTCACGATGGGGTATACAACACACCCAATCAATACCATTATTATGGTCATTACATCTATCCTATATTTTCATTCCTATTGGTTTTGTATTGTTGGCATTACATAGTATTGGCCTGATAGATAATGTTAGCGCTGCGCTACATTGTTTTACTATTGGCTCTATGGGAGGGATGATTTTAGCAATGATATCAAGAATCTCATTAGGGCATACAGGTCGTCCTCTCAAGATTAATTCTCTCATTACAGTAGCTTATGTTGCTGTTCTATTAGCCGCAGTAATTAGAGTTATAACCCCACTATGGCTACCCGAGTTTTATTTATTTAGTATTGGAATATCAGGAGGCTTATGGATATTAGGCTTTAGTCTATATCTCTATTTTTATACACCTATGTTAGTAAAGCCCAGAGTAGATGGTCAACCTGGGTAATAATGATAATTAATGTTGAGATTAATTAAGCTCTTCATTAAAAAGGGTAGTATAATACTCGGCTAATTTTTTAATTTACTCGAGGAAAAGACTATGAGTTGTTGTGGAAGCTGTGGTGGACAAGACAAAGATCAGGAAAACAAAGAAAACCAGGAAATAAAGGAGCAAAAGTCAGAACAAGCTGATGCTCAAAAAGAAAGCCAGAGAGAAGAAAGTAAATAGTTTAATCATAGGGGGCAAAAAAACATGGTTTGCTCCCTATATCCAACCTGTACATCAAGATTTATCTGGTGCTGTCTATTTATAAAAAATGTAATCAGGGACACTCATTAACAGTCCCTAGTCAATTGACTATACGATTCTACGGTAATACAGATTAGGAGCGAGTACAAAGTGTCAATCACTGTCCTTAATGGATAGGCTGCTCGACTTTTCCACATCCTGTTTCATACAAAGTTGTTCCTGCCGATATCAAAACCTGTGATAAAAGGAACAGTACATCTATTAGTGAGACTGTCATCAGGTTATTCGGCTGATAATAGTTTATTTGTTTAAAACTTTTACCCTTAACGGTAATTTTCATCGTGCTGAAACTTGTCAACAAATACGGGCGTTATCTAGCAGGGCTTCGGTTTCAGCTAGACTACTGATTGATAATGTTCTCAATGGTTCTCGGAATATTTCATATTCATTTTGCTGCTGTTGTGAAAGGTGGTTAAAGGCATCATTAAAGCTCATAATCTTATGTTATCTTAAAAATCATGTGGTGGATTATTTCTAGTATTGAGCAATATTCTAAATCGAAGCATTTATTACAATGAATCAAAGATTTGATAATCATCTATTGATGAGAATATGGATATAATAGGCATAACAATACTATATTTACTTTATTAAGAATGGCTCTGCTCGATAACAAAGCGGACATTAGTTTTAGATCAGAGAGATACTCGACATTGTTGCTTAATTGCTTGATTGATGAAATTTGACTACCTTGCTGTATGAATATCGATAAAACATCAAAAACTCTTGAGCAACAGCTGGATACGCTTGAGGAACTGATTGAACAGAAATCATTGCAATCAGGGTGTAAACCTAAAATAACCTTTGCGATTGGTGATCTTCAGGGTTGTTATGACGAATTAAGACGGTTGCTGGATAAAATAAAATTTGAGCCGGAAAAACATGTTTTATGGTTTGCCGGTGACCTGGTTAATAGAGGACCGAATTCACTTCGGGTTTTACGTTTTGTAAAAGAACTGGGTGATAGCGCGATTACCGTACTGGGCAATCATGACCTGCAATTACTGGCAGCTGCCGAAGGCGTATTTCAACCAAAGCCTAAAGATACTATTAGTGGTTTGCTGGAAGCTCCTGATGTTGCTGAGTTATTGGACTGGCTTCGATACCGGCCATTACTGCATTACGATAAATCACTGAAATTTGCGATGGTTCATGCAGGTATACACCCTAAATGGGATTTGCAACTGGCAATAGATTGCGCCATGGAATTACAGGATGTGTTGCGTGGCAAACACTATCGCGATTTTCTTGAACAGATGTTGAGCTGGAATAAGGCAAAAACCTGGAAATCAAAGTTACAGGGGATGGAGCGTCTGTGTTTTATCAGTAACTGCCTGACTCAAATGCGTTATTGTGATGATAAAGGGCGCATACAATTAAATATTAGTAGCAAAGAAGCGCATAAAAAAGGCTATATTCCCTGGTATCAAGTAGCGGGTCGATCCTGCAAAAAAACATCAATTATTTTTGGTCACTGGGCATCGTTAGCTCCAGAAACAGTAAAAACAAAACATATTTTTGCTCTGGATAGTGGTTGTGTTCAGGGAGGCAAGTTAACAGCAATGTGTTTGCAGGATAAAAATTATTTTAGCGTCCATTGTCGCGATGCTAAAGCATACAGTTGAAAGCACAAAAGCCAACCTGGTGAGAAAAAAATTGAATTCCGGGGGCAGTATGCCTATTAAAAAGAGCTGTTGTTTCAGGTTGCCCTTATCATGTCACACAGAGAGGTAATCGAAGGCAAAAAATATTTTCTCTAATGAGGGCTATCAATGCTATCTTGAATTGATGCCTGAATATATTCAACAGTCGGCCACCGAAATTTGGGCTTAGTGTTTAATGTCTAACCATATTTACATGGTAATGGTTCCGAGTTGTGAAGGTGGGGTGATATCATCTTTTGGCTAGGCTCATCACAGGTATGCTAACCCTGAAATACTGAAAAGAACAAGGCCTGGAAAACCATTCAACAACATTTCCACATGCTCAGCTGTACAATTTGGCTCTATTTTGAGACTATTTACTTCTGTTTCGGAGGAAAATAATGAAAAAAATAATTCAGTCCATCACATTACTCACCCTTTTAGCCGTGTCTGTCCCTGAAGTATCGGCCAATCCCCCGCTGGCATTTGAGGGAAGAAAGTTGTTTGTTTCTTATTGTCAGTTATGTCATGGAACCGAAGGAAAGGGAGATGGGCCTCTGGCAAAAGCCATGAAAATTACTCCGGCAGACCTGACCATCACTGTCCGTGCAAGGAGTGACACCATTCTTAAAAAGATTATCACTGGTAGAGGGAAGCAAACCATTACCGGGCGTGATCGTCACAATATAATCAGCGATGCAATGCCAGAATGGCAGGATATATTTGATGATAATCAAATCAACTCACTCATTGCCTATTTACGTTTTATGGGTAATAAAAAACATAATTTGATGGGTGACCCTGAAATAGGTCAGCAACTTTATCAGAAATATTGTCAGGTCTGTCATGGCGTTGAGGGTGATGGTGATGGCATCATGACGAATCTTATCGGGATTATGCCGATGGATCATACCAACCCCAATGAAACTAATAGTATAGAGAATCAACAACTGCTCACCAGTATTCTTGACGGAAAAGGCCGGTTCATGCCTGCCTGGAGAGGTATTCTCAGTGAGACAGATATTGAAGCATTGGTCAGTTACATACGGCTATTATCTCACTGAAAATTATTTTACTGATAAGTCTTGCTGAAATAGTATCTGTGCTGGCAGCCCTATGATTCTGTGATAATGCCAAAGTTGCTATTGATTGTAAGCCAGCAAAAATACCGGTTAGCATACGCTAGTAAAAAGCTCAGGAAGGGAGATTAAAGGTAATTTCAGTTGTTATAAAGTTAAAGCTTTTGTCATCATCCTGTCATGCTTTAGATGGAACGGCCTGACTCCACACCCTGAGGGTTGGAGTAGAAAATGGTTACTATTGGAGTTATAGCTGACATTTTGGCTGGGTATTGGCTTTGCTCTGGTGTACCATGGGCTCCATAGCCAATTCTAATTTTTGGCTGTACTCCCTGTATCATGGAGTTTTTCGAAACTGATTATTTAACTGTTAACTTTATTTAGGAGCATCTTGTAGTGCAGGACAAAATTAGCGTAGTGGTTGATTACATAAACCAGGTAAAAACACGCTGCACGTTTAATTCGGCGGCTAAAGCATTAGGTATTACACCACAAGCTCTAAAAAAAGAGCTTGGTGAGCCGCGCCCAGAAATCTCCTGGTTTGTTAGCCCAACATCAGGTGAGCCAATGCGTTACACAGACAGTCAGAAACATCCTGAGCTTTATCGGACAAAACGAATTATTAAATCTGCAGAGGTTTTAACCAGAAATCTTGATCTTTGAAAAAAGTTAACAAGGTATGTTCACATGGACGGTGAAAAAGATGTGCCTCTGGTTATTTACGACGTAAAAAAAGCTATAAAGGGTTGATAGTTCCTATTAGTGGTATTTAAAAAGTGTCTGTAATCGAGCAAATACCCGCTACAGGTTTACTTAACCACTTTTAGCCTCGGCTGAGCCGGCTAGTCTATTAAGTTATTATTTCTGAAAAATAATAACTTAAGGGCGTTAGAAGCAGTCCCCTCTTCATCTCAGTACTTCCTTATTACCCTTGCATTCGGCCTGAATATTGACTTGAAACAAGGATTCCTGAAATAAATCAACTTGAAACGATAATGATAAAAAGCTAGCTGAACAGCAGTGCTAGAATATATTAAATGCTGTATTAATAGTAAAAATCAATATTGAGATCGGTGGTGACTGAAGTATCTTCAATTTCAGCAATCAACAGGGTTCTCCTGGCAGAAAGTGAGAACAGGGATAGCATTGGCTTATGCCGACAGCAAGCAGAGAAAATCATTCAGAATGGACGTTCTAAGGCCCGCAGAATAAATAATAGAATTGACCGTCAAATCAGTACCGTTCATAAAAGAGCCGATGCGGCTATACAGAACCGTATTACTGAGTTGAAACTGAAAATGGAATCTTTATCCAGAGAGCCCGTGCTGGATGAAAAAGAATATGAAGAGTTATATTCGGCCATTTCGACATTGGCTGATGAAATGGTTGGAAGTGACCAATGACTATTCACTATGGTTATGTTCAGGCAAGGGTTCAGGCTCGTTACGCCGTTTTACCGGATGAGAGTATTTGGCTGCACATAGGTGCACTGAAAACTCTGGCAGGTTTTCTGGAAGAAGCTCGTGGCACAGTGCTTGCGCAATGGGTATTCGGGCTTACTGGGAATAGCAGTGCTGAAGAAATCGAAAATCAGTTACAGCAGCAGTTCCTTGGCACCATTATAGAAACAGCTGACTGGTTTGATGAGCAATGGCATCCCGCTGTTCTCTGGCTCTCTACATTGGTTCAGCTACCCACCCTTGATTATTTAATTCGTTCCAAAAAGCCCGTTGAAGATAGCATCAGTGATCCATTGTTACTGGAACTGTTGGATCAGAAATTACAATGCACAGATATTCGTCAAGCCTGGGTAGATAAATGGAAAGCTCAGTGGCCAAATCTATCAGGGCAAAATTCACACAATTTAGAATTGTTATTGCAGTTGCTACAGCAACACTGGTCTCAATTTTCATCATTATCGGTGAATGATACCTGGCAAGCCCGATCTAATCTTCAAGTCAGGTTACGGCTGTTGTTTCGCCGTCATGTACTTCAACCTTCAATGGCCTTTATCTACCTTTGTTTAGTAGTGCTATGTCTGGAACGTTTACGGGCTGAACTTTTACGTCGTGCTCTGTTTCCCGAAGTGAAGGGGGCAGCATGAACCTGTTAAGACCGCGTTCGACTTTATGGTTTGAAATTCTGGCACCAAAGATTGAGTGTGCTAAATCACTTGGTAATCTCGGGCGAACAGCTGCTGTGGAAATCGAAGTACGTCCGCATGATGAAGAGTTGATAAGTATTCATGAACTGGCCGAAGGGCTTGAAGAGTATCATCAGTTAGCAAAACTTTTTCAGCGTTACTGGCCTGTGGGAGAGTTACATCATGCGCCTAAGCCTTATTCGCCGGTTGATATTATGCACAGAGCATTAACCGGTATCCAGAAATGGCGTGTTGCAGCCGATCCAGTAATTGATGAACTTCAACGTTTGCAGGAAGAACGACTAAGGCTTGCTTACTGCCAGCGTTTTTTGAATGGCATTAAAGAGAGTGATCTCGATTTCACGCTGATTGGTTCTGTGGGACCGGTACTGTCAGTAGTGAGCGCTATTTTGCCTGCTGGCATCGAAATGAATTCTGTAGCAGCTCTGCTATCTATTAGTGTTTCTAGTGAGGAAGACAGTTGTTTTCTTGCCTTAACAGAAACTAAAGATAAACAGCTTTTACATCGAGATATCAAGGCGATCAATGGCCGGGTAATTATTCGTCCCTCGTGGATTGAAGGTGATGCAAAACATGCTCTGTCACAGGTAGATGACAGGGTTCTCTGGCTGGATCAGCACATTACACAGCACCTTGATCAACTGCATAACTTTTATGAGGAATATGGTTTGGACGATGTGCTGGGAGATGTTGCCTGTCTGGAATGGTTTCTGGATCAGGTTGGCACGCTTGAACCGGTGGGTTCAAACCTTGTCTGGATTACAGGTTGGACAACAGCGGACAACAGCAATCAACTGAGTGATGTTTTATCGGAAGCGGGTGTACCTGCGCTGGTTAGTTTTCCATCTCCACCAGCAGATGTCGAACCTCCTAAGTTATTACATAACCCCTGGTGGGCCAAACCTTTCGAGGTCTTTATAAATGCCTTTGGAGCTCCATCCAGTCATGAGGTGGATCCCAGTCCACTGCTGGCAGTCATCGTACCTTTTCTGTTCGGCTATATGTTTGCTGATGTTGGACAGGGAATCATATTGATCCTTGCAGGTTTCTGGTTACAGAGCCGTTGGGACGGTGCCAGAATTTTAGTATTTGCAGGTATTTCAGCGACCTTGTTCGGATTCCTGTTTGGAAGCGTGTTCAGTTATGAAAACCTGATACCGGCATTATTGTTTCACCCTTTACACAACCCTCTGTTGGTACTGTCATTACCATTGTTGTTTGGGGCAGTGTTGCTGGTGCTTGCACAACTTTTGAATGGTATTGAGTCATTCTGGCGGGGCAGCCTGGTCCGGTGGTTATTACAGGATGGCGGTCTGTTGGTGCTTTACATTGGGGCATTGTCCAGCCTGTTAAAAGTTGAGCTGGGCATCATTGCACTCATTGGAGCGGTCTGGTTTGTAGTCGGGAATATGCTGGTTTCACGTCGCTGGTATATGTTATTTGGAGCGCTGGGAAAATTGCTGGAAGATGGTGTGCGCTTACTGGTGAATACGGTTTCGTTTATGCGTGTAGGTGCTTTTGCATTGGCACATGCAGGTTTGTCGTCTGCTCTTGTTTTATTGTCGGAGAGTTCTTCTTCGGTTCTTGGAAGCATTCTTATTATCCTGTTTGGCAATGCCCTTATTATTGTTCTGGAAGGATTGATTGTATCGATTCAGACAACACGCCTTGTATTATTTGAATTTTTTGTAAGATTTTTTCAGGGAGCAGGCCGACCATTTCGACCTCTAATCCCGCCACCGAATATTATTAATGTTCCACCACACAATGTTTAGTAACAGGAGAGTTTTGTGAAAAAGCAATTATTAGTTCCAATATTTCTTACTGCCCTGGTTGGTCTGTTATCAATTGCAGGAAGTTTCTTTCTCTGGGTTCCAGATGCATTTGCGGCTACAGCTGCAAGTGCCGGCCCCGTTGTACTTGATGCCGAAGTCTGGAAGTGGGGGTTTATTACAGCAGCGCTGTCAACCGGCCTGTCTTCACTGGGTGCCGCCTATGCAGTGGGTGTTGTAGGCACTGCAGCAATGGGGGCAATGACAGAAAAACCTGAACTGTTCGGTCGGCTATTGATCTTTGTTGGTCTGGCAGAGGGTATCGCTATTTATGGTGTCATTATTTCGGTACTGATTCTGGATAAAATTATCTAATGTTTCAGCCGCTTTTTATTGGTGACAGAGTAACAGCATCAGGTTTTCGACTGGGTGGTGCTAAGGTTGTTACACCTGAATCCGGTGCAGAAACAAAGGTGTTTAATAGTGCACTGAAAACCAGTAATTTAATTATTATTACTGTGCAGGTTGCCTCCTGTTTGCCTGAGTCTTTAATTGAAAAAATTCAAATTATGGGCTCTCCTCTGGTGCTGGTTATTCCGGATATTCGCGGCTTACATCAACCCGACAATGTTGCAGATAGACTGCGTCGACTGTTGGGGATGGCCGAATGAATAACAATGATCATGAAGCCAGACTAATTGCCCTGGTAGAAGAAAATAAAGATCAGGAGTGTCAGAAACTGATGCAAAATGCTCAGAGCTATTGTCAGGAAATGTTGAAAACTGAATACAGTAATGCGCAAGATCAGGTGCATCGGGCAGTGCTAACAGAACGGGATCGAGCCATATCTATGATACACAGTGCCGAAGCTGAATTGCATACCCGCCAACGTGCTAATAATCAACAAATTGTCCAGTCATTGCTGAAGGTTGGCTGGGGGTATCTTGAGAAAGCCCTGATTGATAAATGGCAGCAGGCTAAGGGGCGTCGATCATGGATTAAAAAATGTGCCAGAGAAGCTTTAATTCGACTTCCAGCATCAGATAACTGGGTGGTACAACATCCTTCGGATACCAGTTCAGATGATCTCACCCTGTTTAAAAAAATAATTTCAGAAAAGTTTCCGGATACCCGATGTGAAATGACTTGCTGTGATATTCAGGCAGGCCTGGTGATGAGTGCTGGTAAAACTTTTCTAGATATGAGTCTGGCCGGGTTATTACAGGATAGGCAGAATATTGAAGGGCGAATGCTCGCCTTATTACACAAGGTAGGTGAACAATGAGCCGGGCTATCACAGAGTGGGTAAGTGGTCCCGTTATTCGAGCCAGACCAGAAGGAACTTTTGTGATGAGGGAGGCGGTCAGGATTGGTGAGAAAGGTTTGCTGGGAGAAGTTATTCGAATCAAGCAGTCTGAAATTGTTATTCAGGTTTATGAAGACACGACGGGCATTCGACCGGGTAGTCTGATTGAAGGTGAGGGTCAGCCGCTGTCAATAAGGCTTGGTCCTGGAATTTTGGGTGGAACATTTGATGGCCTGTTACGCCCGATTACAGAGGTGAACATTGATGGGGCATGGGTGGAACCTGGTTCGGTCAAACCAGTGCATGAAAGTTATTATTTTATTCCTCAGATAACCAATGGCAACAGCCTTAAGGCGGGCGCGATCATTGGAGTGGTGAAATCTGATAATGGGCGTGACCAGCATATTTTAATTCCACCAAAAGTCCACGGAGTCGTAGAAGATCTGGTTACAGAAGGTAACTACAAAGATAATGAAACTCTTTGTTTTTTAACAGGTGAAGATGGTTCAAGAGTGGCAGTAAGCATGGTACACAACTGGTCGGTTCGTGTGCCGCGCCCATCCCTGGCACGAATACCTTCTGATGAACCCATGCTGACCGGTCAGCGCATCATTGATTGCCTGTTTCCGATTGCGCGGGGAGGTAAGGCGGCAATTCCGGGTGGGTTTGGTACCGGTAAAACGGTATTGCTCGAGAGCCTTGCCAAATCCTGTAATGCAGATGTTATCGTTTATGTAGGCTGTGGTGAACGTGGCAATGAATTAGCTGGTCTGCTGGAAGAATTTTCTCAGCTAGAGGATCCGAGTACGGGGCGCCTTTTACTGGAACGAACCGTATTAATTGCAAATACTTCAAACATGCCCGTAGCGGCCCGGGAAGCCAGCATTTATACCGGCGTTACGGTAGCAGAGTATTTCCGTGATCAGGGCCTGGATGTGGCGTTGATGGCTGATTCAACCAGTCGTTGGGCTGAAGCTCTGAGAGAGGTTTCGGGGCGTTTAGGAGAGCTACCCGGGGAAGGGGGATATCCAGCCTATCTGAGTAGTCGCCTGGCAGACTTTTATGAACGTGCAGCAAAAGTCACAACGCTTAATGGTGACAGAGGCTCGGTGACACTGATAGGTGCGGTAAGCCCGCCATCGGGAGACTTCTCCGAGCCGGTTACCAGTCATACCCGACGCTATATTCGTTGTTTCTGGGCGCTGGATGTACACCGGGCACAGGCTCGCTTCTATCCTGCTATTCATCCGCTTCATTCTTATAGCACCGATGCTGATCTTCTGGCTCGATGGTGGCATGCAGAAGGATGTACGCGCTGGCATGAATTTCGATTACGTTTTCTGACATTGCTGGATGAACAGGCTCACCTGGAACGTATGGCTCGAATAATTGGTAAAGATGCTATGCCAGCACATCAACGTTTTGTGCTTATGTGTGCAGAATTGATTAATGAGGGCTTTCTTCGTCAGTCTGCTTTTTCAGAGATTGACCGCAGTCCTTCCCCGGCCCGTCAGGCGGTCATGATGCGAATTATTGGTAACTTTATTTTGCAGTCTGAGGAGCTTGTTGAAAAGGGTGTGACTCCGGAAGCTATTTCTCATTTAGCTGTTTTTCGCAGGCTGATGCGGATGAGTGAAGATATTGCTGATGGAGAGTGGGAGGAGTTCTCAGAGCTTGCGATATCACTGCAAAAAGCCATGCAGGAGCTTGTAGATGCAGAAGCTGATTCTAACCAACAACAGGAGGGTGTTTAACGATGTATGCCAGACTCACTGCTGAAGAGGCTGCAAACAGGGTTGAAGGTCCGCTGCTTTTTTTGCATCGAACTCTTGATGTAGGTTACAACGAAGCCGTCGAAGTTGAAGGTTCTGATGGTGTGGTACGCCTGGGCCGAGTAGCCACGGTTGATAATGAGACCATTGTTATTGAAGTGCTGGATGATACGGCAGGTCTTGCCCTTAGTGGAACCCGTGTACGATTTTTTGGCGAATCATTAAAGTTCCAGCTCGGGCCGGGAATTCTGGACAGAGTCTTTAATGGTGTTGGTAAAGTTATTGATGGGGGGCCTCCCATTGCTGCTGTAAAAAGTCTGAGCATTGATGGGCTTCCTATAAAACCAACTGCAAGAGAAGCCCCGAAGGATTTTCTTGAAACAGGGATAACTGCCATCGACCTGATGAATAGTCTGGTGCGTGGTCAGAAGTTACCACTGTTTTCAGGTGGAGGTTTACCGCATGATCAAATTGCCGTTTCTATTGCCGCTAATGCGCGTTTACCTTCCGAACAGGGTGATGAATTTGTCATAGTTTTTGCAGGTATTGGTGTGCCGCATGAAAGTGCTGAATACTTTCAGCGTGAAATGGAACGTAGTGGAGCACTTGAGCGTAGCGTACTGTTCCTGAACCTGGCCAGTGACTCCAGTGCTCAACGTTTACTGACGCCTCGGTATGCTCTCACGGCTGCGGAATACCTGGCTTTTCATGAAGGTAAGCATGTGCTGGTCATAATGACGGATATGACTAATTACTGCGAAGCGTTACGTGAAGTGTCTGCCAGTAAAGGAGAGATACCAAGCCGCAAGGGTTACCCCGGGTATATGTACTCGGATCTGGCCACACTTTTTGAACGGGCCGGGCGTATTAAGGGTCTCACCGGTACTCTGACCCAATTACCTATTTTAACCATGCCCAATGATGATATCGGGCATCCCATCCCAGATCTTTCCGGTTATATTACCGAAGGCCAGATCGTGCTTGATCGTGATCTTCACCGGCGTGGAATTTATCCACCGGTAAAAGTTTTACCCAGCCTTTCAAGGTTGATGAAAGATGGAACGGGTAACAAAATGACTGACCCTGATCATCCTGCTCTGGCTGACCAACTTTATGCTGCTTATGCACATGCTCAACAAGCGAGAATTCTTGCAAGTGTTGTGGGAGAAGAAGGGCTGACGGAAGTAGATAGAAAGTTTCTCCAGTTTGGACAATATTTTGAATCCAGTATTCTCGGTCAGTCAGGTTCCAGAACATTACTGGAAAGTATGGCTGAAGGCTGGAAAGGGCTGAAAATATTACCGCAAGATGAGTTGCATCGTCTCAGTGATGTACAAATTAAAAAGTACCTGAGTGATTAAATCTATGGGGAAATATTTATCATGCTAGAAGTTACCCCAACGAGAAGTGTATATCTTGATCTTCAGGAAGAGCGAATCGGTATGCAGGAAGGTTATCGTTTTCTCGATGAAAAACGTCTTGTACTGGCTGCTGAACTTCTCAAGGAGCTTAAACATTATGACTCGGTAATGAAAGAGTACATGCTACTAACGTCTCAGGCAGCGGATTCACTTAAAGAATCGGTTGCCCGGCATGGGTTAAATGGACTGGGTCTATATCCATCAAACAGGCAAGCATGGGGTGATCTTCATAGCCAGAGTCGTTCTGTGCTGGGTGTTAATGTTCAGCAAATTTCTATTGAAGAGATGCAACATGAAGTAAAGGAACTTGCAATCAATGCGTCACCTGAAGCCGAGAAAACTAAACAGGAATTCACCCAGCTTATTACCCTTGCCACAAGTCTCGCGGCTGTGACAGCCAATCTGGTCAGGCTTGAAAATGAATATCAGAAAACATCACGTCGAGCCAGGGCGCTTGAGGATGTGCTGTTACCGGAGATAGATCAGACACTTGCTCAAATTGATACAGCCCTTGAGGATATGGATAAGGAGGAGGTTGTGAGAGTCCATTACAGTCAGCGTCCATAAGAGCTAGCAGGGTTTCCTTTTTTGAATTTACCGCGCCATATCATAAAAATCATGAATAAATAAAACTTGTAATATTGATTAATTGGGAATATATTCCCTAATCTCATATTGATTGAGATTGCTTTTCTTTTTAAAAAGAGTCTTACTCATAGCTTGTTTTTTAAATATACAGTGGCTTTTTAAGCAACAATAATTTTTAAACATGTCTTATTCAAAAAATTATTATTAGAGGTATTTAACTAAAAAGTACTGTCATTTCGTACCATTAACTGGAGGTTCAAAATGTCGTATCTAACAAACATCAAAATTAAAGCTGTTAATGCTTTAGCTGCATGCTTATTAATAGTTTCTTATTCAGCCGAAGCTGCAAGCTCTGGGTCCCTGCTAACGATGGGCCTGGCATCACGAACACAGGCTATTGAAAAGCTTGTCATCGAAAAAAAGATAAAAATCCCTTATTCTTATATAGCTCAGTTAATGAGTCTACCGAATGCCTTTGGTGAGGGTGAAGCTTGTACTCTTTGTCATAGCTCCAGTAATTCTACAGTATCTTATCGTGGATTGGATTTATCGACCTGTGAGGGTATAAAAGAAGGATCGACTGAGTCGCCATTAAGAAAAATAGTTATGCCAGGAAACTCGGAGGAAGGTCTTATACTGCGGCATTTACGTAATAATCGTATGCCTTTGGGAGTACCATTTGATTCCCCGGTTGATACCCAAAATATTTTAACAATAAAAAAATGGATTGATGATGGTGCTAAAAATAACACCATTTTTAACTCAAAAGTCTTACCTTTATTTACTCAACCGGATGCATTTGGAGGCTCTGTTTCGTGTATTCAATGTCATGTTCCAAATCCGGGCTTACACTATCTGGATTTAACCAGTCATAAAGGCGTAATAAATGGTGTTACTCGTCAAACAGGGTGGAGAGATACATTGCCGGTAAAGGTTGTAATAGCAGGAAATTCTGCTGATAGTATTTTATTTCAGAGGTTAGTTGAAAACCGCATGCCTGTTGGTATAAATCCAGTGGAAAATTCTGAACATCCAAACCTGACAATTCTATCAAGCTGGCTAGCACAGGGTGCTAATTGTGATTAAGAGATATTGAAAAATCATTTTCTGAAAATAAATAGAGCCATTGACTAACAGCCTATAATATTTGCTTTTGGTTAATGGCTCAGTATCTTTTAAACCGAAATAATTCAATAACGGTAAATTTAGAATTAAATTAGTTCTGGTCCATAAGATTTATAATCGCTTTGCACCAGATCTGTAAAATAATAATTCTAAGGCTAAATCCTCATCAAAATTTGTCATGCCACAAATCAATATAGCTTATAAATCTTTCACATCAACAGGGTGGTTTCAAAGTTTATCAGCTTTATACTCTGGTCCATTTTGCGAGCTTTATCAATATATTAAAGTATAAATAAATTCTAATAAAAGAATATTCAAATATATTTTCTGTCTCAACTTTCTGTAATTTAACCATTACATTGCTATGGTTATTATGATATTAATAGAGCCGCATTGAGTTAGCTTGATTTGCAACAATAATAATTAAACTAGTTAGCTCATTGTAAATCACTAATCTTAGGAGAGATTTAATGAAAAATAAAATAAATAGATATATTTCCAGCGGCATACTAATAACCCTGTTTGTCTTTTCCTTTGTGGGAAAAGCGCAGGCTGTACCTGCCTTCGCAAGACAGATGGGGACGGCATGCTCTGCCTGCCATTTTCAAAATTACCCTGCTTTAAACTCTTTTGGAAGAATGTTTCGTTCAAAAGGATTTACTATGGGTGGTATGCAAAAAATGGTAGAAGGAGATGGACTGTCGTTACCTTCAAACCTGAATGCTTCGGTGATAACAAAAATTCGTTACCAGGATAAAGCCAGTAACCCCCTGTGTCAGGATACCTTTCGCCTCTAAAATTATTTATTAATCGTAAAGCGGGCGCCTAAAGGTGAAGAAATGCAACACAGATATTCAACAGAATTTAAAGAATC
>Ga0233441_1000515_pt1 | contig 46039 bp, 42 predicted proteins | sample SI_123_September_4_FD_182781 | JGI IMG/M metagenome (GOLD analysis project Ga0233441, IMG submission 182781) | Seawater microbial communities from Saanich Inlet, British Columbia, Canada - SI_123_September2016_135_MG | ecosystem: Environmental > Aquatic > Marine > Inlet | place: Canada: British...
AAGGTCTGTTTTTCATAATGTAGTCCTTCAGTTCGAAGTTCTTATACTTCTATTGTAGCACTATATTTTTTAATTTATTATTTTCAACCATTAACGTCGACAGAGCCAACGAATTTATCATTTGTAAAAATAATATTTTTAGACAATGATGCCGGGATAGCCTCTTTTTTAATCCCTTGATTGACAATAATATTATGTTTGTTATCTACGAGGTATGTGTAACCATCAAATGCCCCTGTCTGTTCAGAGATAAGCTCTTCAATGCCTGTTAATGCAACATCTATAGTAGAAATACCAATAAAGGTGTTCTCTTTGTACATTCCTACTGAAACCGTTACCATTGCTACATTAGTATAGGGATCTTTATAGGGTTCAGACCAATAAATGGTATCTTTATTGGCTTTTTTAAGAGGTTTATACCAATCTTCATTATGATAACTTTTGGGATTGTCTTGATTGTAATCATCTATAAAGATAAAGTTATTAGAAGAGTCTCTTGCCCAAAAAAAGCTTGCTAGTTTTTTTTGTTTGTTGTAGAGATACTCTTCAGGCCAAATTCCTCCACCTGCAATATTGATGTTATTTTTTGCTTGTTGTAAAAATCTGTTAAGGCTTTTTTTGTCACTATTGCTGTTATGTGAAAGATTTTCTCCCATTCGAGCTAAAGAGATGGCTAGTGTTTGAGCATGGTTAAGTTGAGTTTGAAGGTTCGTCACAATATTTTTAGTTCTATAGTTGATATCAATTAATGATTGTTCAATAACTTTTGGTTTAACAGTGTGGTACATAATAACAAGAAAAGGAATAAGACTTAATGCAATAGATAATAAGAAAAAGAGAAGTAATTTTTGAGTAATGTTAAATGAGAGAAATATTTTTTTCATTCAACAAGTATAACTAAAAAAGTAGAAAAATATTTAGATTTGTGAAGTGAAAAGGGTAATATGAGCATCAGCTCATATTATTTAGATTGGTAAAACGCGAATTTTTGTAGAAAGTTTCTCTTTAAGAGTTGACTCAATTGCGTAAAGTGTACCTGTTGTTGAACTTGCACATCCATCACAAGCACCAAGGTAACGAATATATACATCGATGTACTCATCAGAAGTTTTAATATCAATAACTTCCATGTTTCCACCATCCATAACTAAGAATTGACGAACTGATTCATCAATTACAGCATCAATAGCTTTAATTTGTTGAACAAGAGTCATTGCTTCAAAGTTACCGTCAATTCCAGCATCAGCAGCAGCTTTCATTTTCTCTTCGTCAATCTCTTTAAGTGTATCAGAAAGAATGTCTACTAAATAGTACTCTCTATCTTCATGTCCACCTGGTTTGATACAAGACTTACAAAATCCACCAGCTTTAGTGTAGTCTGTAATTTCTTCAACAGTTTTAAGACCATTAAGTTTAATAACTTCTTGTAAAGTACCAAGACTTACACGAGCACATTCACAAACAATGATTTCATCTTCAAAAGATTCTGCATCAACACCTAAGTAAAGACCAGCCGCCTTTTTAATAACATCGTATGCCATTACAGAACAGTGCATTTTTTGTGGTGGAACAGCAGGAACATCTGGAGTATCACGCATTGCAAACTCAACGTCAATGTTAGTAATTTTTACCGCTTCTTGAACGGTTTTGTCCATACATAATTCTGTCATAACATCTGAAGATGCAATAGCAGTACCACAACCAAAAGATTTGAATTTTGAGTTAACGATTTTGTCTGTACTTGGATCAACTTCCCAATATAAACGAACCGCATCTCCACAACTCTCTGCACCAAAATCAGCAACAATTAGTTTATGACCATGAGTATCACACTCTTCTTGAGTGATTTCTCCTTGGTGTTGAGGGTTGTTCATTAATGTAGTAACTTTGTCTGAGTACGCGTCCCAAAGTGATGCGCCAATAATATCTGTTTTTGCCATGTTGTAATCTCCTAAAAATTCATAAGTTATATTTTTCTTTAAATTGCTATTGTTTTAATTCTGAGACGAATGTCTCAAGCTTTAGTGCCATAGCGGCGAGCGTAGTTTCAGGAATTCACTTCCTGAAGCGTTTAATTAATGGTGGTGAAGTTCACACTCTTGAACTTCTCCACCTGGTGTTGGTTGTACAATAGCAAATGAACTTGAAATAGCACGTAAACGAGCAACGGCATCTTTAAAGTGATTAATTACATAATCAACTTCTTCATCAGTAGTAAAACGACTTAATGAAAGACGAATACCTGTATGCGCTAATTCGTTATCGGCACCAATTGCTAACATAACAGTATTGGCTTCTAAATCTTCAGAAGCACATGCTGAACCTGTTGAAGCTCCAATCATTCCATTGTTTAAGTCCCAAAGCATACCTTCACCCTCAACACCACGAATTGAGATTAAGATTGTATTAGGAGTACGAATATCACGACCACCTACAACAAATGTTTCACTTAATTCTAGTAATGCATCTTCTAAACGATCACGTTTGGCACGGATGTCTGACATTTTAGCTTCAATGTTGGTTGTTGCAATTTCAAGTGCTTCACCCATTCCTACAATGTAAGGAACATTTAGTGTACCTGAACGACGACCACCCATGTGCTCACCACCATGCATTAATGGAGAAAGTTTTTGTGATTTACGAATATATAAAGCACCAATACCTTTTGGTCCGTGGAACTTATGTGCTGACATTGACATAAAGTCAACATGCACGCTTTGCATATCTACAGGAATTTTACCTACAGCTTGAACGCCATCAGTATGAAAAAGAACCCCTTTTTCTTTACAAATTTCACCAATTTCTTGAATTGGAAAAATTGTTCCTGTTTCATTATTAGCCCACATAATTGAAACAAGTGCTGTTTTATCTGTAATAAAACTTTTAACCGTATGTGCTTCAACAATACCATCTTCATTTACAGGTAAGTACGTTACTTTAACACCTTGGTCTTCTAAAAATTTACATGTAGCAAGAACTGAAGGATGCTCAATTTCTGTTGTAACAATATGGTTTTTATCACTATGTAAAATGTGATCTAACCAAACAGATTGTAAAACCCAGTTATTTGATTCTGTTGCACATGAAGTGAAAATAATATCATCTTCATCTGCTGCATTAATTCCAGCGTACATCTGATTTACTGCTTTTGAAAGCGCAGTGTGAGTTGCCGTTCCAAATTTATGTAAAGAGTTTGGATTACCATAAAGCTCTTCGAAAAAAGGTTGCATAGCCGCAACAACCTTAGGGTCTGTCATTGTTGTAGCGTTGTTATCCATATATACTTTTGTCATATGTTTCCTTTTGTTTTAGGTATCGTTTTTGATAACGATTATAAAGAGGACCTTTTTTGTCTCTTTTAGTAATGACACTATAGTTTATATCTATTTAGGGCTTGCTTAAGGAATTATTATAAGTGAAGTGGTTTAAGGTTCATAGTAATAAATCAGAGTGAAAAAAATCTTTGATTTCTTTTTCCAAACATTCAATATTTTCAAAACTATGATTACCACCTTCTTGGATAATTTGTTTGGAGTGTTTTAGTTTTTTAACAGCTACACGATAATCAAGTGTTTCATCCCCTTTTTGTGTTAGTAAGAATAATCTATCATGATAGATTATTTTAGGCGTTGCAAAGTGGTGCAGAGATTGAATGTGTTTCTTGCTCCACTCAAATGAACTCCCATCATAATAAGAAGTCATCGTCTCAAATTTATTTAGTGTCTTGTAGGGTTCAATTGAGGGGTTAATTAAAATGGCTTTTAGGTCGTATTTTTGAGAAAGGTATAAAGCATAATAGCCACCTAACGAAGAACCCATGAGTTGTAATGACTCAGAACTATTGGTGGACAAATGCATCATGATAATATCTTCTAAAGTTTGCATTGCCAAGTCTGGAATGGTTGAAAGTGATGGGGCTAAAAAAATGGGGTCTAAATTTAAGGCTTTCAGTTTAATGACTTTAGCACTAAAAGCACTTGAGCCAAAACCATGAATATAAAGTATCACTGGGTACTCCTTGAGGGTATGATAGTTATTTGTCTTTTAAGTTTGTGGCAAGTGCTCGTGTCTCTTGGAGTTTTATCATGATAGAATCAAAATGCTTTAAAAAGGTCGCATCAAGGGCAAGTGAGCCATCTTCTTTGACCATACTGTTTTGTAAATTATTGAGTGCATTTTCAAGTTGAATAATAGTTAACATTGGATTGGGTGTCATAAAATCTTCTTTTTTGTTGGAGTTAAATGAAATCATATAATGACATATTAAAAATAATAAACTACAATATGCTTAAGTAATGATACAAAGGATTTTAATGAAAACAATGACATGTAAACAACTAGGTGGCGCTTGCGATAAAGAGTTTAAAGCTAACACATTTGAAGAGTTAGCAATGCAGAGTAAAGCTCATGGTATGGAGATGTTTCAACAAGGTGATGAAGCTCATCTGAAAATTATTCGTGAAATGCAAGAGTTAATGCAATCTCCTGAAGCAATGATGGCGTGGTTTGAAGATAAACGTAAAGAGTTTGACGCTTTACCCGAAGAGTAATAACTTAAAAGATAATAGGGACTTCTTTATTTTTGCCCTTTTATCTTTTTATCTTTTTATCTTTTTTCGAGTAGTATTTTTTCTAAATCTTCAGCTGGCACCGGTTGATAATAAAAGTAACCCTGAATATTGTCACATCCGTTGTCAATAATAAAATCTTTTTGCTCTTTAGTTTCAACACCTTCTGCAATAATTTTTAAATTTAAACTTTTAGCCAGTGCAATTACTGCTTTTGTAATAGCAGAGTCTTCATCACCATGAGGTAAATCTCTTACAAAGGCTTGATCAATTTTTAGTTTATCAATAGGTAATTTTTTAAGATAAGCTAATGAAGAGTATCCTGTTCCAAAATCATCAATTGCCAGTTCGACACCAAGCTCACTTATACGCTGTAAAATCTTGATGGCTTCTTCAGGGTTATTCATAATTTGCCCTTCGGTTACTTCAAGTTCAAGCCACTCGGCTTCACATTCACTTTGTCTTATTAGTTGTGTAAACATCGCTATAAAGTCTTTTTGTTGAAGCTGTTTAACGGCAAGGTTCATTGCTAAAACACCAGGATTTAATCCCTTTTTATACCATTTAGCTATCTGTGTCATTGCGGTTTTCATTACAAATCTATCAAGTTCAACAATAAGACCTGTTGCCTCTGCAAGAGGAATAAACTTAGCCGGAGCGACAAGTCCCATAGTAGGGTGTTGCCATCTGACTAAGGCTTCCGTTCCCATTATTGTGCCTGTTTTACCATCAACTTGAGGCTGATAGTAAACGACGAACTCCTCTTTAACAAGTGCTTCTCGTAAGCTTGCTTCCATAACGACACGTTCAAATGCAAGTTCTGTCATCATGGCATTATAGTATTGGTAGTTATTTCTTCCCTCGTCTTTAGCTTTATACATGGCAGAATCTGCAAATTTTAGAAGATTTTGTGCCGACTCGCCATCATCAGGATAGATACTAATTCCAATACTGCTTGAGACGTAAAGTTGATGGCTATTAATAGTAATTGCTTTTGAGAGTGTGGTAAGTATTTTATCCGAGATAAGAGATGAGTCTTGGGCTTGTTCTAAGTCTTCTAAAATAACCGTAAACTCATCTCCACCTAATCGAGAAACAGTATCTTTTTCTCGAATAGTTTCATTGAGTCGTGAGGTGACAACTTTTAAAACATCATCTCCGACATCGTGACCTAAAGAGTCATTTATCTCTTTAAAGTGATCAAGGTCTATAAAAAGAAGTGCTACTTTTTTATTATTACGTTTGGCTTGTTCTATAGCTTGTTCTAGTCTGTCATTAAAAAGAACTCTATTGGGAAGTCCTGTTAATGCATCATGATGAGCTTGATGATTTAAAATATCTTGTTGTTGTCGTAACCGGTCTTGGACTTCAAGATGTGTGGTAATATCCCTAGCCGCTTCAATGATACCAATACAGTCATATTTTTTATCGTATAGCGGAGTAGCAGAAAGTTCAATATAGCGAGCTTCACCTTGTAGTGTAGGATGATTATGTACTACAGTCATGTGCTCTTTTGTCTCAAGTACAGTTCGTAAGGGGCAGGGATGATCAATACCATCACAGGGAGACGTTCGATGATGTGACACTTCATAACATTTTGGATTTTGAGGGTCTGCGATATTACTATATTTTAAAGATTTTCTTAGTGTACTGTTCATCAGTTCTATAGTGTAGTTTTCTTTAATAACCATAATAGGATCGTCAACACCATCAATAATGGTTTGAAGGTATTTATGTTGCTCTTTTAGTCCTTTTTCTGCTGCTTTTCTTTTTGTAATGTTTTGTGCATATCCTATCATACCGATGGGGTGATGTTTTTCATCTTTTAACAATGAGAGTGAAAGTTCAGCATCTAAAACAACACCAGATTTTTTGACTAAACGAACTTCACTATTATGTCCACTATTTTTCATTAGCAACTCAATATTGTTACCCAGTGAGATTAGATCCTCTTTTAGGTAAAGGATACTGACATGTTGACCAATAACTTCATTGGCTTGATATTCAAGTAATACTTCAGAACCATGATTAAAACCAGTAATTAGACCATTTAAATCCGTTGAAATCACACTATCGTGAACTTGGGCTTGTTGAGCATATTTTAGTTGTAATATTTTCTCTTGAGTAATATCGGTATGGGTACCAATGATTCGTGTGGCTTTCCCATTGTCATCAAAAATAGCTTTGGCTCTATTGTTTATCCATACCCAATGGTCATTTTTGTGTTTCATTCGATGTATATTATTTACAAATTTACTTTTACCATCGATATGCTCTTGAATTTCTTTGAGAACCTGCGGTTTATCATCAGGATGAACTCTATCCTCCCATACTGAAAACTCATTAGGCAGTTCATTACCACGGTATCCTATAATTTCTTTCCACCGTGAAGAGTAATATACATCATTAGTTAAAAGGTTCCAATCCCAAATACCATCATTGTTTCCTAAAAGAGCAAGCTCCATACGTTCATTAAGATTTTTGATATTTTCATTGGATTTATGTTGATGAGTAATGTCTCGGCTTATTCCTAATACACCGAGTACTTTTTTATTGTTATCATAAAAAGGTGTTTTTGAAGTGTGCATTAGAACGTTATGTCCATTAGGGTAGGTGACCCACTCTTCATTAATAGTGGTTTTATTATTTTGAAGCATCTCTTTATCTTTAGTACGAAAAAAGTTACCTACGTCTTCACCAAAAATTTCAATGTCATTGTGCATAACGATTTGCTCTTTGCTTATACCAACAAAGCTTGAAAAGGCATTATTACATCCAATGTATTTTCCATCATGATGTAAATAATCTTTATAAAAGATAATATCTGGGGTGGTATTAATAACAGTATTTAGCATATTGAATTGATAGGTTGCTTCTTCTTGTGCTTGTACTCTTTTTGTAATATCTACCATGGTCCATAAAACCTCTTTGTTACTAGGTATGGGATCACCTGAGATATGAATCCAAAAAAGAGTACCGTCATGACGTTTAAATTGGTAGTCAATACTAAGAGGTGTTCCTTTTAAAACAGCATTAAAAGCTAACTCTGCAAATGTTAAAAATGTAGTATGATTGACATGGAAAATTTCAGCATTTGTTTGAAGTAATATCTCTTTAGAATAACCAAATAGTTCACAGAGTCTATTATTCACAAATAGATTATTACGTTTGGCGTCAACAACTAAAATTCCAATGTTGGAACTGTCGGTAAGCTGTTTTGTCCATCGTGATTCTTTATTCATCTGAAGCCTCTATTTGAAAATCTTATATTATTTTTATCTATATTAGGAATATAACATAATTTATATTAGGAATATAACATAATTTATATTAGGAATATAACATAATTTATATTAGGAATATAACATAATTTATATGCGGATTTCCTAATTAATTTTAGTATAATTTTAAAAAAATATCCAAAGGTCTTAAAATGAGCGAAAAAACATTTATAAAAGGTAAAGATTGTGACTTAGAGTCAAGTATTGATAGTATGCAGACAAAGTTACAAAACTTAGGTGTTGAGATTGATGTTTCTGCACCACTAAATCCTCTACCTTATGTTTATTCGGTGCATATAAAAGATAAAAATTGTAATCTTATGTTTACCAATGGAAAAGGTGCGAGCCAAAAATCTACTTTAGCAAGTGCCTATGGAGAGTATTTTGAGCGATTAAGTTGTAATTACTTTTTTGCAGATTATTATTTGGGAGAAAAGTTTGCCAATGATGAATTTGTACATTATCCTAATGAAAAATGGTTTACTTTTGAAGAAGAGATGTTAGCTTCTGAAGTAAATGGGCTTTTAGATAAACAATTATGGAACTATTTTGACCCTGAACATGAGCTTTTAGCCAGTGATGTTTTTGATATGAATTCAGGAGCAGGGGAGCGAGGTATTTGTGCTTTGCCATTTGAATGTCAAAGTGATAAAGAGACAGTTTACTTCCCTGTCAATATTATTGGAAATATTTTTGTTAGTAATGGAATGGCTGCGGGTAATACAAAAAATGAGGCACGAGTTCAAGCTTTGTCAGAAATTTTTGAGCGTTATGCTAAAAATAAAATTATTGCCGAGGGAATTTCATTGCCTCAAATACCTCAAGAAGTGCTTAATCGTTATCCTCATATTCAAGAATCCATTACTGCTTTAGAAGGTCATGGTTACCATCTACGTATTTGTGATGCTTCTTTAGGGGGTGTGTATCCTGTAATAAGTGTAACACTTATTAATCCTAAAGATGGTTCGGTATTGGCTTCTTTTGGTGCGCATCCCTCGTTTGAAGTGGCACTTGAACGAACGGTAACTGAGCTACTTCAAGGACGTACATTAGATATGTTAGATGATTTTTTTGTTCCTTCTTTTAATAGTGACGAGGTGGCATCGCATGAGAACTTGGAAGCACATTTTATTAATTCAACAGGATTGATTTCGTATGAATTTTTTAAAAATAGTAGTGATTTTGAATTTGTAGATTGGGATTATGATGCAACTACTCAAAATGAATTTGGTTATTTAAGTGATATAGCGCATAAAGCAGGTTTTGAGATTTATATTACAGACTATAATCACTTAGGGGTTTATGCCTGTCGTATGTTAATTCCAGGAATGTCAGATATCTATCCGGTATTAGATTTGTCGTGGAGTAATAATAATGAGGGGGCTTACTTTAGAGAAGCCATTTTATCATTACAAAATTTAGACTATGATGATATTGAAGCACTTTTAGAGAATTTTGAAGCGTCTGAACATAGTGATTTATTACGTGTTTGTGAGTTTATTGGTGTATCACCCGATGCAAATACTGCGTGGGCCTCACTACAGCTAGGTGAGTTAAAAGCGATGTTGAATTTAGCACTTCAAGATTATAGTGCAGCAAAAGAGTGGGTAGTCTGGATTTTACATATGAGTCAGTTAGATGCACAGCGTACACTTTTATATCGATGTTTACATGCGATGTTAGAGATTACGTTAAGTGGAAAAGAATTTCTTGAGTATAAAGAGAGTTTAGTGTTTATGTACTCTGATGAAATTGTACATTTGTCTGAGGATATTTTAGATGCTAATGAAACATTTTATGGACTTCACTCTGCGGGATTAAGTTTAGAGGGATTTGTAAAACATCAAACCTTACTTGATGGGTACGCCAAAGTGCATAAAGCCAAAGCAATGGCTTTTAAGTAATTTTTATTGAGTTACGTATTGGTAAGCTTCTCTCCATGCATCAGTGAATTTTACTGTTGCTTTGTCTTGTAGTACATCTTCCATAGCTCGTGACAGTGCGAGTCCAACAATTTATGAAATAAAATTAGGCTTGAATATCAATTTTATGTGGGTTTTCTTGTGTAGGTAAAACCTCTTTATTAAGTGAGGGAATATCTGAATGTTCACCTGTAGAGGTGTTAATAGCCGTCTGTGTAGTTCTGTTTTGTTCTTGTGCTCGTAATTGATGTTCTGCATCAGCACTTTTTTGAGATACATTTTGTGAAGGTTGAAATTCGGGGCGTAAACCATGAATAGCATTCATATTTTGTCCTTTTTTTAAGTAGTAGTATTGTGCATTTTTTGCATAAATAAATGATAAACAATCAATTTTATTCTTATTAATGAAGTAGTATAATAATTAAAGTTACTTTTTGAGATAGACAAGGGAAATACAATGAAACAGAATATTTTATTTATTATCATGATAACTATATTGACAACGTTTACTACAGTAAATGCTAATGAAGCTCACGATATTATGAAAAAAGTAGATGATAATGTTCGCGGTCAAAATATATATATGCAGATGAACATGAGTATTACGTCACGTTCTCATACTCGAACTATGAAGATGCAAGTGTGGGCACAAGGACAAAAAAAGAGTTTTGTTAAAACAATTTACCCTCCTAAAGATAGAGGCATTACTTTTTTAAGTCTTAGCAATCAAATGTGGCAATATGTTCCTAAGATAGAACGTATTATAAAAATTCCTCCTTCTATGATGTTACAAAACTGGATGGGAAGTGATGTTACCAATGATGATATGGTGAAACAGAGCTCTTTAGTTGAGGATTACGAACCTCGCATTGTCAAAAAAGAGGGAACGTTTATTACTTTAGAATTAATTCCTAAAGAGGATGCCGCGGTAGTGTGGGGTAAAATTATCTCTGAAGTAGATACAGCAACTTATACAACAACAAAAGCTACTTTTTATGATGAAGAGGGTGATGCGGTTCGCGTTTTTACCTATAAAGATGTACAAAAATTTGGACGTTATTATACACCTATGTATTGGAGAATAACACCTTCAGACAAAGACGGAAGTTTTACAGAAATTGTTATTAAAGAGGTTGTGTATGATAGTGATATTTCAGATAAGTACTTTAAAAAAAGTGCACTTAAACGTTTTTCACGATAATTATGTTCTCTCTAGCCCTTAAAAACATACTATTTTATAGAAGTCGTTCTATTACGACAGTACTACTGACATTTATAGCAACGCTCTTTTTTATTGTTTATGTTGCGATGATGGATGGCTCACATAACTCAATGTTACATAATGCACTAAAAGTTTATACCGGTGCCATAGAGATTTATAAAAAAGGGTATCGTGATATTGGTGGTAATGAGTATTTACTTGAAGATGTTAACAGCATTGAAGAGAAATTAAAAACGATTAAGGGCGTTAGTGGATTTACTTCTCGATATGAGACTTATGGACTGCTATCTTCAAAAAAATACTCAAGTGCGGTTATGGTTGTTGGGATTGAGCCTTTAAAAGAGAAAAAATTCTCTCAACTCGAAGTGGCTTTAATTGAGGGTCAGTTTCTAGATAGTAACTCCAAAAATTGTCTCTATGCCGGTGTTGATCTTTTGAAAAAATTACACATAGTACTAGGTGATGAAGTAAGCTTTGTAGGTGCCGCGAGTGATAACTCTTTTGCAGCAGATATCTTTAAAGTGTGTGGTATTTTTAAAACGGGTTCTTTTGAATTTGATGCTTCTGCCTCTTTTGTAACACGACGTTATTTTGATGACTTGATGTATGCTAAGAATTTTGCATCTTACCTGAGTGTTAGTGTTGATAATTTAGATGATGTTGAGGTGATTTCAAAAAATATTCAATCACTTCTTGTAGATGATGTTGAGGTAGTAACGTGGAAGATATTAATGTGTTCTATGGTTCAGATGATGCAAGTGGACTCTATTTTTGGTTACATCTCAATAAGCCTCTTTTTTGTGGTTATCTTTTTTGTCATCATGATATTTGGCTTTATTAATGTAAGTTCACGAGTACGGGAGTTTGGAACACTACGTTGTATAGGTTTAAGTAAGGGTAATATTCGCTTACTTTTAATGTATGAAATTTTTATTCTTTCCACATTGGCTATAGTTTTAGCCACGCCATTGGGTGCTTATATTGCTTACTATTTTTCATTGCATCCTATTATTATTGAAGGAATGAGCGAAACGTATAAAGAGTATGGCGTTGTATCAGATGCACTTCCTTTGAGTTTTGATGGTTTTACTATTTTTTGGAATGTTTCTGTTATTTATCTGCTTAATTTTTTAAGTGTGATTTATCCTATTATTTATATCAATTCATTTCAACCCATTGAGGCAACAAAACATGTATAGTTTAATTTTTAAGTTAGCATTCAAAAGTGCTTTTTTACGCCTTTCAAGAACTTTGTTAGTTGTTATCATGATAGCTGTGAGTATGGGTATGATGCTCAGTATTCAAGGACTTTATGATGGTATGACACACTCCATGATAGAGAAAACAAAACGTAGTGATTGTGGTGAAATTAGTATCTATGCCAAAGGGTATCGCCTTTCAAAAGCATTAGACAAAAGTATTGTAAACAGTAGTTCTATTGTAAGTGAACTCGAAAAAAGAGCAGATATCAGTGCTGTAGTTTCACGACTTAAAGTTGAAGGTTTAGTGGCAACAGCACGAAAATCGAGCTTCTCAACGCTCATTGGCATTGATGTAGATGCTGAGGAGAAGTTCGGACGTTTTAGTGAGTTTTTAAAATCAGGTCAAGTCATTTTAGGCAAACGAGATGCTTTGATAGGACGTGAACTTGCTAAAACATTAAAAGTTAAAATAGGATCAAAAATTATTTTTTCCACCCAAGACAATAGCGGTGAAATTAATGCCATGGTACTCAAAGTTAAAGGTATTTTACAAACCAATACTATTGCCTTGGATGCCTCGGCTATTTATATTAATAAAATAAAACTGCAAACTTTTTTAGGGGTAAATCAAGATGTTGCATCTCAAATTGGAATTCGTACAGAGTCCCAAGTAGTAATAACTACGTTACAAACCAAGTACAAACATTTAGATGTTAAAAGTTTTTTAGAACTATATCCGATGATAAAACAGATGAAAGATATGATGGTTATATTTAATTCCATTACTTTTGTTATTGTCATGTTGGTTGTATTTATTGGAATAATGGGTGTTATGTATGTCTCTATACTGGACAGAATTCGGGAGTTTGGAATTATGAAAAGTATTGGAATGTCCTATCGATTAATACAATTACAAATTATTTTAGAAGCACTTTTTGTAGGTTTGTCAGGATATGTATTAGGCGCTGTTTTAGGTTATGGAATTCTTAGCTATTTATCTTATGTGGGCCTGAATTTAAGTGCTTTTTCTGAGGGAATGAGTCATTTTGGGATGGATACTGTAATTTATGCGCAGATTAAACTCAGTTATTTTAGTTCAACATTTATAGCCATTATTATGGCATCACTTGTAAGTGTTTTACTGCCACTGAGAAAAATAAAAACTATGAATAGTATTGAAGTTACAAAGGTTGAAACATGAGTAATATTATTGAAGTGAAAAATGTTAATAAGTTCTTTTACAAAGGTGAGGAGCGTGAACTTCATGCTCTGAAAAATATCAATCTTACTATTAAACACGGTGAGTACTCTTTGTTAACGGGTCCTTCAGGATGTGGAAAAACAACACTTTTAAATGCCATAGGTGCTTTAGATAGTGTTGATAGTGGCGACATATATTTTAATAATCGAAATATTACAGCTTTGAGTGAAGATGAGAGAACACAAATTCGACTTGATGAAATGGGCTTTGTGTTTCAAGCTTATAATCTTGTACCCGTATTAAGTGTCGAAGAAAATATTGGTTTTATTATGAAGTTACGTGGTTCTTCAACATCTGAAATAAAACAGCGTGTTGAAGAAGTAGCCGCTCTTTTGGAAATTGATAACAAATTAAAATCACTACCTAATACTTTAAGTGGAGGACAACAGCAACGAGTAGCAGTTGCGCGCGCGGTTGCGGCTAAACCAAAAATAATTTTAGCGGATGAACCCACTGCCAACTTAGACTCTAAAAACTCAAAAGCGTTAATGAATATGATGCGCTCTTTAAATGAGAAAGAGGACATTAGTATTGTTTTTGCTTCTCATGATGAATATGTTTTAAAAAGTGTAAACCGCGTAATTAAATTGAGTGATGGAGCTATTATTGAGGACTAAAAAGTTATTTGTATTTTTACTTATTGGTAGTTTTTTTACTATAGTAAATGCTGAAGTAGTCACTATTATTAGTAATACAAACTATACTATTTCTCAAGGCTCTGTTTTTCCCAATAGTACAAAACGCTATCTTTACAATTACGATAGATTACGGTTACAAGCCGATTATCATGATAGTAATTTTTTTGGGACTTTGATTGGTGATGGCGTAAATTATTTTGGTCACGAGTATATTAGTTCTACCTCATTTTCCTATACAAAATTTTTAGAATCTGATACGCCTTATTCTACACAAACACCGTATGAAAACTATTATGAAGGTGAAATCTATTCTAAGTTGTATCGTCTTTATGGTGGTTATGAAGATGAAGCAAATCGTATTGTAGTGGGACTTCAAAACATTACCATGGGAGTAGGACGAATTTGGAGTCCTACTAATTTATTTAACCCTAGAAATACGTACGCTTTAGAACCTGATGAAACCTTTGGTGTGAGTGCTGTGAGTTATACCCGTCATATTGATGATATGTCAGATATTACTATTGTAGCAAGTCAAAAAAAAGATTTTACCTACAAGTATGCACTGCGTTATAAAGCGTTTTTAGAATACGCGGATGTTGCTTTAAATGTTGTGGCTTCAGATGAAACTAAAATGATAGGTTATGAAGTCGAAGCTAATTTAGCGGATAGTGGTATTGAAGTACGAAGTGAAGGTGCTTATATAAAAAACAGTTTGAACGTGACGTTGACAACAAGAGAAGATATAGAGTTTTTCCAAGGAATTATTGGGGCTGATTATGGTTTTGAAAATGGAGTAACACTAGTAACTGAAGCTCTTTATTCAACACAACGATTTTCCTACAATCAGATTTTTCTTAATGTAAACTCTGAAATACTTCCCAATCTTCTCTACTCGAGCTTTTACTTTGGAACAACACTTAGCTACAGTATGACACTTTATTTAGATGCTTCTTTGGGATATATTGAAAGTTTTAACACTAAAAACTCGCGTTACCTAACACCAACACTTACCTATACATTAAATGATTTTAACAGCTTTTCATTAGGTGCCATGATTCAAAATGGTACTAAAGATAGTGAGTTTGGAATGTTTTCTAATACATACTATTTTAATTATTCATTGGCGTTTTAATTTTTAGGTACTTTTTTTGTAAAAAATTTTAGCTATAGTTTTAATAGTAATAAACAATAGGATATATATGGGCACTTCAGTTACTATATCGACTTTTATATGTCAATCAGAATTGAAAAATATCTTCTAGACTATTTTCCTCTTCTAAAACATTATCATAAAGTTCTAATGATATTTTTATCTGTTCTAAGTCAGCTTGGAATGAATCATCTAAAAATGTTAACTCCTCTCCTCCATTTATAAAAAGTTTCTCTTGCCAATATGCTAAATTATTGACAAATGATTGTAGCAATGTTCTAAAATCATTTCCAAGGATAAGACATTTATCGCAGTAGAGTGATATTAACACAGAGAGTTCTGCAACAACATTGCTTACTATTGTTATTTGGGAATAGAATTTCAAATAGTTAGAGTAATAAGAAAATGTTGTCCTATAAGCAAGTAATTCCTCTTTTGTTAACAAATCATATATATTTTCATAACGGCTCTCTTGCATTTTCTCTATAATATCTTGCATCTCTACAAGGTCTTCATTGTTAATAAATGTATAAGGTGCAATGTGTGTTGGAAGTATTTCAATAAAGTGATTTTCTACTGATGATTTCTTTTTATTAATGGAATAATTAAATATTTTTTTTTCAAAATAATAGTTAAAATTAAGTGCATTAAAACGTCGTATAGTAGCTTCTAAAAATTTTAATAATGGGGTATCTATAGATATCCTATATTGACTTTTTGATTCACGAAGTGTGATATATATAGTTCGTTTCACTAATTAAATCTTTAAAGTCATTAAGACGGTTATAAAAACGAGCAAATCTATCATAGGTATATTCAGAAGATTTTAAATCAAGCCTATTAATAATATAAGACCAAAAGTCTGTAAGTGAGTCGGGAGATGTGATTTCAAAAAGTGTTTGATATGCGTAATGAGGAGTATTCATACTTGTTCCTAAAAGATTATAGTTTTTACTATTATACATTTTAAAAAAAGTAAAATGGAACACCATTGATTATTTTTTAATGAATTTATGTATGATAGTTGGTGCTAAATTAATCAATAATGAGATGTTTTAAAAGTAAATTTTATAAAACTTAGCATTTGGATAAGGACTTTCACTGAACTTTGGTTTTCAAAACTAAGGATTACTCGGTCTTGTTGTCCCTCAATTTTTGCGATACGTTATTCTCATGTCTCTTTTGAAAATTTAGTTGTTATTGAGATTTAGTTGAAAATATGGGGAAGAGTATAAATAATAGTTGGATTTTCTTTGATTGTGATTTCAACTTGGTAACGGAATATGTAGGCAATTTAAATATAGTCATCGGCTTGATAACTTATTATGATAAGTTTCTCTTTGAAAGTATCATTTTTCTATGATTATTTTTTAAGATCTTATATCGGTGCATTCATTAATGCAATTAACTGTTGTGATGCTTCATCAAACTGGGATTGATAGTTTGATGCTTGGGATAAATAGGCTTCCATATGTGGTTTTTTAATAATAGCTTCATCAAGTTCTGGATCACTTCCTTTGGTATACGCACCAATTCGGATTAACATCTCATTTTCTTTAAGTAGGGTATAAAGTTTTCTAAATTTACGAGCAGCAAGAGTGTGCTCATCCGTAATAATATCGCCCATAACCCGAGAAGCTGAATTTAGAATATGAATGGGAGGGTAAATTCCAAAATCGGTCATTTCTCGAGAAAGTACAATATGCCCATCTAAAATAGAACGGGACTGATCAGCAATAGGATCACTCATATCATCACCCTCAATTAAAATGGTAAAAAAGGCAGTAATACTTCCTTTTCCTGCTTCTTTTCCTGCACGTTCCATCAGTTGTGGAAGTAGTGTCAAAGATGATGGTGGATAGCCTTTTGAGGTTGGAGGTTCGCCTAACGCCAAGCCAATTTCACGTTGTGCCATAGCAAAACGAGTCACTGAATCCATAATGAACAAAACATCTTGACCCTGTTCTTTAAAATGTTCTGCCACACTCATAGCCGAAAAAGCACCATATTTACGCATTAAAGAGCTATCATCACTGGTTGCGACAATAACAACAGTGTTTTCAAGATTTCCTCCAAGATTTTTTTCAATAAACTCAGGAACCTCACGACCACGCTCACCAATTAAAGCAACTACTTTAATAGGGGCTTGAGATCCTCTTACAATCATTCCCATGAGTGTTGATTTACCTACTCCTGAACCTGCAAATATTCCGAGTTTTTGACCTTTACCACAACTTAAAAGTCCATCAATTGTTTTAACACCAACAGAAAAAACTTCATCAATCATTCCCCGCTTCATTGCAGAAATTGGAGCTTTAATTATGGGAGCTGTAGTATTACAGTAAAGAGGTCCATTATCATCAATAGGTTCCATAAAAGGATTAACAACACGACCAAGAAGTGCATTTCCAACGGGAATATTCATACCGTTGTTATTTAAAAATATTTTATCGCCTGAACGAAATCCCTCGACAAAACTAAAGGGAGTAATATAGATTTTTTGACCATCAAGTTCGGTAACCATTCCCATAGTCTCTTGTTTGTTACTTTCAGAGACAATGGTTACGGTATCTCCAATACTAACGGAAAGCCCTTCGGCGATAATAACCGTAGCACTGATTTTAATTATTTCACCAAAAGGGGTAGAGTGTTGTTTGTTAGCAATTCTACTGCGAATAGATTTTAAAGGCATGCGTTATAAGTATAGGTACATTTATTAATATGACTTTGCATTTAGTAACGTGTACCTGTAGGGGCATTGATTAAGTTGAAAAACTCATTACGTGTTTTGTCAGAAGTTTTAAACAGACCACGTAAAGCGCTTGAAGTCGTAGTAGAATTTATTTTTTCTACACCTCGCATCTCCATACACATATGACGGGCTTGAACTACAACGGCAACACCTTTAGGCGAAAGCGCTGACATAATTGCTTCTGCAATTTGTTCAGTTAATTGTTCTTGAATTTGCATACGACGTGCAAAGATATTGACAACACGAGGAATTTTTGAAAGTCCTACAACATTTCCATCAGGAATATACGCTACATGAACACGACCAATAATAGGAAGTAAATGATGCTCACACGTTGAGTAAAATTCGATGTCTTTAATGAGTACCATCTCTTGATTTGAGCTAGTAAAAAGTGCAGAATTTAAAATCTCTTGAGGATCTTCATCGTAACCACTATACATAAATTTAAAAGCTTTATATACACGTTCAGGAGTTTTTAAAAGTCCCTCACGAGAAGGATCTTCACCCACACTTTGCATCATTGTTTTTACAGCATTTTCAAAATTTATTTGCTCTTCATTTTTCATTATACATCTTTAATATTTTAATTTAATATATTATTGATGTAAGAGTAGCACTAAAATACTTAAAAATCAGGGTTTTAAAAGCACTTTTTTGGTAGAATTGCCGAAAATAATATCTCACATAAAATAGTGTGGAACAATTTAAAGGAATTTAATGCAAATTAATACAAACAAAATTGATGGTGCAAACGCAGAAATAACAGCTACAATCGCTCAAGAAATGATCTCTAAAAATGTTGAGAAAATTGCTAAGGGTCTTACAAAAACTGCTAAAGTTGATGGTTTTAGAAAAGGTAAAGTACCTGTTTCTGCAATCAAAAAACAGTATGGTGAGCGTTTAGTTCAAGATGCTGAAGCTGAAGCTTTACGTGAAGTTCTTGACAATGGTCTTAAAGAGATGGGAATTGAAAATGATTCTTTAATTGGTGAGCCATCAATTACTAAGTTTGATAAAGCAGAAGATACTATTAATGTTGAAGTTAAAATTGCTATGCGTCCAGAAATTGAATTAGGTTCTTATGCTGATTTAGTAGAAGGTTTTAATAAGCCAGCTACAACTGATGAAGATGTAATGACTCGTATTACAGAACTTTCTCAAGCACAAGCAACTTACTCTGACATTACTGAAGAGCGTGCTGCACAAGATGGTGATTCTGTTACTATCGATTTTGAAGGTAGTATTGATGGCGAACTTTTTGAAGGTGGAGCAGCTAAAGAATTTGCACTACGTTTAGGTTCTGCACAATTCATTCCTGGTTTTGAAGAGCAAGTTGTTGGAATGAACAAAGGTGACGAAAAAGTTATTAAAGTAACATTCCCAGAAAACTATGGTGGTGAAAAATTAGCTGGTAAAGATGCTGAATTTAAAGTAACTGTTCACGGTATCCAAGAAAAAGAAGCTCTTGAATTAAATGACGAATTAGCTAAAAAAATGCTTCCAGGTGAAGAAGATGCTTCAATGGAAATGTTAAAAACTAAAGTTAAAGAACAAATTGAATCAGAAACTCTTTCTACACTTTACAATGATGAGTTAAAACCAGCTCTTTTAGAAAAATTTGTTGAAAACTTTAAATTTGACCTTCCTGCTTTTGTTGTTGAACAAGAGATGGATATGGCGTTAAATAAAAAAGCTCAAACTATGAGTGAAGATGAAATTAACGAAATTAAAGAGAACCAAGACAAAGTAACTGAATTACGTGAAACTTTCCGTGATGATGCTGCACGTTCAGTAAAAGCAACTTTCATTATTGACGCTTTAGCTAAAGAAGAAAAAATTGAAGTTGGTGAGCAAGAAGTAATGCAAACTATCTATTTCGAAGCAATGCAATCAGGTCAAGATCCAGCTGCTGCATACGAGCAATACAAAAAATCAGGATATATTCCTGCCATTCAAATGGCAATGATGGAAGACAAAGTTCTTTCTAAATTGTTAAATGCAAAGATTAAAGAAGCATAAAAATGAGTTATATTCCTTATGTAGTAGAAAAAACAGGGCGTGGTGAACGCTCTTATGATATCTACTCACGTCTACTTAAAGATCGTATTATTATGCTTAGCGGTGAAGTAAATGATCAAGTAGCATCAACAATTGTTGCACAACTTCTTTTTTTAGAAGCAGAAGATCCTGAAAAAGATATTTATTTTTATATAAACTCTCCAGGTGGTGTTGTAACAGCAGGTATGGCAATGTATGACACAATGAATTACATTCGCCCTGATATTGTTACTATCTGTATAGGTCAAGCTGCTTCTATGGGAGCATTTTTGCTTTCAAGTGGTGCTAAAGGGAAGCGTTATGCGCTTCCAAATGCTCGTATCATGATTCACCAACCTTCAGGTGGTGCACAAGGTCAAGCAACAGATATTCAAATTCAAGCTGAAGAGATTTTACGTATGAAAGCAGATTTAAATAAAATTCTTGCTAAAAATACAGGTCAAACGGTTAAGAAAATTGAAAAAGATACTGAAAGAGATAATTTCATGAGTGCTGCAGATTCTGTAACTTATGGGATGATTGATGAAGTATTAACGAAAAAAGATTTACCAAAAGCGTAAATTAAAAAAGTATTGTCTCGAAAGAGACGAGCTTTTATTACAAAATAAATAGAAATTATTTTGTGCTAAAAGCTTACATAATGCTCTAAATATAAAAGGAAGTTTATATGGCAGGATTTGATCAGTTTGGTGGTGGGTTTGATGATGACGATGATGCTGCAATGCAAACTGATGACTCTAATGAGCCTACCAGTGATTTAGAAGTTTATGCTAAAGAGGTAATGGCTGCGTTAATTAACGATAATTTACCACCAACCCCTTATAACTATTCAGTCTATTTTGATAGATTGTTAGAAGATAAAAGTGAAACTCTCCGTAAAGAAGTAAATACTATTTTAGAGTTTGAAGATAGCTCGGATAGCGAACGTGCCATTGAACATGAACATAATCTAAAACAGGGTTTTGGGTCAATTAAAAATATTTTACAAATTACGGCAACTATTTATAAAAATACTAATTTAATGACTAAAATTTTAGGTAAACGAAAAAGTGAATTAACACATAATCTTGAACATCAAAGTACTTTAAATATTGTTTATGAACTTGAAGATGATATTACAAAACTGGGAAAAATCTTCAAAAAACAGATTGATACTATGAAAGTTCATTATGATGAGACAGCATCAGTAGTTAAAACTGTTGAGAGTGAAACTATTTTTGATAATCAATATGGCATTTATAACAAACGTTATTTAATAACGAAGTTAGGCCAAGAGATTAAACAAATTAAAGAGTTTAAACATAACTCTTGTCTCATTATGTTAATGCTCTCAAAATCACTACAAAAACAAGCAGATCATCCTAAAATTATTAATATGATGACAAAAACTATTGCACGACTTTTAATGAAAACATCTCGTCGTAGTGATATTGTGGCACATTATGGAGATGGTGTTTTTAGTATGATGCTAAAACACACAGATCTTGAAAGTGCTGAAAAAGCAAGTGAACGTATGATTGATATGGTTGCTTCAAGTAATTTCTTTTTAGCAGATAAAGAGTATCAGTTGAAAATTTCTGTAGGTATCGCTAATATAGTTGCAGTAAATACCGCTGAAGAGATTGTGAGTTGTGCCTTAGATGCTATGGATGAAGCTGAAAATAATGATAGCAAAGATTATGCTATTTGTAATAAATAGTATTTAGTAGGAAACAGTAAACGATGAATTTAAAAGTAATTACTTACCCTGACAAAAAATTAAAAGAGGTTTCACAACCTGTAGAAGTTTTTGACGAAAAACTTCATAAACTTCTTGATGGTATGTATGATGTTATGTTAGCTTCAAATGGTGTTGGTTTAGCAGCAATACAAGTTGGTAAGGCAATTGAAGTACTCGTTATAAATATTCCTAATGAAGACGATGAAGAACAGCATGTTGAAGATTTAATAGAGATTATTAATCCTACGCTAGAAAACCTTGCAGGTAGTATCTTTTATCAAGAAGGGTGCCTTTCAGTTCCTGGTTTTTACGAAGATATTGAACGTTTTGAAACCGTAACACTTCATTATCAAAACCGTGATGGGGTGAAACATACACTTCATGCTGAAGGACTTTTAAGTATTGCCATTCAGCATGAAATGGATCACTTAAAAGGTAAACTTTTTATAGAAAAATTGAGTTATTCTCAACGTAAAAAGTTTGAAAAAGAGTATAAAAAAGCTCAAAAAGAGAAAAATAAAAAGTAATTTTTTATATTTTAAGGAGCGCCTAGGTGACAAAACTTTTTTGTGCAACATTTGATGGTTTAGATGCTAAAACAATTGATGTTGAACTGAGTTTTACCAAAGGGCTTCCCTCTTTTAGCATTGTAGGTATGGCTTCACTTGCTATTAGTGAATCAAAAGAACGTGTTAAGTCGGCACTATTAAACTCCAAGTATAATTTTCCTCCAAAGCGTATTACTGTTAATTTATCCCCAAGTGATATTAAAAAAGAGGGATCCCATTTTGATTTAGTAATTGCACTTTTAATGGCATCTCAAATTAAAAAAATTGAACCTCTTGAAAAAATTGAGTGGTTTGTTTTTGGTGAATTGGGCTTAGATGGTTCGGTTAAAGAAAATCAGTCACTGTTCGCCCTAATACTATCTCTTGCTAATCAAAATAGACTCACTCATGTCATGGTGCCTCAAGAGAGTTTAGAAAAACTTTCTCATATTCCAAATATAAATTTTTACGGTATCTCTCATTTAGATGAAGCTTTAACGCTTTATCATGATAAAGCAAGTTATACTAAAGAAGTAGTACGAGAACGTATACAAGCAGCCAGTATAAATTATCATGATGAAAGTTATTTTTATCAATCAGAATTTTATTTAGACTTTAGTGATGTAAAAGGTCAAGAAGTAGCTAAACGTGCCGCCATGATATCAGCAGTAGGAATGCATAATATCTTACTAGAAGGAAGTCCAGGATGTGGTAAAAGTATGATAGCAAAACGATTACATTATGTTTTACCACCACTTTCTCAGCATGATCTTTTAGAAATTGCTAAGTTAGAATCTCTTGATGGTAAAACACCTAGTTTTAGTGCTATTCGCCCTTTTAGAAGTCCTCATCATAGCGCAACATCAGCAAGTATATTTGGAGGTGGAAGTGTGAAAGCTCGTATTGGTGAAGTCGGACTTTCGCATTTAGGTGTACTTTTCTTTGATGAACTTCCGCATTTTTCAAAACCTGTTTTAGAAGCACTTCGTGAGCCTTTAGAAGATAAAAAAATATCAATTTCACGAGTTAATGCAAAAATAGAGTACAAAACAGAGTTTTTGTTTATTGGGGCAATGAACCCTTGTCCTTGCGGAAATCTTTTACATGAGAGTTTAGAGTGCCGTTGTAGTGATGTTGAAGTTCAGCGTTATAAAAATCGCCTCTCGGACCCTTTTTTAGATCGTATTGATTTATATGTTATGATGCAAAACGTGAAATCTCATGATACAAGTAGTATCAGTTCAAAAGAGATTCAAGAGCGTGTGTTAGAAGCGTTTATGTTTGCTAAACAAAGAGGACAAAACTGCTTGAATGGGCATTTAAATGACAAAGAATTAGAAAATTTTTGTACTGTTGAGGATGATGCTACGGGAGTTTTAGAACAAGCAATATCACGCTTTGCACTCTCTTTTAGAAGTATAAATAAAGTGTTAAAAGTAGCGCGAACAATTGCTGACTTAGAACAAAGTGAGATGATACAAAAGCACCATCTCCTAGAGTCGTTAAGTTATAGAAGACGTTAATTATTTAAATTATATACCACTAACTACAAGTTTAGTAATAACAAACCCACCAACAACAAGCCAAACAAACATTGCTCCTGCTGTGTAAACTGGTGCTAATCCAAGACCTTTAAATTTTGCAAAACGTGTTCCCATTCCTAAAGCAGTCATTGCCATGGTAAGTAAAAAAGTATCAATTTGGTTAATAGTCATAACGATATTTTCAGGTACTAATTGAAGTGAATTAAATCCAGCCATACCAACAAAGTAAACCGCAAACCATGGAATAGCGAGTTTAAGTTTGTCAGATGCATTACCATCTTTTTTAGCTTGGTAAGATAGAAGTAGTCCTAAAACAATTAACATTGGTGCTATCATGATAACTCGTGTCATTTTTACAATAACAGCAGAGTTCGCCATCTCAGCAGGTGCACCTGCAACGGAGGCTGGTACCGCAACTACTTGAGCTACTTCATGAATAGTTCCTCCAACGTAAATACCAAATTCGCGTGGAGACATGTGTAAAAATCCACTTGCAGGTTCAATAATCGCGGCATATAAAACAGGGTATAAAAACATAGAAATTGTTCCAAAAAGGACGACCATAGAGACAGCAATAGCCGTTTTATGCTCTTCAGCTTTTAAGACAGGTTCTGTAGCTAAAACTGCTGCTGCACCACAAACAGATGCTCCAGAAGCAGTTAAAATTGAAGTGTCTTTATCCATTCCAAAAACTTTAATCCCTAAGTAACTACCAATAATAAGTGTTGAAGTTAGCATAATAAGAGAGACTAAAAATCCATCCATTCCTACTTCAGAAATCTGTTGAAATGTGATACGAAAACCATAAAAGACAATAGCAAAACGCAAAATCTTTTTACCTGAAAAAGTAATTCCACTATCCCAAGCACGAGGAATTTGGTTATGTAATGTATTGGCATAAAAAATACCCATTACAATACCAACAACAAGTGGTGAAATTCCTAATGCACTGACTGCTTGAAGGTCTGAAATCATAGTAGCTGCTGCTGCAAAAATAGCTACAAAAAGTATTCCACTAATACTTCCTGCACGTTTCTCTTTTGAAAAAGCCATAAAGCTCCTTAAGTTATAAAGTAATGGTGACATTATAGAGTATTAAAGATGTTAAGTAAAATAAAGATGTTTTGTTAAAATAGTAAAATTAATTGTATATTGTTGGTTTTGTAATGAGGCGTATGTAGGGGTAAAGAAGTAAGTAGTCTAAAAAGACTACATTACTAAAATATGTGGAACAATAAGTGGATATTTTTTCATTTTTCTGTAAATATGTTTACGGACAACTTGACGTAAATCATTTTCTAAAGCACGAGTATTTTCAATTAGACCTGGTTTTAGATTTAATAAATATTGCTCTAAAATATCTTCCATCTCTTTTGCAAATGCTTTATCGTTTTTGTCGGCTACTAAACCAAATGTTGTAACATGAGGTTTACTAATCATTTTTGAATCTGCTTCTGCAACTTGTGCCACAATAACAACAATACCATCACTTGCAAGTTTTTGACGATCAATTACAATGTCATTTTCAATTTGGTGATTATTTTGGTTATCAATATAAACTTTACCTGTTTTAACAGTTTTAGTTCTTCTCATATATTTAGGAGAAATTTCAACACTGTCACCATCAGTCATCAGTAAAATATTACGTTCAGGAACACCACACGCAATTGCTGTATCTTTATGACGCATAATATGATTATACTCACCATGAACAGGCAAAAAGAATTTAGGATTGGTTAAACGTAGGAGAAGTTTTTGTTCTTCAATTCCTGCATGACCTGAAACGTGTAAGTCTTTATCCATAGCAATATGAGCACCTGCACGTTGAAGGTGATTTAACATTGCAGAAATTCCCCCTTCATTACCTGGAATAGCACGAGAAGAAAGAACAATTAAATCATTTGGTTTGATTTTAATATGTCTATGTTCACCCATACTCATTCTAAAAAGTGCAGAACTTGGTTCACCTTGTGACCCTGTTGTTACAATTAATACTTCTTTGTCATTCATACGAGATACTTGATCTGCATCAACAAAGATATTTTTAGGAAGTTTAATATAATCGTACTGCATAGTAACTTCTAAGTTACGTTCCATAGAACGACCAATGACACATACCTTACGACCATATTTAACACCATATTGAATAGCTTGGTAAACACGGTGAACATTAGAAGAGAATGTTGATAAAATAACACGGCCTTCAGCTTTTGCAAAAACACGGTCTAGTGCAGGTGCAACAGCTAGTTCACTTGGTGTTGGTAAAACGTTATATGAATTTGTTGAATCAGAAAGCATACAAAGTACACCTTTTTCACCATAGTGAGCAAAACGGTGTAAGTCTGCTGTATAGCCATCAACAGGAGTATGGTCAATTTTAAAGTCACCTGTATGAATAATAGTACCGGCTTTTGTTGTAATAGCCAGTGAAGATGAATCAATAATAGAGTGAGTCATATGCATCCACTCAATTTCAAAATCATTTCCTATTTTGTAAACTTGACGTTTTTCTACTGGATTAAAATATTTTCTGAACTCGCGAATACGGTGCTCATCAAATTTATTTCCAATCATTGCAAGAGGAAGAGGTGTCCCGTAAATTGGAAACTGCATCTCTTTGTAAAGATATGGCATTGCACCAATATGATCTTCATGGGCATGTGTAATAATAACAGCAACAATTTTACTTTTTATTTCACGAAGATAAGAAAAATCAGGAACTAAAATATCAACACCGTGCATATCTTCATCTGGAAAACTCATTCCAACATCGATAATAAATGCTTCTTTTTCAGTTTCAACAACAGTTATGTTTCCACCAATTTCACCAAGACCACCAAGAGGTGTAATTTTAACTTTGTCTGTTGAAGCAAGATTTAATTTGTAATGAGGATTAAGACGGTTTTTATGCATGTCTTGATTTTTACCAACAAATTCTTTAAGTGCTGGATCAACAGGTGCTGGTACATTACGACGACGATTTTTGTTTTTGTTGTTAGCATTTTTATTGTTGTTTGGTTTGTTCCCATTAGGTTTACTGTTTGGGTTTTTGTTATTACTGTTTTGACGGTTATTAGAGTTATTACGATTAGGATTACTATTCGTTTTTTCTGTCTCTTGAGTTGTCTTTTCAGTTGTTTCGCTGCTCTTTGGTGCAGGCGTAGTATTTGAGCTTTGTGGCTCAGTAGTTTCATTTGGCATCCAAACTCCTTGTAAATTATAATGATTTATAGAGTTGGTGATAGTCCTTTGTGCACACTTCATGAGGTCGAATAGTTAGTGAAAAATCCAAAGTTTTGAAAATTTCTAAAACGTCCGATTTATTATATTTTTGAGAAAGATTTTTTAGTAGTGTTTTCCGAGGTTGGGTAAATGCTACACGAAGCATTTGTTCAAACTCTTCACTACAGCTTTGGCTGTTATCGCTATTAGTAACAAGTCTAGAGCTTTTTTTTCGAATTAAAAGCACTGCTGAGTCAACTTTTGGTTGAGGCTCAAATGCAGTTGGCGGTACTTCTACAACAATAGAAGCGTGCCCTAAACTTTGAGTAATAACAGCTAAGGCTGAAAAAACTTTCTCTTTAACATTTGCAGCAAATTTAAGCGCCACTTCTTTTTGAACCATAACTAAAATGTTATGACAATTCGGATCAGCAAGGGCTTTTAATATAATAGTAGTTGCGATGTAGTAAGGCAAATTTGCCACTAAATCATAATCTCTATCTAAAAGCTCACTCTGCCAGTTTTCAAGTACATCTCCACACTCAAGTGTAAGTGAATTGGTTGTGATCTCGTGGTTAAACTCTTTTTGCAAATGTTTACATAAATCGGTATCGACTTCAAAAGCAGTAACACTTTTGACTTTAACTAAATATCTAGTTAAATCACCTAAGCCAGGCCCAATCTCTGCGATATCTCTATCGGAAGTGGGCATCGCTTGGATGATTTCATGTAAGACGGACTCATCTTTTAAAAAGTTCTGTCCAAATTTCTTTTTAGCTACAACATTCTTCATAAAGGATTTTACACGTTATATACTTAAAAGAATGTTTAGTACTATTAATTTGTACAAATATACTATATAAAGAGTTATGTTGGAAGTCTAATATTTCTCTAACTCGATTTTAGCTATAATCGCGCCAATTTATATCAATAGAAAAGTAGGACTTATGGACGTTAGAGAAGCATATTTATCATTTTTTGAAGCAAAAAATCACCAACGAATAGAAAGCGCACCGCTTATTCCTGATGATGCAACCCTCCTTTTTAACAATGCAGGGATGGTTCCTTTTAAATCTATTTTTACGGGTGAAGTTCCTCGTCCTGAGAACCCTCGTGCTACATCATGTCAAACCTGTCTTCGTGCGGGTGGTAAACATAATGACCTTGAAAATGTGGGACACACTGCGCGTCACCATACTTTTTTCGAGATGCTTGGTAACTTTAGTTTTGGAGATTACTTTAAAGAAGAAGCAATTGATAATGCATGGGAATTTATTACTGTAGTGTTAGAACTTCCTGTTGAGAAGTTATGGGTAACGGTTCATGATTCTGATGATGAAGCTGAAAAACTATGGCAAAAACATGTTCCTCTTGAAAAAATTATGCGTTTAGGTGACGCTGATAACTTTTGGTCAATGGGTGATACGGGTGCTTGTGGTCCTTGTTCTGAAATTTTTTATGACCAAGGTGCTGATAACTTTTCAGGTCCTGAAGATTACTTAGGTGGTGAAGGTGACCGATTTTTAGAAATTTGGAATCTTGTTTTTATGCAATATGAAAAAAACAAAGATGGTTCAATGACACCACTTCCTAAACCTTCAATTGATACGGGTATGGGACTTGAACGTGTTGTCGCTATTAAAGAGGGGGCTTTAAGTAATTATGGCTCTTCTTTATTTATGCCAATTATCAATAAAGTGGAGACTTTAATAGGTAAAGAGTATAACTATGCAACAGGTGCTTCGTACCGTGTTATCGCAGACCATGTAAGAACTGCACTATTTTTACTTGCACAAGGAACAAACTTTTCAAATGAAGGTCGTGGTTATGTCCTTCGCCGTATTTTACGTCGTGCGGTACGTCATGGATACTTACTTGGTTTTACTAAGCCGTTTATGTTTGAAGTGGTTGATACGGTTGTTGAGCTTATGGGGGAACAATATCCCTACTTGATTCAAAAATCTGCTGCAGTAAAAGAGCAAATTATGTTAGAAGAACAACGTTTCTTTAAAACTATTGCTTCTGGAATTGAACTTTTTAATGAAGAGATGAAAACTACAAAAGATATTTTTAGTGGTGAAGTTGCTTTCAAACTTTACGATACTTTTGGTTTCCCACTTGATTTAACTGAAGATATGTTAAAAGAAAAAAATATTGCTTTAGATAATGCTAAATTTGATACCTTAATGACTGAACAACGTACTCGTGCAAAAGCAGCATGGAAAGGTAGCGGAGACGCTGCTGTTGAGGGTGATTTTAAAGAGCTATTAGAAGTTTTTGGTGAAAATAGTTTTGTAGGTTACACTCAAACGACAATGCAAGTAAAAATTCAAGCACTTTTAAGTGAAGATTTTACCCGTGTTGAAGAGCTTTCAAGTGAGCAAATAGGGTGGGTTCTTTTAGAAGAAACACCTTTTTATGCAGAATCAGGTGGACAAACGGGAGATTGTGGTGAATTAACGTCAAAAGCGAAAATTACCGATACTCGTAAGTTTCACGGTTTAAACTTATCACACCTTGAAGTTAAAGAGACAATCACCGTTGGTGATGCTCTTGAAGCGGTTGTTGATGTTTCTCGTAATGAAATTACGAAACACCATAGTGCAACACACTTGTTACATGCAACACTTTCTGAGATTTTAGGTGATCATATTTCACAAGCGGGTTCTTTAGTAGAAGCAACACGTTTACGTTTTGACTTTTCCCATCCAAAAGCATTAAGCGAAGATGAAATTGCTCAAATTGAAGAGCGTGTGAATTACCAAATTCTTCATGGAATTGCGGGAGTAACACAAGAACTTTCTATTGAAGATGCTAAAAAATCAGGTGCAAAAGCGCAGTTTGGTGAAAAGTATGGTGATGTTGTTCGTGTGGTAAGTTTTGCTGATGCTTCAGTAGAATTTTGTGGGGGAACTCATGTTGATAATACGGCAAGTATTGGAACATTTATTATCACTAAAGAGAGTGGTGTTAGTGCTGGAGTTCGTCGTATTGAAGCAGTATGTGGAAATATGGCATACCGACTTTTCAAACAACAACGTCACACACTTAAGCAAGCTGAAGATGCTGTAAAAAATCGTGACATTCTTTTGGGTGTAGAACGACTTAAAGAGCAAGTGAAAACACTTAAAGCCGAAGTGGTTGATGCTCAAAATGCAGTTAAAGAAGAACTTTCAGCAGAGAGTGTAAATGGTGTTACTGTTATTATTGAAGAGATTACTGCGGGTGATGTGAAATCTCGTATTGATGAACTTAAAAATGAAAATGAATCTCTTGCTGCCATGCTTTTTCAAGTTAAAGGTGACAAAGTTATTATTGCTGCGGGTGTTAAAAATGCTTCTGTTAAAGCGGGTGATTGGATTAAAAACATCGCTCCACTATTAGGTGGCGGTGGCGGTGGTCGTCCTGACTTTGCACAAGCGGGTGGTAAAGATGCATCGAAACTTCCTGAAGCAAAAATTGCATCATTAGAGTTTGTTAAAGCGAATCTGTAATCATGAAAGATTGGATGACTAGTTTTTTTTGGGATAACACCGAAATAATAGTTTTTCTACATGTTATTAGTGCTGTAGTATGGGTTGGTGGAATGATAGGGATGCGTTTTGCTGCGCATCACTCTTTTGCTCATGTTGAAAATCCTGCTTTTCGTTTAGAGCGAATTGCCCATGCCTTGAAACGTCTGTTTGTTATTGTAAGCCCTTTTATCATGATACTTATTTTTACCGCTATTTTAATGGCAGTAGGTTGGGGTTTTAGAGCAGCGGCTGTAGATGCTAACGGAAATGTAATTTCTGAAGTAGCTATGCAGATGTATAACCTTGTTCATGTTAAAGAGGTGATTTGGATGGTGATGGCAATGAACTTCGGTGCTATGGTGTGGTTTCGTAACAAAGCTCAAAAAGCATTAAATACTAATGATGTGCTTAGTGCTAAAAAATCACTTGAGCCTATTGGTAAATATATGGTTCCTCTTAATATTGTATTAGGTGTTATTGCTATTTATATGGGTGTAATGTTACGATACTCTCACTAAGAATTTTATAGTAAACTTCTATCATGATAAAAAAACTAACCCAAAAAATACGACTAGCTTCGAGTTCTTCAACTCGGGCGATGTTACTCCAAAATGAAAATATCCCATTTATTCAAGAATCTGTTGACTTTGACGAAGAACAAATCATAGCAAGTTCGGCTAAAAACTTCGTGTATCAAGCCACACGGGGTAAATTTGAAGCTAACTATAAAGCTTTTGGTTGTGATGATTATCCACTGTTGGTTGCAGATACAGTAGTCACTTCTGAAGATAAAATTCTTCGTAAAGCAAAATGTGTTGATGATGCCCGAAATATTTTAATGACACAAAGTGGGAAAATCACTTCCATTGTGACCTGCTTAATTTACAAAACTCCAAAAATCGAAATTATTGATATCTCCTCTACAGACTATCTTTTTGAGAAATTTGACATGGATGACTTAGAACGTTATTTAACTTCAGGTGATTGGCGTGGAAAAGCCGGTGCGTGTATGGTTGAAGGGTTTTGTAAAAGTTATATCAAAGAAGTTCACGGATACGAAAACTGTGCGATGGGACTTACTATTGAAGCGTTTAGAGGGTATTTGAAGTAACTATGGAGTTATTAAGAAAATGTCCCAACTGTAAAAGTAAAGTCGTTGACTATAAATGGCTTTTATTTGCTCAGCAGAAGAAAAATTGTTTTAAATGTCCAGTTTGTGATTCTTATATTAGCAAGAATGGAGATTTGTTATTTTCTTTATTCATTTATGAAATAGTAATGATTTTGTATTTAGGTATCGGAATTTATATAATTTCAACTTTTTTGGATTCTATAATATACTCAATAATATTACTATTTATTGGAAGTGTATTTATTTTTATTATTATAAATTTATATTTTCCATTAAAAGCTATTAAGAAAGATATTAATAAATATGTATGAGCTAAATAAGAAGTAATCAGTTGTATTATTTGACTTAATAGTTCGCATGTTATAATACATAAAAGGAGCTGTTATGGTTTCATATACACGAGATGAAATAATATCGGTAAGTGATGTTGCACGAGGATTTTCTAGGGTGCTTAAAGAGATTATGAATCATACTAAAGAGCGTTTTGCAATCTCAAAAAATAACAAACTTGAAGCAGTGGTACTTTCTATAGATGAGTATGAACGTCTTAAAGAAGCGTATGATTTAATGGAGCATATTGAAATATACAAAACTGTTAAAGAGCGTAAAGAATCAAAAATTATCTCTTTAGAAGAGAGTGCTTTAAAATATGGAATTAATTTAGATGAGTTATAACATTGTTTTAAAAACTGAAGCTGATGAAGATTGGAAACTTAATAGTGAACTTCAAAACCTTAGATAATTACATCCTCTCAAAAAAAGGGGTCACTTTTGATTACCCTTTTGATAAAAAAACACGTGTTTATCGCATTGAAAAAAAGATGTTTGCACTGACTAGTGATTCATCACCACTTGAAGTGAATTTAAAGTGTGACCCCATTTATTCTTTGGAATTACGCTCTTTATTTGAAGGGGTTAGGGCAGGGTACCATATGAATAAAAAACATTGGAATACCCTAACGTTAGAGCAAAGTGATATTCCTGATAGCTTAACACAAGAGTTGGTTGATCACTCTTATGAGCTTGTTTTAAAATCACTTCCTAAAAAAGTACAAGAGCATTTTAAACTTTTGTAATCACACAAAAATGGGTATCGGTTACAAGTTTTATCTCATTATTTGAGTCTAGATGTTTTTTCATCTCTTCATAATATTTTATTTTTAATGCTTCATAATCTTCGTGAGATAATTGCATTAACATCCCTCTAAAACCAGCATCATTATTTAAGTCCCACCAAGCATTTAAATTCATCGGATAACCAATCTCTTTAGTACTCATTTCAAAACTTGTTATCTCTGCTTTTTGACATAAATATTTTATATCATGATAAGTTTGTAACTCTTGCCATTTGTCAGCATCATTACTTTTTTCATAGGTTTCAATACCGTATGATTTTATGAGTTTTAAGAGGATACTTTTGGAAGGTTCAAAAGCTTCAGGTACAAATGAAGTGAAAATAAGTTTGCCATTTTTTTCAAGATGAGTATATAAAATTTTAAGAGTATCTATTGGATTGGGCAGAAAAAAAAGTGCATATGAACAGGTGATAATATTATACTTTTTATTCATATTGAGTTTTTCAATATCTTGAATAAAAAAGGAAATATTACTTAAAGATTCACTTTTTTGTTTGGCAACTTCTATCATCCCTTTTGAGATATCTATAGCATCAAACTGCACATTTGGTAAGGCTTTTGCACATTCTATGACAACATTACCCGTACCTGTTGCAACATCTAAAATTTTGTGTGCTTGTATTGGATTAATTATAGACACAATATGTGCAGCACTTATTTTAAAAAATTTAATAGTATCGTATCGAAGAGCCACATCATCAAAGGTAGATTGAACATCTTTTACAATCTCTTTTAGACCATTTTTATTACTCATTTTAAGCCTTGTTACGGTGTTTTAAAGATATAATCATACCATAATGAAGAACACTATAAACTACTATAATAACGAACTAAAAGCACTTAAAAGATCAGGAAGATATCGTGAACGACATCTTCGTAATAATGACTTAATTGATTGTGCTTCAAATGATTATTTAGGATTAGCACAAAACGCTGAAGTACGTCAAAAGAGTATAGCAGCGTATGAATGTTATTCTCAAACTCATCCTCATGCACCTATGGCTTCAATGTTGGTTAATGGCTACCACGAAGCCCATTATGCATTTGAACAAGAGTTATGTCGTGTGAATGGTTTTGAAGAGGGCGTAATTTTAGGAAGTGGTTTTAATGCAAATATTGCTTTAATAGAAGCCTTAGTACGACGTGGTGATACTCTTTTTATTGATGAAAAATACCATGCTTCTGGAATGTTAGCAACTAAATATTTAGATGCAGATGTTGTGATATTTAAACATAATGACCCACAAGCACTTCGGTATGGACTTCAAAAATCAACATCACGACGTAATATTGTTGCTGTAGAAGGTATTTATTCTATGGATGCCGATTTACTTGACAAAGAGATAATTGAGATAGCAGATGAGTTTGAAGCACTATTAATCATTGATGAAGCGCATAGTAGTGGAGTTATTGGAGCACATTTGATGGGTGCGTATGATTATCATGATATTACTATTAAACCTAATCATATTAAAATGGGGACATTAGGAAAAGCGTATGGAAGTTTTGGTGCTTATATTTTAGCATCGTCACATATTATAGATTTCTTAATAAACCGTGCAAAACCAATCATATATGCTACTGCACCATCACTATTTGACACTATCATGGGGCATGAGTCTCTAAAATATATTATTGAACATAGTGAAAAAATAAAACAAAATATCGTTTCTCATCAAGATATTGTTTATCAAAACCTAGATATTAAGGTTGCAGGATTAATAGTTCCTATTGTTGTAGGAGATAATAATAAAGTTATCATGATACAAAATGAACTAAAAGAATTGGGCTACCATGTAGGAGCTATTCGACAACCCACTGTAGATAAAGCAATTATTAGGGTTATTGCACGTTTAAATGTGAGTACAAATGAGCTTGATTTTGTCACGAAGAAAATAAAAGAACTTTTATTATGCCCTGCAGAAGAGGTCGCGAGGTGACAATTAGAAAATTAAAAGTGATATTACAAAAAAAGTGTTTGGTAGATATTAATTTTGAAATAAAATCGGCACTGGCGTTGGTAGGTCAAAGTGGTAGTGGAAAAAGTTTAACTCTTAAAGCACTGCTTGGAATGTTACCATTATCAATGACATCAGAATTAGATTATAGTGCTGATTTTGAGTTGAAAGATAGTATTGGCTTTGTTCCACAAAATCCTTTTACAGCATTATCACCACTAACAAGAATAAAAAAACAATTTTTTATTCATAATAGAGCAATGGAACTTAGTGAAATTGAAACGCTTTTTAAACTCGTAGATTTGAATGCAGAGTTAATGCATCGACACCCTCCTGAACTATCAGGAGGACAACTACAACGGGTAGTAATTGCCATTGCTTTAAGTACTACTCCAAAACTACTTTTACTTGATGAACCCACAACAGCACTTGACCCTCAAACACGAGAAAATATTATTAATTTACTTACGACATTGCAAAAAGAATTAGATTTTAAAATGCTTTTTGTAACACATGATATGGCAAGTGCTGAAGCCTTATGTGATACAATAGCGGTAATAAAAGAGGGTGAGATTGTAGAGTACGGTTCAATGAAAAGTGTTCTTAAAAACCCAAATAGTGTGTACACGAAAAGTCTTATAGAAGCTAATTTTTTAAATAGAGAGTTCAGGAAATAATTTTAAAATGATAAAAAAACTATTACTATTTTTACTTTTTTTGCTCTTTACAATACCACTAGGTGTGGTTATTTTTTTTATAAAAGAGTATGGTGATGAAACACAAAAACTTATTAATTATAAGCCTCGTTTAACTACTCAAATTTATGATAAACATGGCGATAAAATTTCTAATATTTTTTTAAAAGAACATCGTTATTACGCTACTATAAATGAAATTCCACCTCATTTAATTGAAGCACTTTTAGCCATTGAAGATACTTCATTTTTTGAACATCCTGGTATTAATGTCGATGCTATATTTAGAGCAATTATTAAAGATATAAAAGCGCAAAAAATAGTTGAGGGTGCGAGTACACTAACGCAACAACTGGTGAAAAATACACTTTTAACACGTGAAAAGAAAATTTCTCGAAAATTGAAAGAGGTTATTTATTCTTTAAAAATTGAGATGGAATTAACTAAAGAAGAAATTTTAGAACGTTATTTAAATGAGGTCTATTTAGGTCACGGTTATTATGGTGTTAAAACGGCTTCAGAAGGTTATTTCCGAAAACCGTTGGATGAGCTAACACTCAAAGAGATGGCAATATTAGTTGGACTTCCAAAAGCTCCAAGTTTTTATGCACCCACTAAAAATTATGAACTCTGTATGGGCCGAGCAAATCGTGTTATTAACAGAATGTATATTTTAGGTTGGATAGATAAAAAAGATTATGAGAGTGCTTTAGCAGAAAAACCTGAAGTTTTTAATGATACGTTATCACAAAATAGAGCACCCTATATTGCTGATGAAGTACTACGTCAACTTCCTAATCTTTTTGAAGAAAATTTAGATGATATTCGTAGTGGTGGGTATAAAATTTATACTACAATTGACTTGAAACTTCAAAAAGCAGCACGTGAAGGTGTCACTTATGCCCATAATTTAGCGGTTAAACGTGCTAGTCGTGGTACAGACTTAAATGCTTCCCAAATAAAGAATTTAAATGGAGCATTAGTAAGTATCAATCCTAAAAATGGACATATTTTAGCTTTAGTGGGTGGCGTTAATTATAAACAAAGTTCTTATAATAGAGCTACACAAGGACAACGTCAACCGGGTTCAGCATTTAAACCCTTTATTTATCAAGTTGCTTTGGACTTAGGATATTCTCCTGCGTCACAACTTGTTGATATGGCACGAACGTATAAGTACAAACGTGCAGGTAAAGCGATGACATGGCAACCTAAAAATTATGAAAAAGATTATGAAGGATTAATGACTCTTCGTGAAGCACTGATTCATTCTAGAAATCTTGCGACTATTAATTTGGTAACTGAAATTGGTTTGTCACAAATGCTAGGTGAACTTTCAAGTTATGGTATTAAAAATTTACCTAAAAACTTATCACTTTCACTGGGCTCTATCTCATTATCACCTTTAAAATTAGCGCAATACTACACGTCATTTGCTTCAGGTGGTATACAAAGTGAGCCTCTTTTAATTACTAAAATAGAACAGGGCAGCTCTATTTGGGAATTTGATAATAGGAAACGATATATTACCTCTCCTGAACAGAGCTACTTAATGACAACAATATTGCATGATGTTGTAGAACATGGAACAGGTAGAAAAGTACGTGTAAAAGGTATTGAATTAGCAGGTAAAACAGGAACAACAAATAAATCTATAGATGCATGGTTTGCAGGGTACTCTCCCAGCATTGAAACTATTGTATGGTTTGGTAATGATGATAATACCCCTATGCGTAAGTTCGAGACAGGAGGACGCGTAGCGGGTCCTGCTTTTCGCTATTATTATAAGCAAGTGCTAAAGATTTATCCTCAGGTTCAACGACATTTTAAGAAACCTGAAGGGGTCACTGAAGTGATAATAAATGGAAAAAAAGAGTACTTCACAGAGGTGTCAAAACCACCTTCAACAACTCAAAATCGTGATGATGAAGCAGACGATAAACTAATTTTTTAGTGAGTGTTAGTTTTTTACTAAGAGCACTTTTCCTCTTTTGAAAAGATTACTTTTAAAACAGACTCACTAATAAGAACCTCTTCTAAAGAAGCCCTATGAGAAGTAAGCGTACCTTGTGTTACTTCATCAGTTTTATAATGTTTGAGATGAAGTTTATCAATCATTTTTCGAGCGTCTTCTAGAATGGTTAAAACACCTACTTCGGAGATAAATTCTTGATGTGAAATAAGATGCGCGTAGTAACGTAAAATTAATAGCGTTGCGGCTTTGTCGTTGTAAGCAAAAAATGAGAGTATATAATTACATCCAATTTCATTGAAGTCTGCAAAATCATTTTCAGTGATTTCATCTTCACTCATCTTAAAGTTTAGTAGTTTGTTAAAAATGGACTCTTTAAGTCTAATGGTAAAAAACATTCCAAAAAATTGATTTTGAAATTCTGTAATTAAAAAGAAGTTATTAGGATTTTGAGCCCACTGTTTATAATGTTTCTCTTGTAAGGGGGAAAAGTTATTACTGAGTTCTTTATCTAAAGTATAGGCCATTTTTAAAATTTTATCTAAATCATCACTTTGCGTTACAGGGAATATTTTCATATCATCAACTTCCATCATTACTGAGGGAAAATTTAAAATAAGTGATTTACTTTTACCTAAAAGATTAGCGATACTTACTCGACATAATTCATCTTCAATATCTTCTTTTTTCATATGACTAAAACAGGGAAAAACTTCGCTACAAAGTGTTTGGTAAAAGTTAATAATATCTATTTTTTTATCAGAGCTAGGTTGTGTGACTCCACGTTCCCAACGACTATAGGTAGTAACATCGAGTTTTGAGAAGTTATCATGATAAGTGTATAACGAGGAGACAAGCTCCTCTTGTGTAAAGTTATATTTTAAGCGACACGATTTAAGGTAGTCACTAAAAAGCATAATAGAAAAGTATTTAGTTAAATGTTCTGTTTAAAGCACTAAAAAGTGCCTTAATTGACGCTAATGAGATATCAGTATCACTTCCAACTCCAAAGTGAGACTCTAAGCTCTTTTCATCTTCAATTTGAATATAAGCAATAGCCCGAGCCGATGACTTCTCACCACAAGAATGTTCTGAATAAGAACGAAGTGTAAAGTGGTTTGGATAATCACTGTCTAAGGCATTTTTACACGCATCGATAGGACCATTTCCATTCCCCTGAGCTTTAATAACTGTTCCATTATATTTGTAAGTCAGTTCACACCAGACATTGTTATCTTTACTTGTAGTACTTTTTACGGCAAAATCTACAAATTCAATATGTGAGGTAGGAGTAAAATAATTTTTTTCAAATATATCTTTTATCTCGGTAACTTCAAGTTCACGACCTTCTGTATCGGTAATAGATTGAACAAGACGACCTACTTCAGGATGCATCGCTTTTGGAAGATGATAACCATACTTCTCTTCAAGTAAATAAGCAACGCCCCCTTTACCTGATTGTGAATTAATACGAATAATACCTTCATAGCTACGACCAACATCTTCAGGATCAATAGGAAGATAGGGAACTTCCCAAAGATTGTCTTCACTATTATCATTTTCAGGGTCGTTTTTAGCTCTTTGGTACGCAAGACCTTTGTTAATTGCATCTTGATGTGAACCTGAAAATGCTGTATAAACTAATTCACCAACATAAGGATGACGACAGTGGGTGTCTATATTAGTACAACGCTCAACTACATTTAAAACATGGTCAATATCTGAGAAGTTAAGAGTTGAATCTATACCTTGTGTTGTCATATTTAAAGCGAGGGTAATAATATCAACATTACCTGTTCTCTCTCCATTACTTAATAGTGTTCCTTCAACACGGTCAGCACCTGCTAAAAGTGCAAGTTCTGTCGCTGCAATAGAAGTTCCTCTATCGTTATGAGTATGTGTAGAGATAAGAACGTGCTCACGATTATCTAAATGATTAGCCATCCATTCAATCTGGTCCGCATAAATATTAGGTGTTGCCATTTCAACAGTAGCAGGAAGGTTAATAATTACCTTTCTATCTTTTGAAATTCCCCATCTCGCTGTGACTGCATTAGAAATTTTTGCAGAAAATTCTAACTCTGTTCCAGTAAAACTTTCCGGTGAGTACTCTAAAAATATAGTACTTTGAGGATTTTCTTCTAAAAACTGCACTTCATATTTTTTGACTAAATCAACACCTTCAACAGCAAGAGCAATAATTTCATCTTGTGTTTTTTTGAAAACAATTTTTCTTTGCGCTACTGACGTTGAATTATAAAGGTGAACGGTAGCTTTTTTGACACCTTGTAGTGATTCAAATGTCTTTTGAATTAAATGTTCACGTGCTTGTACTAAAACTTGAACAGTAACATCATCTGGAATAAGATTGTCATTTACAAGCTTACGTAAAAAGTCGAATTCAACTTTTGATGCGGAAGGGAATCCTACTTCAATATCTTTAAATCCAAGGGTCAGCAATAGGTTAAATAGTTCGAGTTTTTGTTCAAGATTCATAGGAGTAATTAGTGCTTGGTTTCCATCACGTAAATCAACACTACACCAAATGGGTGATGATGTGATTGTTTGTGATGGCCATTTTCGATTTGGCAACTCTATTTGAGGGTAGGGACGGTATTTTCCCGCTTGAATGTGATTCATAATAAAAATCCTTTTAACTGGTAACTCGAATTATAAAAGTAAAGTTAACCTATCTACTTTTAATTAGCGAATTATAGCTAAAAAACTAAAAAATTATACGGTTACGACCTTGCTCTTTTGCTTTGTAAAGGTTCGCATCAGCTTCTTCAATAATAGACTGTGCTGTAATATTTTTATCCTCAACGGCAGTAAGACCAATACTTACTGTAATAGGGTGATTTTGAAGTGGTTCTTCAAATTGGTAGTGTTCAATAATGTAGCGTAATTTTTCACATACAGTAGTTGCACTATCAAGATGACAACTTTGAAAAACAATTAGAAATTCTTCTCCTCCATACCTGAAAACAATATCACTACTTCTAAGATTATTTTTTACTAGTGTTGCAATTTCAACAAGAACATCATCCCCAACTTGATGACCGAAGTTGTCATTGATTTTTTTAAAGTAATCAATATCTAACATGGCAAGAGAAAAAACTACATTTTCTTTACGAAACAGAGCTAAGGTTTCTTCTAAAATAGGTTCTAGAGAGTGACGATTTTTAAGTTTTGTGAGGGGATCAGTTTCTGCTTTTTTAAGTAGAAGTTGATGGGTGATTTTAATATTCAACCGACTCACTAAATTGATAGAAATTCTGGCTAAAAAGAGATAATCAACCAAAACTTGATGATAGTTTTCTTTTTTAAGATGGTAATAAATACTTTTACCACTATTGTGAATATTTTGATGCATAGTGTGAAACTCTTCAATTTCGTGTGTGGTAAAAAAGTTTGATATTTCACCTGTTGCTAACCAAAGTCCAAAATGACATTTTTGTGGATTTAGCTCTACGGAAGGGGCGATAGCACTATTTTCAATATCGTAAATAATTTGTTTAATCCAATGAAGATGTGCATTTATATGTCGAATAGCAACATATTTACTTAACTGAGCTTTTAGGGCAGGAATATCATTGTTTATGAGTTCGAGCAAATAACCTTTAGCGGTAGCATGAGTAACAATTTTAGAAATAATATTAATACGTTCAATAAGCTTAGTATCATCAACTATTACTGCAGCTTTATTAATTAATTGTGTGCTAAAAAGGTCAAAAAAATGTGAAATTTGTGAGTAGGCAACACCATTTTGATATTGTTGATGTGCCATATTTTGATAGCGATTAAATATTTCTTCATTGCTGTCATTTAAAGATTTTTCAAAAAGTTCATATATCTCTGGTTTAGATGTGAATTCTAAAAGAACACAATCTTCTTTTTCTTCTTGTTCAATGTCAAGTAAAAGTTCACTTATAAGTTTATGTATTGTTTGATTATGTATCATAAATTGTCACCAAATAGTTAGTTTGTGTATAATCTAGAATATTGTAAAGTAGCTTTAATAAGGGTTAAAAAATGAAAAGAAAAGAAGTATTCTTATCTATAGAAGAAGACTCTATAGATAAGTTTTTAAATTAGCACTGGTACGTAGTTTTAAACTCATAAGCAGTTGGACGACCTTCATCAGGAAAAACATCACGTTCGAAACGGTAATGTTGATATGCTGAAAGGAATTCGTCAGTAAATACTGGTTTTAAGAAATCGTTATCACCAATAAGACCTTCAAGTGCTTCACGTAATGTGTGAGGCATTTGAGGAATATTTTTGTCACGAATTTCATCAAGACTTAATTCAAATAAATCTTCATCCATTGGACCAACAGGAACAGTTTTATCTTTAATTCCATCAAGTCCAGCCATCATCATTACAGCAAACGCTAAGTAAGGACAAGCCGTTGAATCTGGAAAACGCATTTCAATACGTGTTGCCATTTCACCCGCACCGTATGGAATACGACATGCAGCTGAACGATTTTGACTTGAGTACGTTAAAATTGAAGGCGCTTCAAATCCTGGTAAAAGACGTTTGTACGAATTTGTAGTAGGATTTGTAAATGCTGAAACAGCAGCAGCATGTTTAAAAATACCACCTGCATAGTTAACTGCCATATCAGAAAGGTTTGCATAAGCACCTGGCTTATAGAAAAGGTTTTTACCATCTTTCCAAAGTGATTGATGAACGTGCATACCATTACCATTATCACCATAAAGTGGTTTTGGCATAAATGTAGCAGTTTTACCGTTAAGGTGTGCCACCATTTTAACAACGTATTTATATTTTTGAACATTATCAGCAGCACCGATAATGTCAGAGAAAACAATACCAAGTTCATGTTGACCTTGAGCTACTTCATGATGACCAAGAACAACTTCTAGTCCAACTTGCTCAAGAACTTGCATCATTTCAGCACGAATATCTACAGCAGAATCTGTTGGAGCAACTGGGAAGTAACCACCCTTAGTTCCTGGACGGTGACCTGTGTTGTACATTTCAGGATATGGATTGTTTGAATTCCACTCACCCTCTTCAGTATCAACTTTGTAACCTGCTTCATTGATGTTATCAACAAAAGTTACACTGTCAAACATGAAAAATTCATTTTCTGGACCAAAGTAAGCAGTATCAGCGATACCAATTTCATCAGCATATTTAAGTGTTTTTTTAGCAATTGAACGTGGACAACGCTCATATAATTCATTTTTGTAAATGTCATAAACATCACAAAATACAATGATAGTTGGATCAGCAGTAAATGGATCTAAAAATGCAGTTCCTACTTCTGGTTTAAGAAGCATATCAGATTTGTTAATTGGTTGCCATGCTTCGATAGATGAACCATCAAAAGGAAGACCATTTTCTAAACTCTCTGCTTTAACAGCGCTCATGCGGTAAGAGATATGGTGCCAAGCTCCCTTGATGTCTGTAAAACGAAAGTCCACAAATTGAACATCGTTATCTTCACAAAATTTAAAAAACTCTTCAGTGTTGTTTACAAATTTACCCATATATAATCCTTACGAAATTTAATTAGGTGCAGTATAACGAAAGATAGTTAAGAATAGTGAGAGATGTGTGCTTAAAAATTAATCACATTGAAAGAATGTTTCAAAAGGTTATAAAAAAGTAAAATTAAAGAAAAGAGTGTTTGTAATAGCAGTTTATGCTATTACACGGGCATTGCGCTCTTCTTCTTGAGCTTTGTAGAGCTCTGCACACGCTTTTGATAGGTCGCGAATTTGTAAAATATAGTTAGCACGTTCCGTTTGTGAAATGGCTTTTCGTGCATCAAGTACGTTAAAAGTATTTGATGCAGCCATACATAAGTCATAAGCTGGAAGAGGAAGTTGAGCTTCTAAAGCACGTTTACACTCTTTTGATTTAGCGTCGAAATCAGAAAATAACATTTCAACATCAGCAATTTCAAAATTATATTTTGAAAACTGAATTTCACTCTCTTTATGAATATCTCTGTAAAGTGTTTTACCATGCTCATTTTCATTCCATACGATGTCAAAGATATTATCAACACCTTGAAGGTACATTGCTAAACGCTCTGTCCCGTAAGTAATTTCAACCGCTACAGGATCACATGCAATACCACCGACTTGTTGAAAGTATGTAAATTGTGTGACTTCCATACCATTTAACCATACTTCCCAACCAAGACCCCATGCACCAAGAGTTGGAGATTCCCAATTATCTTCTACAAATCTAATATCATGTTGTGATAAATCAAGTCCTAAATATTCTAAACTTTTAAGATAAAGTTCTTGAATATTGTCAGGTGAAGGTTTGATTAACGCTTGAAATTGGTAATAACTTCCAAGACGATTTGGATTTTCACCATAACGACCATCGGTAGGACGACGTGATGGTGCCACGTAAGCAACTGACCACGGTTTAGAATCAAGTGAACGTAAAAAAGTAGCTGGGTGAAAAGTTCCAGCACCTGCTGCAATATCGTAGGGTTGAACAATATTACATCCTTGATCTTTCCAAAATTGTTGAAGTTTAAGTAATAGGTCGCTAAATGTTATCATGATAATGTTATTCCTAAAAATTTTTGCAATTATAACCACTCCATACTTTTTTGTTAATAAATAGGAAGTATAATTGAGTATCAAAGTGTATAACATTGAGGAAAAAATATGAAAAATATAATGAAACTTTTACTTTTAATCTCTATCATGATAAATATTATTGGATGTGGTAACACTCCAGTTGATGAAGAAGAAGGCACAACGCCAGCTCCTCCAATAACGGAGGAACAACGTCCTATGTTACTCGTTTTAGTCAATTATGAAAACCAACAATTTATATCTTCTGAAAGTTCATGGGTAGAAAGAATATTTGGTGATAATAAACATCAACTTAATCACTATTTTGATGAAACAAGTCTCTCAAAATTTTCTTTTTTACAAGCTAATGAGCGTGCATCAACACAAAATGATGGTGCTATTTCTGTCTTTTTAACCAAAAATCATCCTAATTCAGAAGCGAGTTCTCAGGTACATAGTGATTTAAAAGATGCCTTAATTATTACTAATAAAGACATTGATTATTCTGAGTATGACACTAATGGAGATGGACATATTACTCCTAATGAACTAGTATTAATGTTTATTTTAGCAGGTGAAGAGGATGCTTATGGAAGTAGTTTTGGATCTAATAGTATTTGGGCACATGAAAGCTGTGTCGATAGTGAAAATATCCCACTATTAGATGGTGTAACATTAATGGGCTGTAAAAATTCTGGAAATTATGGTGTTTTTGGAGAGCGACATGGGAGTGGAACTACAAGTCATGATGCAACGATTGGAATTATTGCTCATGAATTAGGACATGTTGTTTTTGATCTTCCTGATCTATATGATACATTGGGACGTTCTGCTGGTATTGGTTATTTCGGCTTAATGGGTGGAGGAACATGGGCTAACGAAAGCCTAAGTGAACTTCAATCATTACCTGGTAATACCCCCACACATTTTTGCGCTTACTCTAAAATTAAAAATCGTTGGATTGATGCGGAAGTTGTGAGCAGTAAAGATGATGTAAAAGTTCTAAATGGAACAGGATTAAATAATTTTAATATTATTAAACTTCCCATTACAAGTAATGAATATTTTTTAGTGGAGAATAGAGCCAATGAAGGATATGATAAAGGGCTTTTCATGTTAACTCGAAATGATAGTTTAGGATTTCAAGGTGGCCTGGCAGTATGGCATATTGATGAGTCTGTAATTCGAGAAAAATTTGATAATAACGATGTGCAAGGCGATAAAACCCATAAAGGTGTTGATTTAGAAGAAGCCGCGAATGCTGTTTTAGATAAATCATCACGAGCTATTGGACACGATAATAATTTATATTTTTCAGGTAATGTTGCAGCTTTTAATAATGATACATTACCATCATCTAAAAGTTATAGTGGAGATAGTACAGGGATTACAATCAATAACATTTCAGTTCGCTCCAATGTTATGGAAGCGACATTTAGTAATTAGCTTTTAAAAGAATCCAATTGATCATTTAACTCTTTTGAAGTTGAAGTGATGTTAGCAATTTTATCATTGGCTTGGTAGATGCTATCTCTATTTTGAGTAGAAAGTGTGGTGACATTTTCCATATTAGTAAGAAGTTTTTTAGTTTTTACCGCAATAATAGTGGCTACTTGAGCAGATTTTTGAGCATAAGACATAGTGTTGGTCATTGATTCTTGAGTCGCTTGCGTTTGGTTATGTATATCATGACTTAACTCATTCATATGTGTCATATGTTGAGAGTTATCTCTCATTTGTGAACTGGCATCATCAACAGATTGTACTATGGTGTTAATTGCCATTCCAATTTCAGAAAGTGATTTTTGAGTATGTTCAGCAAGCTTTCTAACTTCGTCAGCAACAACAGCAAATCCACGACCATGTTCACCCGCACGAGCGGCTTCAATGGCAGCATTAAGTGCGAGTAAGTTGGTTTGATCGGCAATGTCACTAATAGAACTCAATACGGATTTAATCTCATTGGTA
>Ga0233441_1000524_pt1 | contig 45407 bp, 36 predicted proteins | sample SI_123_September_4_FD_182781 | JGI IMG/M metagenome (GOLD analysis project Ga0233441, IMG submission 182781) | Seawater microbial communities from Saanich Inlet, British Columbia, Canada - SI_123_September2016_135_MG | ecosystem: Environmental > Aquatic > Marine > Inlet | place: Canada: British...
TCGGGCGCTTGCAAGATAAGGGGTATCCCGTTGAGGACCTGTCAGACAATGAGGCGGCCAAGGTGCATGTGCGTTATATGGTGGGAGGTCATCAGCAGGGGGTAGAACATGAGATCCTCTACCGTTTTCGTTTCCCCGAGCGTCCCGGTGCGCTACTGCAATTTCTAACCCAGCTTGGGCGCAACTGGAATATCAGTCTGTTCCACTACCGAAATCACGGTGCTGCATATGGGCGGGTACTGTGTGGTATTCAAGTGCCAGCCTGTGATCGCAGCCAGTTTCAACAATTCTTAGATACGTTGGGATACCACTATGAAGAGGAGACCGATAATCCCGTTTACAAGCTGTTTCTGAGCTAATAAGACTGCAGAATCATCTGTTTATTCTACCGCCCCCTTGCAGGGGGAGGGCTGGGGAAGGGGTAGAGTGTAAGAACTTATGCAACGCTTAAGAGCAGAGAACTAGGAGAACAACATGTCCAATAGCACACCATCAACAGATTCAACTCAACAAGACCAGCCACGCCGTATTGAAGTGTTGGCCCCCTTTGACCAATCACTGATTGCAACCCTCGATAGCGCAGATGAAGCATCGGTTGAGTCCGCTTTGGATGGTGCCTACTCTCTGTTTCGTGATCGCACAGAGTGGCTCCCTACAGAGCAGAGAATTGCAATCCTAGAGAAGATGGTTGTGATTATGGGGGAACAGGCGGAGAGCTTGGCGCTGGAGGCGGCACGAGAAGGCGGCAAGCCGTTAATCGACTCCCGAGTTGAGGTGGCTCGTGCCATCGATAGTATTCGAATCTGTGTGGATTGTCTGCGTACTGAGAGTGGAGAGACCATTCCAATGGGGATCAATGCGGCATCCAGTGGAAAACTGGCCTTCAGCATGAGAGAGCCGATCGGTGTGGTGGTGGCGGTGAGCGCCTTTAACCACCCCCTGAACTTGATTAGCCACCAAGTCGGGCCAGCGATTGCAGCAGGCTGTCCGGTGATTGTGAAGCCTGCAGAGGTGACTCCGCTCTCCTGCCTCCGTTTTGTGGAGATCGCCCGTGAAGCAGGGCTGCCAGAGGCGTGGTGTCAGCTGTTGCTCCCAGCAAGCCGAGAGCTGTCGACTCGACTGGTGGGTGACTCCAGAGTCGGTTTTCTGAGTTTTATTGGTAGTGCTCGTGTAGGTTGGATGCTGCGCTCCAAGTTGGCTGCAGGTGCGCGCTGCGCGTTGGAGCACGGTGGTGTTGCACCGGTGATTGTGGCAGAGGATGCCAAGTTAGATGAGGTGCTGCCCAAGCTGTTGAAAGGGGGCTTCTACCATGCTGGGCAGGTCTGCGTTTCGGTGCAGCGGGTCTTTATCGCGCGTTCGCTGGCGCGGGAGTTTGCGCTGCAACTTGCGGCGGCGGCCAAGCAGTTGGTGGTTGGTGATCCAACCTCGGCAGATACTGAAGTGGGGCCATTGATTCGACCCAGTGAGGTAGAGCGGGTGCAGCAGTGGGTGAATGAAGCCATTGAAGAGGGGGCTGAACTACTGTCAGGGGGGAAGGCGCTCTCAGTCTCCACCTTTGAATGTACCGTACTCTATGCCCCCTCGGTAGAGAGCAAAGTGAGTCGTGAGGAGATCTTCGGGCCAGTGGTCTGTATCTACCCCTATGATGAGATTGATGATGCCATTGCCCAAGCCAACAGTCTGCCCTATGCATTCCAGGCAGCGCTCTTCTCCAAGGATATTGATACCGCAACCTATGCTTATAAGAAACTCGATGCCTCCGCAGTGATGATCAATGACCATACGGCATTCCGAGTGGATTGGATGCCCTTTGCGGGGTTGCGTCAGTCGGGGCTTGGGGTGGGGGGGATTCCCTACACCCTCAGAGATATGCAGGTTGAGAAGATGATGGTGCTCAATTCGAGCAATATTTGAGGTGCAGATCGAGTGGTTCTGATGCGGTATGATTTTCTGCCATATACCTGTTTTTGTAATAGTTGGTAATATATCTTTTGTTCTGGGGAAGTTTGTCGATAATAAATCGGAATGAGTATTGAGCAACCCACAGTTCTAATTGTTGAAGATGATCTTGAGATTCGAGAGCTCTTGAGCGCCCTGCTTCAAGAGGGCTATCAGGTAATCACCACCTCTAATGGAGAAGAGGCTCTTGAACGTATTGATAACCTAGAGCCTGATGAGCTGGATCTGATTCTGCTTGATGTGATGATGCCTCAAATGGATGGGTTTGAGCTGCTGCATCGGCTGCGAGATAACTTCAGAACAGAGACAATTCCTGTTGTTTTTCTGACCGCTCTTAATGAGGATGAGCAAAGAAAGAGAGGGTTAAAGCTAGGGGCTATAGACTACATTGTAAAGCCCTTTGATGCTGAAGTCCTGCTGCTGAAAGTTCATAACCATATCCAGCAAAAGCATCATCAAGACCGCCTACATCAGATGAGTATGATTGATGTGGTGACTAACCTATACAACCGCCGACAGTTTGATATTCGCTTAGGGGAAGAGTGGAACCGTTGCATGCGTAATGAGAGAGAGCTTGCGCTGCTGATGATTGATATCGACTATTTCAAGCGCTATAACGATGCATATGGTCATACCGTGGGGGATAACTGTCTGGCCAAGGTAGCGAATGGTATTCAATCTGTTTTCATGCGCTCATCAGACTTTGTGGCCCGCTACGGTGGAGAGGAGTTTGTGGTTCTCTTGCCTGAGACCAATTTAGAACAGGCCATTCAACTGGCCAATCAAGCCTTGAAGAAGATGGATGAGCTGGACATTCCTAATGTAGGTTCCAAGATTTCACCTCATATCACAGTCAGTATTGGTATTGCAGCAACCCTACCAGAGACAAAAACCTCAGAGATAGAGTTGGTTGTCGCAGCAGATAAGCGGCTATATCAAGCGAAGGAGAGGGGGAGAGGCTGCGTGATGCCCACTCGTCACCTCTCAACCATCCAGTGGAGTGATAACTTTTCTGTGGGTCACCCGGTTATGGATGATCATCATAAGAGGCTGGTCGGGTATATCAATGAGCTGATTAAATTTATTGGTCAGAAGGATGGGGAGGCGCAGCCCGATGTAATGGCCCTGATTACAAAGATTAACTCCTTTGCAGATATGCATTTTGAGGCAGAGGAGTCTCTTCTTAGCTCGCTTGATTACCCTAGTTTACCTTCTCAGCTTTCGGCCCACCGACAATATCGTGAGCTGCTATCCCCATTTTTTAGTGAGGCACGAAACTCTATAATAGTGGAGGAGTTGGTCACACTGCTGCGCGACTGGTGGGAAAACCACATTCTTGTTGATGATATGGTTTACAAAGAGTACCTAATCAAAGTAGATCAGCAGCTAAATTGAGAGTGAAGCCCGCACCGTTTAGTCGGGCCCACCCAGAATTTGGTTCAGTGCAGTGCTCCAAGTTTGGGAGTTGAAGGGTTTTTGCACCCAACCCGTGGCCTTGAGCAGTACCGCACGCTGTTTGGTGTCGATGTTACTGTCGCTGGTTACGCAGAGTACGGGCACGGTTTTGGTGCGATCGTCGTTACGGATACGCTCCAGCAGCTCCAGCCCATAGAGGCCGGGCATATTGAGGTCAGTGATCACCAACTCCGGTTGAATTTCAAGGATTTTATCCCACCCCTCCTCCCCGTCGGAGGCGGTTTCGATGTGATACCCCTGTTTCTCCAGGTCTTTCTTGATCAGCAGTCGCACCAGTGGTTCATCATCAATAATCAGTATAGTTTTCATCTGCTCAATATTCACCCGGAGTCGACTGTTTTAAAGACACCTTCAGATAATACCAAACAATTACTCATAGCTATAATGATCTGCGGAGAAGTTCTGTTCCAATAGGGTCGAATAATCCCTACTGTATTGGTATGATATTTCGCTAATTCAAAGGATTGAGTACACTATCATGAGACCCGCACAACTGACTTCTATTCTACAGCGTGAATATCAGAGCGCTGCTTCAGGTCATCACACACCGGTGATGTTGTGGGGGCCACCCGGAGTTGGTAAGTCGGATATGGTGGCGCAGATTGCAGCGCAAGGTGACGGCGGTGTAGTCGATATCCGTCTTTCACAGATGGAGCCGAGTGACCTGCGCGGCATCCCTTTTCATAAAGAGGGGTTGGTGGAGTGGTCGATTCCCGCGCTACTGCCAGATGTCTCACGTCATGGTGAGCACGGCATTCTTTTTCTGGATGAGATCACCTCTGCGCCACCAACGGTATCGGCAGCGGCTTACCAGCTGATTTTAGATCGCCGTCTGGGGGAGTATCAGGTGCCTGAGGGGTGGGCGATCTTTGCAGCGGGTAATCGCCAAGGAGATCGAGGCGTCACCTACGCGATGCCTGCACCACTGGCGAACCGTTTTTCTCACTATGAGCTGGAGGTAAACCTAGATGACTGGGTAGCGTGGGCCTGGAGTCAGGGGGTTGATGAACGGGTGATCGCCTTTTTACGCTTCCGTCCTGAACTGTTGTTTGATTTTGATCCGGCACACAACCCAGTTGCTTTCCCAACCCCCCGTTCATGGGAGTTTGCCCATCGAGCACTGCAGAAGTTCAGTGATGAGCCTCAGCTGCTGCGTGGCGCACTACAGGGGTGCGTGGGGAGTGCAGCAGGGATTGAGCTGACAGCGTTTGTTGATAATCTACACAACTTGCCCGACCTAGATCAAATTCTCTCTGGTGATGGGGGGGAGGTGCCGAAGGAGATTGATCTGCAATATGCGGTGGCTACTGCACTGGTGGGGCGTGCGATTAAGCTGAAGGATGATGATGGGCTGAGTGAGGCACTGGGTCATATACTGGATTATGCCAACCGTTTTAAACAGCGTGAGATGGGGGTGATGCTGGTTTCGGACCTGCATCGGGCAATTGGAGAGAAGCTGTTTGCAGTGCCTCAATTTGGGGCGTGGGCTCAGGCGATTGCAGATGTGATGCTCTACGAATGATGAGTCTCATGCACAGGTACAAAGGCGCGAGATAAGCCCTTCATGTCCGAAGATATCATTCAGACCAAACTCAGTGCGGCGCGTACTCGGTTGATACTGGAGCGCCCGTTTCTGGGGGCGTTGGTGCTGCGTCTGCCGTTGGTTGCTGCGGGTGACTGGTGTAAGAGCACGGCGACTGATGCGCGTTCGATCTACTACAGTGAGGCGTACATCGCTGAATTGAGCCCCAAACAGGTGCAGTTTATGTTGGCGCATGATGCACTTCACTGTGCGTTGTCCCACTTTGCACGGCGACAGCATCGCAATAAACACCGCTGGGATGTGGCCACTGACTTTGCAATCAATGCGATGTTGATCGGTGAAGAGATGCAAGCACCGCCCGATGCACTCTATCTGGAGCACTTCTCTGGAATGACCGCAGAGGAGATCTATCCGATGCTGAATGAGGATGAAGACCGAGAGCCGGTCGATCAGCACCTCTACGATGATTATGATCAGGAGTCGGAGGAGTCCAACTCAGAGCCGGGTGACTCTGACCAGGGCGACTCTGCTGGAGAGGATCAATCCTCTGGTTCGCAGCAAGGGAGTCATGCGCCGCAACCGAATAGGCTGTCAGACTCTACAGAGGGGCGTGCGGGTCGTCCCCCTCCGTTAAGTGAGAGCGAGCGTCAGGATCTACAGACCCAGTGGCAGCAGAACTTGGCGGGTGCAGCACAGGTTGCTATGCAGGCGGGTAAGCTCGATGGGGCGATGGCGCGTTTAGTGGATCACTTTTTACAACCTTCCCTGCCGTGGAGGATGTTGCTGTCCCGCCATATGAGTGCATCGGCGCGAGATGATTATAGCTACACCCGCCCTTCGACCCGGAGAGGCTCTGGAGCGATCTTCCCAGCACTGCGTAGTAGTGAGGTTAATGTAGTGGCCGCGGTCGACACCAGTGGCTCTGTGAGCCTGGAGGAGATACAGCAGTTTGTCTCTGAGGTGGATGGCCTAAAAGGGCAGATGCGGGCAGCGGTCACACTGATCGCCTGTGACCAGGAGATTGTGGGTACCCCTCGACGCTTTGAGGCGTGGGAGGAGATGGAGATTGATCTGGCCTCAATCAAGGGGGGGCGAGGGACCCGCTTTGTTCCGGTCTTTGAGTGGCTGGAGCAGCAGGATCATCAGCCGGATCTGCTACTCTACTTCACCGATGCCGAGGGGTGCTTTCCAGAGCTTGAACCGATGGTTCCGGTAGTCTGGCTGGTCAAGGGAAAGCAGCCGGTGCCATGGGGGCAGCGGATACAGTTAAATGGATAAAAGGTACCTTAAAGAATAACCATGTCACTCTCTAGCGAAGATCAACTGCGTATACAGGTCATGCTCCACAACAGTCCCAAGGCGGTGCGGATTGATGAGAACCGTATGGTGCTCTACGCTTGGACCCCGAACGGTGAGGCATCGATCCCGCTCTCTCCTAACCTTCCCAATGAGCAGTATCTGCGACTGTTACGGGAGCTGCTCTCCGAGCATGTGTTGGGGAGTGCAGGGGGGTACCCGCTCTACCTGAAGCGTTGGAGTCGAATGGGGCTGTCGGGTGATCAGCAGCTAGAAGCCTTTCTGCTATTGGGAGAGCCGGAGGCGGTGGTTGCCGTAGCCAGTTCGCCGGGATTGACCACTGAGCTGGCGCGACTGGTCTGGTGGGCGGTGAGCAATACTGCGCAGCAGGCAGAGCAGGGGTTACAGATGTTGCACCGTAGCTGTGTGGTTGAGGATGCACTGGGTAGAGAGATTGCACAGTTCTTGATGGAGTTCCTGCCGTTTGAGGCGGATCCAGAGGCGGTGTTATCAATCCTCTCTGCGGTGTTGCAAGAGGGGTTGCTGGGGTCAGAACAGGTGGAGCGGATCTGGCAGCGCAGTCAGGAGCGGGGCAAAGGGATCTATCAGGTCGCATTTTTGCAGGCTCGGCCACTGGCGCTGCCTGAGTCTGCTGCGGCACATACGGATCTTGAGGCGTGGCAACAACAGCTTCAGCCTCTGCGGAATAACCCGCTGGCTCTGCTACTGCTGCAGCTGGGGTCTAGTGGGGGGCAAGCCTTTCTGCAGCAGTCGATCCGCTTGTTGGATACGGCCTCCAATGAGATCTCGGTGTATGCCTTGATGAACGCTATTGGGAGCCTGTTTGCGGTGTTGGATCTGCCGTTAGAGAGTGAAAATCTGCTGGAAGAGGAGGTGTCGGAAAAGCTGCTAGAGCAGGAGAACTGTTCTGCTCTGCTGGAGCAGACCCCAGCCCTGAGGCCGCAGGTTGAGGCGATGCTACTGTTGTCCCAAGTCCGTCAAGAGATCACCTTTAAAAAAATCCTTCATAGCGGCTCAGTGGGGCGATCACTCCGCAAAAAATTAAAACCAGAGTTTGATCTGATCCGTACCCATCTTCAGAGGCTACAACCGTAGGAGTCGACCATGCTATTACTTATCTCCCCCGCAAAGAAGCTTGATTTCGAAGAGCAGTCTCCCGATATTGGGCAGACAGTCCCCGCCTTAATGCCCCAAGCGGAGGAGATTGCAGCCATTATGAAGCAGCAGAGTGAAGCAGACCTGAAGCGGTTGATGAAATTAAGTGATAATTTGGCGCAGCTCAATACCGAACGTTATCGAGTATGGAGCCGGGAGACGACAGAACAGCGGGCCAAGCAGGCGATCCTCGCCTTTCGTGGAGATGTCTATGCGGGTATGGCAGCGACAGCCTTTGAGCAGCAGGATTTTGATTTTGCACAGGATCACCTGCGTATCCTCTCTGGGCTGTATGGGGTGCTACGTCCACTGGATATGATTCAGCCGCACCGGCTGGAGATGGGCACCAAACTGGAGAACCCCCGAGGCAAAGATCTCTACGCCTTTTGGAAGCGCGAGAGTGCAGCGTTGGTCAATGAGGCTGCAGAGACGGCGGGCGGGCCGATCATCAATCTGGCTTCCCATGAGTACTTTAGCTCCATTGAGGTTGCAGAGTTAGAGCAGCCGATTGTCACTCCGGTGTTTAAGGATGAGAAAAATGGCATCTATAAAATCATCAGTATCTACGCCAAGAAGGCGCGAGGGATGATGTGTGATTTTGTGATCCGTAACCAGCTGGAGCATCCAGAGCAGTTGAAGGCGTTCTCTGCGGCAGGTTATCGCTTCTCTGAGGAGGGTTCGGATGAGCAGACGCTGCTATTTACCCGCAGTGAGGCCGATCGCTAAAAGAGAACAACCCCTTGCTCTGTGGCGATGCCATCTAACGGCACATCCCATGGGTTGAGTGCAATCTTGCGGGTCTCTTGAAAGCTATGGGCGATGCCCAGTAGAAAAGGCCGCTTGTGGTTGCCAGAGCGCTTGGTATGGCTGAAGGTGCGATCATAATATCCGCCGCCCATGCCGATGCGCCCCCCCTCAGAATCAAAGGCGACCAGAGGAGTCAGTACAAGATCTAGGCTCCAGGCAGGGGTGGGTTTAGGGGGGAAGAGCGCAGGCTCTGGAATGCCGTAGCGGTTGGGTGTCAGATCACTGTCTTGTCGGAATGGAGCAAACCAGAGTCGATTGCCATGTAGTTGGTTCAGTACAGGGAGGTAGCAGCTTCGCCGCTGCTCTAGTGCATGCTCCAATAAATGTCTCGGGTCCATTTCACCATCATTGGCGATAAAGCCGGCAATCCGTCTGCTACGTTGAAATAGCGGGTGTCTGACACAGTGAGAGAAGAGCTGCTCGGCATGTAGCTGGCGTTGTGCCTCGCTCAGTGCGGCTCTCTTTTTGCGGATGGATTTGCGAAGCTTCGCGGTAGAAGTCATAGAAAAAATAGGGTGGTGTCAACCGCGGTACCGGCTGGGTCTGCGCCCCTGAACCTAAAGTTCAAGGGGGGGAGCCTGGATTAAGGAGTTAGGCTTTCCATAAAAAATGGACCTGCACACTTCCTTAATGAGATCGGCTCCCGGGGTCATAATTTAAGGACCAGGGATCGAGTCCCAGTGGTCGAATACCGTAGTTAGACACCAAATCTTATGGGTATATAAATTACACCTGTTGACAGAAAAAAGCAACCCTTGATTTGCTTCAAAGTGGTGATTTATCCCAGCTCTAGCTGGCGCCCCTGAAACAGTGCATCCTCTACCTGCTCTCTGAGGCGATTCACCTCAATGGTCATCTCTTCGATCCCACCGTTTTGGTTGCCCTGTGACTGCAGTAGTTCGTAGGCGATGTTGATGGCAGCCATGATGGCAACACGGTCTTGTCCAATGCTTTTGCCCTGACCGCGAATTTCACGCATCTTTTTATCAACCAGCGCAGCGGACTCAACCAGTGCCTCCTGCTGTTCAGGAGGGCATGCAATCTTGTACTCTTTCTGCAGAACGGTGACGGATACCGGGGTGATTTCACTCATGACTCTTCTCCAGTACCCTAACTGAGGCGAGTATCGACTCTACACTGCGGATGGCATACTCATTCTTTTCGTGGAGCTGATCTCGCTCACTGGTAACCCGTTGTACCTTACTGCGCAGTCCGCGATTCTCTTCGCGCAAATTGCCGCAGAGATTGATCAGCTCGTGGATGCGGTGCTCCAGCTGTTGAATCTCAGTTCGCCAAATTTCGTCGGAAGGGGGGAGTGATTTACTCATAACAGCGAGACTATAGTGTGATCTGTGCTTTTCTTCAACTATCACAGCCAAAGAGAGCGGTAAATTTTTGATCTCTTGTGAATTTTATTTGATCGGCTCTAGCAGTCCATCTAGGCTCTGTTCATCGCAGAAGTCGAGAAAACTCTCGCGTAGCTGAGTGATGGACTCCTTCTGTGGCACCCCCAGCACCATATTCAGAACGAACATAGGGGTTCCGGTGTGCGGGGCATGCTGGCTGCTGGTATTCATCTCCTCAACATTAATCTGACGTGAGGAGAAGAAGTCGGCCACTTGGTGAACAATACCGGGGTGATCAATTGAGATCACCTCTACATGATAGGGAAGGTACTGCACCTTAGCGGCGCGCTTGGTGGTGCGCTTGGTGAGGATGGTCAGCTCTAGCTTATCCTGGTACTTAGGCAGTGTGGTCTCCAGTCGGGCAATGGTGTCCCACTTGCCAGAGACCAGCAACAGAATGGCAAACTCCCCCCCCAGTACCGTCATGCGGCTGTCGAGAATGTTCCCTTTTTGCTCCAGAACCATCTTCGATAACGCATTGATGATGCCGGGGCGATCCTCACCGATTGCGGTGATTACCAGATTATCTGTCGTTGCTGTCTTGTCCATAACTAGAGAGTATATCTTGTCACCCCACCTTCGCAGAAGTACCATTGACGAATTACAGAAAATAAACCAATGAATAGAGAGAATGTAACCATGTTTCAAGGCAGTATGGTGGCCCTGGTCACCCCAATGGATGCAGAGGGTGGACTGGACTGGAAGGCACTCGACCAGCTTGTCGAGTTTCACGTGGAGTCGGGTACCGATGCCATCGTTGCAATGGGTACCACCGGAGAGTCCGCAACCCTCAATGAGGGGGAGCACTGTGAGGTGATTCGTCGAGTTGTCGAGCGGGCTAATGGGCGGATCCCAGTGATTGCCGGAACCGGAGCCAATTCGACCCAGGAGGCGATTGATCTCACCCGCTGTGCCAAAGAGCAGGGGGCCGATGCCGCACTGCTGGTCACCCCCTACTACAATAAGCCTACGCAAGAGGGGCTCTACCTCCACTACAAGGCGGTGGCTGAGGCGGTCGATATTCCTCAAATTCTGTACAACGTACCAGGGCGTACGGCGTGTGATCTGCTGCCGGAGACCATTGGGCGCTTATCTGCGGTCAGTAATATTATCGGCGTGAAAGAGGCTACCGGTGACCTCTCCCGTCTCGAACAGATTCGTGCGGTGATGAGTGAAGGGTTTGAACTCTATAGTGGGGATGACTCCAGCTGTACCGACTTTATCTTGCAGGGGGGGCATGGCACCATCTCGGTTACAGCTAATGTCATGCCAGCGCAGATGCACCAAATGTGTGTGGCAGCAGCAGCAGGGGATCAGGCACAGGCCCATGCGCTGAATGAACCGCTAAAACCTCTGCACCGTGATCTCTTCTTGGAGGCGAACCCCATTCCAGTGAAGTGGGCACTACATGAGATGGGTAAGATCAATGTCGGTATTCGACTGCCCCTGACACCACTCTCCGAACCATTCCGTCAGCCTGTTCGTGATGCGATTGCCGCAGCTCAACAAGGGTAAGTGGCGAAGGAAAAGCAATGAATAAGATAAAAACAGCAACGGTGCTACTGAGTGCCGCAACCCTCTCTGCCTGCGGTACGGTTGATGAGGCGGTGGACAGCTATGAAGCCTACAAAAAAGAGCTGAGCTATGAGAGCAGCGTTGAGGTGCAGCCACTGGAGGTACCTCCAGATCTAACCACAGCCAGTATGCAGGACCTCTATCAGGTTCCCGGTGGTGTGACCACGCTAAAGAGCTATGAATCTGATGGTGGTGCCGGTGGCTTGATCCAAAGAACCGCTGAGGTGATGCCAATACAGAAAGAGATCCGTGTGGTGCGTGATGGCGATCAGCGCTGGTTGGAGATTCAGGCCACACCAGAGCAGTTGTGGTCGAAGCTACGTGAGTTCTGGATGAAGAATGGTTTCCTCATCAATCGTGAAGATCCACGTATCGGGATTATGGAGACCGACTGGGCCGAGAACCGTGCCGAAATTGCGGACGGTCCCATCCGTGGACTGCTGAGTAAGGCGATTGATGCGGTCTACTCCACCGGTACCCGAGATAAATTCCGCCTGCGTCTGGAGCGCTCCGAGCAGAGTGGAGTGACTGAGCTCTATCTCAGCCATCGCCGCATGGAAGAGGTTCCTGCTGGTGAGAGCTTTGTGTGGCAACCACAGCCTGCAATGCCAGAGCTTGAGGCAGAGCTGTTGAGCCGTATCATGTCCTTCCTGGGGATGGAGTCCTCCAGAGCCAATGCCACGCTATCTGAGCTGGAAGGGAAAGGGGTGGTTGAGCGTGCCCGTATTGTGGATACGAAGGGTGGCGAACGCTTCCTGCTGATCAAAGAGGGGTTTCCGCGCATTTGGCGTAGAGCGGGCCATGCGCTGGATCGTGTCGGCTTTACTGTAGAGGATCGAGATCGCACCAAGGGGGTTTACTATGTGCGCTACATCGACCCATTTAAGGATAATGAGCAGAAGGGAATTCTCGATAAGCTCAAGTTCTGGGGTGGAGAAGATCAGCCTGCGGAAGGGGAGTACCAGATTCGGGTTGAGAGCCATAAAGAGGTGAGCCGTATTCTGGTTCTGGATAACAGTGGCAAGGTGGATCGATCAGGCACGGCTCGACGCATCCTGACGCTGTTGCATGAGCAGTTGAAGTAGCCTACTTTCTTCAGAGAAGCTGAGCGCTCACTGGAGTGCTCAGCGTTCAATTTGGTTTTGTTTGAGGGTTGATGATGCAATTTGCCTCTCTAGGCAGCGGTAGCAAAGGCAATGGAACGCTTATCGAAAGTGGTAAGACTACGCTGCTGGTCGACTGTGGTTTCTCGCTGAAGCAGACACAGTTGCGGCTGGAGCGTCTGGGGCGCTCGATTGAAGATCTGGATGCAATTCTGGTGACCCATGAACACAGTGATCATATTGGGGGGGTGCGTCGTCTCTCTCATAAAGTGGGGATTCCAGTCTGGATGTCGAGTGGTACTGCGCGTGAGGCAGAGCGCCGTGAGGGGTTGTTCGATTCGGTGCGTATTGTCTGTGGTCATGAGCCGTTTACCATCGGTGAAATTGAGGTGACCCCCTACCATGTCCCACACGATGCCAAAGAGCCGTTGCAGTTTACCTTCTCCAATGGTCAGCAAAGAGTGGGGCTGTTGACCGATGTGGGAGAGGTGACTCCCCATATCGAGCGTCAGTTGGGTGGTTGTGATGCGCTGCTACTGGAGTGCAACTATGACCTTGATCTGTTAGCGATGGGGCCCTATCCGCAATACCTTAAGCAGCGGGTCTCAGGGCGCTTGGGGCACCTGAATAATCGTCAGGCCGCAGCGCTGTTGGAACAGATCGATACCTCAAAGCTACAACACTTGGTGGTGATGCATCTAAGTGAGCAGAACAACTGTAGAGATCGGGCAGTCGCAGCGATTCAGGGTGTACTGCAGTGTGAACAGGATTGGATTGTTGTGGCTGACCAGCAAGAGGGGTTTGAGTGGCGCTCAGTGGCATGAATTTTCAAGTCGCACGGCTCCCCGCACTGCACTTCTCTCCCGGGGCCATTTCAGTGCTGGGTGAGCAGGTGTGTGAGTGGGGGCAACGCATACTGCTGATCACTGGGGCGGCCTCTTTTGAGTTGCTGGATCAGCGTTTCGGAATTTTGGATCTTTTGCAACGGGCGGGAGTGGTGCTGGTCGCTAGAGCAGAGGTCTCGGGTGAACCCTCCCCAACAGTAGTGGACCAGATAGTTACTGCACAGCGTGGTACAGAAATTGATCTGGTGGTGGCCATCGGCGGTGGCAGTGTGCTCGATGCGGCCAAGTGTGTTGCAGGGCTGCTACCTACGGGTGACTCGGTGATGGAGTATCTGGAGGGGGTCGGGCGAGGAAAAGTCCATGATGGGCGTTCACTGCCACTGATTGCGGTGCCGACAACCGCAGGAACCGGCTCCGAGGCGAGTATGAATGGGGTGTTGGTGGATCACCAGCAGGGCTTTAAGAAATCATTTCGCCACCCCTCACTGGTGCCGCAAGTGGCGATTGTTGATCCAGATCTCCTCGCCACCTCCCCTCAATCGCTGATTGCGGCCAATGGCTGTGATGCGCTCAGCCAGCTGCTGGAGTCCTACCTTTCAACCAAGGCCTCGCCATTCACTGATGGATTGGCGCTCTCTGCCATTGAGCAGATGGGACAGGGGCTGATTCCGCTATGGGAGTCTGCGGGTGAGGATGCAGCGGCACGTAGTGCTGTGGCCTATGGATCGATGGTATCGGGTATTACTTTGGCCAATGCGGGGCTCGGTGCCGTGCATGGATTGGCGGGGCCGATTGGAGGTCTCTTCCCCATTGCACATGGTGTGGTTTGTGGGACATTGTTGGGAGAGGCCAACCGCATTAATATTGATGCGTTGCGCTCCCGTGACCCCAGCTCCGGTGCGTTGAAAAAATACGTTATAATTGGAGAGAAGCTGGGATTCTGTGAAGCGGGTATGGGAGAGGACGCAGCGCTTGATCGCGTCTCTGCGGGGCTGATAGAGTGGGTGGAGCGGCTACAGATCCCGCGTCTGGGAACACTGGGTGTAAGTCAGGCGGGTCTAAGCGATATTTTGCAACGGTCAGACCAGAAAGCCAACCCGATTACCTTGACCGAGGCCGAGTTTTCAGCAATTGTCAGTAGAAGAATTTAAGCAGAAAGGAGCAGAGGGTGCATACAACCATTGTCCATGTTTACGTTAAGCCAGAGTCGGTAGATGCCTTTGTTGCGGCCACTGAAAAAAATCATCGGGCATCGGTTCAAGAGCCAGAGAATCGCCGCTTTGATGTCTTGCAAGATGCAGCAGATGCCACCAAGTTTATCCTTTATGAAGCGTATGCAACGGCTGCAGGTGCCGTAGCTCACAAAGAGACTGCACACTACCTGCAGTGGCGTGAAACGGTAGCTGAGATGATGGCAAAGCCGCGTCAAGGCATTGCACATCAAGGGCTATTTCCAGTCGCATAGCAGTCTGTTTTTTTGATTCATTTTTGATTGAAATAGGGAAGGGGGAGTTATGAAAATTGCAACAGCATCATCAACCGAAGAGAACACCAAGAGTGCCATAGCTGAGTGTTATAGCTCGCTCCATGAGCAGCTGGGCAGAGCGCCCAGTCTGCTGATGGCCTACTACTCTGATACTCATGATAGCGCTGAAATGAGCCGCCTGTTACGTGCATCTGCTGGGGAAGAGGTGCAGGTTCATGGCGCGAGCTCCTGCCTCGGGGCGATGACCGAAACTGGTTTTCACAGTAAGGAGGGGGTGGGGGTGAGCCTCTGGGCTATTGATGACCCTGAGGGAGATTATGGCACAGGGGCTGCGGTGATTGGTGATGATCCAGAGGGGGCGGCAGTTGAGGCGTTGGAGATGGCGCTGGAGCGCTCTAACCGTATTGGAGAGGTGCCTACGCTGGTCTGGATCAATGGCGCACCGGGGCGGGAAGAGGCGTTGATTGCGGGTATCGAGTCGGTGATTGGGGCTGATGTGCCGATTGCTGGTGGTAGTAGTGGAGATAACACCGTAACGGGTAACTGGTCACAGATTGCCAATGGTGAACAGTGGTCTGATGCGGTGGTGGTATCAGTGCTGTTCCCCTCTACTCAGATCTCCTACGCCTTTCATAGTGGTTATGATCCAACAGATACCACAGGTATCGTAACCCGTTGTGAGGGACGCACATTGATGGAGATTGATGGACGACCTGCAGCTGAGGTCTACAACGAATGGACCGAGGGGGCGATTACAGAAATGTTGCCTGAGGGGGGAGATGTATTGGCACTGACCACACTATTCCCTCTGGGGCGAGTGGTGGAAGAGGTGGGGGGGCTTCCCTACTACAAGCTTTCTCATCCCGACGGGGTGACGGCAGATGGAGGGCTGACACTGTTCTCTAACCTCGAAGAGGGGGAGACACTGACGCTGATGCAAGGCACCATTGATAGTCTGGTGAGTCGAGCGGGTCGAGTGACCGAAGCCGCTGTAGAGGCGGGTGATTTTAAGTCGGAGCAGCTGATTGGCGGTCTGGCAATCTACTGCGCGGGTTGTATGTTGACGGTTCAGCCAAAGATGGATGAGGTCTCTGGATATATTCGAGAGGCACTTAATGACCAGCCTTTTGTCGGGGTCTTCACCTTTGGAGAGCAAGGCTGCTTTATTGCCAATGACAATGCACATGGAAATTTGATGATCTCTATTGTCGCCTTCAGTAATCAGCCGATTTAACGCTTGCCCCCTATCTTGTGATTAAAGCAGTAGACAATGAGGTTGTACGTGAGGCGTTGATCAATCTTGATCGCTCGCGCAAAAAGGAGCGACTGCTGCGGGAGCAGGCTAATAGCCTGCTGGAGGGGCTGGAGATTATTACCAGCGCCACAGGTACGGAAGATATGTTGGGGCAGCTGTTAAAGATGGTTACAGAGCAGCTTCAGTGTGAAGATGCCTTTATCCTCTCTCCACAACAGAAGAGTATGGAGTGTGAAAAACTGGACTGCATTGGGGCTACCGATCCGCTGTTCAGGGAGCGAGAGTGGGTGGGGGGTAAGATCTTCAAGCGGGCGCTGGCAGGGCACCCCGTGATGCTGTTTAGTGTGCTTAAGGTTGAGGAGTGGCAACAGCAGTCCGAGGAGGTGCAGCAGAAGTGTGGTTCAGTACTGTTGATCTCCTTTCCTGGTGTGGATCGCCCTATCATACTCTGCTGCGTCAGTCGCCAGCGTGCCTACTTCAATAAGACGCACCTCTCTCTGATGCAACGGATGATGCCTATCGCTTCCCATGCGCTGCATACGCTCTACTTTAATGAGCAGTTGAGGCAAGAGATTGATGAGCGTAACCGTCTGGAGCAGTACGCCTCATTTCAGGCGGGGATTGCAGAGATGAGTGCTTCGGTTTTGCACAATATTGGGAATACGGTTACCGGAGGACAGGGGCACCTGTTAAAGATTGAGCAGCAGCGTAAAAATCTGCTGGGGCTGGTGAAGGTGTTCGGTGCGGTTCATGAATGGACAGAGGCGGGGCCACTCAGTGATGCTCAGGTTGAAAAAGTGGACAAGGTTTTGCAGGGGGCAGCAAAGATACTGACGGAGGTGGTGGGTGAAGAGGGGAGTATGCTGGATGGACTGGGTGCATTGAATCGAGCCAACCAACATGTGGCAGAGATTATTCAGATGCAGCGAGGTGTCTCTCGCCCAGTACTGACAGCCAGTGAGTTCAGTATTGAGCAGATGATCACCGATACCTTGAGTATGATTGAGGAGGGGATAGAGAGGCGAGGTATTGTAGTGTCGGTGGATATTCATTCACTACTGAAGGCGCTCTACTTGCCTAGAAATCCAATGATTCAGATGCTGCTCAACTTGGTTAAGAACAGCATTGAGAGTATTGATGAGCGTAAGCAAACCGATGAGCAGCTGAGTGGAGCGATCCAGATTCAGGTCTCACCAGACGGTGAAGCGGTGCGGCTTGTAGTTAAAGATAACGGTGTAGGCATAGAGCCAGAGCGTTTCAAAGAGGTTTTTAAATTTGGTGAGAGCAGTAAAGAGCGAGGCTCTGGTTTTGGGCTACACTCAGTGGCTAATTTCGTGGAGGGGGTTGAAGGAAGAGTTGCTGTAGAGAGTGATGGTATCAATTGCGGTGCAAAGGTCGTGGTTCGACTGCCGCAGCGGATGGCTGATCGTAGTTAGTCGGTTTTTGAGCTCTTTGATTTATTGATGGGCGAGGGGTTTGTTGATTGAAAAGGGAGAAGCTATACTTACCCCATCGGTAGGGGCTGTTACAGCAAGGCCCCTCTCAAAAATCTATTTCCAAGAGTGAGTTAAACCATGAACTGCGATAAAAAAGTCTTGATTGTTGATGATGATTCCAGCGTGTTGCAGCTCTATCGGCAGCTATTGGGGGTAAAGTCGGAAGCACAGAAAAATGAACACATGCTTTCAGAGTTGATGTCGCTGGTTGAGGTGGAAGATCAGCAGAAAAAAACCAGAGAGAGCTGCGATGTCACCTTGGTTGACCAAGGGGAGGCAGCGGTGGAGGAGATACAGGGAGCACTTCAATCGGTTGACCCCTTTCAGCTACTATTTCTGGATATGCGTTTGCCTCCGGGGATGGATGGTAAAGAGACGGCGGTTCAGGTCCGTAGAATACAGCCTAAGTTACCGATTGTATTCGTTACCGCATTTTCAGATCACTCTGAGCAGACGCTGAAAACAGCCCTGCCGACTGCGCCCATCTACTTCAACTACAAGCCGTTTGCTCGGCTGGAATTGGAGTCGGCTATTCAAAATTTGTCTCTGTAGTGAAAGAGTGTAAAGATACGGTTGTGAATCGTTGCAGAGAAAGTGGGGGCTGATTCTGCAAATGTTTACCTGTGCGATTAATACGAAGGTGTTCTGAAAATATGAATATACAACTACGATGGTTCCTGTTGTTGGGGGGAGTGATGTTCCATCTACAGGGGGTGGCAGCAGGGAGTGGAGTGACTCCAGAAAAGATTCACCTCGGTTCAGTGCTTGCCTTGAAAGGAAAGGCACAAGGGCTAGGCCAAAGCATGCGGTATGGATTGAATGCCGCTCTGAACGGACAGCAGGTGGGAAAACGGACGGTTGAGATTCACTATCGTAATGATAGTTACGAGCCCTCAAAAACGGTTCCAGCGGTTCAAAAACTGATCCGGCAACAGCAGGGTATTTTTCTAATGGTGGGCAATGTAGGTACCCCTACCGCTAAGGTTACGCTACCGATGCTGAAACAGGAGAGGATACCCGCCGTTGGCTTCTTTACCGGAGCCGATATTCTGCGTCCAGGCAAAGGGGATGTCATCAACTACCGAGCCAGCAACCTGCAAGAGACGGCGGCAGTGATTCGCCAAGCGATAGAGCAAGGGGGAATCTCTACCGGCCAAGTGTGTGCCTATGTGCAGAATGATGGTTATGGTATGGCTGGGCTGCAGGGGGTCGTTGCGGCTTTGGGACAGATGGGAGCACAGAAGCAACAGCTGGGTGCGTTGAGTCAGGTGTTGAGAAAAAAAGGGGTCAATCCAGCACGAAACTATATCGGGCCAGTGGGGGTGTACCGCCGAAATACCCGCAATGTGCTGAATGGCTATAAATCACTAAAGCACTGGGAAGAGAAGAGTGGTTATACCTGCAAAATGGTGGTTACTGTAGGGGCCTATGACAATATTGTTCACTTTGTTGAGCAGGCACGAAAGAGTGGTGAGTCGTGGCTGGTCTCGGCAGTCTCCTTCACCGGAGCGGACCACCTGCATCGCCAGTTAAAGAAAAAAGGGTTGTTGAAGCGTGTAATTATGACGCAGGTGGTGCCTCTGCCTGAAGAGAAGCTACCGGTTATTGAGGCTGCGAAGAGGGCGCTGGGCAGCGAGTTTGGCTTGGTCTCTCTGGAAGGGTATCTGGTTGGAAAGATGGTACTCAATGCGCTGCAAAAGATGGAGTCTCCCCCCAGCCGTTACCACTTCCTCAACGCTATTCGCAGTAGCCAATATGATTTGGGAGGGGTGGAGATTGACTTTACCCGTAATGGATATCAGGGCTCTGATTTAGTCGTTACAACGGTAGCAGGAGCGAAAGGTTTTCTACGGCTTGCTGCAGCGGACTGGAAGCCGTTGTTGAGTGACTGATTCAAGCCGTTACCGGAAACGCCCCGTTTTAAGTCTTAGATACCGGCTGTTGCTGATTCTGATTCTGCTGGGATGGGTGCCGTTGGCGCTCTTTGGTGGTCTGGGCTACCAGCAGGCCAGTCAAGCACTGGTAGAGAAAGAGATGGAGCAGATGGTTGCCCTGCGAGATCTCAAAGTGCGAGAAATTGATACCTACTTTCAGCAGATGGAGGGACAGGCACGCACGCTCTCTCGAAGCCCGTTAATGATGGATGGGCTGCAGCGGTTGACCCCCGCCTTTCAAGCGCTGGATCATGGTTATGAGCACTCCATGCTGGGAGTAGGTGCTGTAGACCACAACGATGGTGAGGCGTTGAGGCGAGCCTTGCAGGAGGAGTTGGAACTCAACTTGATGGCGTCGCTCAACCACTACTATAAGCGGCAACTGCTGCCCTCTCTGGAGCAGCAGACCGTGGCCTCTCCACAGGGCGCTGAGGAGATTATTCCTCATGGACATGCGGCACATCGTGCACAAGTGCTCTACCTGGTCGATAACCCATTTGAGGGGGGGAATCGAGAGTGGCTGGATGATGCAGGCGATGGCAGTGTATACAGTCAAGCCCATCGAGAACTCCACCCCATTGTGCGTGGATACCGACAAGAGTTTGGTTACTATGATCTATTCTTGGCCGACCTAGAGGGGAATCTGGTCTATAGCGTTACGAAAGAGGTCGATTTTGGCACCAATCTGGCGAGTGGTCCACACCGAGACACGGCTTTGGGGCGCGCATGGCGTGCTGCAATGGCGGAAGAGGATGGAGATGCGGTGGTGATGGAGGGAGTGGAGGCCTACCTCCCCTCTCTCTATCAGCCAGCAGGATTTTTTGCCTCACCGGTACTCGACCGAGAGGGGCAAAAGTTGGGGGTGTTGCTGTTCCAGTTCCCACTCGATCGTATCAATACCATCGTACAAGATCGGCAGGGGTTGGGTGAGAGCAGTGAAGTGGTGTTGGGGATGAGGGTCGGAGGGGCGCTTACCTTTCTTAATGAGCTGCTGTTTTCCAGTGAATCCCCCCAGCAGAAAGAGATCAAGATGGGAGAGGAGAAAGCACTGCCCATGCAGTCTGCGTTGAACGGCAGTGTAGGGTCGGGGCGCACGAAAGATTATCAACAGAATGAGGTGTTGGCAGCGTGGGCACCCGTCACTCGTCTGGGGTGGGGGTTGGTCGCCAAAATTAATCGAGAGCAGGCACTGGCCGATGCCACCGAGCTACTGCAGCGTACGTTGTTGAGTCTGGCTATCTTGACTCTGGTTATTTTTTGGGTGGCGTGGCGCGGAGCGGCCTCTATCGTCAACCCGGTTGGGCACTTGGTGGACTGCTTTCGACAGGTTCGCTCTGGAGACTTTAGTGTCAGGGCACCGCTGTCACGTGAGGATGAGTTAGGGCAGTTGGCGGAGGCCTTTAATCGAATGACTGAAGGGCTCCACACCACCACCTCTTTAAAAAATCTCAATGAGATTCTCGCTTCGATGGGAGAGGGGGTGTTGGTGTTCGGTGAACGGGGGAAGATTGAACACTGCAACCCTGCATTCAGTGCATTGAGTGGATATTCGTTTGAACAGGTCCTGGATAGTCAGGAGAGCGCCCTCTTTGAGCTGCTTCCCGAAGGTGCATTTCAGGATCAAGAGGTGTTGATGAAGACAGCGGACCGGGAAAAGATCTCCGTGCTGCTCTCACGCTCACTCTTGACTCTGCATGGAGAGGTCTCTGCGCATTCCGTCTTAGTGTGCCGAGATCTGACAGAGCGCAAACGGATGGAGCAACAAGAGCAAGATGCAGCCTTTCAGGCGGGCATTGCGGAGATGAGCGCCTCTATTTTGCATAATATCGGCAATACGATTACCGGGGCAACCAGCCAAACCATCAAATTAAAGGGGTTTAATAAAGGGTTGAGTGTTGTTGAGAAAGGGCTGCAGCAAGGGGCAGAGCGTATGCAGCAGCTGCTCGATAAGAGGGACTCGATAGATTCAGAGTCACTGTTTAAAGAGATTGAGTGGGGGCAGAAAGTATTTACCTCAACCGCAAAAGTGGTGAAGGATGTGAGCGGAGAGGAGGGGCTGAGTCTTGTAGAGTCCAAGCTGGGTAAGAGTATCAGCCATATCTCAGAGATCATCTCTCTACAGCAGAGTGCAACCCGAGGGGGGACACATATCACCCAATTTGCACTGCGTGGGACAGTTTTAGACAGTATGGAGATGATTCACGACAGCCTAGAGCGTTACAATATCTCTTTTGAGTTAGAGATTGATCCGTCGATAGAGCATGTCATGCTGCCTAGAAACCCTCTGATTCAAATGTTGTTGAACCTGTTCAAAAATAGTATGGAGTCGATTCGGCTGCGCATGAAACAAGAACCCTCACTAAAAGGGCGTATTGACGTGTATGTGGTACCTCAACAGGATGAGATGTTCCTGTTAACGGTACGAGATAATGGTGCGGGTATTGATCCAGAGGTTGCAGAGTCGCTGTTTCATTTTGGTTTTACAACCAAATCGACAGGCTCCGGTTTTGGGCTGCATGCCAGTGCCAACTTCGCCAGCAGCATTGGTGGCGATATCCGAGCGAATAGTAAAGGAATCAATCAGGGGGCAGAGATGAGAGTGTCACTGCCGCTCGTGGTTAAGAAGAAAGGATAAGGATATGTTGATGATTCAGGGAGGGCCGGCGCTGTCTCGGTTCCGTGTGGAAAAAATGGTATGCCAGCTCGCAGAAGCGGTGCCAGCAGTCAAAGGGGTCACCACGCAGTGGCTTCACTTTGTGGATCTCCATAGTGCATTGAGCGATGCGCAGCAGACTATACTGAATCGTCTGCTGGAGTATGGTCCCTCTCATCATGATACGGTGGTTACGGGACGTCAGTGGGTGGTTGTCCCCCGTTTGGGAACGATCTCCCCTTGGGCGACCAAAGCAACAGATATTGCCAATAACTGTGGGCTGGAACAGGTGCACCGTATCGAGCGCGGTATTCTCTGGGGTATTGAGTTGGATGAGGCGCTGGATGAGAAGAGTGAGGCTACCCTGCTTTCGCTTATCCATGATCGCATGACCGAGGCGGTACTGGAGTCTGCGGATGATGCAGAGGTGCTCTTTACCACCACTGAACCTGCGCCACTGATCAGTGTTGATATTCTTGGGGGCGGCCATGCAGCACTGGAACAGGCCAATGGCGAACTGGGGCTGGCACTGGCTGAGGATGAGATTGACTATCTGGTTGAGAACTTCAGGACGATGGGGCGTAACCCCAACGATATCGAGCTGATGATGTTTGCCCAAGCGAACTCGGAGCACTGTCGCCACAAGATATTCAATGCCGACTGGATCATTGATGGGCAGTCGCGTGAAGAGACCCTGTTTGGGATGATTCGCGATACCCATCACAACAATAGTGAAGGGGTGCTCTCTGCCTATAAGGACAACGCCGCTGTTATTGCAGGCTCCCGAGGTGAGCGCTTCTTTCCCAAGGGTGGAAAGTATCAGGCTCAGGAGGAGGAGATCGATATTGTCTACAAGGCAGAGACCCACAACCACCCTACCGCAATCTCCCCCTTCCCCGGTGCAGCCACCGGTGCTGGCGGTGAGATCCGTGATGGTGGTGCCACTGGACGTGGCTCCAAGCCCAAGGCGGGACTGGCGGGGTACTCCGTATCCAATCTACGTATCCCCGGTGCAGAGCAGCCGTGGGAGACCGATCACGGCAAGCCCTCACGGATTGTTACAGCGCTAGAGATTATGTTGGAGGCACCGATTGGTGCAGCCGCATTTAATAACGAGTTTGGTCGTCCAGCGATTAATGGCTACTTCCGTACCTTTGAGGAGAAGGTGCCCGGCCCCAGTGGTGCTGAGGTGCGTGGTTATCACAAGCCTATTATGTTGGCTGGGGGAATGGGGAACATTCGCCGCCCTGATGTAGAGAAGAATGAGATCCCACCCGGTACTCAGATTGTGGTGTTGGGTGGCCCTTCGATGTTGATCGGCTTGGGTGGTGGTGCCGCCTCCTCGATGACCAGTGGCAAGAGTTCCGAGAACCTTGATTTTGCTTCTGTACAGCGTGGCAACCCAGAGATGGAGCGCCGCTGTCAGGAGGTGATTGACCGCTGCTGGCAGTTGGGTGAAGAGAATCCTATTGTCTCCATCCACGATGTGGGTGCGGGAGGACTCTCCAATGCGGTACCTGAAATTGTTAACGACTGTGGACGTGGGGGCAAGTTTGAGTTGCGTACCGTTCCCAATGATGAGCCGGGTATGTCACCGCTGGAGATCTGGTGTAACGAGGCGCAGGAACGCTATATCCTTGCCATCTCTACGGAACGGATCGAAGAGTTCCAGGCCTTGTGTGAGCGTGAGCGCTGCCCCTATGCGGTGATTGGTGAGGCAACCCAAGAGCAACAGCTGGTGGTTGGGGATGGCCACTTTGATAACAGCCCCATTGATTTGCCGATGGATGTACTGTTCGGTAAGCCGCCGAAGATGCTACGAGAGGTGAAACACCAGACCTTTCATAAACCTGAATTTGAGACCGCAGAGATTGACCTCAGTGAGGCGATCTATCGTGTTCTGCGTCTGCCTACCGTGGCCAATAAATCTTTCCTCATCACCATTGGAGATCGCAGCGTAACCGGATTGGTTGCGCGCGATCAGATGGTTGGCCCTTGGCAGGTGCCGGTTGCGGATGTGGCTGTGACCGCAACCAGCTTTGATACCCATACCGGTGAGGCAACCGCGTTGGGCGAATGTACCCCGACGGCACTGATCCATCCAGCCGCCTCTGGACGTATGGCGATTGGTGAGGCGTTGACCAATATTGCGGCCTCGCGGATCTCTGCCCTGAAGCAGGTGCGCTTCTCCGCCAACTGGATGGCCCCGGCGGGACACCCCGGAGAGGATGCCGCACTGTTTGATACCGTCAAGGCGGTCTCCGAATTGTGCCAGCAGCTGGATATCTGTATTCCGGTTGGTAAAGACTCCATGTCGATGAAGAGTGTTTGGGAGCAGGATGGCGAGCAGCACTCCGTCACAGCCCCGCTCTCGCTGATCGCCTGTGCGATTGCCCCAACCGTGGATGTACGCAAGACGCTAACCCCTCAGCTGATCACCGACCAAGGGGATACTGATCTGATCTTGATTGATCTGGGTAAGCAGGCCAACCGTTTGGGTGGCTCTGCACTGGCGCAGGTCTACAAGCAGGTGGGCCACCATGCACCAGATCTGGATGACCCGTTGGCAATCCAACACTTCTTCGAGGCCATTCAGGCCTTGAATGAAGCCGGGGCTCTGCTGGCCTATCATGACCGCTCTGATGGTGGCCTGTTTACGACCCTCAGTGAGATGGCCTTTGCCGGCCACTGCGGTATTTCGGTGCTGTTGGATGATCTCGGCAGTGATGCCGTTGCAGCGCTCTTCAATGAGGAGCTGGGTGCGGTCATTCAGGTGCGCCATAGCGAGCTAGATAGCGTGCAGGATCAGCTACGCGAGTCGGGGCTGTTGAGCCACAGCCATGTGCTGGGTACGCTCTCTGATGATGATCGCATCACCATACGTCATCAGGGTAAGATCTTGATCAATGAGACGCGGGTGGAGCTACAACGCGCTTGGTCAGAGACCAGTTGGCAGATGCAGAAGCTGCGTGATAACCCAGACTGTGCAGACCAAGAGTTTGACCGCCTGTTGGACCGTAGTGACCCTGGTGTCGGTGTCTCTCTCCCATATGATCTCAATGAAGATGTTGCAGCCCCTTATATTCATAAGGGGGCACGTCCCTCCGTAGCCATTCTGCGTGAGCAGGGGGTGAATGGGCAGGTAGAGATGGCTGCAGCCTTTGATCGCGCCGGCTTTGAGTGTCACGATGTCCATATGAGTGACCTACTGGAAGGAAGAACCCAGTTAGATGCGTTCAAAGGGGTGGTGGCTTGCGGTGGCTTCTCCTATGGTGATGTACTGGGGGCTGGTGAAGGGTGGGCAAAATCGATCCTCTTTCACAGTGAAACCCGTGATGCCTTCACTCAATTTTTTAACCGTGAAGATACCTTTGGGCTGGGGGTCTGTAATGGCTGCCAGATGATGTCGGTGCTACATGAGCTGATTCCCGGTGCGGAACACTGGCCTCGTTTTGTGAAGAACCGTTCCGAACAGTTTGAGGGGCGCTACTCGCTGGTAGAGGTGGTTGAGTCTCCCTCCATCTTCCTGCAAGGGATGGCGGGTGCACGGATGCCGATTGCGGTGGCACATGGTGAAGGGCGTGTCGAATTTAGCGATGCAGAGAAGCAACAGCAGGCGGCACTGGCACTGCGTTACATCGACCATCAAGGCAACCCTACAGAGAACTATCCACTCAACCCCAACGGCTCAGTGGGTGGCGAGACGGGATATAGCACCAGTGATGGTCGTTTCACCATCATGATGCCCCACCCAGAACGTGTCTTCCGTGCAGCACAGCACTCTTGGCACCCCGCTGAGTGGGCGGAGGATGGACCGTGGATGCGCATGTTCCGTAATGCCCGAGTCTGGGTCGGTTAATCTTGAATTGAGGTCTCAGCTATTTTTTTATTACTTTTCTTATAGGTTTTTTCTATGATAAGTGAATGATTAGTAATTGTTCTTATGGCGGTGTAGAATCCGCCTTTCGACTAAAACAGTCAAGTATTTTGGGTGGCTGTGAGAGGGGTTAGAGAGGTAGAGGGATGGATTCATTACAGCAAACAGATGATCAACTATTGAGCTCATCGAATCGTATCGTCTATAAAGGCTTTGCGATGATTCTGGTCTTTATGGTGATATTTTTACTGATTAACCTGCAGCAGATTAAGCAGGTTTCAGAGCAGATGCACCTGATTGTGGAAGAGAGTACGTTGAAGAGCCAGTATGCACAGGCCATGCGTGATGCGGCCAGAGAGCGTGTTACGCTGCTACTCATGGCGCTCTACGAGCAAGACCCATTTGTGCAAGACGAGCTGTTTATGAGCTTTGATAACCAAGCTGGCGCCTTCATGATGGCGCGTGTCAACTTGAAAGAGATGGTGTTGACGCCACTGGAGGAGGAGGCGTTAACTCTCTCTACAGAGGATGCACAGCAGGGGACTGAGGCGCTTAATAAGGCACGCGATATGATTGAGGGGCAGGATATGACCCTAGACCTTCAACATGAAGTGGCTGAGTTGATCGCAGAAGAGGTGATTCCTGCCCGCCTTGGTGTGCTCTCAGCGATGCAGGAAATTCAGGAGTCGCAGTCTGAGGCTGGGAAAGAGGGGTTGCGGGTTGCAGAGGCGAGCCGTTTCCAGACCTATCTGTTATTGATTGCTCTGGGGGTGGTGGCGCTGATTGGGGGGCTTTGGGTGGCCGTTCAAGTAGTGAGACAGAACAGCCGTATTGGTGCCTCACTGCAGCGTGCGAAAGAGAGGGCGGAAGAGGCGGTGCTAGCCAAGAGTAATTTCCTCTCCAATATGAGCCATGAGATCCGTACCCCAATGAATGGCGTGCTGGGTATGGCAGACCTGTTGCGTAGAACCGACCTGGATCGCGAGCAGAAAGAGTACCTGCGCACCATGGAGGGGTCTGGAAAGGCGCTGTTGGTGATCATCAACGATATTCTCGACCTCTCCAAGATTGATGCCGGAAAATTGGAGCTGGAGCTGCTCAACTTTACCCCCAAGCGTATGCTAGAAGATATTGTACGTACCTTTGAATCTCAGGCAGGAGACAAGGGGGTTACGCTCTATCTGGAATTTGGGCGTGCTATTCCAACCTATCTGGTGGGGGATGAGACGCGGCTGCGACAAATTTTTAATAACCTGTTGGGTAACGCCCTTAAATTTACTGATCGGGGTGAGGTGAGTATTACGGCATCACTGCTCAGTGCGGATGCCAATCAGGCGAGGGTACACTTCTCGGTGCGTGATAGCGGGATCGGTATACCAGCAAGCAAGCAGCAGAGCATCTTTGATGATTTTGCACAGGCCGATGGCTCTACCACCCGCCGTTTTGGAGGGACCGGGTTGGGACTCTCGATCACCCGTAAATTGATTGATGCAATGGGTGGTGAGATTCAACTGGAGAGCGATGTTGGCGTCGGCAGTACCTTCTTTTTTGAACTGACCTTTGAGGTTTCCAATCAGGAGCCTTTTGTTAAGGAGGCCCAGCGGCCACTTCCAAAACAGATGGCAAAAGGGAAGCGTTTCCTTGTCGTGGATGATGTGAAGGCCAATCTGTTGGTGGCACAAAAGATGTTGGAGCTGTGCGGGGGAGAGGTTGAGGTTGCTCTACATGGAGGACAGGCGGTAGAGCGGATCAGCGAAGACTCCAATTTTGATGTCATCCTGATGGATCTGCATATGCCGGAGATGGATGGCCTAGATGCAACCCGTAAAATTCGGGAGATGGGGCTGAAGTTGCCGATCATTATTCTCACTGCATCGGTTGAGGAGCAGGAGAAGATTGCAGCGTTGGCAGCTGGTGCGGATGAGGTGCTACATAAACCGATTCAGCTGCAACGGCTATATGAAACCATGTGGAATCTGATGGGAGAGAGTTATGTCGGTGAACATCCTCCGAAGATTTTGCAAGGGGGGCAGCTCAATGAGATGAGGGAGCTGTTTGGTGATGGTTTCGGTGCGCTGCTGGTCTCCTATATGGGTGAGTTAGATAAAATCCTGAAGCAGCTAGAGAAAATTATCGTTTCAAATCGTGTGGTAGAACAGATGGAGCAGGTGAGTGAGCTGTCGCATGCGATCAAATCATCGAGCATGAGTGTTGGAGTACATCCGGTTGAAGAGATTGCCAAAGAGATGGAAGCGTTGGCACGAGATGGAAATAGCGCAGAGTTGCCAGAGCTGTTTGAGGAGTTGAAAGTTACCGTAGAAGGGGTGATAAGAGAGTTACAGCAGGAGATATAGGAAAGATTATGAGGGATTGGTTTGACACGGCTTACTGAGTTGGATAGTGTGATAGAGCTATAAGCGAGTGGCATTAGGGGGGGAGGGTGCCGAAGCAGCTTGAATAATAATAAGCACGATATCTTGAGTCAGGATATGAGTGACGTTGGTCAAAGGGGATGGTTGTATGAAGAAGAACTTGCCGGTAACGGATAAGATCTATGAGGTTCGGCATGATCAAATTCTGAACTCGAAGACAGATCTGAAGGGCGTCATTGTTGATGCCAGTAAAGACTTTGAAGAGGTGAGTGGTTTCTCAAAAGAGGAGCTGCTCTACTCTCCGCACAATATTAACCGCCATCCCGATGTCCCTTCGGCCGTCTTTGAGGATTTGTGGAACACCATCCAGAATGGAAAATGTTGGAATCAGGTAGTCAAGAATCGGCGTAAGAATGGTGATGCCTACTATGTGGCGGCCAATGTTGCTCCGTACTACAACAGTAATCACAAGCATGTGGGCTACCTCTCGGTGCGCACCCCTGCATCGGCAGAACAGATCGCCTCCATCGATGGTATCTACAAGCAGATTGAGAGTGGCAAACTGGTGATCCATGGTGGAGTGGTGATGAGTCGTTGGGAGGGGTTGATGTCCCGTATTAACCCAATGACGCAAATGGGTATTGGTGCCAAATTGGGCGGGATTTTTATGCTCACCATGTTGGGTGTGTTGGGTATGCTGGCATGGATTCGTACCTTGCCGGCTGAGAGCCCGATACTCTGGGTTCCGTTTGCTGCGGTTATTGTCGGTACGTTGACGGTATGGATGGTCTCTAAAAAGCAGATTGTTGCGCCTCTAGAGTCGATCCACGAAACCATTAGCTGTGCCACAAAAAATCATCGACTGAGCCCGAGGATTAAGCTCTACCGGCGGGATGAGTTCGGCAAAATCGCTGATGCCTACAACGCCATGATGCAGATGATGCAGGCGAGCGTGAGTGAGACCAATGATGTCACCAAGATGACGGCTGCTGGTTATTTCGATCGGCGCATCTCCATTGAGATGGATGGAGACTTCAGTATTCTGAAAGAGACCATCAATGAGACCATCCACAATAATTTTCGCTCCATCAACTCGCTCTACAAAGTGCTGATTGGGCTCGCAGAGGGTAACTTCTCTTCTGACTTTAAGCTCTCTGCAGAGGGTGACTTTGCGATTATGCTGGGCACAGCAAAAGAGGCGATTGATAGCTTGGCCAATGCTCATAATGAGATTAATGAGGTGGTCCACAAGATGGCAGAGGGGGACTTTAGCGGGCGTATCTCCGCCTCATTGCAGGGCGAATTTGCAAAGTTGCGGGAGAATATCAACCAGAGTCTGCAGCAGTTGGAAGATGGAATGAACAACATCACTTCAACAGCTAATCTGCAGTCAGATGGCAAACTCTATGCACGTATTGAGGGCAAGTATAAGGGGCAGCTTGCAGAGTTACAGCGGACATTGAATGGCTCTACAGAAGAGATTTCAAAAATTGTGTATGAGGTACAGAACAGCTCTACAACACTCTCTACTCACGCCTCTAAGGTCTCTGACTCTGGCCATGAGTTGGCCCATTTGACGCAGCAGCAGGCGGCCTCGGTTGAACAGACGGTTGCCAGTATGGAGCAGATGGCCGCGAGCGTAGAGCATAGCACCGAACACTCCAGACAGGCGGCGGAGTTGGCGAATGAGGCGGGTGAGAAGACCGCTAGGGGCAGTGAGGTGATGTTCCGTGCGACCACCTCAATGGGGCAGATTTCTGATGCCTCCGATCAAATTGGGGAGATCATTACGGTTATTGACAGTATCGCCTTCCAGACCAACCTGTTGGCACTCAATGCTGCCGTGGAGGCGGCGCGTGCAGGTGAACAAGGGCGTGGTTTTGCTGTGGTTGCGGGAGAGGTGCGTGCACTGGCTCAACGCAGTTCCGAGGCGGCGAAAAAGATCAAAGAGCTGATTGAGCGTACCCTAGAGCAGGTCAATACTGGGGTGAATGAGGTGAATCAGCTAGGGGAGTCGTTGATGGAGATTCAGGGGTCGGTGGATAAACTGAATATGATTGTGGGTGAAATCAGCAGTAATAGTCGTGAGCAAGGTCAGGGCATTACGCAGGTTAACCAAGCGATGCAGCAGATTGATAGTGCGACGCAGAGTAACGCACTGCAGGTGGAGGAGAGTGCAAGTAATAGCCAAGCATTGACTGAACAGTCTCAGCTCTTGAATCAGATGATGTCACGCTTTCAGTTAAAGGCGTAAGGTAGTAACAATGAGCACAGCACTGCTGTCAGTGACCGAGCAGCTGGATGCCATTGAGCAGAATAACCGTATCCTTGCGATTGATGATGATTCGGCAGTGCTGGACTATTATCGGGAGATCTTTGATCCGGCAGGGGGGAAAAACCGGGATGTTTGGAATGCTCTGATGGATGTGGTGGGTGACGATGAGCATAAACATAACCTTGAAGCGCCACAATATGATCTGACCACCGCAACCAGTGGTGAAAAGGCGGTGCACTTGGCGCAACAGGGGCTCTCACAACAGAGCCCGTATAGTGTCGCCTTTGTAGATATGCGGATGCCGGGGGGGATGGATGGTTTAGAGACCGCACAGGAGTTACGTGCGCTTGATTCTCGTATCATGTTGGTTATTGTGACCGCCTATTCAGACTATCAGCTGGAAGAGATTCAGCGACGCCTGCTGCATGATGTACTGTTTCTGAATAAACCACTTTCAATGGATGAGGCGATGCAGACGGTGCGCATGCTCAACCAGAATTGGAAGGACCGAGAAAAGAATAAAGTGATGAAGATGCAGATGGTCAGCCATGCGAAGATGGCTGGTCTGGGTAATATGGCGGTACGTATTGGTCATGAGATCAATCAACCTCTATCCTACATCAACGGCATGCTGCAGCTGCAGAAGATGGGGTTGGAGCAGGGTGATGAGCTGGATGTGGAAGAGATGGTGAGTGAGGTTGATCTTGCACTGCAGCAGACCGTGCGTATCAAGGAGATTATTGACAGTCTGCGGGTGTTTGCACACCCAGATAAAAAGTGTAGAGAGGATGTGGTTTTGGCCCAGGCGCTGGAGCATGTGCAGCGTATCTTTAAAGGAAGGCTGGAGTCTCAACGTATAACGTTCCGGGTCCAGTTAGAGGATCAGCAGATGACGGTCCATGCTAATCCATCACAGCTCCAGCGTGTGCTGACGAATTTGATCAGTAATGCCATTGATGCGTTGCTAGAGAAGCGTGAAACAGAGGGCTCTGGATGGAAGGCAGAGATCTCTCTGGAGGCGCGCTTAAAACGGGATCGTCATCAGGTGCAGATCGATTTTTTGGATAATGGTACCGGTATCCCGTTAGCGCTCCAGGGGAGAATGTTTGATCCGTTTGTGACCACCAAAGAGCCGGGCAAAGGCACTGGACTGGGGTTGTCAGAGATTCATGGTATGTTGAAGGAGCATAATGCATCTATTGAGTATCAGGCAGTTCCGGGGCAGGAAGGCGCCCATTTTATAATGATGTTTCCAAGCATGTCTCCAGACATGTTATCAGTGGATGAGGAGAGTTAACGAATGAGTGGTGAAGCGAAGGTTTTGATTGTGGATGACGAAGAGGTGATTCATAAACTGTTTAAAAAGATGCTGGTATCAGAATCTTACCAGCTGTTTTTTGCTACCAATGGAGAGGATGGATTGGCGCTGTTTCATCAACAGAAGCCGGATGTGGTGGTGCTGGATTACCGTATGTTGGGGGCAACGGGGGATGAGTTTATGGAGCGCCTCAGTGATATGGAGCTGGCAAGAACCTCAGTCATCATGATCTCCGGGCATGCGGTTCCCGATATTGATCTTTCAGAGCGTAATCAACGTAAGCTATTCGCCTATTTTGAGAAGCCATTTTTTGAGATGGGTAAGCTCAAAGAGACCATTGAGCGTGCAGTACAGCGCAACCGCTGATAGCAGAAGTGCACCCTAAATAGTGAGCATTGAGAGTTTTCTTGCTCTTCGGTTTTCTATTGTTTAGATGGACTGATAAAATAGCGACTTTCTATCAGGGATCTGGAGCAGAGTAGCAATGGCACTTCACAATACGGACGACCTACGTATAAAAGGCATGGAGGAAGTGGCGGCACCCGAGGCCGTCCATCAGCAGCATCAAATCACAGATGTGGCTGCCGAAACCGTTTGGGGTGCGCGCAGTGCAATCCACACCATATTACAAGGGGAGGATGATCGTCTCTTAGTGGTTGTCGGCCCCTGTTCGATTCATGATGTAGATGCAGCCAAAGAGTATGCGGATCGGCTCAAGCAGCAGTTAGAGCAGCACAGCCAAGAGCTGCTGATTGTGATGCGGGTCTACTTTGAGAAGCCGCGCACTCGTATTGGTTGGAAAGGGTTGATCAATGACCCCGATCTGGATCAGCGCTTTAATATCAACAAAGGGGTCGCGCTGGCACGAGAGGTACTGCTGGAGATTAATAATCGTGGCATTCCCGCCGCAACGGAATTCCTTGACCTGATCACCCCACAATATATTGCCGACCTGATCAGCTGGGGCGCAATTGGTGCGCGTACCACCGAGAGCCAGGTGCATCGTGAACTGGCCTCTGGTCTGTCCTGTCCAGTGGGCTTTAAGAATGGCACTGATGGTAAATTACAGATTGCGATTGATGGTCTCTGGGCCGCCTCGCAGCCACACCACTTTCTCTCTGTGACCAAACAGGGGCACTCTGCCATCTTCTCCACCGGAGGTAATGAGGACTGCCATGTCATTTTACGAGGGGGAGATGGTCGACCCAACTATGATGCGGAGAGTGTGCAGGATGCGGTTAACGATCTACAGCAGGCAGAACAGAATACTCATCTGATGGTTGATCTCAGCCACGCTAACAGCCGCAAAGACTACAAGCGACAGATGGATGTGGGGCGTGATGTGGCCTATCAGATCCGTGCGGGTAACGCCAATATTATGGGGGTGATGGTAGAGAGCCACTTGGTTGAGGGTCGTCAGGACTTGGAAGATGGTAAAAATCTGACCTATGGACAGAGTGTCACGGATGCCTGTATCAGTTGGGATGCTACGGTCGAGCTGCTACAACAGTTGGCTGACGCGGTGCGCAAGCGCCGCGAATGCGCGGCGGCTTGATTTTGTGAAGTTACTGCTGATCGGGTTGGTGCGCGGCTATCAAATTGTGCTCAGCCCCTGGATTGGTCAAAGTTGTCGCTTTAACCCCACCTGCTCCAGTTACGCCATCGATGCCCTGCGAGAGTATGGAGCTCTGCGGGGGAGCTGGATGGCAATCTGCCGTATAGGGAAGTGCCACCCTTGGCATGAGGGGGGAGATGATCCGGTACCTCCAAAGGGTGGGGGCTAAAAAGAGGTGGCAGAGAGGTGATAGAGACGTGATAGAGTAGTGCGATGTACCGCTTGATTCATCTTTTCCGTACCTCCATTGGCCGCAAGCTGATGATGGCTCTGACCGGGTTGATTCTACTGCTGTTTATTGTGGGTCATCTGGCTGGCAATATGACCATCTTTGTCGGTGCCCCAATTCTCAACAGCTATGCCCACTGGCTACAGCACAGTGTCATGTTGTGGCCCTTCCGTATAGTGATGCTACTGGTGGTAGGGCTGCATATCGTGATGGGGATCGAGTTGGCGCGAGAGAATCGCCACTCAGCCAGCAACGGCAGCCGCTTTCCTAGCTGGTTCACTCGTCATATTCTTAACCACCATATGCTCTGGAGCGGGCTGGCGGTACTGCTGTTTATCCTCTTTCATGTAGCGCACCTAACGCTCGGTGTGGGTGCCGATGCCAGCTTTTATCAGCTAGACAGTAACCAAATGATGGATGTCTATCTACGGGTGGTAGAGGGCTTTCTCAATCCATGGATCTCTCTCAGTTATGTGGTGCTACTGCTATTGGTTGGATTGCATCTACTGCAGGTGGTGCGGGGGCTGTTTCAGACCCTCGGTTTTTACCATGAGAACTATCAACAGTTGTTAGACCGATTGGCATGGGGGGTAAGTGGTGGGATCACCGCTGGCTTTCTCTCCATCCCTGTTGCGGTCTGGGTGGGGGCCGTATGATATCCAGCAAAGAGATACCCGATGCAAAAATCCCTGATGGCCCTTTAGAGCAGAAGTGGGAGCGCTGTCTTGATGGGCTCAAGCTGATCAGTCCCAACAACAAGCGCAAGTACAAAGTGCTGGTAGTGGGTACGGGTCTGGCGGGTGCCTCGGCAGCGGCCACACTGGCAGAACTGGGTTATCAGGTAGAGAGTTTCACCTTCCACGACTCGCCGCGCCGCGCCCACTCGGTTGCTGCGCAGGGGGGGATTAATGCCGCCAAGAACTATCGTGGTGACGGAGACAGTATTCACCGTCTCTTCTATGACACGATCAAAGGGGGCGACTTCCGCTCCCGTGAGGCCAACGTCTATCGTTTGGCGCAGGTTAGCAATAACATTATCGATCAGTGTGTGGCGCAGGGGGTGCCGTTTGCCCGCGAGTACGGGGGGTTGCTGGATAACCGCTCTTTTGGTGGGGCGCTGGTCTCACGTACTTTTTATGCGCGAGGACAGACCGGGCAGCAGCTGCTGTTAGGGGCCTATGGAGCGCTCAATCGGCAGATCCACACGGGACAGATTAAGCTCCATACCCGTACCGAGATGGTGGACTTGGTGATGGAGGCGGGGGTGGCTCGCGGTATCGTCACCCGTGATCTGGTGAGTGGAGAGATACAAGCTCATCTAGGGGATGCAGTGGTGTTGGCAACGGGGGGCTACAGCAACGCCTTCTACCTCTCTACCAATGCAGCGACCTGTAATGTGACCGCCAGTTACCGTGCCTACAAGCGTGGAGCCCTATTTGCCAACCCCAGTTTTACCCAGATCCACCCCACCTGTATTCCGATGAGTCATGAGGGGCAATCAAAGTTGACCTTGATGTCTGAGTCACTACGTAACCATGGGCGTATCTGGGTGCCGAAACAGGCGGCTGATCAACGCTCTCCTCAACAGATTCCAGAGTCAGAGCGCGACTACTTTCTGGAGCGTAAATACCCCGCCTATGGCAATCTCTCTCCACGTGATATCTCCTCCCGTGCAGTCAAAGAGGTGTGTGATGAGGGGCGTGGTGTGGGGGCGATGGGGCGTAGTGTCTACCTTGATTTTGGCGAGGCGATTGAGCAGCTGGGGGTAGAGAAGATTAGCGAACACTACGGTAACCTGTTCGAGATGTACCAACACATCACCGATGAGAACCCCTACCAGACGCCAATGCGAATCTATCCGGCCGCCCACTACACCATGGGTGGGCTCTGGGTTGACTACCACCTGATGAGCAATCTACCGGGGCTGTTTGTGGTGGGTGAGGCCAACTTTTCGGATCATGGGGCGAACCGTTTGGGGGCCAGTGCGCTGATGCAGGGGTTGGCAGATGGTTACTTTATTCTGCCGCAGACTCTTGGGGATTACTTGGCCGATAAAAAACCAGCCACGGAGCCGACTTCAACGGCAGCCGATGCGGTGGTTGCAGAGAGTCAGCAGCAGAGTGAGGCGCTGTTGGCGCTGAATGGTGACTGCTCTATCCGCTCTCTGCATCGTGAGCTGGGGGGGATACTTTGGAACCACTGCGGTATGTCGAGAACAGCCACTGGCCTGGGGGAGGCGATTGAGCAATTAGGGGAGTTGAAGCAGAAGTTCTGGCAGCGTGGCATGGTGGGCGGCAGTGGTGAGGTGCTCAATCAGGAGCTGGAGCAGGCGGGGCGGGTGGCCGATTTTATCGAGTTTGGTGAGCTGATGTGCCGTGATGCGCTACAGCGTGAAGAGTCCTGTGGTGCCCACTTCAGGGAGGAGTATCAAGAGCAGGGAGAAGCGGCGCGTAATGATGCCGATTTTTCCCATGTGACTGCGTGGGCACATAAAGGGGAGGATCAGCCCCCAGAGAGTCACTGTGAGACACTACAGTTCGAGTCGATACATGCCGGAAAGAGGAACTACGAATGAGGTTCAATCTGCGGGTATGGCGTCAATTGAATCAGGCAAGTGAAGGGGAGTTTGAGAGCTACTCAATCGATCGTATTGGTGCGGACCTCTCTTTTCTGGAGATGATTGACCACCTTAACGAGGCACTGATTGAACAGAAGATTCGCCCCATCGCCTTTGACCATGACTGTCGAGAGGGGATCTGTGGTGCCTGTTCATTGATCATTGATGGCGTGCCGCATGGGCCTATGGGGGCAACCACCACCTGTCAGCTCTATATGCGTCACTTTGAAGATGGGGCTGAGATTACCATTGAGCCGTGGAGAGCGGGACCTTTTCCCGTGATTCAGGATCTGGTGGTTGATCGCTCCCCCTTTGAACGTATTCTACAGGCGGGTGGGTATGTCTCCGTACATACCGGAGAGGCCCCCGATGCCAATGTGTTGCTGGTCTCTAAAGAGGTGGCTGAGCGTGCCTTTGAGGCCGCCAACTGTATCGGCTGTGGGGCCTGTGTTACGGCCTGCCCCAACGCCTCGGCGATGCTGTTTGTGGCAGCCAAGGTGACCCACCTTGCACTGCTCCCACAGGGGCAGCCAGAGCGTGAGCGTAGAGTGGTGAAGATGGTTGAGGCGATGGATGCTGAGGGTTTTGGAAACTGCAGTAACCACTACGCCTGTGCGGACGCCTGTCCCAAACAGATCCCACTTTCGCTGATTGCACGGCTGAACCGAGAATTTCTACAGTCGGCCCTGCTGGGTCGTGAGTTTGGTGAGGATGACCTAGACTGTTGTCATCAGGAGTGACCGTTTATGGATGGTGACTTAGAAAGTCGTGTTGCGGCTCAATCTGATGAGCAGTTGCTGCGCTCATCCAACCGTATTATCTATAGAGGTTTTGCGGTTATCCTGCTGTTCGTCTCAGTTTTTCTAGTGGTTAGCCTTATCCAGACGCAGCAGATCTCTCAGCAGATGCAACAGGTGATTGAAGAGAATGCTATCAAAGGTCAGCATGCACAAATTATGCGCAATGCAGCCAGAGAGCGAGTCACCATGTTATTAATGGCGCTTTATGAGCAGGATCCTTTTGTAAAGGATGAGCTGTTTATGGAGTTTGATCGGCTGGCAGGGGCCTTTATATTGGCTGGGAGGGGGTTGGGTGAGATGGATCTCTCTCTCTTAGAGCGGCAGGCATTGGAGAAAGCAACTCTCTATGCGCAGCAAGGTACAGTAGCGCTGAAAAATGCGCGGGACCTGATTATGGATCATGAGATCACCCAACCTTTACAGCATCGTGTAGTTAATTTGATCTCTGAAGAGATTATTCCTGCCAGACTGGGGGTGAGCATGGCAATCAATGAGATTCAGCTAGTGCAGCAGGAGGCAGGTGATCAAGCGCTGCAGATGTTGGCACAGAGTCGTGTTCAGAGCAATTTTCTGCTGTTGCTGCTGGGGGTTGCGGTGTTGGTGAGTAGCTTCTGGATTACACGCTCTGTGGTACGTCAAAATGGCCGTATTGGGGAAACTTTGAGCCGTGCTAAAGAGGAGGTAGAGCAGGCAATGGTGGCCAAAAATGATTTTCTCTCCACCATGAGCCATGAAATTCGTACCCCGATGAACGGCATAGTAGGGCTCTGTTATCTGTTGCAAAAATGTGAGCTGAATAGATCTGTTAAAACCTATGTTGATAAGATAGAGGGGGCGGCCAACGCACTCCTGGATATCATTAATGACATTCTCGACCTCTCCAAAATCGAGGCGGCGCAGCTGGAGTTGGAGGAGATTGATTTTGATCTGGGCCAGGTGTTGGAGCAGGTCTCCAGTATTACCCTGTTCAAAGGGAGAGAGAAGGGGTTAACGATGTCGCTGGAGAGAGACCCTGATCTCTCTTTTCTGAAGGGTGACCCTACCCGGTTGAGGCAGGTGTTGATCAATCTGATCAACAATGCGATCAAGTTTACCGAGGAAGGGGGGGTGGCAGTGGTCGCCTCAGTGAAGGAGCAGAGTGAGGATGTTATTACACTCCAGTTTCGTGTAGAGGATAGTGGAATAGGGATCTGTGAGGCGCAACAGCTGCGGCTTTTTAAACCATTCTCTCAGGCAGAACGTTCGACTACACGGAAGTATGGTGGTACGGGATTAGGGCTCTCTATTTCAAAGCAGTTGGTCGAGGGGATGGGGGGAGAGATTGGGGTAGAGAGTGAGCTGGGTGTAGGGAGTACCTTCTTCTTTACGCTTCCGTTCAAGCGGGGGTATGAGTTGCCGCCTTCCCAACAGGGGTACTCTGAGGATCAATCTTCCAACCTTCCTTTGGAGGGTATGCAGGTGCTGGTGGTAGAAGATAACAGAACCAACCAGATTGTGACCGAGCAGCTGCTCCTTGATGAGGGGGCAGAGGTGACCATTGCCGAAGATGGAGTGGTCGCCTTGGAGGTGGCTCAGCAGCAGCGTTATGATCTGATTTTGATGGATATTCAGATGCCGAGGATGGATGGTTATGAGGCGACCCGGCAGCTTCGTAAGCGCTATAGTGAGCAGGAGCTGCCGATTATTGCACTGACCGCAAATGCGATGAAGGGGGATCGTGAGCAGGCGTTGGCGGTAGGTATGAATGACTACCTGACTAAGCCCATTGATGTAGAGGCACTTTTTGGTGCGCTTAAACTTTGGAGAGGAGCGGAGTCACAGCAGACTGTTGATGAATCTGTTGCAGAAGAGGTGGCTGAGTGGCCAGAAAGGTTGCCGGGGCTAGAGGTGGCAGAAGGGGTGGAGCGTGTCTCTGGGAATTGGGAGCTCTACCTGAAGGTTGTCGAGATGTTTGCCGAAGATTGTCGGGACTTCTCCTCACAGCGGAGTCAGAGTCTAGAGAGCGGTGAACAGGATCAGCTGAAAGTTTTATTACACACCCTCAAAGGCAGTGCTACCAATGTCTCCGCCAATGCGCTTGCGGAGCAAGCACTGATCTTGGAGCGTTCTCTGAAGCAGGGGCAGGTGATCTCGGTAGAGCAGTGGACCTCGTTTGATGTAGTGATGCAGCAGACCCTGACATCGGTTGATTCGCTACTCCCTTGAGGGCTATTTTGCGCGTGAGATAAATTTTCCGGTGCCTGTATGAATCTTAATCTCTTCACCCGGCTCTAGGTATTCAGGTACCTGCACCTCGATCCCTGTGTTGAGCGTGGCAGGCTTGGTGCGGCCTGTTGCAGTGGAGCCTTTGATCTCTGGTGCGGTGTCGGTAATGGTGAGATTGACCGTTTGTGGTAGCTCAATACCGAGCACCTTCTCTTCTGAAAGCAGGGCAATAATTCCACTTAGCCCCTCGCTCAAGTAGCCTGCCTGATCGCTCAGATCACTGTTGTTGATCTCATACTGGCTGTAGTCCTCCAGATCCATAAAGACATAGTGATCACCATCGTTGTAGGAGTATTGAACCTCTTTGCGCTGACAATCGGCCTCCTTCAATAGATCGTCACTTTTATGGGACTCATCCAGCTTCTGTCCGCTCTGCAAGTTGGTGTAGCGAATTTTGTAGAGGGTAGAGGCGCCACGTGATGAGGGGCTTTTGGCTTCTATAGTCTTAACGCTGTGTGGGATGCCGTTGATCTCAACGACCATTCCACGCTTCAATTCGGATGCTTTGGGCATGAGGTTTACCTGAGTGGTTCTAATTTATGTAATTATATCGCCTGTCGCATCGGTGATGTGGAACGATAACCATCAAAGGAGTTTAGTTTGTGATTTTAGTGGCACCATCCCTCTTTATGCTGTTGTTGATCCTGTTCTACAGTTGGAGCGCCCCACTGGCGGCGTTAATTTCTGACCATAGCGATAGTGCCATGTGGCTGCAGATGGGGGTAGCTACGATGATGTGGCTGTTGTCTGCACTGTTACTGAAACGCTTTGTACTGCTGAGTCTACTAAAGCTGCGGGCCAGTGCCCCCTCGAAGCTGGTGATTGACCTTCTGGGAGTCCTCTTCTTTGCCTTGGCGATCCTAGGTGTGATCGCCTTTGTCTTTGATCAACCCGTTACCGGGTTGCTGGCGACCTCAGGCTTTATGGTGGCGGTGATCGGTTTTGCATTACAGGGGATGATCTCTGACCTCTTCTCTGGATTGGCGCTCAACTTGGAGCGCCCCTTCAAGATTGGGGATTGGATTGAGGTGGATGGGAATGAGTCGGGTAAGATTGTAGAGATCAACTGGCGTGCCACCCGTTTGGTGACCATCAATGGTGAGAGTGTGGTGGTGCCTAATGGTATGCTCTCGGGCCACAAGTTCATCAACTTTAATACCCCAGAGCGCCACTTTCGTGTCAATAAAACCATCTGCGTCGACTACTCGGTTCCACCAGAGCGGGCGGTGGCGATTCTCTCGAATGCTGCAGAGGGGACCGATGGGGTGTTGAAAGAGCCTAAGCCGGTGGTCTGGATTAAGGAGTGTACGGATCGAGGGGTGCTCTATATTATCCACTTCTGGGTGGCAGACTACCCCAACCAGTTCCCCACCTCGCGGGCGGTGCTGACCAATGTGCTCAACCACCTCAATCAGGCTGGAATTTATCCCGCCATGCCGAAACGGGATGTGGTGATTGAACGGGCTCCGGTACGTGAGATTGTTAAGGAGTTGGATACCGAGGCACTGCTGCGTCGAACGGATCTGTTTCGTAATCTGGGTGATGTGGTGCTGGAGCGCTTATTGGAGGTGCTGCAGCCCACAGAGATGCCTGCTGAGAGTGATGTGGTGAGTGAGGGGGATGCGGGTAGCTCACTGTTTATTATTGTGATGGGGCGCCTAGAGGTGACCCAGAAGGGGGAGGATGGCAAGGCGCGCCATCTGGCGGTGCTGTGGCCCGGCGCAGTCTTTGGTGAGATGTCGCTGTTGACTGGGATGTCGCGCAGCGCAACGGTAAGCTGTATTACCGCAGCCACCCTGATCGAGGTGCGAAAAGCGCATCTGGAACCGATTTTACGGCAATACCCTGAGGTGGCGAATACGTTGAGTGAGATGCAGGCGCAACGTCACGCACATACCGCCAGCTTGGGGTTGACCCCAGAAGAGGAGGAGCGGGCCAAAGAGGTTGGCGTAGTTGCCTGCCTCAAAGAGAAGATGCTGCGCTTCTTCGGAATATAGGGGTAGCCTTTTCCCCCTTCCCCCCCTCAAAAAAAACAGGGGGGGAGGGTAAGCGGTTACTTGGAGATTGGGCGATACTTAATACGGTGAGGCTGATCGGCATCGGCACCGAGACGGCGCTTGCGATCCTTCTCATAGTCCGCATAGTTACCCTCAAACCAGACCACCTTGCTATCGCCTTCAAAGGCGAGCATATGGGTCGCGATACGGTCGAGGAACCAGCGATCATGCGAGATCACTACCGCACAACCAGGGAAGGAGAGCAGTGCCTCCTCCAGTGCGCGCAGAGTCTCTACATCAAGGTCATTGGTAGGCTCATCGAGCAGCAACAGGTTGCCGCCGCTCAGCAGCAGTTTTGCCAAATGGACGCGGTTGCGCTCACCTCCAGAGAGGTCGCCGACCCGTTTCTGTTGGTCACCACCACGGAAGTTAAAGCGGGAGCAGTAGGCACGAGAGTTGGTCTCATAGTTGCCCACCCGCAAAATTTCCTGACCATCGGAGATCACCTCCCATACCGTCTTATCGGCATCCAGTGCATCACGACTCTGGTCAACATGGGAGAGCTTGACCGTCTCCCCCATCTTCAACTCGCCAGCATCAGGCTGCTCATCGCCCACCAGCATGCGGAACAGGGTGGTCTTACCTGCACCATTGGGGCCGATAATGCCGACAATGCCGCCGGGGGGGAGGTTGAAGTTGAGGTCCTCCACCAACAGGCGGTTGCCAAACCCTTTACCCACTCCTGAGGCTTCGAACACCAAGTCGCCCATGCGGGGGCCGGGTGGAATAAAGATCTCATGGGTCTCGTTGCGGGCCTGTGCCTCTTGAGAGGAGAGTTCGTCAAAGCGGGCAATACGTGCCTTGCTCTTGGCGTGACGCCCCTTGGCGTTGGAGCGAATCCACTCCAGCTCCTCTTTCATGGTCTTCTGGCGGGCGCTCTCCTGCTTCTCTTCGATCTGCAGACGGTTCTGTTTCTGCTCCAGCCAAGAGGAGTAGTTCCCCTCCCATGGAATACCTTGCCCACGGTCCAGCTCTAGAATCCAGCCAGCCACATTGTCGAGGAAGTAGCGGTCATGGGTGATCGCCACTACCGTGCCGGGGAAGTCATGGAGGAAGCGCTCCAGCCACGCAATCGATTCGGCATCGAGGTGGTTGGTCGGCTCATCCAGTAGCAACATATCCGGGTTGGAGAGCAGTAGACGGCAGAGGGCTACACGGCGGCGTTCACCACCAGAGAGCGTGGTGACATCGGCATCCCATGGTGGCAGGCGTAGCGCATCGGCAGCCATCTCCAGCTGACGGTCTAGCTCCCAGGCACCAGCGGCATCAATCTTATCCTGTAGTTCAGCCTGTTCTGCAAGTAGTGCATCAAAATCCGCATCGGGTTCGGCAAACAGTGCGCTTACTGCATTAAAGCGGTCTACCAGCCCCTTGGTCTCAGAGAGTCCCTCTTCGACATTGCCACGAACATCCTTCTCTGGATTGAGCTGCGGTTCCTGTGGGAGGTATCCAATATTGATGCCCGCCTGCGGACGTGCTTCACCCTCAATTTCGGTATCCAGCCCAGCCATGATCTTCAGCAGGGTTGATTTACCCGCGCCATTCAGACCGAGTACGCCAATCTTTGCGCCGGGAAAGAAAGAGAGAGATATATCTTTGAGTATTTGACGACCGCCTGGCACCACCTTGCCAACACGGTTCATGGTAAAGATGAATTGGGCCATCTGAGGATCCTTAGTATGGAATCAGTGAAAGCCGCGTAGTATACCGAAAGTGTAGGTGCACGTCCTTGTGCGGGTCATCATCCTTGATGGGCGTGAAGTATATTACCGAATACTGAAATTGTCAACCATTCAATTGAATAAAATGGTAGATCGTTAGCTACCCCCTGTGAGAGGTTTATAGGTTGGCCTACCTTCCGACGTGTTTTCTCTCTGAGCCTCTGTAGTAACAGTAAACAATGCCGCTGATATCACTGGCATCACCGCTGGCTTGAGTGGTTACGGGTCTCTCAAAGTCACAGAATTTTCTAACATCAACGGGGGCTGATGAGATGAATATATCGTTTGTAGTGCACTTCCCATCGTAGATGTCTGAGCTGTTGCACCAGTGCTCTTCGCCCCAGGCATAAGTTGCAATAGGGGCGAGTAAGGCAATCATTGAGAGCTTTTTAATCATGGAATCTCCTTTTCTATTCACTACCCACAACAGAGGTGCTCAGCTTAAGGTGGGCTGAGTAGCCCTTTTTTCTATCCATAGAGGGTGGGTAAATCTAATGAATCTTCAGTATCGTAAAATAATAATATATTTATATAGTAGCATACTCTATGGAGGTAGCCCACCGCTCTCTCACTAGCAGTTCTCCTGATTGAGTTGGACTGGGGCCTTTCGCTTTTATGGGGCTACAGAGCTACACTCATTCACCACATTTACATAAAATGGCATTGTTCGCTATTGCTGCGGCGTCTATTCAGCAAAGACGAAGAGCGTACTCCTGTTGCTCATAACCTCAGCAGAGGGGGAGAGGTGAGATGCTGCAGAGCGACCTAAGCGGCCTCTAGGGTGGTGACGAGAAGATTGGGGCAGCCATCTGTGTCTGACTTAGAGCAATCTTTTAGTGATGCTCTTCAATCCTGCTCATGAAAGAGAATCTACCCTTTGACGGGGCAATGAGTGAGAAAAACGATGGCTACGCCGTTCAATAGCTCATGTTGACCAAGCTTGGGGCTATCTCGATCTTTGAGCGTGATTTGCTGCTTGTGTTAGATATCATCCGTACCGGGTACGCCGCTCTACAATATCGCTGGTAAGGCTATTTGGTGATGAGGTAGGGCGCTATGCTCCATCTCAAATCTCTCTAGGCTGAATAGGTGCGTGAATCAATTTGTTACAGAAATGTAACATACTGAAATAAATAGAAATATATATTTAATTCCGACAAAAAACGACATACCATATTCGCTAATAACGATCTTACAGAATATTACTATATAGATATGCTGTCAGATACCTAAAGCGGCTAGACTTAATGGAATCAACTTTGAAAATCACCATCACAATAATAGTATTGTTATTTTCTTTGCACAGCCATGCAAATGCATCAACTACCGGAAAGGAGCTTTTTAAGGAGCGGTGTGGATCATGCCACATAAACCAAGGGGGGAATAGACTCGCCCCCCCATTGTTTGCAGTTAAAGGTTTTCTAAAACGATCCTATCCTGACCAAATAAGCTTCACTGAAAGATTGGTTGATTGGGTAAAATCTCCCAATCCTGAATCAGCATTGATGTCTGGAGCCGTAAAAAAATACGGGTTAATGCCCGGACAACCTTATCCAGAAGAAGAAATAAGAGTAATTGCAGAGTTTATGTATGAATAGTTCTTCAGCAATAGAAAAGAAATGGTATCTAGTCGCGTGCGCCCCAAAACAAGTAAAATCAGCGCAATATAACCTTTTATCTCAAGGCTTTACAATATACCTTCCACTAGAATGTTCTCACTCAGAAAGCATTGATTCAAGTGCGCCTCTATTTCACCGATATCTCTTTATACAACTAGATAGATGCTTTGATAACTGGATGCTTGTGCGAACTACACCTTGTGTTTCTGGTTTGGTAAGCCTTGGACATCCACACAGTAGTCTCCTTGAAGTACCTAATTACATAATTGACTCTCTACACTCTCGCGAGGCTGAAAGCCATCAACAGGAAGCCTTTCATGGCAGGCAGCTAGTAAATTCACTGTTTTCAGTAAATAACGGTGTTGAGCGCTCTATGCTTTTATTTGAGACATTAACTAAAGAGCATCAGATAATCCATGAGACTGAAACAGTAGAGCACCTTGAGTCAGCCTATAGATAAGCAACAGGGCCGAGCTAGGTGCAGCACTCAGGGAGTGCTTACGCTTGACCTAGTGAGAGGCCGTTGTGGGTCGGGTGCGACTATTGTTGTTATCAACCTTTAGCTTGAGCATCCGAAAAATCGTCTGCTGGCAATCTATTTCGTTTTAGACTCAGTGGCGGCTCATAGCCGA
>Ga0233441_1000536_pt1 | contig 44559 bp, 44 predicted proteins | sample SI_123_September_4_FD_182781 | JGI IMG/M metagenome (GOLD analysis project Ga0233441, IMG submission 182781) | Seawater microbial communities from Saanich Inlet, British Columbia, Canada - SI_123_September2016_135_MG | ecosystem: Environmental > Aquatic > Marine > Inlet | place: Canada: British...
ATGTGTTATGTGTTATGTGTTATGTGTTATGTGTTATGTGTTATGTGTTATGTGTTATGTGTTATGTGTTATGTGTTATGTGTTATGTGTTATGTGTTATGTGTTATGTGTTATGTGTTATGTGTTATGTGTTACGTGCTACGTGTCTCTATTATACCACGCTTGACAAACTTAATAGCTTCATGTATAATGTGTTGTAGCTTGATTCTCTTTAATCACGGAGGAAAAATGGGTCGAAAAAAGACAGCAGTGCAGCCGCTCTACCCTGATTGGCTTGTAGAGATGGTTGGAACGATCAGCCATTACTTTGACAATCCAAACAAGGCCATGCAAATCCTTTTTTTCTGCCTTAAGTATGAACGATACGAAGGCAACCAGGAATGGATCATTGTTGATCGAGATGGCGACAAGTATGATCTACGCGAATACGCGCAAATGCATCAAGCTTGCTATGAGCGACGCCAAAGGCACAACACGCCTCACAAAATCAACATCCTAGAACTGGAACTGCTTGTGCCCCGTTCACCTGCGCCGAGTTTGCAAGCTTCCGGCGGTCGAAAACCAAATCTGGATCAACTGGAAGGCAACGTCGAAGAGTATTTCTAGAAAACCAAAACGCTCCCCGCCATGCGGGAGAGCGTTTTTTATTTACTCCAATTTTTATAATTATCTTTTTCTCCTAATTATATTCGGAATCAAAAATTTTCTTTTGTTATCACTCAAATTTTCAAAACTATCAACAACTTCCATTAGTTTAGCGCTGGCAGATTCTGCAAAAGCTACCACTTCAACACGACAACCGTTTGTGTTCTGAACATATTCAACCAAAGGAATATAATCACCATCACCAGAAACTAAAATTATTACATCAAGACTTTGGGACAGCTTAACTGCATCCATAGCAATACCCACATCCCAATCACCTTTTTTAGCGCCACCAGGAAAAATTTGCAAATCTTTTGTTTTAACTTCATAGCCAACTTTTTCCAATGCTTCAAAAAAATTCTTTTCTAAACCTTCCATTGTTTTAATACCATAAGCTATGGCGCGAATCAGTTTTCGATCACCAACTGACTCTTTTAAAATGGCGCCAAAATTAACTTTCTTTTTGTACAAAACCTTACCACTATAATACAGGTTTTGAATGTCGACCAAAACGCCGACTCGTTGTTCTTTGAAAATAGACATAAGTTATATTGTTATATTGTTATATTGCTATATTGTTATATTGCTTGCCGTGAACTTAACAAAGTTATAGTTCATGGCTATATTGCTATATTGTTTAAACAATTTAACAATCTGACAATTTACTATTCTATAGTATCATAATTAATCTGAAACTAAAACCATAACTGTTCGCTGAACAATAATCTGTAACTATAAAAAAATCCCCCGACAAACGTCGGGGGATTTTCTGCTTTTCTATTAAAACACTAATGTTCCAAAATATAAAGGAAAGTCATCATGCACCAAAACATCCTCATTGGTCTCTACGTCCTTACCAACCACCATATAACTTGCTGGCATTGATAATTGTATAGTATCGTTAGTACTGGCAATGGTAGAATCCGCATAAACATCAAAACTGTATGTTTGTCCTGCCGCTAAGTAATAATTGATGTTAGTTGTAAAAATTGACTTCAGGCTATTACTATAATATGTTGGCCACATCACACCACTATTATTTGATAGTTCTATTCGCCAATCAACGAACTTAGATGGGACTGCAGAATTTACGTTAAAACCTAACTCCGAAAGCTCAACGTCCTTAGTTACCATAATATCAATAGTTGCTACTTTAAGACCTGTTGATGGTGTGGCTGTTCCTGTAGGTGAATTTGAACTAACGCTAACATAGATCCCTGCCTGTTCAACAACCTGTTCCACACACGCACCATTTACACAGGTTTTATTATTTGGACAAACCGTTCCTTCTGTTGAAATAGGTGGGGCTCCCGGGATTTGATTATCTACTGCTATATATCCATCATTACAATAATATTCAATAACGTTCCCTGAACTAGTACAATAATCCTTCTTTGTTTCCCAACTACTATCATTCCAATTTACACCTGTTGTTTCACCAGCTGACTCTAAATTAATTCCTCCGTCAGTGTCCTGACATTCTACTGCTGCACAACTTCCATCTTCATGACAAAATAACTGTGGTTCTCCACAAGCTACCCAAACTGCTCCTGGCTCAACTGGGTTACTACAATAACCATTACTATCACAAATTTCTTGTGTACATGGATTCATATCATTACAATCATACTCATTTGTACACTTCACTATAGGACCATTCTGTCCCACACAAGAACCCTGACTACAAGCTGTTCCAGATGGACATTCAAAATAATGGCCATTAACCCTGCCGTCAGGTAAACATTGTGATTCAACTACCCAGGCGCCAGTTTCAGTTTGTGCGCCGTTAACTTCTTCAGCGCAATAATCATCACTATAAACTAGCTGGCTAAAAGTATAATCCCAACCAAGAATAGTGGTAGATTGATAAATATCATTACCATCTGGATCATCACACATATCAGATAAAGCATCAGCTCCAGTAAATTCAGGGAAATCAATAGAGAAATCTCCAATAATATTTGCAGTTTCTAAAGAATTCAAGCTGTAAGCAACTACTGACTCCTCATCAATCATACTTAACTGCAACTTCTGATTAACTCCTATCATCCCCTCTTTAATGAACACCACATACACACCTTTTTCAACTCCAGCTGGAAAAATATAATTATTACTAGATAAATCAAAGCTAATTTGATCTGAACCACTGATTTGGCCTTGAACTAAGAAATCTCCGCTATCTTGATACAGTCTCCAATAAGCAGGTTTCATTATCAGTGGCCAACCTTGTTTAATTTCAAAATTAAGTTGGTTAACCTTAATATCTTCATTTGCATTAAATTTTAATCTTGCAACAATATTCTTCTCCATATTCAAAGTACCATTTGGCAAAGATGTATCTTGCTGTACACTTAATTCAGTACTTGCCAATACACACGCACCTTCTACACAAGAACCTGGACAATCATAACTATTCCAGCTTACTTTACCGGTCTTTTCATTACAAAAATATTCTAATATTCTTCCCTCGTCCCAACATTTGTCATCCGCTTCATAAAACTCATCAGTTGTTGGGTGTAATCCTTTGATATGCCCCTTCATTCCTAAATTAGCAAATTTATAAGAATTAATAGGCAAACCAACATCATTTTTGTCAGTTACGTCACTATCAAGACAAGCGCCTTCTGTCTCACCTGGAATACCGACTCCGATTATTCTTTTCTTCAAAACTTTCCTGGCTCTACCCATTTTGTACCATGCTTTAAGTAAGGTTTTGTACCGCTTGGCATCCTTTGGTTTAAATACAACCGTAACTCGACAAGTTTCTTGTGGTCTCAGCTGAGACTTACAAGTTGTCTTATTTCTATCAAAGGTAAAACCGTTTGCCAATTTAGAAAAACTGAACTTGATAGTTCTACGTTTTTCAACATTTTTCACTACAAAAGTTTTACTAACTGAATCACCCACCATTACTGAACCGAGATTCTCGGTCCCCATGTCAATAAATTGCAATCCAGTGTTAACTGCGTTATTCGCCATCATGGCGGCAGCAGCTACTGCAATAATTCCAGCAACTACAACCTTGGTGGTTGATTTAGTGCTAGTTTTACTTTGTGTTTGTGTCATTGTTTTCATAATTTTAAATTAATTTTGAGGGACACATTGCTTTAATGTATTATCCCATAATATATTATTATTATTTTCTGTTTTACCGCAAAAACAACCAGCACCAAAAGCAATTTCTCCGAGACCGCTATATGAAATCAAATCTGGATTACACTCACAACCGTTACTGGGATTATTATCAAAATCCATCCAACCATCACCACATTCCCACTGACACTGAAACTCATCCGCATATATTATACCATTATTGGTATTATAACTGTAGTCTGGCTCTATATATGCTTTGATGTTTGGCTTGGTTAAACTAACTAACACTCTACAACCACTGACAATTGTATTTCCATTTAATTGAACTTTATTCAGTCCAGAAATAGCATCTAAAACACTCACATCAGTTACTTGGTTATTTCTAAAATCAAGTTCTTTCAAATTAGACAAATTATCTAAACCTGACAAATTATTAATATTATTATTTTCAGCCCAAAGCTTTTCTAGCTTAGTTATATTTTGAATCGGGCTTAAGGACTGAATTACATTATCTCCAATATCTAAATATTTAACATTAGTACTATTTTCTAAACCGACTAAACTACTAATAAAATTATTATTTAATCCCAACCTACCTTCTATTTTTGTTAAATTGGCTAAAGCAGAAATATTCTGGATATTATTATATCCCAGTCGGAGTGTTTTAAGTTCAGATAAATTGGTTAAAGCTGAAATGTCACTAATATTATTGTTTTCAGCATACAAAGCTACAATATTAGTCAAGTTCGCCAAAGCAGAGAGATTACTAATACTGTTTTGACCAATGGTCAAAACCCACATATCTGGGAAATTTGCTAAAACTGAAATATCAGAAAGACCGCTATTACTGGAAATATCTAACGTTTTTAATTTAATTAAATTTTCCAGTGAAGATATATCAACTACACTATTATTCGCTAAATAAAGTGATTTCAAATTAATCAAGTTTTCCAATGGTTTAACATTAGTAATACCATTAAATCTCAAGTCAAGCGTTTCTAAATTGACTAAATTTGTCAGTGGCGCCAAATCAAGATTAGTGATGTTGGAATTATAGCCGACCATACATAATTTTTTCAATTTAGACAAATACTCAAGACCACTTAAATTTGCCACCGGTTTATCCACCTTCGTGATAAAAGGTTGAGCAAAACAACCAGCTTGAATTAACTCTTCTATGTCCTGAACATCTGAAACTATGATATCTTCATCAAGTTTATCAATTTTTTGTCTTATAATTGTTTCTAAATTTTCATCTGGGAAAGTTATAACAGAATTTGGGTCTATAATTGGATCCGCCGCTGGAACCACTTCCGGCTCAACCGAAACCAATACACATCGCCCCTCTAAACAACTACCTGGACAATCATAACTGTTCCAACTAACTTTACCGGTATTTTCATTACAAAAATATTCCAATATGCGTCCTTCATTCCAACACTTATCATCAGCTTCATAAAACTCGTCCGTTGTCGGATGAATACCGCTAATATGTCCTCTTTTAGTCAGATTAGCAAATTTATATGTCTTGTATGGTAATCCCACATCATTTTTATCTTTTTCATCACTATCTATACAAGCCCGATCACTTTCTGCCGACATGCCAAAACCTACCAATCTTTTTCTTAGCGATTTTTTTGTTCTTCCTTTTCTGCTTATTACATTAAGTTCAGCTTTATACCTTTTAACTTCCTGTGGCTTGAAAACAACTGTAACCCTACAAGTTTCTCGTGGTTTCAAAACATGCTTACAAGTTGTCTTGTTAGTATTAATTGTGAAACCCTTAGCTAAACTTTTGATAGCAAAGTTAATAGGCTGTCGCTTTTCCATGTTTTTTACCACAAAAGTTTTGCTAGCTAAATCACCAACCATAACAGTCCCAAATTTATATGTCCCACGATCAAGAAATTGCAAGCCTGTATTATTAGCTGCATTAACCCCAATCATTGCTGCTGCCACGGCTGCAATAATTCCTGCCACTACTACTTTAGTAACTGCCTTAGTATTGGTTTTTATCTCTGTTCGTGTCTTTGTTTGCATAAAACTATCCTTAATAAACAATAAATGTTAAACCATAAACTAATTTATTAAGTTTTAAATTATATATTTATTTTTACTTTAACAAATTACTAGTTTTTCAATTCCAATTCTTGCTCAAAAATATCTTTATGTTTATCTAATTCACCTACTGCCGCTAAATAAAGTTGTTTTACTTTTTCTTGATCACTTAATCTTTCTTCGACTAAACTACGTAAAATTTCAATTGTCTGTTCATGGGTCTTGGTTCCACGGATACGAAAAGCCTGATATTTATCAGCAATAACTAAGCGCACTCGAAAGGCCTGATATTTATCAGCTAATTCCAGAGAAGCCATCTGAGGATCCACATTTTCTATTCCTACCCTAGCTGGATCATGGCCATCAATCATGTGATGACTAGCTGCCACTTCCACAACCCGATTATCAACACCTTGATCTCTTAAAATATCATATGACCAATAAACATGCGCTGACCACAAAAGTCCCATGCGGATTTTTTTTCCTATTTTTGTTTCAAATCTTTTTTCTTGTTGTTTTTTTCCTGCTGAAACAATTCTTGTTAATATTTCATCCGCTCTCTCTTCAGTCAAATCACCTTCATCAACCTTAATTTGCAAAGCTTGCTGTAAAGTCAATTCTTGTGGTGTGACTTCATGATTATTAACTGTGTAAATTATTTGATTAAAATCTAAATTGAACACATCCACAAACGCTTGTTGCTCTTCCGGTGTGGCTTCAGCTGGCCCAGACTTGCCTACATCATGAACCAAGCAAGCAAACCGCAGTTCATTCATTTCACTTTCGTCCATTTCAATATCCTCAACCAAATTATCAATAATCTCGGAAATTTCTACTGCATCCTGAAAATGAGAATTGCGTTTTTGAAGATTTAATCCTTCAATGTTTGACAATTTACTCAAACGATTCAAAATTGTTTGTGATACATTTTCATAACCCAAAGCACCAAACAATTCCTGAATTTGTTCTGGGCTTCTTTTGTCATTATGAAAATCTCTTTTTAATTTTTGTTCATACAGATTATGCATGAACATATCATTTTCAAACGGCATAACAAAAACCAAAATAAGAACTTCTTAAGTGAAGCTAATTTATTCATAGAAATTATACCATATTTTATCTTTTTCTCCTATTACTTTTAATTATATAAAACAAAATCAAATACATCACAACCATCACCCACCAGCTAATATTAACTTCCACTGACGCCCATTTAAATGCTGAAAATATTTCGACTACTTTGATTACATACCCCAAGACCAACCACGAGAACCAACCAATTATTTGACCAAGAAACAAATATACAGATGAAGAGATAAACTGCAAAAAACCAACTAACATAGCGATTGGAATCACTGGCAAAACCAACAGATTAACAACTGGTGCCACAATTGAAAGTCGGCCGAACTGAAATAGGATTAACGGTAGAGTAAAAATTATTGCGGATAACGTTGAAGTTAAATTTTCCTGCAAACCAAATTTCCTTGGCACCCATTTAAATCCTTTAATCAACTTTGGAGATAAATAAACTAAACCTATTGTTGCCAAAAATGAGAGCTGAAAACCAGCATCCCAAATCAAAATTTTTGGATTAAACAATGCCATCACTACGGCTGACAAAATTAAAACATTACTTACCTTACTTTTTCTGCCTAAATGTTTAGCCAACAAAACTATACTACCCATTATAGCGGCCCGAATCACCGACGCGCTGGCACCAGTTAAAATCACAAAGAAAAATAACGCAATTAATATCCCCCATATTGATTTTTTGCGATTAATTGAAAGTGAAGTGAAAAAATTCAAAAGTAAAATCACGATAATCGTAATATTATAACCAGAAATAGCGATAATATGCGTTATCCCGGTAACATTGAACTTATTTAACAGATCCTGCGGGATCCCCTGTCGTGCCCCCACCAATATCCCACCAACTAAAGCTGCTTGCGGTTCCGCCACTGTACGATTAATTTTTGTTTGCATCAGCCACTTTAACTTGAGTATGCCGGCAATAAGGATATTGCCGCTTCCGGTTCGTAATGAACGGATTTGTGGCTGATAACACACTGAATAAATTCCGTAACGTGCCAAATATCTATCATATTTAAAATTCTCAATTTGCTCGGGAGTTTGCAATTTACATTTAACTTCCAATAAATCACCATATTCAAACTCTGGATATAATTGAGTCCGAAGCAAAACTTTTCCTCTAAGTTCTGTCGGTTTAACGGTTAGCTTCTGGTGATCCAATCGAACATCCGGCTCTGTGGAAATCACAGCCTGAAAAGTCATCTGTTTATTATTATAAAAAGAAATATGTTTTTCATTAAACTTGGGAGAATAAAATATCGCCCAACTCAATTGAAACAGTAGGATAACAAAACAAATCAGGAAAAACTTTTGCGACTTTTTAAGTTTCATAAATTCATTATAACAAAAAAGCACCCTTATTAAGAGTGCTGTGTTCTACTTAGTCGGACAAGTCTTGATTTTCTGAACCACATATAACCACAATAAATTCAAACTTCCCTTAGCGTATTTGTAGTTGACTTTAAGTTTCCGGAACTGTTTATTTACCGTTGTTGGGATAAAAGGAACTCGGTCACTAACAACCTTGGCCACGAGCACCGGCACATTATATTTCTTCGCCAATGCAGTTACGTGATAAGTTTCCTGATCAACAGCAACAACTCCACGTGAAATACCGAAGCGATGCCGGACCATTCCGTGAAAAGTTTGAAAAACTCCCTTTTCAACTCCCTTTTTCAGATTAATTGTTCTTGGAAAAATCCTTGTTGTATCAATGTCGAGTCGCTGAGTCATCAATGTCCCTGGTTTTCTGTAACGTACTTGAGTTGCGATGACAGTATTGCCAACTTTTAAATTTCTATTGACCGAACCGCAAAGCCCAAAACAGATTATCATATCCGGGACTTCTTTTTCCAGCTCAACACCTAAATTTTCAATGGTTTTGGAACAACCGATCCCAGTCACAATAATTTTCGACACAAACCCATTATCTGCACCGAAAGGAATCTCACCTTCATCAGCAACAACCAGCCAGATATTCATTCCTTCCTCCCTTTTATTTACTTTCTTTTCATTAAATATTATCCTATGAAACGTGTTTTGTCAAGGCTGTCCCAGTTGCCAAACTTGCTTAATTGCATTATGCTTGGCATATAAACATTAAACAAAATATATGCAAGTACCAACCAGGCGCTATGATGCCAAAGCCAAAGCAACTGACCCACTGATAACTCAGCAAAAGTTTGATGAGCTAAATAATAATCTTGAAAAGTTACAAAAAAAATTGCCAAATGCCATGTCTGAAGTTTCCCGGTTAGCAGAGATGGGTGATTTCTCAGAAAACGCAGCTTATCAAATGGCCAAAGGCCGCTTGCGTGGTATCCATAGACGAATTCAGGAAATTGAAACGCAACTAAAACATTCAGCAATTATTGAAGCCAAACAAAACACTGATTCAGTTCACTTGGGACAAAAAGTTACTGTCAAAAGCGACGGTCAAACAAAAACTTTTCAAATTCTGGGACAAACTGAAACCAATCCCAGCGCAGGAATCATTTCCCGCTATTCCCCACTGGGGACTTTGCTTTTAGGTAAAAAAATCGGTGACATTGTTGAAGTACAATCAGAAAATAAACTCATTAAATATCAGATAGTTAGTATTGATTAATGTTTATTCTGTTTTTAAAAAAATGCTTAGTATTTACTGAGTTTTTTTGATTTTCTATTTACAATATAAGACCAAAACAACCTATTGACATACTCCAAAGAACTTGTTAATCTACTCTATTGAGCCTACTATCTAGGCACAAAAGACTAAACGGAGGATATTATGAGTGGTCAAACATTCAGTATTTTGTGGGGAACCAACGATGTAGGACAATTTGCCATACAAAAAACGTTAGCTAAGCTCCAGGAACTTGGGCACAAATTGTTCTTCACTGAAGACCCAACTGAGCTGCTAAACGCACTGGGTTCACCAGACAGAACCTTTGATCTGGTGGTCATTGAACCTGAGCATCTGAAAAAGTCAGACGACTGGCCAGAAGCCGAAGGTAGTAATCAACCACGGGTTCACACCGGCTATGCGCTAGCCGCAGAAATCAGAAAAAATTACGCCCGGCTGCGGATTATGATTCTCACTTCTTTTACCCCACAAGAAGAAACACTAGAACAATGCGGTCTAACTGCTATTGAAAACTGGGGCACAATTGTTCGCAAGCCCTGCCTGAGCGAAGACCTTATTCAGGCTATTGAAACCGGTTAATAATCACAAACGCTCCAATTCAATTTTGGAGCGTTTTTTTATCAGAATAAATTATTTGATTATTATTCAACCAAAACATCCTGTTCCAAAACCTCATCTGTAGATTTTACCAAGTCACTGATTAATTTAATCCACAACTTTTCTTCCACCGTGCTTAAATTTTCTTTACTTGTCATTACTCTATAAATATCGGATTTAGCATTACCCTGAATAATTAAATCCTGATTTTTGAAGTAAATTTTACCCAAGCACTTATTTAGGATTGGTGAATTGTACTGTTTTGTGAATAGACTGGTGCCCCAAAAATTTTCTCGTGGTACATAATCAGACTGTTCAATCAAATTTAAAATAGTTGGAGAAATATCCATGTGACTGGCTTGCGTAACGATTTCCCCCTTGAACCCTTGCGGAAAAACAATGGTCATCGGAAGCTGATTATAAGAATCAAAAACTAGTTGTTCATTACTACCATCAAAACTATAATATCTATGATCACTATAAATAACCACAATTGTATTTTTATCTAACCCTTTATTTTTCAAGCTGATCATCAAATTTTCCAAAGCGTCGTCAGAAGATTTCAGGAAACCAAAGAATAAACGCATTTGCTCTTCATTTATTTCCGAACTGTTAACCAACCAAGGATTAATTTTTCCGACAAAAGGTTTTATTTCTAAATTATTGGCATCTAATTGATAGTCAATTTGTTCCTGGTCATGAGGAGCATGAGAAGTAAAACTCAAAACATATCCGAAGAATGGTTTTGATTCTTTATTTAATTCAGTCAAAGCTCGCTGAAAAACTTGGTCATCATTTAACTTTTGCCTTAAATCAGGCGCAAAATATGTATTATCAAAGCCCCACCGAGGAATCAAAGTTTCACGATCCCAAAATTCCGGTACATTAGAATGAAAAAAATGGGTTGAATAATTGTAATCATCCTTCAAAATTTCTGGCAAACAGTTAAATTTATTTTCTTTATGAGAATAACCAATTGGCTCAAATGAATTTGGCCAAAAACTACACAAAGAAGCAAACTCAGCGTTTATGGTTTCACAACTATTTGCATGAAAATCGCCAATCGTAACATTGTTCTGCATTAATTTTTTGAGATATGGCATTGGTGACGGATCATTATCAACAGCCCAACTGCCGACCGACTCCAACTGTACAACTAAAATATTTGGACGCTCCTTGAACTTCGGTAAATATAATTGGCTCTCTGTCTCTGGGTTGAATTTTTTAATCTCCAACCAACTATCCTCAGCAACTTGCAATGCTGTGCGATCATCATCCTGATTGTCATCTTTGTTTTTGGCATTCGCATAAAGCTGAGAATAAAAATGACCCAAAAACCCCACATCTGAAAGTTGTTTTTTTATATCCCACCAGGTTTCTCTAGGATTATTATATAAATATGAACAAGTGCTAAAAGCCACTGTGTTAATAATCGCAAAAACAACAATCAAAAACACCAAATTACGCATTGGGCGTTTTTTATAATGAAAAATTAGTTTTAATGGCTGTGAATTAAAAAGTAAGTGCTCAACCTTTTTATCTATAATAAGTAAATATACTATTGAGTTTAATATTGCTGCCAAATATACTACTATTGCTAAAACATACAATTTAACTGGCACCAAGCTAGCAAAATCTTGCAAAAAAGTAATCATACTTAAGTCCAGCTGAGAAGCCTGGCGCATACTAAAATCTACAAAAGATTTAAATACTCCGAAATATGCAAAGTTAAACAATGAAACTAAATATACTGCTCCCAAAAATAATAAGCTGAGCGCCCTCCACCAACGAAAACGTAAAAAATTAAACATCAAAAAATAACTCAAAGTAGCGATCGAAACAAAAAATAAATGCAACCAGGTGAAACTAAAATCTAATAATGAAAAGTAAATAAAAAAGTATATTACATTAAAAAAAAGTAATATGAAGTAAAAAATTACTGCTATTATTAACCTCCTTTGATTAAGCATTATTATCTAAGTGTAATAAAAAGTCTTGTACTGTTTGATAAAACCGTTTTAATCCGAGTAACGAGACCCATTCATTTTTTTTATGATTACCAGAACCAGTTGGTTGGAAATTAATTGCCGGAATATTGTAGGCTGACAAATACCGAGCATCAGAAGAGCCAAACTGTTTTGTAAATGGCAGCTCTTTGGCAAAATGCTTTTCGGCAGTAGATTTAAATGCTTGCAAATATTCATTATCTGGCTCAATATTAAAAACATCAGCTGCGACACCACACTCACACTCAATTCCCTGCTCATTAATGCACGAAAAATAACTCTTAATTTTCTCCTTATCATCCATTGAATAATAACGAAAATCCAACTCCATTTCTGCCCACTCAGGGATAGAATTAAACTTATCTCCTCCTCGCATAACCCCAAGGTTAACAGTTAATCCAAAATCTTGATATTCATTTTTTATCTGTAAGTCATTTAACAATGTCTGATATAACTGGTATAGCTTTTCGACTTGATTCTCACCTTCCCATGGCCTTGATGAATGGCCACCAGTACCACGAGATTTTAATTTATAAATACTCACACCTTTTTCAGCAATGACAATACTGTCACCAAATCCCCCGTCCGGAACAACCGCGACTTTAGCAGTATAACCAGCTTCCAAAACTTTATTTAAACCATTTTGCCCACCAACTTCTTCATCAGGAACTAAAACCAAAGCAACTTTTAAATTATTTAAACCAACCTTTTTAATTAATTCAACTTCAACAGCAATGGACGCCTTCATATCAAATCCACCACGACCCAGTAATTTACCTTCATTCACTTTGGGCTTGAAACTTTCGACTTCTCCAGGAACCACGTCCAAATGACCATATAAAAATACGTCAAAATCTTTGACTAAATGTCGACTTATAACATATGAAGTAAATCCTTCGGATTCAATTGTTTGCACTTGAAAATCAGCGCCCAAATAATCAATAATAACTTGGGCACAAAGTTTTACTTTGGCTTGATCTTGTGTCACTGAAGGCACTGCCATTAATTGTTTAGCTAAATCTAAATAGTCTGTCATATATTTATTAGGGACAAAGGTTCAGGAGCCTTATTTTTTTTAACTATACGTCGCAACAACTTGATCAACTTTTTTTAATATTCTCCGATTATCTTGACGAGGATATTTCTTTACTTTTCTTCTATATTTCGGTAAACTCTTTAAGAATTTTTTAATTGTAATCATATCAAGTTGATCAGCATGCAAACCATAACCTGATTTCTCAATATACAAAGCATTCAAAATTTGTTCAAACTGCGATCGTACTGGCCAGGCTAAATATGGTTTTCCCAAATGCAAAGCTTCACCAATTAAAGTAAACCCTGTATTGGCAATTACGGCCTTAGAATTTGCCAAATCTAGGAAAAACTTATCTTTGCTTGGTTTTTTGAATAAAAGATTTTTTTGTTTGCCTTCTTTATTAAATCCATAACAAATAAATTTGCAATTCACCTCCAGCAATACTTTTTCCAAATCGTGACTTGGAGAAGTTACATAAACTAATATATAATCACCTTGCTTTGGTTTAGCTTGTAAAACTTCTGATCTCAAAATTGGTGAAAATACAAAAGTTTTTTTATTCTTAGGCTTGGTTTTGAAAAATGATATTACTAGATTAATTTTCGTATTAAAAATTAAAAGTTTTGTAACGGCCTTAGCCAGAGTTGCGTCTTTTTCATGTTCCCGCGGATATTTTACGATTGTATCAGTTAGGGCATGTTGATTATCAATAGAAACTAACGGTACTCTCTTTAAATTTGCAGCGATACAAGCCAACGGCTCGAAATCAGTGATAATTAGATCCGGTTTAAAACTATTAATCAACTTTAGAATCTTTTGTAAACTAGCTTTTGCTTGTGGCAAACGTAAAGCGTTCTTATATACTGTCGGCAAAATTCGGACTTGATTATCATGGTAATCAAAAGTTAAACCAAAAATCTTTTCAACTTTAAAAAACTTTTTTAACAAATCATAACCTTGATTATACGAGAGTATTTTCAATTCATGCCCCTCTCCCACCAAATGAGCAATAATTTCTTTTGATCTGGAACCATGACCAGCGCCCTGGCCGGCCAAGCTGTAAATAATTTTTGCCATATTTCTTTATTTTTTAAAACGCCCTCGAATAAATCGATATAAACCGAGTTTTATGGGCATATAAACTTTTTCATAGGTGCCAATATACTCAGTAATTTCTGCATCTGGAGAAAAGCCCATTTTGAATTTGGTAAACCCTGCCCATTTGGACTCTCTGCCCTCAGCTCCAGCTGGGGCAGCTCCCCAAAAATCATAAAACCATAAACCATCATCTTTTGCATCTTTAATCGCCTGCCACTGAAGTAAATGCGGGGCCATTAAATTACGATATTCATAATCCGAAGCTCCAAATAAATATGTTACCGTATCATTCCAGAAAACCATTATGTTCGCCGCAATAACTTTACCTTCATGTTTAGCAAAATATAGTTTCACAAATGGCAATTCTAATAATTTTTTGTAATACTCTTGAGAGTAAAAAGTTATTCCTTGACGTTGTGTAGTTTTTTTAAGTAGTTCATAAAACTCCTTGAACTTGCTATTGTCAACTTCAACTTCAACTCCCTTTTTTCTGGCTAAATTAATATTGTAACGCGTTTTTTGATGCATACCAGCTAAAATTTCTTCTTCTTTCTGACGAATATCTAAAATTAATGTGTGGCGAGGCTGGATATCTGATTCAGATTTTTCAAACCCTTTTTCTGATAAAACATTCGCCCATTCTTGATCATTTGTGTATGGATCAACTTGCAAATACAAACATTTATTGTACTTAGCCAATTTATCAATTTCCTGCATTATTAATTGGAGAATTTTATCTTTGCCAACTGTCGCCTGATCATTAATAACTGGGCCACGCGGGGAATACAAAATTGATTGATTAATCTTTAATATTGTTTTGAATACAAATATTGAAGCTACCCAAGTATCGCCCTCAGTTATTACAAAACGCCAGACCTGGTCTTTTTGAGTCGCCATAAATTCGCTCCATTCCCAGGATTGTAAAAATGAACCTCCCTCGTTGGTACGGATAAATTCATTCCATTTTTGTTTATCATTAATTGTGGCTTCGCGAATTTGCATATAACTAAATATTTTTTAATACTTCCCTCACCTTTTCACTCACATCTTTTATACTCGGATCAACTTTTTTCAATGCTTCCTTGGATTGATACACTGAATAGCCCAACGAAACCAAAGCTTCAATCACCTCTGTATCTTCTCCCATTTCTTCCCTAGACTTGAGGCCATCCAATTTAACTGAAGCAGTAATTTTATTTTTTAATTCTAATACAATTCGCTCAGCAGTTTTCGCTCCAATACCAGAAACTCGTTTCAAAACTGAAGCATCGCCATTCACAATTGCAGAAACAATATCACCAACACTAGCTTCAGTAAATACGCCTAAAGCAGTTTTAGGACCAATCCCGGAAATTGAAATTAATTGCTCAAACAACTTTAGCTCTTCGTATTTTACAAATCCAAAAAGTAGTAATGCGTCCTCTCTCACATGCTGATATGTATACAATTCAACGTCATTACCTATTTTTACATTTAACAAAACTTCCGCTGGAACAAAAACCTTGTATCCGATTCCGTTATTCTCCACGACCAGGAAAGTACCATCTTTTTGTTTGATTTTACCACTAATAAATGCAATCATAATTCATTCTTTGTTATTCTTACGTCATAATCAATGATACCGTATTTTCTCTAAAATTTCAACTACAAAAAAACTCCGCTGTTTACTAACAACGGAGTTGTATGTTTTATTTCAATACCCACCTATCTGGGTATTTCTTGGTTGGTCTTATCATTGCTCGAAGCCCAAGAACAGCCGCAAGAACAGGAACAAATCCTTGCACAGTAAACCTCAAATTACCCTTTAATTCTGGATCATATTGCCTGAAACGGTTACTCAAAATCGACTTGACCCATCGGCCACTTTTAAAGAGCCAAATTCTTTGCCTTCCCCGAAAAAACTGCAAACATTCCTTATCATCATAATCATAAATAATCACATCACCCGCCTGAAGACCAGTCGCAGCAAATGGAGCTTTATCCATAATCTTCATTCCAAACGGAAGATCTGGCTTTGTCTTTTCGCCTCCACCATTTTTTATCTCGCCGCAATGAGGACAACAGTTCTCTATATCTTTGTACTCTGTAAAGCATTTCCAACAAACAATCATTCGCACCATGATAAGTTCCTCCAGTCCATGAGAAAAGGCCATTAATTACATTTAAACCTACCATCTATAAATCATTTTGTCAATATTGATTATTTGTGTTTCCTTGCGAGGAATCTCGGGCAAGTCGAAGGATGACGAAGTAAAAAAATCCCAGCCAAAATGCAGGCTGAGATTTATTTTTCATGAAGCAAAGTACCAAGTCGCATTATTCGTAATAATCAGAGCGATTTGTTTCAATAATTCAGGAGGAATCACCCGCTCTCTGTCCGTTAATGAACAATCGTTATTTACAGCCCAAGCAGCATCCTGCCTCATCGTACGTAACGATCTTTCACGATATCGGCCACCACCAATGCATTGTTCAAGAGTAAACCCAAGCGCTTTTTTGATTTTGTAAAATGGAGCTAGATGAAACATATGCCCCGCTTCATCAATAATCAACGTTAACTTTCCACTTCCATCATCATACAGAAGAAAAACACCATTCGTTTTGTCCCGCATGGTAGGATTAAAAAATCTTATCTCTCCGCTCTTTTTCACTGCCTTAACATTCATTTCATTCTCCCTGTTAAATTATTTTCAACTTTCTTCTTAACAAAGTATGTTCTGGTAATTCTTTTTCTATTGGTAAATATATATTTTTATCTTGCCCACCATGAGCTTCGGAAATTTCATTTTTCTCTTCATCTAATATTTTTTCAACCTTATATTTTAAATTTTCTCCGACAGGAACCACAAATTCAACGTCATCTCCAACTTTGATCTGATTATGAACTTTCACACATGCCATTTTGTGGTTGGCAGACTGGGCAGAATTTAATTTTGCCCCGACCTCAATTACTTGCCCACAAAATTCCCAATCACAATCTTCATGACATTTATCAATTTTTTGTTCACACTCATCTTTACCAAATAAAAATCCGGCTGTGAATCCTCGGTTTTGGGCTTTTTTCAATTCAACTAAATATTTCTCATTATCTTTATTCTTTATTCTTTGATCCTTCCCCTTTCCTTGATATTTGCCCTTTGATTCTTGCTCCTTAAGCGCGTCAATGGCGCGACGATAAACGCGCGTAGTGTTGCCAACATAATATATACTTTTCGCGCGTCCTTCAATCTTGAATGACATTACTCCTGCATCTTTTAATTCCTGCAAATGCTCAACTAAACATAAATCTTTAGAATTCATAATATAACTACCATGTTGATCTTCTTCTATTATTAATAAATCATCCGGCCGCTTCATTTCTTCAATAATTACTTTTTGTATTTCTTTCTTTTTTTCTTTTTTAATTTTATATTGCCATCTACACGGTTGAGTGCAATCTCCTAAATTGGCACTACGATCATTAAAATATTTTGACAATAAACAACGACCAGAATAAGACATGCACATTGCGCCATGAACAAAAGTTTCCAGTTCCACTTCCGGAACCTTAGCGTGAATTTCTTTAATTTCTTCAAGTGTTACTTCGCGACCGAGAATAATTCGCTTCACTCCCTGGTCATACCAAAATTTTGCTGATTGCCAGTTTGTACAATTGGCCTGAGTGGACAAATGAATTGCAATACCTGGTTTACCATCCGAAGCTTTAGCGTAGGATGGCCAAATATTTTTCACGACCGACAACACACCAGGATCGGAAATAATCAAACCATCGGGCTTTAGTTGCTTTAATTTATCAATATATTTATCTAAATTTAGCAAATGCTTATTATGAGCATAGATATTAATTGTTACATAAACCTTTTTACCTAAAGCATGAGCATACTCAATTCCTTCACTTAATTTAGCCAAATCGAACTGGTTAATTCTAACACGTAAAGAAAAATCTGGCAGACCACAATAAACTGCATCTGCACCAAAGGCAAATGCTATTTTTAGCTTGTTTAAGTCGCCTGCTGGGGCTAATAATTCAATTTGTTTCATATAACCTAATTTTAGCAGAAATATACAATAATTCAAGTCCTTATTGAAAAACATTGACAAATCTAATAAAATAAGCTATAATAGAACCTTATAATATTGAACATTTACATTTTATTTTTGGGGGAAAGAATGGAACCGACAACAAGATACGTACTGGTCAATCACGGAGGACCGGATACAGACTCTGCTGTAATTAGTTATCTTTGGCACCTTACTTACAAGAAAAGAATCGGCGCTGAAGACGTGGAGTATGTTTTTGTTCCTTCAGGCAAAAGACTAGAACCACATCTGGTTGAGCCTGGCGACATCGTATTTCATTTGGACACTGGGTATCGCTTTGATCCCGGGACAAATGATTATGATCATCATCAGGATCGAAAACGCTGGCCAAGTGCAGCTCGAACTATGTTTGAAACATTTACCAAACTGCAAGAAGATCCTATCATCGCAGAGATGGTGGACCTAGCCGATCGAGTTGATAGTGGCAACACTGTTAATCAAGAAGATCCCGATGCTCGTTCGACTCGACAAAGTTTCAACGGGGAAGTTACATCTTTCAACACTGGACGAGAAGATAGCCCAGTTATTCTGATCACCGAACAATCAGGCCCTTGGCAAATTGTAGACCTACTGTCCAACATGGAAGTAGAAAGTAACGAACTCCAAGATCGAGACAAACTGATTGTCAGTATGATGATGTTGGAGTCCTGGTACAACAACGAAAAGAAGAGACGGGAAACCAAACAGGCTGACTTCAAGCCGACTCTGGATATTGAAATATTTGATCGTGTAGCTGCCACATTTATCCAGCTTGTTGCTAAAGATAAATGGCTCTATGATGTTGACTTCCGAGAAGTAGAAGATTCTTACATGAGAGCCACCCAGGATCGTTTCACTAGCATGACGGAAGCTGCTTTCCAAAGCTTTCAGCATATCCAAGGAGAACCAGTTTTTGAAGAACTTGTATATTTGGTAAATCTGCTTCGCACATCGAACTCCACGGTTAACAAGAGTGAAGAAGCGGATATGTTCAAAACTCAACTAACTGAGATGTTAGCCGAGTTTAACCAAGGACGTGATCATAAAGTTATCCCAATCACCCTTCGAAAGGGACCCTGGGAGGTGGCTGAACTATTTCCAAGTGAGGGATATAGCTTAACTGCCAGAATTCTGTCTGGCTTGATTATGTTCAAAGCTTGGTACAACAAAAAAACCGTACGAAAAAGAATCAACACTCTGCTAAGTACATCAAACTGGTTTGAGTATAGCGGAATTAAGTACGTAGTTGTTCCTGAAACTACTTTTACCACCAAGGTAATTCGTTACCAACTCCGCCGCTATCTTCGCGATGAAGTTGATGTAGCGATAGTGACCTATCTGGAGTGCGGTACTGGGAAAAAAAGCATTGGCATTACCAGAGTCCAAGATGACGTTGTCAACGGAATGGACGATCTATATCACCAGCTCAAACGAATTGATCCACGAGCTGATGTATTCATGTTTCGACCTTCCAAGTTTGTCATTTACATCAAGGACAAGCTAGATATCCTGACGCCACAACGAGTTAGCCAGGAAACAGTCCGAACGCTGAAACCACTCATTGAGTACTCCGATCACAACTCGGAAAACGCCTTAGCGGTTTCTTCGTGACAAAGTAAATATTTCTAACCATAAAGGACATAGTCTCATTGCAGACTATGTCCTTTTCTTTTTTAAACTTATTTCAGGCGCCAGAGAATCCGAGGAATGAATATTAAACAAATCACTCCCGCCACCAACCAAACAATTGATACATCCAGCCACTGGGAAATATACCCACTCCCTAGCCAACCAATTGCTGCTCCTGCCTTGACTATCATTGAATTGAAGGAGCCAATTGTTGCCCTCTCTTTGGACGGAATATTTTCATGGAGATACCCCATATGAGCGGGATTAAAGACTCCACGGCCAATTTCATGCAGCCAAAACGCCCATAAAATCAACCAGCCAGATGCGAAAATTGAGGCTACTAAAACAAAAACGCCAACCTCAATTGCTCCATAAATCATCAATATCCTTTCTGAAACACCCCTATCGATTAATCGACCACAAACAAAGTTACCTAACATTTCGAATAGTTTAATGCCAATCCAAGCAATAGAAATAATCCAAAGGCCAATCTTTTTTTCAAAAACAATTGACCAATTCATGTTTAGTGGTTGAATAATTAATATTAGCAAGCTACCTGCTATAATCAAGCGCCAAACGTTTTTGTTCTGATAGCCGTAGTGAACACTTTTTTTTATTATTACACCCATACCACGGAAACTTTTTTTCCATCCCAGTTTTTGCTTTTCAAAATAACTCTCGTCAATAATAAATATTGACAAACCTGCAGCAACAATAACGCCTATACCGGAAATTAAAAATGGTAATCGCAAACTACTAATGGCAACAAAGGCTCCTAATGATCCACCCAACAGAGAAGCTGCTCTAATGACAACTTCACCGTGAGAAAACACACCACCGATTTTTTCTTTATAGCCGTTCATGTCTAATGAATCTTTGACCCAAGCATCGAGCGCACCAGAGATCATACTAACACCAAATGCAACTAACACTTCGGACAAAACAAAGAACCAGAAACTATAGCTTAAAAAATATACTATCGTTGCCAATCCAGTGATAAAGGATCCCAGAACCACTGAGAACTTTCTTCCGAGAAAATCAGCCACCACCCCTGTTGGTACTTCAAACAAGAACACTGCAACCATAAAGGAAAAATTAATCAGACCGACTTGGTACATGTCCATGCCATTATCAAGCAAAAACAAAACGTAAATTGCATGATGAAAAGCAAATGGAAAACCATACAAAAATTTAAAGAACAAGTAACTGCGAATAATTTTCTTCGTCATAACAAAACCTCCAAGGTTTTAAAATTAAATACGCCCAGCTGATCTGGCCGGACGTACTATTGGAGGTTTTGATAATCTATTTTATATATAAGTAAATACAACTATCTCAATAGGACTACTGGTCAAATCAGATTGAACTGAAGTTGGCGAGATGCCAAAATCAGCACCTGATGTAAAATCAGTGCCTCGCATATTAAGACAATTGTTACAATTTTTATTCATATGTTTCCCTCTACTCTTTATGACGTAAGATTAGCCAAATTGTTACACTTTTTCAAAAAAAAGAACTGACCCTAGTGAAGGTCAGTTTTCTTTTGCTACTTAAGTGGACTTGCTGCGACATTTCCGCAACTTGGAAGGGACAATAGCCCACTTGTTATCAATCGTTCTTTCTCTTTTTTAAGAAAATCACGACAAGGAACACATAATTTGAAAGCCACTCTAACTGGAGCAGTTTGACACTCAGAACAACGATGCCTTAAATGGCTCATTATAACATTTGTACTACCACAAACACAGACAATATCTCCATTTTTGGCAATATCAAAATTGTGGTCGTACTCCTTCAGATCACAGTCTTGACAAAATACGACAATCTCTGCCATGGGCCCCCCTTCTTTATTTCATGAGAAAACAACGATGAGATTATCATAAATAAAAAGCTATGCTTTGTCAAGAAAAAACTGACCCACATTTAAGCCAGTTTACGTTTGTATTTATTATATTCCTGGGCCGTCAAAACCATCTTCTCCATCTTGCACATCCAATGCGGCTTTGTTCATAAACCAATGATATGACTGTTCTGTTTTGTAACCAATAATCCAGGCCACCAAGGCAATACTACCAGCAAGCACATGCGCCAAAACAGGATGACTTGATCCGCCAAAAATGGTTAGACAAATTGCATCAATCAGCAAAAAAAACCAAGCACATAGAACAAAAACTCCAATGGCGTAAACAAAAGAAGCTAATAAATTTAAAACCAGGCTAACTGGTTCTTTCTCTTTTGTCATCTCGGGACCTCCGATAGCGTTGGATAACGAAAGGCTATAAGCTGGATATAGATTGTCCATTTTCCGTTTAGCTTTCCTACATGCAAAAAGCCCGGGTCACGAAACTGGATCAAGCCGTCTGTTCTTTTTTCCACTACAAACTCTTCCCAGACACCCTTTTCCAACTCCACAGAAACCAAGATGGTTCCAGCTTCATCTTCCTCTCTCTGCCCCAAATGAACGCACTCATACCGCTCAATCTTAGAAGTCCTATCAAAAATACCCAGTCCCACCAATTCTTCGTTCGTATGGACAAAATTTTCTTTACCAAACAAAGTTATTGGTTTGCGACCATGAAGCTCACAACGTACTGGTCCTATCATGACTCCCTCCACCTTTCAATGAACAATAAAATATATTAATTTAAATCAACAATTGTGTCAACTATATTTTTTTATTTATTGGATCTTTTCACTCTCATCAATCCTGAACAGGTGACAACTTCAATTCCTTTTTTTTCTAATTCATCCAAAAATAAATTAACACCAACTGAATCTGAAGAGATGTGTCCAGCAATTACAACATTGAGGTGATGTTTTTCTGCTTCTTTCTTATGTTCCTCACTCATATGCATTCCAATAATTGTTCCAATTCCTGCCTGAGCTAGCTTCTCAAAAATTTCCTTTGCGCCACTAGTTCCACCAGTGATTTCTGTTAGTGCAATCTTTCCACAAAAATTTTCTGGGCTGCCAGCAAAAAGTTTTGGGCCTGCACCTCGTTTTTTGGCCTCCGCATATTCCGGAATCTCCTCAAAAAATTCTATAACTTCACTAACATATTCGAACTTTTTACGCGCCATTTTTTTCTTCAAAAAGTTTGCAACTAAGTTGTCACACGGGGTATGTACATTGATCAAACTAGTTTTTAGAAGTCTAGCTGCATCTACTACTTTATAATGATTTATCGGACTAACTCCACGTCCAACTTCTGCAATACGCATTCTTAAACATCCTTGAGCAATATTAATCGGGATTCCATAGCCTGCTAAAACCTCAACTTGCATTTCCATTACATCATGAAGATTCGCTAGCGCTTTTCCAATGGGGTGATGTCCAATAACTAAATCAATTCCGCCAAGTTCTTTTGCCAAAAGCATTTCTGAAGTATCAATATCAATTCCGCAAAGAACCTTTTTTACTTCTTTTTTGCTGTCGAAATGAATTCCACTATCTAAAAATGGATTATCTAAACTTTCTCTATTGAAATCTTTACGTTTATCTTTCGGTAATTTATCATACTGTTCTTTTTTCTTTTTTTGTAATTGCAAAACTCGCTTTTCTCCACGTAAATCAGACTTAATTCCTAATTTTAAAGCTAAGTTGAAAATTTCTTGTACATTCATATGAATAAATAATGAATTATGAATTATGTTATCACTTAATAATTAAATCAAACCACGCTTGAAAACTTGCGCCCCATTCTCGAACTGTAAACTTAAACTGTTTACCGTAACCTGTATTTTGAGCTATTACCCCAACTGCATCTACACCAAGTTCATTACAAATATATAACGCTCTACGTAAATGATATTTCTGAGTAATTAAAACAACGCTATTTAACTCAAACTGCTCTTTTATGTTTTTACAACTGTCGTAAGTACTTAATCCCGCATGGTCAAACAACATCATCTCTTCAGGTAAACCATTATCCAATGCAAAATTTTTCATGGCCTGAACTTCATTATGATTAGCTGTACTATTATCTCCGCTCATTATGAAGCGACCGACTCGCCCCTCCTGATAAAGTCTAATGGCTGATATAACTCTATCTTGAAGCACAACTCCAGGAACACCACGAGCTTTTAATCCTGCACCAAATACTAACGCCACGTTTGGTGGAGATAAACTTTCAGGATTAACTATTTTCGAACCATACTTAAACTGAACTCGTGCCATGATCAAGAAAACAAACAAACAAAATAATAATAAAACAAAAATAATTGTTCTAGTTGTTTTTCTGAATTCACTTGATCCACTATTTGTGCTTCCTCTTTCTATTCCAATGTCCATGTTGTAAAATCCTAAACTCTAATATCTAAATTCTAAATAAATTCAAATGCTCAAAACCTGAATCTTTAAATCACAAATTCAAAATTCCGCGAGCGACAATCAAACCTGTAGCCGCCGCCCCAGTAATATTTCCAGAAAGACCTGCACCGTCACCAGCTACATACAAACCCTTAATATTGGTTTGTAGATCTTTTTCTGTTTTTAACTTTGAAGAACGAAGTTTAATTTCTGGCGCATATAATAAAGTATGTGGCGAAGCAATGCCTGGTAAAACTTGATCCAACATTTCTAAACCTTCTTTAATGTTTTTTACAATTCTATGAGGTAAAGCCATAGAAATATCACCCGGTGTTACATCTTTTAGACTTGGAATAACAAAACTTTTACTAATTCTTTCCCAAGTACTACGCCTTCCCTTATATAAATCAGCCATTCTCTGCACAATTGGTTTACCTCCTCCAATTGTGGTCGCCAACTTGGCAATTGATTTAGCATAAGCAATTGTATTTTCTACCGGCTCCGTTAAAGTCACCTCACTCACAAAAGCAAAATTAGAATTTAATGAATTATGATCTGAATTTGAATGTCCATTCACACAAACAAAATCCTTGTATTGTTCTGCCGCTACATGACCTTTTGGACAAGGACAAAAAGTTCTTACCACATCATCAAAAGTTGGCGTCCTCATCATAAATACCGTTTCATACATTAAATCTGCATGTTTTTTTAAAACAGCTTCTGGAAATTCTACTCTTACACCCACTTCAACTTTTTCATAGGTGTATGGCAAATTATATTTTTCCGATATTTTTTGTAACCAGCGAGCCTTAATTCGTCCGGGCGCTAAAATAACTTTGTCGGCAAAAATGTCACCTTTATCTGTTTTCACACCCGTTACACTTGTTCCACTTATAATAATATCAATCACTTCAGTTTGATCTTTTATAATCAGCCCTTTATTTAATAAATGATTTTCAAAATTCTCAATTACCTGTGGTAATTTATCACTACCAACATGTCGCGCTTTGCGCACAAATAATTTAATACTTTTTTTCTTGGCGTCATCTGCTAATCGATTTGCCTCATCAATATCTTTTGGATAATATTCTGCAGTTACACCAAATCTGGTAAATAATTCATCAACATAATCCAAATACTTTTGATATTCTGCTTCATTATATAAATGTAGCATTTTTTCATGACTTAAAACAGGTGTGTAATGCAATTTACCGTCAGAAAAAGAACCAGCTCCACCAATGCCTGACATAACCTCACTTCTTTGTCGATTTTTTATTAAATTACCAAGCTCGATTAAACAAACCTTTAGATCTGGCTTTTGATTAACCAATTCATATGCAGCAAACATTCCTGCCGGCCCTCCGCCAACAATGATCACATCAAATTTTTCCATAAATAATATAATATTATTTAACACTCTTATTATACTACCACACTAATTTTCGAACCACAACAAAAAAGAGCCTTACAGTGTAGTAAGACTCTTGGTGCGGCTAAAAGTGGCCGCAGTATCCGTCCCAGTTGTCGACTGGGTATTGACTTTCGTCTAAGTTCCACTCACCTGTGTCCTCATCTTCCCAACCTTCACCGCAAGCGTAGCGGTAGGCCTGTCCTTCCTTCATCCCGAAGTAGAACTGGTGTGAGGCGTTGCGGCCCACCTGGTAAAACATTACCCCTTCCCGCTCCATTGAATACGGTTCAAGGCTGTCTTCAAACTCCAGATGCATGCGGATCATGGACTCAGCTCTTTCGTCGCCACCGTGCAACTTCTCAGCAAAGTCCTTAGCTGTGGCGTCACGCTTCGCGTCAACAATCTGATCATCAGCATACATTGCTTTCATCTGATCAATAATTGCCTGGTCTGTGACCAGCTCACGATCACCGAAGCTATTCTTGCGAAAAAACACCATGCCGAAAAACGAACCTTCCGAGGTGACCATCTCGTGCTCAACCTGCCAGCCTTCTCCGATCTTGAACCCCTGGGTCTCCAGCGACTGACCATCGATCTCCACACCGGACCAAAAACTCACGTTCTTCTGCTGATTCATGGTGAACCTCCAATGTATTATTAAATTTATTCTCTTCAAAAGTCAATCTTGCAATTGACTGCTCAAGAGAGTCACCGTTGTCTGACAACGGATCATCTTTGCGTGAGTCACCTCTTTTTGACCCTTCCCATTCTGGGCATCCCCCCAGTGGGTTGCGAACGCATTGCCCGCTCGAACAGGTACTGCTCACGGGTTACGCTTCCACGCTCCCGACCACCAGCAGTAAACCCATTCTGACGAAGAAAACTCGTCGCCTCAGCCACCAGATTCCGCGCGTTCCGCATTGGCTATCTCCTTTTGTTAAGCCATCAGAAAAATTAATTTTCATTAATTGCTCTGATGAATGCACAAGTAAATGTTACTTATGCACAAGAAACGCAATGACAAGGGTTATCCACTTTACCGAGACATTTTCCCCATAATAGTATGACTTAACAACAATGGCTCACTAAAAGTCCATTGTCCCCTGTCTGAAAGGTTTGTCGCTAAGACTTTACCTTCCTTTTTAAAGAACCCTTTATAACCATAGAACGTGTATGGCTGGTTCTTTTCGTAATGGTGCTTGCGTACACCTACGATCGTCCTAATGAACTCAACACTACCTTTTACTAGTGCTGTCTCACCCCATAGCCGGTTGAGCAATATGCTCCCGGCCTGCCCCTGAGCAACCCTTACACAATTTTTACTGCAAGTTATTGGTCATGTCGACTTAACAAATTACTTACACACTATTTTTTCGCAGTGAACTAGAATCTCAAATCTATGGCCCTTATCCCATAGACCCTCTAGCTCTGAAGAATAATATTTTCCAACGCTCCTAAGAGTCTGTTAGAAAAATTACTCTTCTCTTCAGGCTCCCCAGAAAACAACCATTGTCATGTGTTAGACAATAATCGTTTGTGAGTTCTGCCCTCGGTACTGGCTGCTGCGAACAACCTATCCCAGTGGTTTTAGACTTTTCGCAAAGTCATCACAATAATCAATAAACATAATTACTCTAATGAGCACGCAAACACCTGCTACATGCGCTCGCTAACTATTTACTTGCACTTGGAGCCTTACACTCCTTACAACCTAGGCAAGGCGGGCGCCCAAACGGGTATTTTGGACAGTCTACCCGAACAGCAACCTCTCTCAAATACCTCTCATGCTCGTCTTCAATACTGAAAGGCTCGTCGGTCTCAAAATCCCAACCACTAATCATTTCGCCTTTTCTCATCACTATCTCCTTTATTAGAGTCATCAAAATAATCAATTTTTATTAATTACTCTGATGATTGCACAAGCTCTAGGAGCTTGTGCAAGTAGGGAGATGACTGTAGGTGGACAATCATCAGTGCGACACTCACTCCCGATCAAGAGAGTCTCCACCACCGCTGCTTAACGGCTGTCGCTTTGACCACACATCCTGGATTCTTGGCCACCCGCCTTGACCGCCCGAAGGCGAGGCAGGAGGCCTCCATCCAAGTTTCAAGTTAAGGGAGTGTGCGCCCCCTATAGCCTCAGTCAGTTTCTTGCATCTCCGCCCGGCCAAAGGCTTTGACACATGCGAGGGGTTGGCCTCGCTTCCGCTTTACATCGTATAAGACCCTTCCCCTGGGCCAAACACGCATTGCGGCATGGCCCGACACTGACTGATTTGCTCTACCTTTACCTTTAACATAGAATTTTATGTTAAATTCCCTGTGCTGGTAGCAGAGCGGGTCCCCTCCCGTAAGCTTGCGACTCACGACAGACAACCACCAACTTTACCGACTCCACCTTATTGGCGTAAGGCAAGCCACTAACTTCCTTTGCTCCGACCAAGAGCTTGGACCACATCTTCTCAAGGTGACTCCCCCTGTCATTAGGGGCCCTGTTCACGATAACTCCGAAGAGCTTCTCGCTAGAAAATGTGGTGGAGATTTGGATAACAGGCAAGCCTGATACCCTGCCTTCCCCGGGATAGGGTAGACATATCGTTCCTTACGGAACTATCAGGCACTCCACAGCCATCGTAATAATCAAAGCTTTATTTAATTGCTACGATAGGTGCGCGAATATTTTTATTCACGCAAGAGTTTATTTGCGCAGTGGTAAAATGCTTTCATTTACCTGTCTAGGTTCTCGCTAAGAGTAGCCTAGACTTTTTGTATTTTGTTCTACAAAACCTTTACTTCCTCGTATCACCTCCAATGGACGTTATCGATCTTTGTTTGGTGAGGTCAGCCAAGGCTTCAACCTGGGAAAGCAGCTGCGCGCTACCAACCGGTGCAATATAGAACATAAATTGATAATGACCACATCTCATCCCCCAAGCCCCGAAGAACTTTAGGAAATGAGTCTAGTCTCATTAAGTTTATCTCTAAATCCCTCTGTAATATGTTGCCAGATAAATAAATTTGAATTAATGGCATTTATATAAGCGAGGGATATATTTCCGGAAACAAGGGTTCAGTTGTTACACCTACATCCTTATTTCTAGAATACAAGCAAATTGCCTGTACTGGTCGAGAACAAAAAACTTTTTTTTACTCAACATAGAAGTATAGCATGCATTTTAAAACTTGTCAAGTACCGTCAACAAAAGTTTACTCGTTTCTACTTTTTTTATTTAATTTTAGCTAAATCATAACACTGAAAACTGTTGAAACGCTTCGTCGTAAATCGCGAGCAGAATCGCTTTAATTTTCCTAAAACAAAAACAGCCCCTTTAACAGGGCTGTTTTTAGAATATGCTTATCTTATTTTTCAAGAGTTATCTTAATTGTTTCATCATTAACCTTAACTTCGGTTTCTCCGCCCCCTTCTTCAACTTCAGTTAATAATGTAGCTTGTTTTAATTTTTCAACCATATCTTCATTAGCGAATAATTTTTTAAGTTGTTCCCCTTTTGTAGAATAAACTAATTTAACTTGATCCGTTCGAGTTAAACCCTGATTTTTACGAAGATTGTTTATTTGCCTGGTTAACTCACGAACTAAACATTCAAGTTTTAATTCATCCGTTAATTCAATGTTTAATCCCACCTTTACGTTTGAAGCTTCTTTAACAACACGATCTGCTTGTTCTCTCACCTCTTTGGTGTGTTTTACTTCTTTGACATTAAGTTCTTCCGCAATAATATTTTCTAATTGGTTATCAAGTTTTGTACCTTGATAACGAAGATACTGTAATGGCTGTCGAACCTTAATTTGTTTTTCATCACGCGCAGACAATCCAAGCTCCACAACTTGCCGAGCTAATTCCATATCTTTCAAAACATTTTCATCAATTAATTTTTTATCAGACACTGGCCATTCTGCTAAATGCACTGATTCCTTTTCGCCATCAAGCTTTTGATAAAAACTATCCGCTGCAAACGGCATAAAAGGTGCGATTAATTTCACAAATTCATTTAAGACATAATTTAAAGTCGCTACTGCATTTTCTTTATCTGCTCCTTCAGTTTTGAATCTATCTCGTGAACGACGAACATACCAAGTAGATAGCTCATCAATAAAATCCATAATCTTTCGCCCACTTTCAAAAACATGATATTCCTCCAAATCTTTCGTCACATCCCGAATTAGTAAATTTAACTTTGAAACAATCCAAACATCCAAAACATTCTTACTTTTCACTTTTAACTTTTCACTTTTAACTTCTCCATACATTCCATAAAAATTAACAACGTTACCGAGCAACATTACAGTCTTACGAAGGACATCTTTAACTGCATTCTCATCAAAATTCTTTGGCTCTCCCGGTTGATTAATTGTATACAAATGCATACGCAGAGCATCAACTCCATACTTATCAGCAATCATCCATGGATCTATAACGTTTCCTTTTGACTTACTCATTTTCTTTCCATCTTTATCACGAATATGTCCAAGGCAAATCACATTTTTATAACTAGCACCTTTACCAAGAAAAGTTGAAACTGCCAGCAACGTATAAAACCAACCACGAGTTTGATCAATCGCCTCAGAAATATATTCAGCTGGATATTGCTCTCCACTATCAACTAATTCCTTGTTTTCAAAAGGATAATGATGCTGAGCAAATGGCATTGACCCTGCATCAAACCAACAATCACAAACATCAGAAGTTCTCTTCATCTGACCGCCACAACCACAACCATATTCTAAAGTATCAACGTATGGTCGATGAAAATCCAACTCACCCTTACCATTTTTTGGTAATGCACCTGTCTTTTTCTCAAGCTCGGCAAAGTCACCAATCACTTCAAACTTTTCACACTTATCACATTCCCAAATCGGAAGTGGTGTGCCCCAATATCGTTGTCTGGAAATAGCCCAATCTTTAACGTTTTCTAACCACTCACCAAATCTTCCAGTTTTAATATGGTCAGGCACCCAATTTATCTTTGCATTATTTTTTATTAACTCATCTTTCAACGCAGACATTTTTATAAACCAAGAATCCTTTGCGTAATAAAGCAATGGGCTATCACAGCGCCAACAAAACGGATAATCATGTTCATACATTCGTTCTTTCAATAACAAACTACGTTCTTCTAAATCTTCAACAATTTCTTTTTCAACTTTAGAACTTTTAACAAACTTTCCGGCCCACTTCTGAACGCTTTCAACAAATTTTCCACCTTCATCAACAGTATGAACAAACGGTAAATCATTTTCTAGACCAAATTGAAAATCATCTTCACCATACATTACTGCAGTATGCACAATTCCAGTTCCGTCTTCGGTAGTGACAAAATCTGCCTTACCCACGAACCAGGCCTTTTTATCGCCAGCATCCACCGCACCAGGAAATAATGGTTCATATTCTATTCCCAATAAATCTTTTCCTATTAATTTTTCAACAACTTCAACCTTGTCTTCAAAAACTTCGCCAAGCAATGATTCAGCCAGAATATAAAATTCATTTTCAACTTTAACTTTCACATAACTGATACTTTCACCAACCGCAAGAGCAATATTTCCCGGCAAAGTCCAAGGAGTTGTCGTCCAAGAAAGAATGAAGGTGTCTTTTTGATCTTTGACTTTAAATTTGATATAGATTGAAGTTTCCTCCACATTTTTGTAACCTTGCGCAACTTCGTGAGAAGATAGTGCAGTTCCACAGCGCGGGCATTGCGGGACAACTTTATATCCTTTGTAAACTAAACCCTTCTCATGCGCCTGATTAAAAATCCACCACAATGATTCAATATAATCATTAGAATAAGTTGTATATGGGTTTTCCATGTCCACCCAGAATGCAATTCTTCGAGTCAGTTCTTCCCAATCTTTTTTGTATCGCCAAACGCTTTCTTTGCATTTAACATTAAATTCTTCAATTCCAAATTTTTCAATGTCCGGTTTACCAGAAATTTTTAATTCTTTTTCAACCTGAAGTTCAACAGGCAACCCATGAGTATCCCAGCCCGCTTTTCTTTCCACATGAAAACCCTGCATTGTTTTGTAGCGTGGAATTACATCTTTGAACGCTCGTGCTAATACATGGTGAATACCAGGCTTACCGTTAGCAGTTGGTGGGCCTTCAAAAAAAACAAAATTACCTTTAGTCGATTTTTTGTCTAAAGTTTTTTGGAAAATATTTTTTTCTTCCCATTTTTCTATTAATTTTTCTTCATTTTGAGCGAATTGTGATTTAGCCATATTCTATATTATATATTATTTATTTCTTATTTTTTGAAAATGATGATAATCTACCTTGCCAATCAATTCCGCTCCCCAAAGCCAACCCAGAGATTCAAATATTTTCACTACCGGACAATCTTTAGTTAAAACACCCGGTTTAGTTGGATCATATACCGCACCTTGTGGTTGAATTAATTTAGGACTGATATATGGATTAATTTTGGGATTAATATCAACGGCTAACCCAGAAGCGTGCGTTGACAAATTATCTGTACCAATAATTTTACGATAATTAAATCCTGATGAATTATTATCTTGCATTGATAACTCATCATCCCAATTTCCATTTTTATAATATTTTTTATTAGAAATTGGAATAACCTTAGCAATAGGAAATTTATTTTCCAAAATCACCTCAAATATTTTTTTTATATCTTCTATAACAATTTCGTTCACTACTATTTGACCTGCATGAATTAAATTATCAAAAGAATAATATAATACTCTTACAACTTTTTGAGAGTTCAAAATACTCTCCGGACAATCATTGTTTAAATTAAAAGCAACTGCATCTTGAGATGTCATTTGACTATCTATAATTGGATTTTCTATTGTTCCAAGCATAAAAAAAAAGCGAAATTCTGCAAGAGCCTAAATTCAAGGCGGTACCATCTTGCTTTTTTCACTTAATTCACAGCGATTACAGGCTTACCCGGCCAGGTCTACTAACCATTCTCGGTTTTCTTCTGGCAGCGCGTCCTTCGAAACCTTGGTAAAGAAGGACTTTCTTAGCGATAACTAAGATCAAACGCTTTTGTAATTGTGGTCTAATAATAGCAATAAAATATATTTCCGTCAATAAAAAACGCGCTTCAGTTGTGAAACGCGCTATGTTTAGTCTACAGGCCAAACTCTTTTGCTTTTGCCAAATATTCTGGCAAAGTACAATCGTAATGAACTGACCAATTAATCAATCTTAGAAACAATTGAAATTGATTTTGATCTGCCACAATCTCTTGCAATCGTTGGTGATTAGCCTCTACACCTGCTTTCAACTTGGGTAGATTTGATTGGTCCCAAATTGGGTCATCTTCATGCTCCCATTTATCTGACATAATCTGAAAAACTGAACCATTCAAACACTCAAAAAGATGGGGGAAGAAAAAACCAAGTTGACCTTTGACAATCCAATCTTCTGGAGTCATTCCCAACTCCATCCACAAAGCACCACTTTCGAACATATTAATCAAAAATGGATCTGCTGGCTCATCAAGTCCCAGTGACTCACTGCTCGTCGCCCCAGCTGCCACTCGCAATGTATCCAGAACCCGAAGAAAATTGACCCAATCTTCTGGAGATTCTTCATCCAACGTGTAAGGAAATTTTGTCCGTAGAATATCTTTAAAATACTCAGGAAGATAATGACTAGTAAGACCTATCTTGAGTGGAGAAAAGATTCCATTAAATTCATCTATTGAAATCCCCAAACTTTTTTCTTCTGGAGATTCTACTGCGTTGCCATTATGACTAGCATCATGTCCAAGCCATCTCAAACAAATATCAAACAAAATACTCCCATCACAATCTTTTTGATTTTCAAGCAAATAGCACAATCCATACAAAACATGGATTGGACCATGATAAGGAACTTTCTCATCATAGTGCTTATCTAGAAACTTTTTCACCAGGTTGACAGCTCTAATGCTATTGTAAGAAATACAAGTTTCTGGATCATCAAAAAGCTCTTTCAACAGATAAGCAACATGGAGCCAAATTCGATATTTTTCTCTAATTCGACCAGCAAAATTCGGAAAGTTACTCATTGAAGACCTCCACTATGTTTAAGAACAATTTCTCTTACGTACGGTAAGATTAAACTAATTTATCACTCAAAAACCATCCTGTCAACCCTACTGTTGACAAAAAGAGAAATTCATGATAAGTTTATTGGTAATTTAATGTATAATAAAAAAAAGGAGAACTGAAAATGACGACTGAACTGGTAAGAAAAGAACCTAGTTCGTTGACAACTTTAACTGAAGAAGAACAACCCAGTATTTTTTGGAAATTTAGGCAAATTTTCGAAGCTGATTGGTGTACTGATAGAAAAATCTACTGGTATGATGTCCGCTTCAATCGTACTCGTCTCTGGCAAATTACTCAACTGAATCGAGTATCCAAGAAACAAGACAAACTGTTGGGTATTTTTCCTGGTGAACCGGATGTCGACGTTCTTAAGCTAGCAATTGCTGGAGCAAACATTGAACGTATTTTAACTGGCGTACGCTGGGAGATTTACTCTGACTTTGCCTGCAATCAACTGGTCACTATGGGCCGCTTTGATGTGATTGATTTGGTACCCGCTGATCGAAGTAAATTGGAACAGCTGTTCAGATCAAATCATGTTGGCGTAAAATCATCAATCAAAGACTGGGACTTTGATGGGATCTTCCGAACTCATATTTGTCCTAAATGTCAAAAGGCCTACAGTCAAGATCTGCTAATGTTTATCCCTGATTGGATGCACTGTAGCAGTTGTGGTTTTTCTCTAAGTAAAGATAGCGGAGCCTTTTCTGCTCTGCTTAAAAACTTACTCGTTCAACTAGCCAGATCAAATGAATTCCGCTTTCCCGTTGAAGACAAAACAAATATTCCAGTGGCTATTCAACTGATTGACGTACTTCCTACTCCGCTGATTGCCCATATTATTGGTGAACTTCTTGGCGGTGCACCTTTATCACATTCGTATGGTATGGGTTTAGGGATGGAGCCTAATGATTTAATCACTTGCTTGGAAATGAGCCTTTTTCACAAAATAAGAATTCCAATCATTCGTGATGGGTTCATTGATTTTGTATCAGTTTTCTTTGATGAGCAAATTGCGCATTATCAAAATGGTGGCTCATTACCCAAAATGCCTATGCCCGAAATGACAGAGAGTCAACATCGGGAGTATCTTACCAAAAACTGGAGCGAGACAAAGCAACATTTCGTTGATCAAACCATGTTGCTATCTAGTTTATCTGACTGGTTTCTTGGCCGTAAGGTGACTAAGGCTGAAGAGTTCCAAAATACTGGCGCTTTTAAGAAAGCTTTACACGGATATGCTTATAATCTGGAAACACTAATTGAATTACTATGGCAAGAAAAAATGGAGGCTAGCCATGAATGATCTGATTCGTTTGAAGGATGTACGTTTGCCAGCTGTGCCCGTGGAACTTCCACCTCTTGAAGGTGAAGGTTTGAACCATGGTAAATTAATTCTCGCACCTGGAGCTAGGAGCGCCGAACAAGTTATTGCGAATTACCGAAACAAGTTTTCACCAGAATCGCAACGTTGGTTCAGGCGTTACTACCTAAAAGCACATCGCAATCGAGATCGTACTTCGATTCGCTATGCTTGGAACCTTGATGCGCCGTTGACTGATCGCACCGTCGGGGTTTTCAAGGGTGATGACTTGGCCGCTGCGCAGATTCTGATCGGTAACAACATGGCCGGCACGTCGATGGGTTCTATTTCCTGGCACTTGTGCGAAGATCGAGACGGAGAAGAACCGATTGCTCTCGGTCGCTTCGACCCCTGGAGCTTGCTTCAGGACATTTCGCCTGCTGATATTGTCCGCTTGCGTGATCAACGAGGCTTAGTCCCTGATCTTGATCGTTGGGACTTTGACGGTTTCTACATGCGCCGAACTTGTCCTCAGTGCAACACCAAGATTTCTATCAACATGTTTGCTTTCAACATAGACTCTGCGCAATGTGACAAGTGTGGCGTTCGGCCCTTCCTATCAAGGGCACTTGGCAACATGCTTCGAATGGCTCTTCCGGCAGTGACCGGGAAAGGCAATCAAATCCTTTCCGCTGATGATGCCTTACTCCATACTGTTGAATGGCTTGGCGGAGTTCATGCCGGAACTGAGCATTTGCACCAGGAAGAATTGCCCGATGAGATTACTCCACAAATCATGATTGATGGACTACTGAAAAATTCTCGACTTCTGGCTTCTGCGCCAGAAGGACGATTTGCTCTATCTCCGGTTGTAACGGCTCATCTAGCTGATGATCATGATTCACGTTCCCTGGTTATCGGTGCAGCCAACACTTTGGCTCGAGTCATCCAGGAAGGTGGCCCATTTACTGACACCCATGCAGCGACTGCACGCCTACTTCAATTAGTAGAACGTGATGCGCTAAAGGCGCAAAGAGAACTTACCTAAAATAATAGCGTGAACCACATTGGTTCACGCTTTTTTATTACTTTGAAAACTCTTGGCCTAGCCAAATCTTATTGTCTCGATCATCTTGGTCAGTATGCGATTCTAGCTTTCTCATCAACTTCGTAATTGTGTCAAAATGAACTGGACTAAACTCCCAAGAATCAACATCAATCGGACAAGACAAACCATGTGGCTCAAGTAGGCCATGTGAATGACCAAATAAATGCCAGGACCCCTTAAAAGCATGGTTCCAAGTCCGCATTGCATAGTGATTGAGAAAAATTCGCTGCCTTTTCACTCGAATCTCTTTTTGCTGGCAAATCCATTCCCAGGGCAACTTTTTCATTTGATGCATTTTGTCATGGTTGCCAATGATCAAAAATTTTCTGCCTGGCATTAGTCTAAACATCGCTTCCATGCGAGCAAAGGCAATCCGCCAATAGAACACATCACCCAGACAGTAGACGAAATCTTTTGGCTTAATAACTGCATTCAGATTTTCTAAAATTGCTTCGTTCATTTGCTTAACATTATCAAATGGACGATTGCAATATTCAATAATCTTTTCATGAAAAAAATGTGGATCAGAATAAAACCAAGTCTCTGACATTACTTCCTCCTAGGGTAAATGTTTTCATTACAATTTATATTAATTTAATTATCTTGTCAACAAGGCATTCAAAAAAAACGTCCTGGAATTATCCAAGACGTTGTATTTCTTTCTACAAATATTCAGCCAGAAGTTCTTGCAACTGCGACTGATTCAAAGTTGCGAGATGAACATTAGAAAAACGCTCATCGGTACTTACATCAATTACTCCACACTCCTTCATCCATTCAGGTAATTCATTTGGAAATCGATTTGGGCGCGGATCACCTGAATCATCTCCCAATTCTATCTCGACCATATACAAGCCCTCAAGCTCGCCACGAAAAACATCGACCTCAAAAAACCAACCACCAAAGCAAACAACGTAACGAACCTTTTCAACGAAGCAAGTACAACCTTCCACCAGCTCATTGAAAAGTACATCATCAATGTGATTTTCAAATTCCAGACGAGAAATGATTCCTCTCCCAAGATCATTCTTTTGCCGAGCACCCTTTACCGTCAAGAAACCTTGGTCATCCTGCCGACGTAAACGAATAATCCTGCCCTTGCCCACAACATCAAGATAGTACTGCTTAATCTTCTTTCCCAAGCTGAGCTTTTCATTTGGCAAAGAATGCAAAAGGAACTTCTTTTCACTTTCTAGCTTCATAATTTCCCCCAATTTAATGAACACTTTCGAACAGACTAATATAACAACTAAAAATTGTATTGTCAATAGTTAGTAAACAAAAACACACCAACCTTAATTGATGTATTTTTGGTGGACCCGGCAGGGATCGAACCTGTGACCTCCTCGGTGCAAGCGAGGCGCTCTAGCCAACTGAGCTACGGGCCCTTATAGCTCACATCACCATAACGCTATGTTAGGGAGTGGTGAGCAAGACAACATACAAAATGAAATGTTGTATAGAAATACTAACAAAAACATAATACATTGTCAAGTTGAAAACTCAAAATAAGATATACACATCTTGCTTTATTATGCTAAAATGTAAATAACTATGGACAAACAATCAGACAAATTTTGCCTCAACTGCGAGCTGCCCAGATCGCACCATCAAGATAATTGGCTAAATGAAATTGTTAACCATTTTTTTATTCCGAAATCATTAGTTTACTTAAGTCAAAAGTTTAATCAAAAAATCGACCCGACACTAGAAAAGTTTTTTTTATTCTTTAACGAAAATCACTTTGCTGAGCCACAAATAAATGATTTAAAATTACGCACACAACTATTTATTAATGAAGCAACTAAATATGGGGCCAAGATCTCGGTTCTAAAAACTAAAGGTAAACAAACCAATAATTTTAAAATACTACTTAATGACAAAATAATTCGCTTTAATTCCCTACCTCTAGCTGAGCATAAAAGTGGAAAATTGTTTCATCAGATTGACGACAAACTCAAGTGTAAACAAATCTTACAAAAAAACAATTTTCCAGCTGCAGCTGGCCGTGGATTTTGGTTCTGGCAAAAAGGCAAAGCCCTGTCTTACGGCCAGCAAATAGGGTTCCCTTTGGTGGTAAAACCCAGAAACGGCTCTGTAAGTCGACATGTAACCACTGATATTCAAAATCTTGATGAATTAAAACAGGCAATCAATTTTGCAATTGAATATGCCCCAACTTTTATGATCGAGAAGTATTTAGCTGAAGGTTTTGTGCATCGGATAACCATAATAGACCATGAAAAAATATTTTGTGCCAAACAAATACCAGCAAACGTTGTTGGTGACGGGAATTTAACCATTGATCAACTGGTTGCAATTAAAAATGCAGACCCAGCAAGAGATGGTTCTTTTTATTATCCATTAAAACTAAACTCAGATACAGATTTAAATTTCATTCCGAAAAATAACGAGACTGTTTACTTACAAAAAAATCCCTTCATGAAATTAGGCGGTGATATAGAAGAAGTTACTCAAAAAGTCTCTGAGGAAAATCTTAATTTATTTAAAAAACTTTCTGAAAATTTAAACATTAAAGTTCTAGGCCTGGATTTTATTTGCCAAGACATTTCTCTTCCGTGGAATCAACAAACCTGTGGAATCCTGGAAGTAAATACTCTACCTTGCATCGAAATTCATCATTTACCAACTTCTGGCGAAGCGCAAAATCCAGCCAAAGCTATATTGCAAATGATTAAAAAATATTATTTATGATTTATTTAGCAATTGTTCTGTTGATTTTACTTTTCATTGCAATTATTTTTTTGTTTACAATAATATTTAATTCTCTGATTTTTGGACACGGTATCACCAGTCACTCAAACGCAATTGAACTTCTTTATAAAATAATTAAAGCCAACAACTTGGAAGAAAAAAAATTTTATGATTTGGGTAGTGCCTGGGGCCGACTATCAATCAAAACTCAAAAAAAATTCCCCAAATTACAAATATTAGCAATTGAAGATGACCGTCTGAGAATTTTTGTCTCCAAATTGCTGCAAATAATATTTCGCACAAAAGTACAGTTTTTCCATGACGATCTCTTCAATATTGACTTTAAAAATGCTGATATACTTTTCGCTTATCTCTGGCATACTCTTCTACCTCAACTGGAAAAAAAATTTCTTGAACAAGCTAAGCCTGGTACAATAATAATCACGCATGAAACATTTTTCCCGAACTTAAAACCAAATAAAATAATCACGCTTCATCCAAACAAAAAAAATTCTGAAAAGCTTTTTATTTACAAAAAGTAATTGTTACATGCTACATGTTTCATGTTTCATGATTTAAAGTTATCCCCAATAATCTTTTTTTTTGCTAATCACTATTGTTTGTTTTGCGAAAAAGATCTATAATTTAAATGGAAAGCTACATTTGTATTTTAAAAATAAAAAATAATAAAAATAAAATCTTTTAAAACTTTCTAAGCAAAAATAAATTTCTGTTTAAAAAGTTTTTAGGAGGACAATTATTATGCCAGCTAAAAAACGAAAAGCTGCTCCAAAGAAACGAAAGGCAGCTCCAAAAAAGCGAAAGGCAGCTCCAAAGAAACGAAAGGCTGCTCCAAAGAAGCGAAAAGCTGCTCCAAAGAAAAAGAAGAGAGTAGTTAAGAAGAAAAAAGCTGCTCCAAAGAAACGAAAGGCTGCTCCAAAGAAGCGAAAGGCTGCTCCAAAGAAAAAGAAGAGAGTAGTTAAAAAGAAAAAGGCAGCTCCAAAGAAACGAAAAGCTGCTCCAAAGAAACGAAAGGCAGCTCCAAAGAAACGAAAGGCAGCTCCAAAGAAACGAAAGAGAAAATAAGCCTATATAAAACAGCCCCGCACTGCGGAGCTGTTTTGGTTTACAATAATAAACTAGATTGTACTACAATCGAGGCCAAACGTTAATATAATTCAAAAGATTATTTTTGATAATCTCGACATGCGGACAGCAACGCATCACCAAACTGCGAACTTTTCTTATCTTTATAAGCAAACATAAGTTCATCCATGAATGGAAACACCGGAAAAACTTTCTTTTCTATTTCTTCCTGGTTACTAGCATCAAATTCCAAAGTTCTGGCAAATTTATAAAAGAATCCCACAACCGCGCCTTGACGTTTGTCTGGAGTTAGACTGGTGACCTCACTTTTTGCCAAATCATCCAAATCAACGTCTACTTCCTGTTGCGCAATTTTCAATAAAGCATCTTTCAACTCCAGAAAAGTATAATTTGAGTTTACTCGATGTGCCTGTTTCATTGCTTGATCGAGCAGTTCAATTCCACCCTTTTGTGCATTTTTCGAGCCGATAGCTTCCAAATATATCATAATACTACTCACCACCGCTCTGGCATTTCGATAAACTCTACCCTGTTTGACCACGAATTGATCTTCGGACAACATCTCCTTTTCACTATTTGCAAAAAAATCTTCCACTAACATTCGACCATAGTCATGAGGAATTTCAATAAGGTCTTCATTTGATAACAAATACTCGCTCTTTCTACCAACGACAAGAAGGCCGGCTTCATTGTCATACTCCATAAAACTTCTCTCCGGCGGACAAGTTCCTATATATCGGCCATCAACAAAAGTAGCGCCTTCTGACATTTTTAATTTTTTTGGTTGAGGCTTTTCTTCATTTTCAACCTTTTGACTTGATTTTTCCTGCATAAAATTACAATTGTTTATTTTTTTGTAATTGTTTATTAATATCCGTCTCATCAAAAACTTTCACAGTCCCATATTCCCCATCATAACCAGGTTGAGTGTAAACTTTGCCTTCCCGGACACGGATAATTGCTTCAGCGATTATTTCACTGGAAATTAATTCGATTTCTTTACGAGTTAGATCTAATAATATTTCAAATTCAGTTTTCTTTTCTAACATTTCTTCAAAAACTGTTTGCACGGTCTTTGTGAGCTTACCTTTTTGATAACATTCAGCAATAATTTCTTGAAGTGGGACTAAACTTTTGAAAGGAGTTGCATTTTTCGGTCTGAATCCAAGTTTCCGATCCGCTAGATCATCAACTCGATGTTCAACTCCTAAAACTAACTCTTTTTTACAAACTGGACAAATATTCTTATGCTTATTTTTACTTTCCTGTGGAGTGCAAACGAATTTACATTTACTGTGGCCATCAAAATGGTATCTGCCCTCTTGCGGATAAAATTCAATAGTATATAAAAACTTTTTCAAATCTTTGGTTTTAATAATATTATAAATTTCATCGTAATTAACTTCTTCTAAATCAAAAACATTAGCTTCCCTGCCAATGTTTTTTGGACTATGCGCGTCTGAATTAGAAAGCATAGTTAAATTGTCCAAAGCGGACAGTCGCCAATTCATTTCTGGATCAGAACTAAGACCAGTTTCTACTGCGTAAATGTGCGGCGTTAATTCTTCATAGCATTCTTCTATTGAATCATAGCCCGACTTGGAACCAAACAAGGAAAACCAAGGAGTCCAAATATGCGCCGGGATCACCAAAGTTTTTTCATTAGCCTCAAAACAAATCTGAGCAAGTCTTTTTGCACTCAATCCAATTATAGGTCGACCATCAGATTTTAAATTACAACCAAGCTTATTTAATTCCGCATTTATCTTGTCAACGGTTTCAAAATCCGGCACTAATAAACAAACATGCTGACGCCTTGTCTTATCTTTATCTTTGTAAATACAACTTATTTCCCCACTTAAAATAAACCTAACAGGGTTGTCATTCTGAGCTTGCCGAAGAACCAACAAGCCTGAACCATCTTCAGTTAATTTTTCTTTAAGTTCTTTCAAGTACTGCGGATGAGTAAAATCACCAGTCGCCATTACCCCAATCCCTTTTTTACTTGCCCATACAGCCAAGGTCACCACTTCCATTTGGGGTGAAGTAGCACGGGAGTATTTAGAATGAATGTGGAGGTCGGCTATTGTTCGCATGACACAGTGAATTAGTTAATTTGTTAATTAGTTAATTGGCTCTTCAAGTTATTAATATAACTATTCAAACCAACCAATAATCCTTGATAACTATCATCAAGATGTTTCCATTTTTCTTCTGAAATATATTTCAAACTCATGGCAACGCACAAATGACTTCTTACTTCTTCCAATTCACCACGAGAAATATACAACACTCGAACTTTGTCTTTAAAAAAATATCTCCCTTGACTTTCGGCAATATTAGCAATGACGGAGTTTGCCGCCCTGATCAATTGCTGAATCAAACAAAACTTCTCCCAAGATGGAAAACCTTTTGTGATCTCATAAATTTCAATTAGCAACTCATGACCTTGTTGCCAAATTCTCAACTCACTGAATGATTTTGCCATACTAATAACTAATTAACCAATTCGCTAATTAACTAGTTCGCTCTCTAATCAACTTCTCAACTAATTCTAAATGATCCGGCGTATTAATTCCTAAACACTCAATCGGATGAATTTTAATTGAGTTAATCGTTTTGTTCTGTTGTACTGCCATTTCCACCAAATCTGTTAAATAATATTCTTGCTGTTTATTTTCATTTTTAATTTTATCAATATTTTGCCACAGCCAGTCGGAATTAAAACAATAATAACCTGGGTTTAACTCTTTAACTTGCTTTTCGTTCTCTAAACAATCTTTCATTTCCCGAATTGCTTGAATAGAATTATCACCATTACGTAAAATCCTACCAAAGTTGTAAAAAGTCTGACGCCAGTCATCAAAATCTTCCACTTCCGTAGTCATCATAGTAAGAACTGACCTTTCACTGTGATGTAATTCAAATAAATTTTCAATTGTTTTATGAGAAATCAAAGGATGATCACCATATAAAACTAAAATTGAGCCCACAAAATTATTCAAATGCTCTTGAGTACAAGCTAAAGCATGTCCAGTCCCAAATTGATTTTGCTGCCATACATGATCAGCTCGTTCTCGGACTTGATTACGAACTAAATTTCCTTTATACCCAACGACTACAACCGGTCTCCTACCTAAATTAACTTTATAAACGGCGTCTAACACATGCTCAATCATAGGCCTATCCAAAACAGGGGCCAAAACCTTTGGATGCTCACTATTCATCCTAGTCCCCTTACCTCCAGCTAAAATTACAACTTGTCGTTCGCTCATATCTCGTAAATAAAAATCTTGTGTTTTTCATTTCTTATAATTTGTACTGGCTCCCTCCAATCCTTAATCTTAAATGAAAAACAGATAACTTTAGTGCCCGGCCTTAGTTCTTTATCAAACTTTTCACGTAGGCGTACTAAATATTCTTCTAATAAATAACAAAAAACAATATTATACTTACCTATATTTATTGTATTAAAATTCTGATGATAAATATTTACTTTAGACTTATAAATCCTATTTTTTACTTTCGCTAAAAAACATGCCCACAAGTTAACTTCATAACCATCCAAGACTTTGACGCCTTGCTTTTCGAACAATCGCAAAACTCGTCCCTCTCCACAACCCAGATCAACAACTTTATCTTCTGGTTTTAGTTTAACACTTTCATTCAAATATGCAATTTGTTTTTTTGTCAAAGGCACAAAGGGCACTCCCCTGGCACGAATTACACCAACTAAAGTAGCAACTGTATAAAAAGTCATCACCAACATGACCACGACAACGAAACCTAAGACGATACTGTAAAAAATTATCATATTACCATTTTAAAATTGAATCATTATTAATTTGATATTGAGTCGCCATTCCTGCTGGGACTTCCAAGACATATTTAATGGCTGTATTTTTTGATTGAATTATTGGACACTCATTTATGGTTTGACAAGGAACCTCATTTGCTCGAATTTCTAAAACTTTTTTATTTTCGTCTAAAAAAATAATGTCCAAATCAAACATCATCTCTTTCATCCAAAAATTAGCTTGCTTCGGCTTATCAAAAATAAAAAGCATGCCCTGAAAAGCTTCTAAACTGGGGACTTTGCTCAAGCCCTTGGCTAGCTCATTTGAACTTACAGATACTTTCACCTTTATTTGATCGCCAGAAGGAACCCGTAAGTCTATGAATTGGGAAAAACCACAACTTGAGAACAAAAACACCATCAAAATTATAAGAATAATCCTGAACATAACAGTTATATTTTAACACTCAGAGAAAAATTTTTCAAATCGTTTTAAAATAAAAAACAGAGACATAGTCCTGGCGACCTGCCTCGACTGCCTGACGCAGTCGGGCAAGGCGGGCGACCTTCCCTCTATCAGAAACCATACTTAAAGTAGCTCGTCAAAATTTAAAATAAAAAACAGAGACATAGTCCTGGCGACCTGCCTCGACTGCCTGACGCAGTCGGGCAAGGCGGGCGACCTTCCCTCTATCAGAAACCATACTTAAAGTAGCTCGTCAAAATTTAAAATAAAAAACAGAGACATAGTCCTGGCGAC
>Ga0233441_1000544_pt1 | contig 43996 bp, 48 predicted proteins | sample SI_123_September_4_FD_182781 | JGI IMG/M metagenome (GOLD analysis project Ga0233441, IMG submission 182781) | Seawater microbial communities from Saanich Inlet, British Columbia, Canada - SI_123_September2016_135_MG | ecosystem: Environmental > Aquatic > Marine > Inlet | place: Canada: British...
ATTGAATTCGATACTCTTGTATTGTTTTAGTATCAATAGAATAGAATTATTAAAAGTCATACTAAAAATGAGTCAAAAGAAATTAAAAAGAAATTAGTTTGTTATCCACAAAATAATTAGTTGAATGGTTTATTCAATTATTCTTGAACAACTTTCTTCATTCTCTTTTCTAGAGTATATGGTTGTTTTGCGTTACAATCAACACATTCTGCAACAAAAACCGGTGTTTTGTTTTGCTTTTTAACAGTAGCAATGTATTTGTATCTTCCACCATAACCGTGGTTAGTGTTCTTTTCGTGGCGAATGTTACCATGAGCTAGTGTTCTACCTTTACCGGCTTTGAACTCTTTTAGCTTGTGCTTAGTATGTTTGTGACATTTCTTACAATACATTTTCTTTTCTTTTGGAAACTTCATTTAACTCACCATTTAGCTTGCGTTACTAAGAAAGAAGTGGATACAAAGCTTTTAAAAGCTTCTTTGGATCCCTAAAACCACTACAGAGCTGTTGAAAACAGCTCATGAGTATATCGTTCCCGCCTGGCGAAACAGGCGAAAGGAAGTAATTTAAAGCAGTATTACTTTATATTATCGGTGGGAAAAGGTGTTCTTAGGATCAATTGAAAAAGCAGCAAAAAGTGTTATTTTTAAGCCAACTATTCTATTACCTATGTTGGTACTAGGCGTTTTTGTATTGCTTTCAGAACTACTCTCTAATTGGGTTTTGGAGAGACCTATAGCTGAGATCTTCTTGTACCCGAATAGCTTCTCAGCTACAAATCTATTACAAGTAATGCTTATGCGGTATCCACTTGAGCTTACTACAATGCTTATTAGCGGAGTAATAATGATTTTTGTTTCGGTAGTAGTTTTTATTTCAATCACAAAATTTGCTTCTGGAAAAGGAGTTGTTGAAGCTATCAATGAGTCGGTACTTGAAATAAAAAAAAGCATTGGTTTGACAATCTTTGTTATAGTTGCTAGTTTCCTTGCGCTAATCGCTCTTTTTGCCATAACTTGGATTTTTGAACAATTATTATTAATTTTTGGTGCAACGGTTATCGGAGATTTCGTAGGATTAATTTTGTATCCACTAGTCGCGTTAATACTAGTTATACTTTTCCTAACAAAACTTTCTTTTATCTTACCTGCACTAGTTGCAAATGATGTTCGACATGCAGTTGCCAAAAGCTGGGAGTTTACTAACACAAATTTTTGGAAGAGTTTTGTTTTCATAATAATTAACTTAATAATCGTTTATATTATTCTACAAATATTTTCTTTTATTGGACTGGCAATCGGAGAATTTGATTTCATATCAAGCATTATAGGAACAGCAATAGCAGTCACCTTTTTCATTTTAGCAATTTCATATTATTACTTTAATTAGGATCGATAAAATGACTAAACTTGTTAAACTAACATTAAAAAATTTCAAATCATTCAAAAAAGCCGAGATTCCATTAAGCAATGGTTTCACCGCAATTGTTGGATCAAATGGTAGTGGAAAAAGTAATGTTCTTGATGCCTTGTTATTCGTACTAGGGATAACTTCACTAAAAACTCTTCGAGCAGGAAAACTAACTGATCTTGTATATAACAACGCGAAAGAAAATTATGCAAAAGTTGATTTAACAATAAAAAATGGTGGAAAGAACTATGAAGTTAGCAGAATGATTGACAAACAAGGAAAAAGTATTTATCGCTTGGATGGAAAAAGAACAACTCTAAACGAAGTGAATTCTCTACTCGTTGAATTTGGAATCGATATTACCGGACACAATATTGTTACACAAGGAGATATTACAAAAGTTGTTAATATGTCCCCTATGGAAAGACGACAAATAATTGATAGTATCGCGGGTCTAAGCGAGTTTGATAAAAAGAAAGAAGAAGCAGTAAAAGAATTAAATAAAGTTGATTCGCGGATAAAAGAAGCAACAATAATCTTGAATGAACGAAACACTTTTCTTGAAGAACTTGAGAAAGAAATGAATGTTGCACAAGAGTTTAGTGGTCTATCAAAAGAAAAAAAAGATATTAAGGCAACAATTATTTCAAAAGAATTGTATCAAATTGAAAAAAGAACTATTGAAGTTGACAAAGAGTTAAAAGAATTGCAAATAGAACGAAGTGAAATACAAAAAAACATCGAAGAGCTAAACAAGGAAGTATCAAAAGAAAAACAAAATGCTAATACTATAAGCAGTAAAGCAATAAAGGGTTCTGAAGAGATCTACAATACTTTTGGAAAAGAATTTGAAGAAAAGAAATCTAAATTAAATATTGAAAAAGATAGAATTGAGATAAAACAAGCAAGTATTGAAAGAAATAAAAAGCGAATTGAAGATAATAACATAAATGCCAGCAAATCAAAACAAGAGATAAACGAGATTGCTGAAAAAATAAAAGAACTAAATAAAGAAAAAAATGATTTGGATGAAAGATTAGAAGTTGTGACTGCTAAAAAAGAAGACTTAGATAAAATTGCACAAAAGAAAAACAAAGAGATAATTGGTATCGAAACCGAACTTGATGAAAAGAACAAAGAAATTGATTTAATTAGAAAAGAGAATTTTGATCTTGAAGTTTTTATTAAACAATGGGAAAAACAAAAAAGTTTTAACACAAAAAAACTCATCGAATTAGAAGAAGAAGAAAAAGAATTGAATGCACGACTTAGCGATATTGATTCAAAAGACAACGAAATTACAAGTTTTGGCGGACTTGCAAAGTTAGAAAAAGAATTAGAAAAACAAGAAGAAGAACTAGAAAAAAATAATGCGCTTCTAAGTAGTTGTAACGCATTTATCAATCAAGAAAAAAAAGCCATCGCAGAACTTACAAAAGAAATTTCCAAATGCCCTATTTGCGAGTCTAATTTAGAAGCTGCAAAAAAAGATGCAATCCTAAGTGAAAAGAAAACTACTCTTGACGCGAAAAACAAAGAGGTCGCAGGATACAAAGAGAAAGAAGCAATGATAAAGACCGAACTTGGGAAAGTAAAAGACAATCTTAGATTGGTTGCAAGGCTCACTGTCGAAGTCGAAGGAAAAGAAGCTATAGCGAACAGAATAGAGATTACTCGCGACAAAATAAAATCAATTAAACTAGATCTTGATGAAAAGCAATTCGAAGCACAAATCAATAAGAAGAATAATTTAGATGTGAAAGTGAGAGCGCTTGTTGAAAAGAGAGAACTGTTAAAAGAAAAGTTAAATTCACTAAGAAAAGAAAATATTTTTGAAGAACTTACAATAACAACTACAAAACGAGACGGACTTATACATAATAAGTCATTGGTTGATGACCAACTAAACGAGAATAGAATAGGTCTTAGTAAAATGAAAAGCAAAGAAGACGCAATGCTAAAAGAAAACACTGCTCTTGACGAAGAAATTAATACTTATTTGAGAGAAATTGAAGAAAAAAGACCTATTTTAGCACAAATTGAAGAAGAATTATCGACACAAGAAAAGGAGCTCGCAGATGCTAAAAAAGAGAATTCTAAATTGCTCGAAGAAAAAGAAAAACTCGACATTAGCGTTGAAAAAATGGAAAAAGAAATTTATGCTGAGAGTGGAAAAGCCAAAAAGATTGATTCTCGCGTAAACGAATTCAATATTGAGAAAAGCAAATTAGAAGTAAGAGAAGCTGACCTTACCGAAGAACAAAAAGAATTCGATGGTGCAGAAAAAATTGGAGAAAGAACCGTTGAAGAACTAAAAGAACGACTAGTCATTGTTGGTAAACGCCTTGAAGAAATTGGTGCGGTTAATCTAAAAGCAATGGATAATTTTACTGAACTCAAAAAAGAAGTTGACGAAATACAAGAAAAAGCAAGTAAGTTAGAAGAAGAACGATTAGCAGTACTTGATATGATTGATAAGATTGATGTAAAACGAACTAATGTATTCATGGATTGTTTTAACGAAATAAACCATAACTTCAAAGACATGTTCGCAAAATTCTTTAACGGAGAAGCATTACTAGACCTAACTAACCCTGACTCGCCACTAGAAAGTGGTTTGTTAATTGATGCTAAACCAAAGGGTGGAAAACTACAAAACATTGATTCAATGAGTGGAGGAGAAAAAACATTAACCGCACTAGCATTCATGTTTGCTATACAACTATACTCTCCAGCTCCATTCTATGCATTTGACGAAGCCGATGCTGCCCTTGACAAAGAGAACTCTATGAAGATGGGTAGTTTAATAGAAAAAATTGCAGAGAAAAGCCAATTCATTGCAATTACTCATAACGACACAATAACAAAGAAGGCACGACAAATTGTCGGAGTAGCATTAAACAAAGACAATAGTTCGGTAATTGGTTTGAAATTAAAAGGATTTAAAATTGCTAGCTAAGAAATTATTTCTTTTTTTTTCTATCAATAATTTTTTTTCTTCTTGGTTTAGGTGTTTTTTCTTTTGTTCCCTTCACGCTAAACGCGTCTTCATGCAAATCTGTTCCCTTCACGCTAAATGGATTTTGTTTTTCTTTTTTCTGAAAAACAATTCCTTTCCCTTGCGTTCGCCTATTTTGCCCACGTCTAGATTCCCTTAATTCACCTTCAAACGAATCAATATCTTCTTTCATTTCAGCAACTTCAGAATTAACTTCACTTAAGTGTCGTTCATAATCCTCTGGAATAATTAAACCAGAGTGATAGTGTTTCTTTAGATCTTTTGCACCTTGTTCAAGTGCACTTAATTTTGCTCTTGACTCATCCAAGTTTAAAGCAATCTTTGAACGCTTAGAACGTATAGTAGTAACATAATTGAATTCGTCCTCGTATTTCTTCTTCAAAAAGAAGTACTCTGGTTCCGAAACCTTTCCTTTTGCCAATGCTTTGTCGAGTCTATTAAGCATAGAATCTAATTTTTCTGCTCTTGCTGCATCGACTTTTCCAGGAGAATGTCTTATACTAAATACAGCTATCACAACTAATAACAATACTAAGAAAATTAGTGCTGGAACTAAAACTGGCGATAATACATCTTTTCGAGTATATTTAATATCTATAGAAGCATTTGTCCCAACGTAATCGTTGAGCACATTTGCACTCAAGTACACTCCAATATTTTCTTTTGCTTCATCAAGCCCCTTTGCAACAACTGCCCAATCATATGCGTTGTTTAAATTAGCTTCTTCGGAGGAAGTTCTACTAATTTCTTTTTGGTACTTCGCATTCTCTAAAAAGAATTTTGAGTGATCCAAAAAAAGATTTCCCCAAAAAGAAGAAATCGTTCTATTTTCTAGTTGTTGTTCATCAACCATAACATATAACACATCTAGATTATCTACGCCCGCACCCTTTTTTGTTACAAATGCTTTTGAAAGCGATTCTGCTATTGCAATATCATATAACGATGCAAAGTAAAAATTATTGTCAAATGAAATTCTTGCTGATTCCAGTCTTCGATTAACTTCGGCTAGTTTATCAGCAGGCATATTAATATCATTTGCGAAGATATTCACAGAGATTAGTTTTGATTTTGTTTTTAGAACAAATTCCTTTTCAAAAAAAGGCATTTTTTTCACGTTACTTGTATTAGCTTCTTCGAGTAGATCTCTTGAAACCTCGACCCATGCTTGGGCAGCAACTAAATCAAATATTACGGCAAACATTGCTGTTTGTTCGTCGTCCTCTTCTTCAAACGAACCACTCAAAGTTTCATTTATTTTTTCCAATGCATTTTCTGCGTATGCCACGCGTTGTTGTGCACCGATAATCCATTCAAATTTATCGAGAGGGATAAAATCTAATTCGCTTTTCAAAGAAGCTAATTCTTTTTGCATAGAAGAAATCCTTGAGTTTAAAACAACAGAGTCCTTTGAAAGTATTGTTGGATTTTCAGCAATCGTTTTTATTGTTCCAATTGAAACTCTTGCATTAAACGACGAGTTTGCTGCAGAGTAAAGATAGTTTTGATCTAAAAAGATTTGTGACATCTCAATATCCCTTTTTGCTACACCAAGTTGTGGATAAAAAGAACTTCTTAGCACATCCTCAAGTTCAGTAACCTCAAGTTCCTTTTTTGTTTCTTCGACAAGTGCTTCTGCACGATTAATATATCCTTGCGAAATCTTTCGCATTGGTTCAAGACCAAGATTAGATTTTATTGCACTAGGAATAAAACCAATAAAAGAAGATGTAGTATCAACTTCAATCAAATCAATATCTGCGTATGCAAACTCTAGCACGTCTTCAATAGTAGTTACTTCGATAACTTTCATCCCCCATTCTTCCATTGCATAAGACAATAAATTAATTGACTGTGTTTTTCCATTTTCTTTTATTACGTGATTTGCTTCTCCTTTTGGAATCATAAACAAATTAATCCCTATTTGGGAAGCTACTTTTGCTTTAGCATAAATACCTGATACTACTCCAATTGATCCATCCGAATTAATTGTTCCCGTAACTGCAATGTCTTGTGGCAATGGTCTTTCAGCTAAAACAGAGTACGCAACTAGCGTCATTGCTGCTCCTGCACTTGGACCATCAACTTCTACTGCGTTAGCTATAATATCAAAAACAAAATTGTTGTTTTGTGCACTAACTGTTGATTGTTTTTCTGCAACTTTGATGGCTATATTTCCTGTTGTTTGAGTGTCTTTTCCTACCAAAGAATTAGAAGTAACAAAAGCTACTTCTCCGTTTCCAGGGATAACGTGCAAATGTAAGTCTGCTGACATTCCTTCATTGCTTTCAGTAACTGCAAAAATCTTTACGTTCTCGGTTGGCGAAATCGCTGTTACCGAAAGTGAGAAACAAAGTAAGAATAAAACTAGAATTAACAATTTTTTCGAAAACACGTATACACCCAAATCTAAATCTTTTACTACATCAATAAGTAACAAAATTATTACTATTATATAGAAATTTAAAGTTCTTTATAAGGTTTCTTAATAAGCAAAAAAATGTTTAGAACCAGTAAAATAAAAAATAAAGCGGGAGAACCAATAATTACGATTCCGTAAAGCACCTCTCCAGTTGGTGAACACTTGTCTCCCGCCTTTAACGAAGTAACCTCTCTAAAATCACTTCGATAGTATTCCTACTTTGTTCTTTATAAATCTTTTCAGAATCTATTAACTGCAAGAAATTTGTAAGACAATTGTCTAACTATCCATACTCAAAAGTTCGTCAATTGGTTGAATTTTACGTATTTAAAAAATAGTTTTTGGGCTAAACCTAGAAAAATAAAACTACATGGATTGCAGTTGCCCACAACCCGTGTAAGTGAAATTTATCCGAATAGAGCACCTAGTCCTGCTGCTGCTTCTTCTTCTTTCTTTCCAGCGTCTTCTTCAGGTTCTTCGTCTGCTTCTTCAGTTTTTCCTGCTGCTGCCGGAGCTGCTGCGGGTGCTACTGCTGCTTTCTCAATCGCTTCATCAATATTGATGTTTTTGATTGCTGCAACCATTGCTTTTACTTTAGCATTATCGAATTCAACTCCCGCTGCCTTCAAAATACCTTCAACACCTGCTTCATCAACATCTTTACCAGATTTATGAAGTAACATTGCTGCGTACACATATTCCATAACTTCTTCACCTCTCAAAAATAATTTTTAAAATTAATTTTCTCCCTCAGTTTTCTTTTTTTCTTCGTCAGTTGCTTGCTCGGCTAATTCAGCTGCTTCTTTATCTACTTCGGCAGTGTTTGTTTCTTCAACCTTTGCTTCTACAGTTTCTTCTTTTTTCTCGCTAGCAGACGCTTCTTCTTTCTTTTCTTCAGTTGCTTCAACTACTTGTTCTGCAACTTCTTGGGCTTCTTTTTCAGTATCAGTTTCTTCAACAACTTCTTTAGCTTCTTCAACTTTAACTTCTTCAGCTACAGGTTCTGCTTTTGGTTCTTCTTTAGCTTCTTCAGTTTTCTCTTCTGTTGCTTCTTCTTCTTTCTTTTCAGCTTCAGCTGGCGCTTCTTCTTTTTTCTCGCTAGCGGGAGCATCAAGGTCAAGTGAATCGTTCACTGCTTTTGCAGCTCTCTCTGCTTTGATAACAAGTACTTCTGTACTAGCGTCATTGAAGATTTCTGCTTCAACAGCTAAGTTCAATGCTTGTTGATACGCTGTAACAAATTTGTTGAATAATTCTTCTTCATCAACATCTAGTGCGTCAGCCGAATAAAATTGTTTTTCTGCTTTATCTAAAATTCCTAAAACTTTCATTCCAACTTTCATTGGTTTCATATTTAATTTTCCAAGTACATCGGCTACATCTGGAGAAACCTCTTCTCCTTTTTTTGTAACAATCTTGTCTTTAACAATACTAATAGTTGGCCCTTGTACCGCAACTTTTAATCCAGCACCTTTTAAAATTGACAAAGCTGGTCCCGGAGGCAAACCTGTGTCGCCTGCTTGAACCTCAATATCTGCAATTGCAGTGTCGCCTGGTTTTGCAACAGCATCTCCTTTATTCTTTTTAATAAAAGAAAATAATTCAAACGGGTTTTTCTTTGAAAAAATAACTGCAACACTGTCTTGTATCAAACCATTTAATTTGTCGTCTTTTTGTCCAGCTGCTTCAAAAGCTCTCCTAACAACCCTTAATTTTGAAACAACAATTACTGCGTCTCCCTTAAGTCTTTTTCTAAGAACCGACAAGATACTAGCTGGTAATTCGTTTAGTGTTGCTACTGCAACAAACGGATACTCTTTTGCTAATTCAGTAATTTCTGCAAGCTTTGCTTCTTTCCATTTTCGATCATGTGAAGTCATTGTACTTCACCAACCCGCATTGGAGGCCCCATAGTCATTTTTACAAACACACTTTTGATGTTTTGTTTTTTCTGAGGTAATGAATCACGAACTGTTTCGTATACAACCATCATATTGTCAATGATTTGTTCATCAGTCATATCTTCTTTTCCAATCATGCTGTGCACAACTGGCATAAATTTTCCTTTTTTATTAGAAATAGTAACTTGTGTTTTTGCTTTTGCTAGTGTCTCAGCAAAATTAGCAATATTCATAACTGGTTTTGGCATTTTTCCTTTAGGAGCTAATTGTTGTCCCAAAAATTTTGCTACAGTTAGCATTGCAGCTCCTTCAGCAAATAATGCATCAAAATTAATTAACTCAGCCATTTTTGCTTTGTTCTTTGATAATGCTTCGATTTCTTTTTCGCTTACAATTAGATCTGCTTTTCCTTTTACTTGTGTTGCAAAAGCATCTGTTTTAGTAAAAATACAAATTTTTCCGCTACCTTTTCCAGTGCTATTAGGTAATTCAACTTTTACATTAACCTGGTTCTGAGGTTTTTTCATGTCAAGGCCAGTGAAGTTAATCATTAGTTCTACGCTTTGAGAAAACTTTCGAGCCTTAGTATTTTCTCGCATTTTCTTTACTGCATCAACTGCTTCACTTTTCTTCATGTTAAACACCTTCCGCCAAAGCGGTCAACGGCCTAAAATTAGGCTTAAATGTAAATTAAATGCGTTGTGAAAGGTTTTTAAAGGTTCTTTGTGACGCTCGACCAAAAACTATTTATTCTTAGAAATAGTATATTCAATATGCCAAGATTACTTAGCGAAGTCATACATACCCTACCAAAGCAACACCATGCTTTGCTTATTGCTCGTGGAAACCGACTTACTCCTGCCGGAGAAGCACAGTTAAAGAAACGTACATTCAAACAAAAAGACTTGCTTGCACATGTGCTTAAACGAGCGGGCACGAGTGTGACAACAAGAGTTAGAGGTGAAAATGGACAAATGGTTAAAAAAAACCGAAAAATATGGCGAAAACCAAAGAGAACTTTCTATTAGAGCAGACATAACCAGATTTTTGCTAAAAATGCCCGGAGGATGTGCACACCTTAATCAAATAAGACTTTTTTTGAAAGAAGTAGAATCAACATCACAACACATAGCAATTAAACGTGCATTAGAACAATTAGTTGACCTGGGTGCAGTAGATACAATCCGTCCGAAAAGTTTTGTAATAAACGATCATTGGGTTAAAAGCGAGGAATAATTTAATATTCGTCAATCCCCGCCCAGAACAATAAGTTTAAATTAAGTAAAAGTAAGTAGAATAATATGGTTGAAACGGTTGTTATTAAGAAAGAAAAGAAAATTTTTTCAAAAGATGATGAAATCGAAGATCTTTTTGTCCAATTTGAAAAAAGCTTTGATGATTTGAAACACGGTCGGATAAGACCTTTCAAACATTGAAACTATTCAATAAATTTAAACTATTCTTTTTATTCTTTATAATGCGATCAATTGTTTGTTGTTGATCTTTCTTATTTCCAAAAGAATGCAATACTACAACTTTTGCTTCAAAGTTTACTAGATAATAAAGTCGCATGCTACCAAATTTCTTTTCTCTAAACCAAATAAATCCTAACGGTTTACCAACTTCAAGATTCTGTTCGAGTTGACTAACAATCTTATTTATCCAATTTTGTTCTCGCTTGTTTAGCTTATTAAATATCTTTGAAAAATAATCCGTTTCAACAATTTTGTTTACCATAAACAAACAAAAAATTGTTTATTTATAAAGAAATTCAAAAATTAGACAATTAACGAATCCAAAAAAAAAGAATTGAAAATTTAATTCAAGTTAACTAGAACTTCGAATCAAACTTTCCATCGTTAAGTGCTTTGATAGCTAAATTTGCTTTCAATCCTTCAACAGTAACACCCATTGAATTACAAACACCCATTATTTCTTTTGCACTTGCTTTTGGTTCAGTTGAGTTCAAAGAATCATATTTTTGTTCTGCAACTTTTTTTACTTGTTCAATTGTAAGATTTCCAACAACATCTGTTTTTGGGTTAGCTGCTCCTTTCTTCGCATTAACTTCTTTTTTTATCAATGCACTAGTAGGAGGTAAACCAACTGTAATATCAAAACTCTTGTCTCCATTAATTTTTACTGTTACTGGAACTTGCATTCCATCAAAGCTAGCTGTTTTCTCATTTATCTTTGCAACTACTTCTCCTATATTAACTCCAGTTGGAGCTAACGCAGGACCTAATGGTGGACCAGCATTTGCTTTTCCTCCACTTACCATTATTTTTATATCTCCCATTCATCTCACCTATTCCTTATTTTTTGATGAAACTTTTTTTTAAAAAGTTTCTGTAACAGCTCTAAAATTAATTTACGATTTTTATGTTCTCAGCTTTGATTGTAACTGGGATTTTTACTGCTGCTTCAAGTAATTCTACTACAACTTCTTCTTTTGCTGCGTTTACCCTAGTAATCTTAGCTTTTTCTCCTTTGAATGGACCACTAATAATCTCTACTTTTTGTCCTTCTTCAAGAGTCTTCATTAATGGTTTTGCTTCTAGCATCCCCGCTAATTCATCTATGTGAACTGCACCTTTTACTATTCCGCTTCCTCTTACGTGTGGAGTATCAGTAATTCCTCGTCTAACAGTTATCTCGTTGTCTGCTTCGATTAAAATATACCCTTTTAATCCTGGAACAACTGCAATAGAATAAATATTGAGTTCTTCTTTTGTTATCTTAGCGCCTAAGATATCTACAACCATTTGTTCTTGTCCAACTGTTGTTCTTACCGGAAAAATCATTTGCTCACCTTCATAACTTTAATATTTAATATAATTCGTCTTGCTTAACTTTAAATGCCTAACCTTTAGATTCCAAGACCCGTCAATACAAAGAATAACTGTATTATAAAACCCATTATGCCAATAATAACCATTCCTAGAGCGATTATTAGAGCCATTTTCTTGTACTCGTCCATTGTAGGCTTTTTTGAAACAACGAAGATTCTTCTACTATCAGAAGAAAATTTTCCCCATCTTTCTTTTATATTCAACTGCATTTACTCACCAAAATAATCTTTTTACAAAGATTAATCAAAAGGCTTATCTCGCTACGCTTGACAAACCATGAATTATAATGAATTTAACAATGAAAAAGTTTTTAAATGAAAAAGAAACGCGTCTAAAACAACCTAATGAAGCGTCTAACCACTTTCACTAATTCTTTTTCTTTTCCCTTGTAACAATGGTCTGCACCTTTGACTATAGCGGTTGCTAACAACTCGGATTTTGTCTTTTTTCCGAGTATGTCTAATGACTCTTTTGCATCGTGATCAGCAAAATAATCTTTGCTTCCAAAAACAGCTAACATTGGAACTTTAATTTTTGAGAAAAAATGCATTCTCCCATCATAATTGAACAATTGCGCTTCAACTCTTTTTTTATCTGTAAAACTCAACCATCGTTTCGCAGAGTACTCATTTCCAGGAATTTCAAATTTATCATTCCCTTTTCCTTCTTTAAGCAGTTTTGTTGCCCGTCGCACATAGTTATTGAATTTCTTATTTCCTAGTTCCAAGCGAGTAACATTATAGTCATCACAAGGCGACAATAAGATCACAGATTCTACTAATCGGTTCTTCTTTTTTCCCTGATAATACGCAACTTTTTGACAGCCAGTACTGTGCCCACATAAAATGAATTTTTTATAACCCATTTTCTTACCTGCACGGATAGCACCATCAATATCATATATACAATCTTCAACGTTTTCTCTTGCAGTTCCGATAACATATTTCTTTTTCTTTCCATAAAATTTATTTATGACTCCCGCACCCCTAGTATTAATCGAAAAAAAATCATATCCCGTGTTAATAAAACTTCCGAATAAAATTCGAGTAAAAGAACCTCTGCAAAAATCACCCGTCATCCCATGAACATGAATAATTAATTTATTACTTCTTTTCTTGCCTCTCTTCAAAGCACCTTGCAATTCCAAACCATCAGAAGAACGAAAATAAACTAGATCTGCATTAATTTTTTCCATACTAAGAATACACTAATTTTATTTATAAATTAATTGTTAGAAGAAAAAAATAGAAAAAAATTAGGAAATTACTTCCTAATTTTAAATTATTCTAAATCAGAATCGATTTATGTGAACTCGATTCCTAAATCGATTTCTCCAGCAGAGTTTGTGTCTTCAAGATACGGGAATTTTCCACCCGCGATTACAACCATTGCTTGTATTTGGTTTTTAGGTAGACCTTCGTCAACCATTGCACCCCAAATAATATGGCTTGCACCGTGGATTTTTGTTGAAACTGTTTCAACAATCATTTCCGCTTCTCTTAGAGTCATGTCGCTTCCACCAGTTACATTTACTAGTGCACGAGTTGCGTTTGAAATATCTACATCTAGTAATGGAGATGTTAACGCATTTTCAACTGATTCAAGTGCGCGTGATTCAGAACTCTCTCCTCGAGAACTTTCTCCAAGACCAATCATTGCTGCTCCGCCTCGAGACAAAATTGTTCGAAGGTCCGCAAAATCTAAGTTAATCAAACCTGGTTTTGTAACCATTTCAGTAATTCCTTTTACTGCGTTAGTTAAAACTTCGTCTGCAACTTTGAATGCTGCGTTAATTGGTAGATCCGGAGCGATTTCCAAGATCTTGTCGTTTGGAATCACAATTATAGTGTCGGTGTATTCTTGTAATCTTTCAAGACCGTACATTGCGTTTTCCATTCTTTTTCTTCCTTCAACAGTGAATGGTAATGTTACTACTGCAACTGTTAAAGCTTTTACATTTTTAGCAATTTCTGCTACTACGGGTGCTGAACCAGTTCCAGTTCCTCCACCTAAACCACAAGTGATAAACACTAAGTCAGATGCGCTTAGAGAGTCTTTTAATTCTTCTCCGCTTTCTTTTGCTGCACTCTCACCTATTTGTGGGTCTGATCCTGAACCAAGACCGCGAGTTAGTTTTTGTCCAATTAAAAGTTTTTTATCTGCTCTTGTAGATAACAAATCTTGTGCGTCAGTGTTAACTGCGAAAGTATTTGCCCCTTTTATTCCTACTTCGTTCATTCGTTCGATAGTGTTACAACCTCCACCGCCGCAACCAACTACAACAATCTTTGCTTGATTAGTTTCAAGCATTGTTACTAAATCTTCATCAGAATGTGTTGTCTTTCTAACTGCTCTTCTCTTAGTTGTTCTAGTTCTCTTAGTAGTTTTAGAAACTTTTTTCTTTGATTTTGGCTTTGGAACAGCCTGTGCTCTTGCAATTGCACTTCTAACTATATGGTCCATTAATCACACCCTCCAATTTTTACAGGTAATAAATGATTTCCTCACAAAATTGTTTAAAAGGTTATTCTTCAAAATCCTCGCAAAAGCAAAAGATTTAATAATAAAACCAGCAAAAAGGCAAAATAATCACTTTCTTTCTCGAAAAAGTTATTTTTTTATCTTGTGTTCGATTTTGTTTAATTCACTCTGAATCTTCTTAACTTCTTCTCGCAAGTTTTGTGTTTGTGACTTAGTAGATTGTTTTAACACAGATTCTTTTATCTCAAGCACATCAATTTGTAATTGTTTGATCTCTCTCTCAGCACGACGATTAACTAAGTAATCGTATTCTGCTCGGTGTCTATCAATATCTGTTTGTCTGTTTTGAGACATCAAGATTATTGGTGCTTGCACTGCAGCAATACAAGACAAGAATAGATTTAGTAGGATGAAGGGGTATTGATCCCACACCCCAAATAACACAAATGCAGTGTTAAGAATTGCCCAAATAACTAAGAACAAAATAAATATACTCAAGAACGCCCATGAACCTGCCCACTTAGCTAACCAGCTAGCTGCTTTTTGCCCAGCTGAAGCTTTTTTTGTTCGCATTGTTGGTTGCTTACCATTCGCTTTGTTATTAGACTTTCCACTCGAATTATTGGTTGACATGAAATAAAGAATGTTAACAAGTATATAATTGTTTTTGCGAGCCAATTTCTAATAAAAAAGGAAAAATTTCATTTATAAAGGCGTCTTTATAAACGTTGCGTATCCTTTTTAAATTAGAACAAGGCCTTTATAAAGGATTTTTTGTTCAAAAGGGGTGTTAATTTTGAAATATACTGTAGTTAATATGGTCGCATCTGCTTCTCTAGACCAAATGTTAGATTTGTACTCTTTAGCAGTAGGAATACCAAATATCGAATACGAGCCTGAACAATTCCCAGGAGCAATACTAAAGATCAAAGAACCAAAGGTTTCTATGTTGTTATTCAAAAACGGTAAAATAATTTGTTCTGGAGCTAATAGCGAAAAACAAATTGAACAAGGTATTCGTAGAGCAAACAAAATGATTAGCGAAATACAAAAAGACATTAAAGTTAAGCGAAGTGTTCCTTTTGAAATCGTTAACTTTGTTGCAACTGCTTCACTAGACATGAACTTAGATTTGTTTGAAGTAGCAATGAACCTTGATAACGTTGAGTATGAACCTGAACAATTCCCAGGAGCTATTTTGCGTCTTGACGAACCAAAATTAACTTTCTTGTTATTTAAGAACGGAAAGATGATTTGTGCAGGAGCAAAAAAAGAGACTCACTTGAGAAAAGGACTAAAAATAGTTGAAGAAATGGTTGCTAAAAAAACAAGCGCAAAAAAAAATAAACCAGTAAAAAAGAAAACAACTAAGAAAAAGCCTACTAAAAAAGCAATTAAGAAAAAATAACTCAATTTTAATTTGGAGCCTAACTGCTCCAAATACCATTTTTTTAAGCTGATGACTACATTTATAAACCTTCATTGGAGCAATATGTACGAAGCGGCCATGCCACGAGGGTAACACCCGGACCCATTCCGAACCCGGAAGTTAAGTCTCGTTGGGAATGGCTTGGTACTGCTCTTTGTAGTGGAACCTGCCGAAAGCTGCTTCACTTATTGTACGGTGGAGAAATCCACTAGTTATATGGGCGCCTCCGGTGACCCGTTAATTTTTTAATTGCGGGACGTGTAATGTTACTATGGATTTGAAAAGTTTTTTTGCTCCGAGCTGGAAAAAGCTAGGTTGGTTCTTCTTAGTGTTCTTTGTAGCACAACTATACTTATTTGTGATACTACCTTATGTTCCAACACAAATACTACAAGGATTTATTCATTTCATTCTAAATCCTGCAACGATTTTGCTTAGTGGAACGATAAATGTTAATAGTGGTATTTCACTTACAGTTATCAACACAATAAATCTCGCATGGAATTATTTCTTAGCTACACTTCTAGCAAAAGAAATCTCAAAAGAGTAGCCTGTCCGAAGGTCTGCCACTTCCGTATTGTCATCAGACAATACATTTGTGTATTGGTATTCACGACATATCGTGAAGCTAAAGAAATTAGTAAAGGATAAGTTAGTTTTTTAAAAGGAATAACCCTAATTTTTACGGTGATGATTCAATGGTTAAAATTATTCAAGAAATCGAAAAGTGTATTGGTTGTGGAGCATGCGCTGCTCTTGACCCAACTAACTGGGAAATGACTGGTGACAAAGCAAAGCTAAAAGGTGCAACAGAAAGTGCTGGTATCGCTACAAAAGAAGTTGACACAGTTGGTGCTAGCAAAGACGCTGCGAATGCTTGTCCTACGCAATGTATTAAAGTTGAAGAATAGTCACTACAGCATTACCAAAGGTAATGCATGCGCCACGAGTTCGCCTAGGCGATACTGGCCGCAGGAAACGCTTGTCCTACGCAATGCGTTAAAGTTGAAGAATAAAACCACTTCCGTGCTGTTGAAAACAGCACATCGGTGTGAATCGCTCCCGCTCGGCGAAAGGAGCGCTACAGAATGCATTAAAGTTGAAGAATAAGTAGAAGAATAAAATGATTGTACTAAATCGTTTATAAACGCAAATAACTTTCTTTATTTGGTGGTAACTTGATAACTATAATTGGAATCGGAGAAATCGGAAGCGCGGTTTTTCGCGAAATTGCAAAAACAAAAGGAAAAGACAATGTTTTTGGGGTAGACCTCGACGAAACCACTCTAAATTCGTTAAAAGAAGAAGGCTATAATGTTGGAAAAGAAATTCCAGTAAGTGACGAGTATATTATTTGTGTTTATTTAACTGATCAAGTTGTTAGTGTTATAAAGAATCTAGATTTTTCTAATAAACCACTGGTTAGTATCGACGCAACTATTTTGCCAGGCACATCAAAAGAAATAATTGATTGGAAAAACAAAGAAGGAAAAGAATTTGATTTAGTTTTATTCCCACATCGATTCAATCCAAATGATGAAGAACATTTTGTTTTCAATCTACACCGAGTGATGGGTGCTGAAAATGAAAAAGCATTACAACGTGGATTAACTTTTTTTACACAATTCATGGACAAAAACTTAATCCATACTTTTCCTTTAGAAGTTGTGGAATTAACAAAACCTGTTGAAAATGCGTATCGTTTTATGGAAATTGCTATCGCAGAACAACTAAAACTTTCTTGTAAAGAAAAAGGAATTGACTTTGAACAATTAAGAGCTGCAGCTTCAACAAAATGGAACATCCATATTTACGAGGCAAGAGATGGAGTAGGCGGAAAATGTTTACCTAAAGACATTAAACTTATTGATGAATTCTTTTCTGGAAACGAGTTATTCAAGAAAGGAATTGAGTTTAATGAAGAATACATTAAACGAATTAAAGAAGGTAAATCAAAATGAAGTATCCTCCTGCAAGTATTGTTATCGCGTCATACAATAATTACAATACACTAAAAACTGTCCTAAACGGAATGCTTAAGCTCGATTATCCCAAATATGAGGTTCTTGTTGTTTATGATGGCGACCAAAAAGGTGCAGACAAAATAATTGAAAAATTTAAAAAGCACAAAATTATTAGCCATTACAAAAATGGAAAAAATCTTGGCGTTTGTAAAACCAGAAACAAGGGGATCAAAATGTCCACATATGATTTTGTCGTTAACATGGATCATGATTGCATCCCAAAAAAAGATTGGTTGAAAAAAATAATCGCAGGTTTTGATAATCCAAAAGTTGGGGTTGTTAGTAGTTATACTTATTACGGCGGGACTTCAACTGCTTTTAGAAAAGAGTTATTGAAAAGAGTTGGTGGAGGATATGATTTAGATTATAAGTATTACAGAGAAGATACTGATTTGAGTTTTAAAATAATGGATCTTGGATACAAATTCAAATTAGTAAAAGCTGATTTCAAACACGATCATAACGAAGTTAGACCACAAGGTCTGAGTGGGATACGGAAGTACGTTATGCGACGCCTTAAATATCACCAGAACGACGTTTTACTTTACAAAAAACATCCAACAAAACTATGCAAAAAGTTTTTGAAAATAAAATATGGTTTTTTAGTTAGTCCTTACGCCGATTTTAGTGTTGCAACCGGTTTGTGGCAAGGAAAGTTTAATTTGAGTTCGCCAAGAGGGCTAGTTTTCCTAAAAGCAGATGCATGGTGGAAAAAAATTGTAATTATTTGTATTGGAATAATCTATGTGTTAATGGTTAAAGGATCAAGATTAATCGGTTCAATCAAACACGGCAAACTACTATTGTAATTATTTTTTTGCGATTATCGCGGTTATTGGACTCAACTTATTAATCCTAATTTTTTTATCTAAAAAGTTTCCAATAGAATTTAGCACAAAATTGATTGGATTTTTAATAAAAAATGGCAAAGGTTTTGTTAGTAAAACAACAAATTGAAATAATGTTAAAATATATCCTCCAAGAGAATACGTTTTCTTTTTTGAAAAGTTCCTAAACAAATATTTTAACCCCGATTCAGTATATCTGTAATAGTCATCTGGGACTGCGTGATTTATCCAAGCCATATTTGTAGAAAGAATGCATACTCCTCCTTTTTTCAGTACTCGAAATATTTCATCAATTGCTTTTTGAGGATCTTTTAGGTGTTCCAAAACCTGAGTACTCAAAACTGTATCAATTGAATTATTCTTAAAAGGAAGTTTCATTGCGTCGCCAACAATATTTTCATCTGCACTATTATTTACTTTTTTAAGATTAAGACAAATATATTTTTTTATATGCGGCCTAAATAATTCTATGTAGGGAGTGTTTTCTCCACCAATATCAAGTAAGACTCCTTTTGATTTAGAAGCATTTTTTTCTAAGAAAATATTTAATCGATTTAGAACAAGCCAGAGCCGACTATGCCGAGGATATAATTTCATTTGAGTAGTCCTAGTCGTCTTCATACCAAGATAATGAATAACAAATTATTAAACGTTGCGCAATTTAAAAAAATAAAGATTAGTAAAAATCAATTATTTTTCCAAGTGCCGTTTCAAAACGGGTTGGTTTAAAACCAAGAGAAGACACTTTTTCTATTGAGATCGTCGGATGAATTATTTCGTTTTCATCTTTAATGATTACTCTTGAATTGTTTTCTAGTTTTGAAGAAATCTTCTTGGCAATTTCTTTCATCGCGAGTTGTTCTCCCGAAGCAACATTAAAAATTTCAAACCCGTGCACATTTTTCATTGCCAATTCGATCACTACAAGAATATCCTTTACGTAGAGCATGTCAAACTTTGTGTTCGCATTAGTTAATTCAATAGAGCCGTTTTTAAGAGATGAAATTATTGTTGGAAGTAATCTTTCTTTATTCGGATCCCTACCAAATGTATTTGAAAAACGAAAAATAATCGCTTTTTTTAGTTTTCCTTTTTCATAAAAATCTTTAACTTGTTTCTCTGCCAATATTTTTGTTTTTGAGTAATAATTAGTTGCTTTGGTTTGGGATTCTTCTGTTGCAATCACACTATTTGAGTCATAAAGCCTTACCGTAGAAGAGTAATAGTAATCCACACAATGTTTTGCACATTCATCTAACAAATTTTTTTGACCTTCAACATTTACTTTATAGGTTAATTCTTTTTGTTCTTCACAAATGAGCGGAACTGAGATTCCTGCAAAATCAATACACGCACTAATTTTGTTTTCATCAAAGAATTTTTCGAGTTCTGCTTTTTTTGTAATATCAACAACCAAAACATTTTCAGCCAAAACCATATCAATTCCAATAGCTTTATCCCCAAAATGAGACAAAACTTCTTTTCCAATAAAGCCATTTGCACCAACAACTAATATTTTCTCCATTGAAAAATTGTGTTATTATGGCTTAAAAAAGGTAATAGTACAACCGTACCGTAATACCTTATAAATAAATCAAACTTACTTCTTTTGTGATATAATGAAAATGCTTGTTACCGGAGGACTAGGATTCATTGGCTCTAATTTTATTAGAAAGTTATTAACCGAAACAGAATATGACATCGTTAATTTGGACAAAATCACTTATGCAGCTAACCCCGAAAGTTTAGCAGATATTGAAGAAAACACAAAGTATATCTTTGTTAAAGGCGATATTGGTGATAAAAACTTGGTCCGCGATTTAATGAAAGACATTGATGTCGTTGTTAATTTTGCTGCTGAGAGTCATGTTGATAGAAGTTTACAAGATTATTCACCTTTTATTGAAACCAATATTAATGGAACCGTTAATTTGTTGCAAGAAGCAAATGAGGCAAATGTAAAAAAGTTTGTACACATCTCAACCGATGAAGTTTATGGACAAACAATGGACGGAACTTTTACTGAAGAAGATAAATTACATCCAAGAAATCCTTATAGCGCGAGTAAGGCCGGAGCCGAAATGTTTGTTAGTGCATTTAATGAAACCTATGGTCTACCAACAATAATTACTAGGTCGTCTAACAATTATGGCCCGTATCAATTTCCTGAAAAGATGATGCCCGTATTTGTTACTAATCTAATCGAAGGAAAAAAAGTTCCTTTGTATGGAGAAGGTTTACAAATTAGAGAGTGGACCTATGTTGAAGACAATTGTGATGGTTTACTAGTTGCAATAGAAAAAGGAAAAACCGGAGACGTGTACAATGTTTCTGCAGGAAATGAATTACCTAATGTTGAAATGACACACAAGATCTTAGAAAAAATGGGCGTGGGCGAAGATATGATCCAAAAGGTTGAAGATAGACGCGGACATGACTTTCGTTACTCAATTGATTCTTCAAAAATAAGAAATTTGGGTTGGGAACCAAAACACACTCTTGATGAGGGAATGGATATTACAATTAAATGGTATAAAGAAAATAAATTGTGGTGGGAACCACTAAAAAGAAAACTGGGGAAGTGATAGAATGGTTTTGAAAGGAGTAATTTTAGCAGGAGGAACTGGATCGAGATTAAGTCCACTAACAGATGTAACGAACAAACACTTGTTACCAATCTACAATAAACCAATGATTTACTATCCAATTGAAACTCTAAAAAGTGCAGGAATAAAAGATATTTTAGTTATCACTGGAAAAGACCATGCAGGAGATGTTTTCAAATTACTCGGAAGTGGAAAAAACTTTGGAGTTAACTTTACATTTAAAGTTCAGGACGAAGCTGGTGGTTTGCCACAAGCAATAGGTCTCGCAGCCGACTTTGCACACGACAGCAAATTTGTATCTATTAACGGAGACAATATTGTGTTCGAAGGAATTAACGAAATGGCAAAAGAATTCGAAGAAAGTGATGACTTATCAAAAGTTTTATTGTACGAAGGAACAAAAGAAGAAGCAATGCAAGCAGGTGTTGCTGTTCTTGATGGTGAAGGAAAGGTAACTGAGGTTATTGAAAAACCACAAAGTCCTCCAACAAATGAAATTGTGATTGGAGTCTACTTTTACACACCTGATGTTTTTGAAGTGATAAAAGGACTAAAACCAAGTGCTAGAGGTGAGTTTGAGATTGCAGATCTTCATAACCACTACATAGAACAAGGAAAATTAAGTGCTTCAAAACTTACTAAACATTGGCTTGATGCTGGAACTATAGATGAACTTGCAGGTGTAAATGCCTATATGCACAAGCACTACAAAGAGATAAATGGAAAAGAATAAGTATCACAAATAACTTTTTGTTGGTTACTATGAATAGGGTTGAATATATTTTAGATAAGCTAAATGGTAAAGCTTTGGATGTTGGCTACTATGCTTGCTCGTTACACGAAGCAATCCTAAAGAAACACGGAAGGAAAAATGTGTTTGGAATTGACACGGAAACAAAAAAGAATACAATATATTACAAAAAAGCTACTGCAGAAAAGATTCCTTTCAAAGCAAGCGAATTTGATACGCTAATTGCAGGAGAACTTGTTGAACACTTAAAAAAACCAGAGTTATTTGTAAAAGAAACAAATCGCGTTTTAAAAAAAGGCGGAGTCATGGTTATTACAACTCCAAATAGAGGAAGCTTGATTAACAGAATTTTTCATAACAACGAAACCCCAATACACTTTTCTCTTTTCACTTGGTCTGAGTTAAAAGTACTTCTGGAAAAGAATGGCTTTGAAATTGTTGATTACTCCGCAATGGCTTACAATGTCGAAAGTAGTGAGGGTAGTGCAAATCCTTGGAGTTTCAAGCTTCGCGGCTTAAGCGATTTTATTTTGCCAAAGAGTTTGCGAGAAGAATTAGTTGTGACGGTGAAAAAGAAATGACAAAAATAAGTGCGAGCGTAGTTATTCCTAGTTATAATGCTGCTAAGCATTTGCCAAAGTTGATTTCTTCTCTTAGTTCACAAACAACAAAACCTATAGAAATAATTCTTGTTGACGATGGAAGCACGGACGATACAAAAGAAGTTGCAACTACTCTTGCAAAGAAATACAAACTATTAAGATATTTTAGAACAAAAAATGGTGGCCCTGCAAAAGCTCGAAACTTCGGAGCATGGAAAAGTAAGGGCGAAGTAATTGTTTTCACAGATAGTGATTGTACTCCTGAAAAAAGCTGGCTTGCAGAAATGCTAAAACCATTTGAAAATAAAAAGGTTGGTGGCGTACAAGGAGCTTACAAAACCAAACAAAAAGAATTAGTAGCAAGATTTTCACAAATTGAAATTGAAGAAAGATATGAAAAAATGAAACACGCAAAAGCAATCGATTGGATTGGAAGTTATAGCGCAGCCTACAAAGCAAGCACTTACAAAAAATTAAAGGGCTTTGATGAAAGTTTTCCTATAGCCTCTGGAGAAGACCCTGAATTAAGTTATCGGCTACAAAAAGAAGGACAAGCAATTGTGTTTAATCCAAAAGCAATTGTTTATCATTTGCATCCAACAAATCTTGGAAAATATTTGAAAACAAAGTTTTTCCGTGCATACTATAGGCCCAAAATGTATGCAGGTCACAAAGACAAGATGGTTAATGATTCTTACACCCCACAAGTGCTTAAATTCCAGATAATTTTGTTTTATTTGATGATTTTGAGCGCCATTTTCAGTGTTTTAAGCACATTTTTTACAAATATATTTTGTTTGCTTTTAGTGATCCACATTGTTTTAGGAGCAAGGCTATTTTCTCTTGCATGGAAGAAAGACAGAACAGTTGCGATTTTAAGCCCAATATTTTTGCTTTTGCGGAGTGTTGTTTTTGGAACCGGATTAGTATGGGGAATGATAAAAAAGTGATACCATGAAAATACTACATTTTACAAATAGATTTTGGCCGGCACTTGGCGGAGTTGAAGATGTTATCAACAATCTTTGCATCGAACTTAGAAAAAAAGGGCACATTAGTGATGTTCTAACTATTAACAAAGTTGATGGGCGAAAACTAAAGGCAAAGGATAGCAAAGGAAAAACCAAAATATTCCGAATTCCTTTTCTAGATTTAAAATACTATAAAATCTCAGCAATCCCTTTCTCTCTGTTAAAAAAATATGATATCATTCACATTCATTCACTCGGTTTTTTATCTGATATGATTTTGCTAACGAAGTTTATTCACAAAAAGAAAATCATTATCTCAACAAACGGAGGAATTTTTCATACAAAAAATATCTCTGGATTAAAAAGCCTTTACTTCTACATAATAGAAAGATTGCTTTTGAAAAATGCAGATAAGATAATCGCAATAAGTAATAACGACAAAAAAAAGTTTGACGGAATTACGAAGAATATTGTTATGATTGAACCAGGTTTTAGTGCGCCCGAACCAAAAGGAAAAAAAGAGAAAACCACATTTCTTACTGTTGGGCGGCTATCACAAAATAAAAATATTGAACGACTAATTGATGTTTTTGCAGGTTTGAAAAAAGATTATAAATTAGAAATTGTTGGAAGAGATTTTGATAATCTACTCCAAACATTAAAAAGAAAGATAAAGTATAATAAACTAGAAAACAAAATTAAAATCATAACGGATGCAGATGATTTAACACTTAGCAAACTCTACTCAAAATCCGAGTATTTTGTTTCAGCATCAAAGTACGAAGGTTTTGGAATTGGAGGAATAGAAGGTATGCACTACAATTGTAAGGCGATTCTTAATAACATCCCAACCTTCAAAGAATTTGTAAAAAATGGAAGCGGGAGTATTATTAAATTTGATAACAAAAATGCTTCTGAAGAACTAAAAAACGCGATTAAACAAAAATATGATTTAAAGAAAGCAAAAAACTATGCAGACTCCTTTTTATGGAGAAAAAAAATAGATGAATTTATTGATGCGTATAATTCACTTTAATTTAGAATAAAACTTTACAAAGTAATAAAGCGCAATAAAAGGTGTCATCAGATCTCGAGTAAAACACAATATAATAAATGATGAAAAATCAAATAAACTAAATTTATAATTTCTTAGTGACGAAAATCGAGTGATTAAATAAACTATTATCCATGCAAACCAAAATTGCCAATAAACCAGTCCTAAAACAAGGAAAATATAGGTAAGAAAAGATTTTGCTAGTTCTCTTTGCAATGGAAAACCAAATGCTTCTTTGAACTTTTTTGGAAACTTTTGGTACAAACGAAAATCTTCTTTGTGTAAAAAGATTTGTTTGATAATCGATTTTTTATTCGTCGGCCTAAGTGGATGAAACACTTTTACTTTTTTAGAAAATGAGGCTTTACCATATTTCATTGCAGCAAAAGCAGCGTCACTATCTTCTCTAAAAAAATAATATGATTCATCAAAACCACCTGTTTTTTTCAAAACTTCTTTTCGAAAAGAAAGATTGCATGTAGGATAAATTCCGCCAGAGTGATTCTGGGGAGCATTTGAAAAAACAGGCCTATTAGTATTGTCAGTATATGTATACCCTTCCAATAGAACTATGTCTTTTGATTTTTTGAATTCTTTTACAATATTTTTGATCCAATCCTTACTAGGAACACAATCATCATCTGTAAAAGCAATTATTTCGCCTTTTGCTTTTTTTATTCCAACATTTCTTTTCCTTGAAGGACTATCCGAATCTGTTTTAAATGCATTAAAATTCTTATACTTTTTTGCATACTTTTGTGAAAGCTCAAGCACTTCTTTGCTATACCCCACAACACTCAGTACTTCAAAATCCTTGTAAGTTTGTTTTGTTAGTGCACAAAAACACGCTTCTAAAAGATCGGGACGATTGTATGCTGCAATTATAACTGAAATTTTAACCATATTCTCACGCTTCTAATAATAACTCTATTTCTTTTTTGTATTCCTTTGCAATGTTTTTCCATAAAAATCTTTTATCAAGACGTGCATTTGCACTTAATCTTTTAATATTCTTATCCACATATGCTAAAGCAACACTTAATTCTTTCACATTTGCTTTTTTTACAAGAACACCATTTTTCTTATCAACAATCATATCTTCTGCACCCGTATTTTTTGAAGCGATTACTGGCATTTTATTTGCTAGGGCTTGCAAGTACACAATTCCAAATGATTCATAAATTGAAGGCATTGCAAATGCATCACATTCTAAAAAGAGTTTTTCAAATTCTTTAAAGGGCATTGTTCTTTTGAATTCAACATTTGAGCAATCATATTTTTCTCTTAAAAAGTCTTCTTGATCTTTTGCAACTCCAACAACAATAATTTCTTTTGGTTTTTTATTTTTGGAATTCGCATCAATTAAATAATGAAGTCCTTTAAGCCAAAACAAATTCCCTCCAAAAAGAATTTTTTCACATTTTGTCCTTACTTTTGCTTTTTTAAATTCATTTACTCCATTATTTATTACAACACTTTTTGTGCCATAATCTTTTGCAAGTTCTTCTTTTACAAAACTTGAAACTGCTGTGACACGATCTGAAAGATAAATAAATTTTGAACGAAAAGCTGAAATTTTTAGGTTTAATTCAAACATAAAATTTTGAGAGGTATTTCCTTTTGCTTTTTCAGATTTGTAGGCCTTTAACATTCCGCTATTTAATCCATGAGCCACACTTAGAACTTTATATTTAAATCTAAAGAGTTTTCTCGCAATAAGCGGATCAAATGAAGCTTCTGCTGTGTGAACTAATACTAAATCTGGTTTTATTTTTCGCACCTGTAATGCAAACCACAACGGGGACAAAAAAGAATAAAATAACAAGTTCTTCTTATTTGGATAAATGTATGTTTGTTTATATGGAAGAATTTTAGAAACATTTAGAATAACATTCCCAACTCCTTGAGTCATTTTTGGTTCAACTAATGAATAAACTAAAATTTTCATTTTATCCAACCCCTTTTTTCTATTTCTTCCCAAAGTTTTGAAATATAATTTTTTCTAAGAAACTTTTCACCAAGATTTTTGCCAACTTTTTTCTTTTTAACAATTTTTACTTTCTCAAAAAAAGTATTCCATGTTATTGTAAAAAAACCAATATCATTTTCTTTGTGAAATCGTTCAACTGCCGTGTTCTTGTAACCTTTTGTTATTACCGAGATTCCGACAGAAATATAATCGAATAACTTAACTGGGATTGACGTTGGCATAAAATTATTCCATGGAAGAATTCCATAATCCGCAGCTGAAATATACCTGCCAACAATGGTTGGAGAAATATTTTCAAAAACAATTGATTTTGGCGAATATCTTTTTATTAGATCCAAAAGGAATTTTCTTTCTGCTTTCCCGTATTTATCTTTTGAAACCGAAACAACAAAAATGAATTTTTCTCCATTTGAACTTTTCAACAAGCCTCCAATATCTTCGTCCCCTATAGATCCTAGATAACATCCAACAATATCGCTTTTACTAAATCCTGCTTTTTTTCTTATTCTTTCCCTATTTTTCTTATCAAAACAAACTCCGTCTAGGGTACCATTTTGAACTAATAATTGATTCTTCAACCTATACCTTTTTTTCTCAAGTAACAAGTCTTCTTTTGTTAGATAAATTGTAAGATTAGAAAGTTTGTATGTTAGTGTTCTAAGAAACGAATAAATCCGAAATTTAAGAGACTTTTTTTGCTTCTTTGAACTATCTAAGAAATAGCCATCATCTTTTGCATCTAATATAAATTTGGCACCTGATAGTTTTGCTGCTAAAAGCGCAAAGAAATTATGTGGCAGGGGTGGTGAAGTCCCAATAATTAAATCATATTTTCCTCGATAAATTCTACAAAAGAGATCCTTTGCCGAAGCATACCTATTTTTTCCATGAACCCCTGATCTTTTCAAGGCAAGAATAGTGACCTCTGCATTTTTTTGTTTAAAGTACTTTTCAAATGCACTTACTCTAACTACACACGCTCCAACTTCTGGATCTGCAAACGGAGTAACTATCGCAATTTTCATAGATATAGTAGTAAAAAACTAATTTATAAAATTAGTGGGATAATATTATCATATGCTTTTGTCAAAAATTGTTAGAAAATCCCCAACATTAAAATTAAAATCTATTACAAGACTCACTCTGGAAAAAAAACTCATCCCTATTTTAAAAAAGTTAAAACCGGGGATTGTATTAGATATGGGCTCGCTAAATTCACCTTATAAAAAATTTATTCCTTCAACTAGATATCTTACACTCGACATAAATAAAAAAAATAACCCCGACATTTGTTGCGACATCCATAATATTAAATGGCAACCAAACTATTTTGATACAATAATTGCTACGGAAGTACTCGAGCATTTAAAAGATCCCAAAAAAGCGGTTTCGGAGCTGTATAAAATTACTAAAAAAGGCGGAGTATGTATTGCCACAACTCGTTTTATTTATCCGTACCACCCGGGACCCAAAGACTATTATCGATTTACCGAAGATTCTTTGAAAGACATATTTAGTGATTTCAGCTCAGTGAAAATAATTCAACACGGGAATAGACTACATGCACTTTGGCAATTATTAAATTATGGAAGAATTGAAATACTTTTTAATATCTTTAATAAGCTAATCAGTTTGATCAATTTTAAAGACCGAAAATTCTGTTTAGGATATATCATTTATGCAAAAAAATAAATATCTTACATTAATAAAATAATTTAATCCGAATAACTTTTTTCAAGTTGCGCGTAAAGCTTGTGTGAATCTAGTTTTTCTTCAGCAAATCTTCTAGCGTTTTTACCCATTTTATCAAATTTTGCTTTATCCATACTGTAAAAAGTTTTTATTACTAAAGCAAGACTTTTATAATCTTTAACGGGGAAAGCTTTGCCGGATTTTGACTTTTCTAGGATGTACCTACAATCACTGATGTCGCTTGCAATTATCGGTTTTCCCAAACTTAAATACGTCGAGAGTTTGTGCGGATATGCTCCTGTCGCAAAGTCTCCTTCATAAGCACTTATAAATAAATCGGAGTCAGAAAGCTCTTTTACAAAATCACTATCCTTTTCGATTTTGCCTTTAAACTCAACATTACTATTTTTATCATATTTACTTCCATCAAAACCCACGAACTTAAATTGGATCCCTTTTTCTTTTGAAATAAGTTTAGCCGCTTTTAATATAGTTTCCACGCCTTGATATTTTGAATCATTTCCTCCGTAACAAACAATAAATTTTGAAGAACTTTTTCTAGTGGGTTTGAAGAAATCCAAATCAATAGGCCCCCAAATAACCTGAATTTTTTTTGGATTCAATTTATACTCACATACAAGAATTTCTTTCATTTTGTGACTCATAACAATTAATTTATCCGCTAATTTACACGCAACTAACTCTTTAAAAGAAAAATTTATGGGTGAAGCAATTTTTAGCACAGCATGAACTTCAAAAACAACATGGCATTTAAAAAAAAGCTTGTAGATACAAGCAACAAACGCACTGTCAGCTAAGAAACAATGAATTAATCTTGGCTTTTTTCTTAATAATTTGAAAAACATCAAACCCAATTTAATGGTTTTCTTTAAGGGAAACAAATAGCCATTCACCACGTCTTTTTTCTCAAACGCACCATTATCCCTTATTGATAATAAAGTTTCAGGTAAAACCACTCGGGTAGTTGTGTTTTCTTTAACTGATTTAATAACTGTCCGAGTTCTTGCAGGAGTTCCAGTGATCCCATTTACATTATAGGTCATAAAAAAATGTACAGTTTTAACCAATCAACTCACTTAATCAAAAAAAGCAATTTTTATGATTTAAATGTTTTGATACAAAGATAACTACCTGCCTTGGCATTCGCAATGAGATTTTGTATTCAACACGCACCAAAAGCATTTTAATATATAACAAAGAGGCATAATTAGAACAAACCCGTCTGATTACATGAAAGCCATTAATAAAATAAAAGCCAGAATTATTACTCGTCTCAAACTGGACGAAGAAGCATCTTCACTAGTTGCTCATGCAAAAAACTATCTTCAAGCAAATGTTTTGATCAAAGCCATAAGCCTTATTACTCTACCAATCTTCACGTACTTATTATTGCCATCATCTTATGGTACGCTTTCTATTTTTCAAGCAGCAGTTGGAATATTTGCTGCATTAATGGCACTAGGGATGACTGCCGGAATTTATAGAAGATTTTTTGAGAAAAAAAAAGACTACCCAACTTTTCTTGGAGGAAACATAATTTTCATAACTCTATTTTCTGTCTTTTTTATATTTGTAATCTTTACATTTTCTCGTGAACTTGCAAGCGCATTTGGAACCGAACCAATAATAATTATTCTGGCAAGTATTGTAGCATTTGTCACAATTGTATTTAGTATTTACACAAGACTTCTACAAGCAAAGAAACTCAGCAAAAAATATTCAAATATTTTTATTATACAATCACTTTCGATAGTAACCTTATCAATTATATTAATGCTTTTTATGCCTGTAGGCGAAAGGTATTTTGGAAGCATTTTATCGATCCTACTAATTTTTAGTATCCTAACAATATATGGTTTGAGATACTTGATAAAAGAATCAAAGTTCAAAGTAAAATGGAAACACATAAAATATTCATTATTATTTGGGATACCACTAATCCCACATTCACTTGGCGGTTATTTACTTTCATATTTCGATAGAATTATTATCGGACAATTAACGACCCTTAGCAATGCAGGAATATACACTGTCGGGTATAGTGTTGGAATGGTTCTGTTAATAATAATTAGTGCGATTATGACTGCATGGTCACCAAGTTTCTTCGCACTAATGAAAGACAAAAAATATGAAAAAATACAATCGCTTGCAAAAAAAACCACAAAAATGGTTTTGTTTTTTGCATTACCCATCATCCTTTTTTCGGAAGAATTTATTTTACTCGCAATAGCAAAAAGCTATCATGAAAGCCTGCTTGTCGTGACACCGATTGTTATCGGATATGTTTTCTTTTTCTTTTATAGCATTTATATGTTGTACTCCGAATATAAAAAGAAAACACTTTTCATATCGATAAATACAGTTATTTCTGTTGTAGTAAATATTGGATTAAATTATTGGCTAATTCCAATATTTGGTTATACCGCCGCAGCATACACCACTGCGTTCTCATATATCTTGCTTTTTACATTACATTATATAACTACCAAACTTATAATGAAAGAAAATACAATACAGTTCAAGAAATTCGTTCCAGGACTACTATTGTTCTTTGTTTTTGTTGGACTTCATCTCGTAATTGATCAAAGCGTGTCGATTCTATTTATCAAGACAATATTAAAAATTGTATTACTCGCGGCATTCGCATATTTGCTTTTTAGAAAAACATAGGTTCTGCCATACATAACCCGACCATTGAACCAATTCATTTTTAAATAAGTTAATGACATATTTTTGTATCATGAATAAAGCCGTTTTCATAACTGTTAGGACTGGTTCAACTAGATTACCCGGTAAAACCCTTCTCGAAATTGATGGATTAAAAACTATCGAATATGTAATAAAAATAACAAAACAATGTAAAAAAGCCGATCTTGTTGTTCTTTGTACAACAACAAGTCCGAATGACGATGTTTTAGTCGAACTAGCAAAAAAATATAACATTTCTTATTTTAGAGGGAGTGAAGAAGATAAACTTGAACGATGGCTCGGAGCTACAAAAGAATTTGATGTAGATTATTTCGTTACTGCAGATGGAGATGATTTACTTTGCGACGCAGGACTAATGGATTTAGAATTTGATCAATATGAAAAAAATGGGGCAGACTTTATTGATTGCGGAGAAGACATTCTTTGTGGAGCAGTTACATATGGAATAAAAACTAGCGCTCTTACAAAAGTTTGTGAGATTAAAAATAGTGAGGAAACTGAAATGATGTGGACTTACTTTAAAGATACAGGATTATTTAAAGTTGAGGTACTTGAGTGTGATAAATTTTTCCGACGCCCGGACATAAGATTAACTCTTGATTATTCTGAAGACTTAGAAATGTTTGAGAATATATTCGCACATTTCAAAGGAAAAGAAATTAGTCTGCGCGAAGTTATTAATTATTTAGACGCAAATCCAGAAGTGATTAAGATAAATCAATTTAGATTAAAAGATTGGGCAGATGTCCAAAAGCAAAAAACAAAACTTGTGTTAAAAGGTGATACGAATGGAAAAGAATAGAAACCCAATAAAATATTTAGGAAATGAATTAAAATATTTAAAACAAGTACTCGACTCCGAGAGTTGGGCCGCAACAAGCGGAAGCTGGAACAACACTCTTGAAAAAAAGTTTGCTGAAAAATTTGGAGTAAAGTATGGAGTTGCACTTAATTCAGGAACCTCAACTCTTCACGCAGCCATTGAAGCAGCCGGAGTTGGACCCGGAGACGAAGTAATTTCACCAAGCTTAACGGTTATAATGGATTCAACAGCAACAATCCACGCAAATGCTGTGCCAGTTTATGTTGATATTGAGCCAGGAACTTGGACTATGGACCCAGTTGATCTTGAGAAAAAAATAACCCCAAAAACAAAAGCGATAATCCCTGTTTCGATATATGGTTTACCTTGTGATATGGACCCAATAATGGAAATCGCAAAAAAACATAATTTAGTTGTTATCGAAGACAATGCACAATGTATGTTGAGCAAATATAAGGGCCAAGTTACAGGAACTATTGGAGATATGGCAAGTTATAGTTTTGAAAACACAAAACATATTTCTTGTGGAGAAGGAGGAATAGTAATAACCAATAACGAAGAATATGCCGAGAAGGTTCGAAAAGTTGGCGGTCACGGATTTAAAAATTTAAGAGCTGAAGAAGGAAGAATAAGACTTAACCAAGAAGTATTTCAAAACCCAAACTACAAAAGACATGATGTTTTGGGATGGAATTACAGATTGCCAGAATTTAATGCCGCAATAGCTCTAGCCCAACTTGAAAGAGTGGACGAACTTATTGACTTGAGAATAAAATCAGCAAATATTTTTATTGATGTGATGAATGACTATGATTTTTTGATCCCACAAGCAATTCCAAAAGGATTCGAAAATTCATACTACACTCTAGGGGTATTATATGAAGGAAAAGACAAAATAGGTGTATCTTGGGAAGATTTTAGGCAAGAATATGTTAACAATGGTGGCGATGGAATTTATGGTGCATGGTCAGTACCTTATCTGGAACCGATGATAGCAAATATGGCTTTTGCGAGTAGGTATCCTGAAATTTATAGTGGATTAAAATATCCTAAAGGATTGTGCCCAGTTGCAGAAGAAGTTCAACAAAAACTTATGCAGTTCAAAACCAACTATCGCGATTTAGAATTAGCAAAAGAGAAGGCAGAAGCACTTAGAAAAACTTGTGAGAAACTTTCAAAATAAGGATGAGGTGGAAAAAATGGAAAAAATTATTATAACTGGTTCGAGAGGGCTTATAGGAAAACAACTTACTGCAGATTTAGAAAAAAAGTATGAGATTATAGAAGCTGATTTACAACTAGGACATGATTTCACAAATGAAAAATTTGTTCAAGATTTTTTTAAAGAAAATAAAGCAGATTACCTTGTGAACCTTTTTGCACTTAATGATCATATCGACACTAAAAGAGAAGAACAAACAATTCTAACGATTTCACTGGAATCGTTCGAAAAATATATGCAAGTAAATGTTACCGCTCTTTTTTCAGTGTGCCGAGAGTTTGCAAAAAATAATCCAAATAGTTCGATAGTTAATTTTTCTTCAACATATGGAGTGGTGCCACCGGTACCTGCAATGTACAAAGGAAAAGAAAAACACATTGGGTACCCTGTTTCAAAAGCAGGAGTTATAATGCTTACCAAAGTTCTTGCAGTGAGTCTTGCACCAAACATGAGGGTCAATTGTGTTGTTCCTGGAGGAGTAGAAGCTGAGCAAAACGAAGAATTCAAAGCCGAGTATAGCTCAAGAACGCCCCTACAAAGAATGATGAAAAATGGAGAACTCACTGGAATAATTGAATATTTATGCTCAGATAAATCAACATATGCTACAGGTGCAGTTTTTTGTGTCGATGGAGGGTGGACAACATGGTAAAAAAATATAATGAAGTGGATTTTAATAATCTCGAAAAGGTTTATATGATTGCAGAAATTGGAATTAATCACAATGGAGATATGGGAATCGCAAAGAGACTTATTGATGGAACTTTTGCGGTCGGTTGGGACTGTGTTAAATTTCAAAAAAGAAACCCAGATGTTTGTGTTCCAGAAGAACAAAAAAATGTTCCAAAAGAAACTCCTTGGGGAAAAATGACTTATCTAGAATACAAAAAAAGAATGGAATTCGAAAAAAAAGAATTTGATTATATTGATGGATATTGTAAAGAAAAACCAATTGATTGGACTACATCGGTTTGGGACTTAGATAGTCTCGAATTTATGAAACAATACAAAGTTCCATATCTAAAAATTCCTTCAGCACATCTAACAAATGATGAATTACTTATCGCATCTGCCAAAACAGAGATACCAATTCTTCTTTCAACAGGAATGAGCACTATTGAAGAGACTGACAAAGCAGTAGAATTACTTAAAAAACACGCAAACCAATTTGCTTTACTTGTGTGCAATTCTGCATATCCTGCAAAAATAGATGAATTAAATTTAAGGCAGATACCTAAACTAAAAGAAAGATATGATTGTGTTATAGGGTATAGCGGCCATGAATTTGGGCTTGACTCAACTACAATGGCAGTTGCTTTAGGCGCACAAATAATTGAGAGACATATAACCATAGATCACGCGATGTGGGGAACTGATCAATCTGCTAGCGTTGAAATACAAGGAATGGATAAACTTGCAAAACAAATTCGATCTGTTCCAAAGATGCTTGGAGATGGAGAAAAAAAGGTTTTCGAAAGCGAATTATCTGCAAGAAAAAAACTTAGAGGATACTAATATCAAAAAGTGAAACTATGAAAGAAATATATGACAAATTGAGTGCCGAGATAAAAAATAAACTAAAAAGTTGTGAATTGCTTATACTTGATTTTGATGGAACACTAACAAATAACAAAGTATACGTTTCCCAAGATGGAAAAGAATCAATACGCGCAGATAGGAGCGATGGATTAGGACTTGAGTTCTTAAAAAAATATACAAACACCAAAGTCCTAATTTTATCAAAAGAAACGAACAAAGTAACCGCGGCTCGCGCAAAAAAATTAAACGTTCCTTGTACCCACGGAGTTAATGATAAGCTTTCAAATTTCAAAGAAGAAATTAAACGCCATAATGCAGAATCAAAACAAGTTTGTTTTATTGGAAATGACTTAAACGATATTGAGTGTATTAAACTAGCAGGGGTGGGAGTAGCCGTTGCAGATTCGTATAACCAAATTCTAAAAGTGGCTAATTATATTACTACTAAAAATGGCGGAGATGGAGCAGTACGTGAAATTTGCGAATTAATAATGTATGCAAAGGGAGTACATCCTTATCCTTAAGATTAATTTAACCATCCTAAAATTAGATATTGATCACGACAATAAACATTGAAAAAACCATCGCACATTTAACTCATTTTAGTCTGTTGGAAATGCACTTAAACTTTCAAATCGAAATTCAATAGAAGCATCTTCGCTTAAAACATATTCAGAAATTCCTTTTTCAGCATATAATCCATTAACATAGAGCGCTAAATATTCTCCTTCCGCAGGAGTTATTCCATCAAAGGATTTTACAAATGGACCAAAAGCATATTCGTCATAATCCACTTCAAAATTGTTTTTTAAAGCGTCAAATGCATTAGCCCCTTTTAATGCTTCAAATTCTTTGTCAATTAAAGCAATTCCTTGGACATCAACATATCTGAATGACACACTTACACTTTCAGTGGCAGTTGAATCGGTTTGGTCAACCGTTTGCGTACAACCAAGCACAAAAACAAAAGATAACAAAATTAACAAAACAAAAAGCTTTTTTGAATCCATATCAAACTTAACACCTTAGCATTTATAAATATTCATCACACCTATTAGATAAAACAAGCATATTTATTAATGGTGAAAGATAATGACTGGAATTGTTAAATTTTTGTTGAGCGGCGCGTTCTGCAACGCATTTAGATTGCTTAGAATAATCCCAAATAACGACCCCATCATGGGTTGTGTTCTACCTTTTTCAAAACAAGATAAGTGGTGGTATTCTCCGCTATTTGCTTTTTTTACAATGATTTCGTTTGATGTTATTACTGGGATGGTTGGACCGTGGACAATTGTTACTTCTCTAACCTATGCCGGCCTTGGTTTATTATTCTACAAAGTGCTAAGAAGCAAAAACGCAAGAAAAACAAAAGTGGGTTTGAAAAAATACCTAGGTTGTGGAATAACCGGAGTACTAATATTTGATGTCATAACCGGTGTCCTCGCCGGACCATTAATGTTTGGCATGAGCTTTGAACTCGCTTTGCTGGGACAAATTCCTTTCACTTTACTTCATTTGGCAAGTGCTTGCGGATTTATAGTTTTGATTACGCCTTTACTAGATCGACACTTAATTGATTCAGCAAATTTTGACGACTTATTTGTTTGGATGAAACTCAAAAGTTTTGGCGGGTTTATTTTACCTCAAAGAATGGCAGGGAAAAAATGAAAGTATTACTTATCGCATATGACAATGCATCATACATCCATTGGTTTCCATTAGGCTTAGCATATTTAGCCTCAGCAATGAGAAATGCAGGACATGAAGTTACAATTTACAATCAAGATGTTCATCATTATCCTGAATCACACTTAATACAATATTTAAAAGACAATAAATTTGATGCTATTGGTCTTGGTATTATTGCAGGATATTACCAATACAGAAAAATGATAAAAATTTCTGATGCTATTAATAGTGTCCCAAATAGACCGCCATATATTTTAGGTGGGCACGGACCAAGCCCAGATCCTGAATTCTTCATGAAAAAAACAGGGGCAGACGTAGTGTGTATTGGTGAGGGTGAAGTAACAATAGTTGAATTACTCGAAGCATTCGAAAAGAAAAGAGAACTAAGCAGTGTAGACGGAATCGCTTATATGGAAGATGACAAACTAGTTAAAACGCCCACTAGAACATTAATACAAGATGTAGATTCTATTGCTTTACCTGCATGGGATTTATTTCCAATGGAGCACTACGTTCTTACAAGAATACCTAATATCGGATCATCAGATCGGTGTCTTCCAATGCTTTCTGGGAGAGGATGCATATTCCGATGTAATTTTTGCTATCGAATGGATAAAGGATTTCGACCACGATCTGCAAAAAGCATAATTGAAGAAATCAAAATATTAAAAGAAAAATATAATGTAAATTGTATTGATTTTAGCGATGAACTATTAATGTCCTCAGTAGCGAGAACAAGAGAATTGTGTAATGCAATTATTGATGCTAAATTAAACATAAAATGGGATTGTAACGGAAGACTAAATTTTGCAACACCCGAAATTCTTGCGTTAATGAAAAAAGCGGGGTGCGTTTACATCAATTATGGGATTGAGTGTATGGATGACGAAATCTTGAAAGTGATGAATAAATGTTTAACCGTAAAACAAATAATAACAGGGATTGAGGCTACTTTGGCTGCAAATATTTCTCCAGGGTTTAATGTTATCTTTGGTAATATCGGAGAAGACAAGAGAACATTACAACAAGGCGTGGACTTTTTATTAAAGTATGATGATGGCTCAGAATTTCGAACTATTCGTCCAGTAACCCCTTACCCCGGATCGGATCTATTTTACTACGCAATAGAAAAAGGTATGATGAAAGACTCTGAAGACTTTTACGAAAATAAACATACTAATTCAGATTTGTTAGCAATTAATTTTACTAAGCTTTCTGATGAAGAATTTTATAAAGCAATATTTGAAGCAAATAAAACATTGATTGACAACTACTTTGAGAAAAAACATAAAGCAACAATCGAAACCGCAAGAAAATTGTATTTTGAACAAGACGCAAGTTTTAGAGGATTTAGACAGATTTGATCCTCAAAAATAAAATAATATTTTTATTTCTACTAAATCTCTTTTTCCATTAGCTTTAAAATTCTTTGAAACGCATTACCATCGGTTTTGTAAACCAGATTAGTAATATCTTCTTTTTTTCCAATAGCTTTTCCTTTTGAATTAACCAAATTATTTACGGACCTATAAATCTCTTTTGGCTTATCCGTAACAAAAACATTTTTGTTTTTGTCCCAAAACGCTTTTTCTCCGCCAATCTCCACATTAAGCATTAAACACTCTCTTTGTAAGATTACCGCTTCAAAAACAATCGTTGAAGGAAAAGAAATAACCAAATCTGAAGCAAGTATGGCGTTATACGGCATATCCAAACTATCTAATAAAACTGCATTCAAATTATTATTTTTTATCCATTTAGCATATTGACTAAAATCTCCGCGTGGGTGTGGTTTAATTATTATATTAACTGCTTTATCAACCTTTTTCAATTCTTTCATAACAATTTCATCTAATTCAATAAAAGGACTAAACCTAAACTGTGCTGCAAAAAATACAGTTTTTTTTAGCAGATCCAGACTAAGTGTGGACAAATATTTTTTTCTATCAAATGTTTTTTCTAATTTAAATAAAAAGTCATAAGCGTATGGTCCGGTAATAACAATCTTTTCTTTTGGATAATTAAAATTCTTAATTATGAACTCTTTATCATCTTTTCCATAAACGGCTATTTTATCCGGGATAAGATCTACAATTTTTCCATTAGGCTCAAAACAATAATATGCAATGTCTTTCTCAAGCATTATCGCATGTTGTAATGAAATAACTTTGATTCCATTTAATTTTGCCACTTGGATAATTACTTTCCAGAAATGGCTTCCATTATTAGTAACTACAATTAGATCAGGTTTCTCTTTGCAGATAAGTCTTTCAACCAACTCAAAATTTCGCACAACTCCAAAATAATAGTTTTTAACAAAAGCATCCAAATACAACTTTATCTTTTTTCCAATTTTGTCACTGCCAAAAGATTCTTTTCCAAAATGATTTTTTTCGCTAGAAATAAACTCTTCCCATCTTCTCGATAATATATCTCCAAAAGCGTACGTTTTCTTTTTAACCTCGGAAGACCAAAATGCTTCAAGTGGAATATGCCTGTGTTTTTGAAAAAGAACTCTACTTAATGTCTCAAAAACACTTTTTTTATCATTTATCTTACCAATTGGCGCAACAGTGACTAATTCAAAGTCTTTGTTTAGTTTTGAAATCTCATCCATTAATTGGCCTTGGTTAAAATCTCCTTTTTTTGTTTTGTTCCCATTTTCATCAACTAATGGCCTCCACGCCCCTGCATATGTAAAAAAAAGAATCTTTTTCTTTTTTGTTTTCTTTCTCAACTCGATTCTATAAAGTACTTTAGCGACTAATCCAACTACCCCAGAGTTCCAATCTCTTAATTTTTTTGTAATCCCCAACTTGCCTAAAAAGCTCTGATTTTCTTCAAATAATAGAATTTTATTGTTTAATTGAACAACAAGATCTAGAAAAACCGTAAAAAAGAGTGAATTTCCTTTATACTCTAACAAGTCCAAAATATTCTTGCCACGAGAATTTTTCACATAAATCTTTTTTTCCAGCCACTTAATCACGTCTAAATTTGAATTAAAATCGATTTTTGACTTCATATAAACAACTAAAAAAAAAGTGTTAAAACCTATTTATTATACTTGTGGTTCAAGTGAACCATATTATAAAAAAGACTCTTAAAAAGATTAAAAATTAAAACCAGAATGCATTTAAACTTATAATAAATTAAACTTTATATGCTGCGCGAACACACAATACCAAATTATTGTAATCTATGCCATTCAAAAAGATTCACGATTTTATATACCATATGTGACAATTCAACAAATACGCCAATTAAGTTTAATTTAGTAAAATGCGGAAGCTGTGGTCTTTTATACGTGAACCCAAAACCGGCCAACGTCTCAATGTTTTATTCTGAAGAAGAATATGGTTTTTACCAACCAACAATAAAAAATCAAAATAAATATAGAAAATTATCATTTCTTAAATTAATAAATCGGACTCTTATAAAATTCACTTTCGGAAAAAATATTTTTCTAAGTGACCGACCTGGAAAAAAATTACTCGACATAGGCTGTGCAACTGGAAACTATCTGTCTTTAATGAAAACTCGCGGATGGAAGGTTAAAGGAATTGAACCAAGTAAAAAAGCTTGTCAAATCGGTAAGAAAACTGGATTAGATATAATAAATTCAGACCTCCAAAATGCAAAAATTAATGACACATTTGACCTAATAACAATGCGACATGTGATTGAACATTTTGAAGATCCTTTTTCTGAACTAAAAAAAATAAATAAACTTTTAGTAAAGAATGGCATACTAATCATCGCTACACCAAATGTAAGTTCATGGGAATTCAAATTATTCAATAAAAACTGGGGAGCTTTTGAAGTCCCACGACATTTATTTTTATTTAATAAACAAACGCTCTCAAAATTGTTGCGAAAAACTGGTTTTAAAGTAATTGATATAAAGAAAGAGATTTACCCCGCAAGCTCTTTAATTGGAATCAACAAAATGTTTCCACGAATAACTTTTATTACAAAATCACGTATCTTTTTTTGGGCTTTTGCAATTTTTTATTCAATCATCTCCAGATTAATCGGAAATGGAAGAATGATAGTAATCGCTAAAAAATTTTAACCTAATTTGTTAACTTATAAATTCTTAAATTATGGGGTGAGTTAGTTTCAAATATTAATTCTAACCGCCAAGCATTCTCTTGAATAAATGAATTTATTGCTGCTCTTTCAACATCAATTATATTAATTTTTCTAGACGAGTTTAAATCAGCTCTATTCGAATAGGTCAATTGCATAAAATATGTTTTCTCGTCAAAATAGTCTGCCACATTTTTATCAAGCCCCCTAATATCTTGTTCTAAATTTATATTCAAATATCTTCTACCTCCCAAAATGTCTTTTATAAAATATATTTTATCATCAGAAGACCCAATTATAAGTGCGTCTTCGGGCGTGTTCCCTACAACTTGCGCTCTCACAGACAGCCGGTCTGATGTAAACCCTTGGTGTATAAAAGAAAAAGAAAAGCACAAAACCACTAAAACAAAAATTCCTAAAACAAAAATAGTATTATAATCCAAATGTGTTTTTTTCACTTTGTGTAATAACCGATTAATTTTTTTAGATAAAAACGAATCTAGAAAAAAAGCATATGCTATTAGAATAAAGGGCAGCCCTAAAGAAAAATATCTAAAATTTATAAAATAGAAAGATGCTGGGTTAAAACCAGTGTCAATAAGGCTACCCAACCCAATTTGAAGAATTAACCCGCCAAAAAATAGCGCAAATAATTCCAGAGTATATTTGTTTTTTATTCTAGGTAAAAACGAAAACAACATTAGTGGATAAAAGATTACTGCCGCCAACGCATAAATAATTAAATCAAAAAAAGATACTCCGATAAAAACTCGTGCCAGTAACCCAAGGCCCGAATGACCATATGCCGTGCTTACTATACCACCATAGAAAATAAAATTAACCAAAAACAAAAGCATCGCAGGGGCTATAAACCCCAGCCCGAAAAATACTGTGTCTTTTCGCTTTTTGTATAATACCACCAGAAACAGAAAAATGAGTAATACTATGGAATCAGGTCTAACAAAAACCGCAAAACCGAATACAAATGCAGAAATAAAAAGTACAATTCTTTTTGACTTTAATTTTAATTCGTCTGATATAACATATAATAAGAATCCTAAAAGAAGAAAGGTTATTGCGATTTGTTGTGGGTAGAGAGTTCTTGAAAGCCATAACAACGCAGGAAAAAAGGCATAAAGAAATACATATTTTTGAGAAATCTTTAATTTTGAGATGATTACTGAAAACAATGAAATATTAATCAAATGGATTAATAAACTAAAAACGAAAATCAAAGGCACTCCAAGGAAAACAAACGGAACAAGAAAGATAGGAAAATTAATTGCCACATTTGGGATCAACCCTTGATTAGTATTTACGGATCCTGCTGCATAAAATATATTCTCTTCACTGACCTCGCCATTTGAAATAAGATTGGCTGTTTTGATGTAACTGTGTTCATCGCCCGACAAATAAAATGTTGGAAATGCAATTATAAAGATAATTACAACCATAATCAAACAAGCTAATAAATAATTAGTACTTTTAAACATAAAATGATTAAGCAGAAAGCTTTTTTATTATGTATTGGTGCACGGATAAAATTTTGATAGAAATGTTTTTAATACATTAATTACATACGCTTATCAAGGTCCGCTAATCCAATGTATTTACCGTGATTTAGATGTATAAAAAAATAAATTCAACCAACATATATTTTTTTGGGCTTCGCTTGGGCCTTAAAACGCTAATAAAAAAAAGAAAAGTAACTTCACGTATATTGGAAATTATTTTGATCCCCGTAGCTTTTTGGCGGTGTATTGAAAATATAGTAGTTTTCAATGACCTGCAAATAAAAAAAACAGATAAAGTATTGGACATAGGTAGCCCAAAAATATTGTCATTATTCATTGCAAAACATATTGGTGCGACAGTTTACGCCACAGATGTTTTTGATTATTTTTTAGAATATTGTAAATCTTTTGCCGACGTACTTGGAGTTTTGGATAAAAACTACTTTACTCATATCGAAGATGGAACCAAACTTAAGTTTAAGAAAAATTTTTTTGATAAAATATTTTCAGTTTCAGTTATTGAACACATCCCCCGTAACGGCGATACAAAAGCAATAAAAGAAATGTCTCGCGTTTTAAAACCGGGTGGAAAGTTAGCTATAACCATTCCTTGCGGAACTCAATTTGTTTCGGAATACCGACCTGGGAAAAAATTTTATTATAGCGTTGAAGGAAAGGTTTCAAAAAAAGTCTTTTACCAAAGAATTTACTCGGAAAAAGAGATATTTAAACGAATCATCGCCCCCTCTGGATTGAATCTCCTAAAAATAAACTATTTTGGGGAAAGAATTAAACCATTCGGTAAACCATTATTCAAATTTTTTCCTGTTTGGACTGGGCCACTACATCCTTTTTTGAGTTTTATATTTAACACTAATGTGGGAAGAGATATAATCCAAGTTGGTAAATTCGGAATGGCAGAAATCATTCTAGAAAAAACAAAGTAGCTTCTATTAATGCTTTCGAAGTGAAATATTGTTCTTTAGAAGATTCATTAAAATAATTATGATTGCAAATCCATAATTTAATGCTAAACTTATTAAAACGACGCTGACCGCAGTTGCAGAAGAAACTCCGAAAATAATTAAAGCTCCCGTAAATGAAGCTTCTCTTATCCCAAGCCCGTTAAGACTAATGGGGACAAATGAAATTACTTGGCTTAGCGCAACTGTAAATGCAATAACAAAAAAGCTAGGTGCGAAGCCAAAAGCTAAAAAAAGCAGGATAAAAGAAAATACTACTAGTAAAAATCTAATTACTGTAACTAAAATTAATTCGATAATTTGCCTAGGCTTCACAAAAAACAATAACTCTTTTCTACTGTCATATAACCCAGCACATATTTTGAATTGTAATATAAAGTCTTTTCTAAAAAACCAAATAATTACAAATAATACACATAAAATCAAGGCAATTATCCCAGTTAATAATATCCATTCGTTAAATTGTTCTAGGCCAATACCAAATAGAAAAACCACACATAACAAAACAATAACCATCATAACCTTTGGCAACCCAACTGCCAACGATCCAAATTTATAAGGCACTTTATGTTTGTGCTTCAATAAAGGAATAACCCCCAGTTCGCCAATTTTCCCAGGTAGAAAAAGACCGATTGACCAAATATAAATATATTCTCTAAAACTTCTACTTAACGTACTCCCCTTCAAAAAAGACAGTCTTCTAAGGAAAACGAAATAGTTCAAAACATAGATCCCAATACTGCCAATAATTAATAAAAAAACAAGAGGTACAAAAGCTAAATTAATTTTACTAAATGCACTAAATGTATTTCCAATATCAATCATTTGAAATAAAATAAAAAGCGCGAGTATTGAGACAATCACTCTAACGATTTTTGAATTACATTTTGAAAATATTTTATCGTACATAATACCACAACCAAACAGTTAATTGAATAAACATTCCTCTTTTTTGTCATCCCAAACAAATTCTTTCATTTTTTTTCTTATTCCTTTTTTGAATTTCAATGATAATCTTTTATCAAAAAATTTTTGAATTGCCATTGACATTTCTTCTGGATTTTTTACTGGAACTAAAAAACCATTTTCATTATCATCCACAAAAGGAATATTTCCGGGAGCCATTGTTGCAACCATCGGAACATTGTACAAATATGCTAATTGTGGAATAGCTGATTGAGTCGCAGTTCTGTGAGAAAGAACCAACAAATCAGCCACGCCAAAATATAATGGAACTTCATCATCAGGGATATACTTGTCAACAAACAAAACATTTTTTTCAATTTCAAGTTTTTTTGCCAAAGCAATATACTTTTCTACAGGATCCCAAAATGCTCCTGCCACAACCA
>Ga0233441_1000545_pt1 | contig 43976 bp, 34 predicted proteins | sample SI_123_September_4_FD_182781 | JGI IMG/M metagenome (GOLD analysis project Ga0233441, IMG submission 182781) | Seawater microbial communities from Saanich Inlet, British Columbia, Canada - SI_123_September2016_135_MG | ecosystem: Environmental > Aquatic > Marine > Inlet | place: Canada: British...
GACCATCTGGTGAACCCGGAGAACTAATTCGTTCAATAAACCCTGACAAGAGATATAATGATGACCCTGAAAACTTCGTACAACCCGGACCAATAAGTTGTACTTCGGAGAATGTTGATATCAAGTGTGGAAATGATTGCCAATGGAAATGCAATGATGATGCTTTGTGTGCTCGAAACGATATGAAATACTTTTTTGATCCAAATGGATCATCAAGTAAAATTTGTTGTGCGAGTACTGCCACGCCAATGTATATGAATAACAGAATGTCTACGGATTCTTGTTGTCCTGCACATAGAGAAATCTTTTATGGTAGAGGCATTTATGCAAAAAATGGAAGTGCAATGAGCACTACGTGTTGTGATGAGGGTGACGAAACAACACGTAAAACTGGACGCCCAAATGGATGTTGTGACACTAGTGCTGGAAAAGTTGTCGTGTATGGTGGTACAGATTATATAGAGGGTTCATATATTGAAACTTCAATTTGTTGTGGGTACTCTGTTGATGAATTAATTGATAATGGAACGTTTTCGGAAGCTTTCCGAGATATGCTCACAGGGAACAATTACGCGGCGCTTATAGCACATAATAATGCAGCATTTAAAGCTGAAACCGACTTGGTTGGTTCTCCGAGTGGATGTTGTGATATAACCCAGAATATTCTGCAAAAAGGAGAAAGGACTTTTGTTAATATGAGTAAATGCTGTTCACTTGATTCGGCTCCTGGAACTACAAGCGATGGAAAACCAACTTGTGATATGGTCGGATCGGGTTCGGGATCTGGAGCAAATATGGCATCAATACAACAACAAATTAATCCGTCACAAGTACTCGAGTCATACGGATTATTTGCAGAGTAAAACAATTCCTTTTAATTAACTTTTCCAAAAGTATAGTTATATGCTAGCACTTACTTTTGAAAAATTAAAAAAACCAGATTATGACAAAATAATTTTTTTCTTATTTTTATTAATCTTTTTCCTTTTTGTTGCAACAACTCTAACTTTTAATCATTTTACTGAATGGGATTCAGCTGGGCACTTAGATTTAGCCATTAGTATTAACGAAGATTTGTGGCCAGATTACAGCGGTTGGAATCCTAGTTATTATTTAGGTTTTCAACAAGGATTGTACTATCCTCCTTTGTTCCATTACATACTAGCCGGATTATTGTTCATACTAACGCCTGCACTCGCGTTAAAACTTCTAGTAGGAATAATACTGGCATTATATCCTTTTGGAGCGTATTATTTTTCAAAAAGTATTTGTTCTAAAAAAGTCAATGCACACTACTTAACAATCGTTATTATAGCTTCATGGTTCTTAGTTGATTTAATTGGAAACAAAGCCATTGGTAGTATCGGTGTTGGACCTGAATCATCGCTTGTAGTCGGTTTATTACCCGCATTCTTATTTGGGCTTTTAATGCTTTTTTTCCTTGGAAGCTATGCAAAAAATCTTGGTAACAAAAAGTTTGGTTGGTTGGTTCCAACAATTTTACTAACAATTTGTTTTAGCACGCACTTCTTGGCATTTATTTTAATTTTATTTTTGATCATTTGTGCACTTTCGTCAAAATATCGCTTTTATTCATTAAAGATTTTGTTGACTTCAATTTTGCTGTCAGCATATTGGTGGATTCCATTCATTCTTAATCTTGGGATGATTCCAGTTTCTCGCTTTGGTTTAGGGTTGCCACCAGCACTAATAATTATCTTAATTATTAGTTTTGCTACAATTTTCTTTATAAGTCAAAAATATTTTGTCGTAAGAATGCTTGGTGCGTTCACATTCACATTAATGATTATCTTTTTTATCATAAACTTTTTAGGAGTTAAATTTCAGTTTAATAAATTACAGTCAATTATGATTATTTTTGCTTTTGTTCCAATCGTTTTTTTAGCACTACAAAAAATAAATCCTAAATACAAAAAGATTATTGGATTAATTTTTGTCGTATTAATGCTTTTTGCAATGCCTTTATCATATTATAAAAATAATGAAACTACTACACTTACACCTAGCTTAAACATTACTGGTAGAACACTCTCACTAGTTCCTTCAGTTCAAAACATCCACGAATTTAACATTAGCTTCGCTAACCAAACGGGCAAAGATTCTCTAGTAGGCTTGTTCTCAGAGTCTTCTATTTCAAGTGATTTAGTACTTAGTTTTGCAAGAGAAGTATATCCTAGGCATCCAACTTGGGGTGTTCGATCATACAATATTGATACAAATAATAAAGAAATCTTACAAAAACAAATAGAATTTTTGAATTTAGACCAAGTAATTGGTTTTGAATGGCCAGAGAAGCTTGATAAAAATTTACTAAAAGACAAAGCATTTTTTATTAATCGAATCCAATTAAACAAATTTGAAAAAATACTTTTTGTTCCAACAAAAACCGATTACTTCAATGAAATTTATAAAATTTATTTTTTAGAAAAACAAAGCCCTGTATTTTTACCACAAAGCGTGAAAACAGATCGAGTAGATTCCTTTGACGAATGGAACAAGATTGCTGTTAATTGGTTTACTTCAGATACTCGTGAAATAACGATAAACACAAACAAAAAAATTGATTTTAATTATAACTCAGATGCAATATTAAAATCATTTGAAATATCAAAGAACAAGCAAAAATACTTTTTAGAAATCGATTCAAAAATTGATGTTCCCATATTAGTAAAAATTAACTGGTCTAATAATTGGCGCGCATTTGATGAAACCGGAAAAGAATTAGAAGTTTTTTTAGCAACACCAAAATACATCTTAATAAACGGGAAAGGAAAAATTACTTTGTCCAATGAAAAGACTATCCCAGAACTAATAGGTCGAATACTCAGCTTAATCGCGTTGTTATTAATTATTTTTATTTGTAGAAGAAAAATCATTCACATAATAAAAAAAATGCTAAATAAGATAAAATCAATTAAACTCGATAACTTCTTAAACGACAAAAAAGATTGGATTAATTTTTTAGCAATTCTACTTGTTTCAACATTAATATTACTTTCACTTATGCCACTTGATACAACGCATTTCTCAAACACGCGTTCGAACTTTTTAACAAACGACTACTTTATATCTAATCCAAATTTCTTACAAAATGCGCATGATTCTAATCAAGAACTGTACTGTGTTTTTGAAAACTTTGAAAGCGTCTACCTAAATAATCAAGAAATATTATTTTTAGATACTAATACTTTCTTTTACTCTTCCACAAGAGGAGAAATAGTTCAACAAAATGTACCAAATATAATAAATATAGCTTCACTTGAAAATATTTTAAGCAACCCGGTTTTTTGTGAAAAAGACGCTTCAGAAAAAAATAGTTTTGTTGCTGTAAGGGATTATTTAATTAAGAAGGATAATAATTTATTTGGAGAATAGAACATGGTTTGTATTGTATATATGGTTGCTGGGATGAGTAGTCGGTTTGGAGGTAAAATAAAGCAATTTGCGAAAGTTGGGCCAAATGCCGAAACGTTAATTGAATTTTCTCTTAACCAAGCAATTAGTGCTGGTTTTAACAAAGTTATTTTCGTAGTTGGAGAAAAAACCGCCTCCCCATTTAAAAAAATGTTTGGGAACGAATACAAAGGCATTCCTATAAGCTATGCAAACCAAGAATTTGACGCAAGTAAAAGAGATAAACCATGGGGTACTGCCGATGCACTCATTAGCGCAAATGACTTAGTTAGTGATGATTTTGTAGTGTGTAATGGGGATGATCTTTATGGAGAAAATACTTTTAGAAAAATGAGGGAGTTTGCAACCAAAAATCCACACAATGATTGTGCAACTATTGGTTATAATTTGATGACAGTGATTCCGTGTAAGGGGACTGTTAATCGTGGAATATTTACTGTAGATGAAAATAACTATTTAATTAGGATTGATGAGACACTAGGAATATCAAAAGACAATCTAGGTGAACATGGACTCGCAGAATCCTCGATAAGTAGTCAGAATATCTTTTTCTTAAAACTTGGTGTTCTAGCAATGCTTAAAGAAAAGTTAATCAAATTTAAAGAAGCACATCAGGAAGACAGAACTAGTGAGTGTTACTTGCCAACAGAACTAAGTAATTTAGTTGCCCAAGGAAAAATAAAAATAAAGGTATTAGAAACACCTGACAAATGGTTGGGCGTGACTAACCCTGAAGACGAAGAAATACTGCGACAAGAATTAGCATCACAAAATTAGTGCCGGCACTAACCTTAGCAAAGTAATTAATGCAGGTATCGTATAAAAGAATATAATTAAATACATTATATTGCATAATTGCCATATGCAAAAGAAAATATTTATGCTCACAGGCATATTAATTTTTTCTGTCTTAATGCTTGGTTGCGTCACAGATAATATAAATATAACATGCGAAGATGGCGAAGTACCTCTAGATGGAAAATGCATAACAACCTTTGAATACACCCAAACAGACGAGAATTATCCTATACTTTCTGAAGCAGCACAAGAATTCACTTTTTTAACTGGGGCAGATATCCAAATAACAAAAACAATCATAACTGATTTGTTAACTTCAGGAGACAGCTACAATGTCACAATGACAATTGAAATAGAAAACAAAACAGATTCTAACCTAAATTATCTTGAGTTTATAGAAACAATACCAAAAGAAGTCTTAGAAAGTGCATCAATGATTACTAGCACAGATGAATTCATAATAATAGAAGACGACCCTAAAATTAGTATTTCTAAGAGAAATATAGGTCCTAGAAACACTTGGAAATTTACCATAAACTGGCGAAGAAAAAAGAATAGAGCACCAATAAAAGACGAAGACGCTAAAAAAGGAAAAACCACTGGGAAAAAATATACAAATAGTACATTCTGGGGCAAACCCGAACACCCCACGCATCCACAACAAACACCTTGTACAATAAATTCAATTGCAAAAGATTGTGGAAACGATTGTGAATGGACATGCGAATATGCTTCGAATAGTGGATCCGGAAGTGGCACAAGCATGGGTGCAACACAACAAAACATAAACCCGCGCAATGTACTGAACGAATACAATTTACGACCAAATAATACTGCCGAGGACCTTTCTGCCAACAATGGAACTTGTATGCCAACCGGAAGCACAGAGTACTATGGAACCGGGATGTTTGTGAATGAAATTTGCTGCAAAAGCGGAGAAACCCCCGTATACTACGAACGCAGGTATGGCGATTATCGCGATGAAGTTCTTGGCAAATCCAAAAAACCATATGCTTGTTGTCCAAATAATAAAATTGTACTAGAAGGAACCGGTCTTTATGAAGGCTATTCTTTGTGCTGTGAAGAAGGCGAAACATTTGTTCCTAGTTTAAAAGAGCAACGAGATTCATTCGAATATTTCGGATCAGCGTATTTGGGTCCTGCTTGGCCATATTGTGGAACTCCAAATAATAACAAACTGTGCCTTCCTGGAGATCCTTCTTCCGAGTACGATCCAGATTATGAAGGTTGTTGTGAGGAAAACGGAAAATATCAAACTTATCAAATATCTCCCCCTCACCAGATTGAAAAATGGGATACAAAATGTTGTGGAAGTCACATGCTCACAATCACAAATGGAAAACCCGACCACACCTGTTGCAATGATTCCCCCGATGGCACCCATTATAAAGTACTAGCTGGATTTGCATCTTGTTGTTATGGCACTGGATATCTCCCGGCCATAAATGTTTGCTGCATAGCCTCTTCAGGTTGGGGATATAATTGTTATTCACGTTATGAAAAATGTGGCAACGACAGTTGTGTTAACAAGTATCCATCATGGCAAAGTAATTAATACTCTTTATATAACAGCTTTTTTATGAATCCAACTAAAACAATGCCGTGAAGCAAATTTAGTGCAGGTTTTTGCCCAAGGAAAAAAGTACCGCAACAAGAATTAGCATCACAAAATTAGTGCCGGCACTAACCTTAGCAAAGTAATTAATACCCTTTACGCTAACAAAATTTTTATGAACCTGGCTAAAAAAGTGTTAGAAACCAATGGCTTCCAATCTTTTAATGAAATGCAAGAAAAATGCCTCGATAAAATAAATAACAATTTAGTAGTTTCGGCTCCAACTGCAAGCGGAAAAACAATTATTGCAGAATTATTTATTTTAGAACACGTATTAAACAAGAAAAAAAAAGTTATTTACACTTGTCCATTACGAGCACTTGCAAGCGAACACTACAAAGACTTCCAAAACAAGTACCCTAGCATCACATTTTCTCTTTCAACCGGAGATCTAGATTCAAATAGTTCGTATCTAAAAAAATTTGATGTTATTTTTTGTACTTATGAAAAACTTGCTTCTTTATTGCGACACAAAACTGAGTGGTTAAATGAAGTAGGGTGTTTGATAGTTGATGAGATACACGAACTTGATAGTGATCGTGGACCCGTACTTGAAATCGCAATTACCCAACTCCGAAATAAAAATAAAGATTTGAATTTGCTTGGTTTAAGTGCAACAATCCCAAATGCGCTAGAGTTAGCAGAGTGGCTAGATGCCAAGTTAGTTGAAAGTAATTATCGACCAGTGAAATTAACTGAAGGAGTTGCTTTTGATGATGAAATAAAATTTAATACTGGAAAATCTGAACAAAATGATATTGAAAAAGAAATTGATGAACAACTAACTAAAGAAAAACAAGTACTTGTTTTTTTGAATTCAAGAAAACGAGCAGAAGGACAAGCAAAAAAGATTGCAGAAAAAACTATGCACCATATAAATGAAAATAACAAAGCCAAATTAGAAAAAATAGCAAGTTCTGTTCTAAGCGTTTTAGAACAACCTACTGCACAATGCCATTCACTTGCAGATACAATAAAACTAGGTAGTGCGTTTCATCATGCGGGTTTATTACCAAAGCAAAGAGAAATCGTTGAAGAGAATTTTAGAAAAGGAGTTATAAAAATTATTTGTGCTACGCCAACTCTGGCTGCAGGAGTCAACACACCTGCTGATCTTGTAGTAATCCCTTCTCTTTATCGATATGGACAATACGGAATGGATCTAATACCTGTTAGAGAATACAAGCAACAAGTGGGTAGAAGTGGGAGGCCAAAATTTTCAACCAAAGGAAAAAGCATCGTGCAAGCAAACACTGAATCACAAAAAGAATTGTATTTGGAAAAATATGTTAATGGAGAACTCGAACCGATATTATCAAAACTATCAATTGTCCCTATTCTAAGAACACATGTACTCGGCCTGATCGCGGTTAATGAATTATATGACGATAAAAGTATTTGGAATTTTTTTGCGAGTACATTGTATGCAAAGCAACTAGGCGAAACTAGTGAAATCTTTGACAAAGTTGTGGACATAGTTGATAATTTAGAAGAAATGGGTTTTGTTGAAAAAAAAGGAAATTATTTTGTTGCAACTCCTCTTGGAAAAAGAGTTTCTGATTTATTCCTTGATCCCAAAAGTGCGCACAACCTAATCCAAGCACTAAAAAACAAAAAAGACTTTAGTGAAATGGCGTATTTATTTGCTTGGGCTAATACTAGTGAGTTTTCTCCAAGAATTCGTGTTCCAAAAAAATTAACTGCAATTATTAACAACGAATTAAATGCACACATAAACGAATTACCTTTTTCAAAAGAACAATTGTTTTTTGAAACCGATTCAACAGAAATATTTTTTTCCGCATTAATCTTGCAAGAATGGATTAGCGAGGTACAAGAACAAGAGCTATTTGAGAAGTTTGGTTTATCGCCAGGAGTGTTATTTGGAAAAGCCCGTATTTTAGAATGGCTAGCATATTCTACAATCGAATTATCCAAAGTATTAGATGAAAAACGACACTTATTACCTGCAAAAAAACTGTCTTTGAGATTAAAATATGGCGTGAGAGAAGAATTACTTCCTTTGATCGAGCTTAAAGGAATTGGTCGAGTACGTGCAAGAAAGCTTTTTAGGTCTGGCATCACTAACCCAAATGAGATTAAAAAGAACTTACCTAAAATCGAATCTCTGCTCGGGAAAAAAATGGCCAGACAATTAGAAAAACAACTAAAAATCAGTAATCAATAAGCTTTATTAAGAGCTTTTAACTTCTTTTAATTGCTTAGAAAAAAGGTTGTTGGAATGAGTTTTCTAGATTCGGTTGAAGAAAAAGTAAGTGGATTCTATCATTTTTTTGAAGATAAATGGTACGACGTTTTAGACAAAATTGATGCCAAAATTCCAGTATACAAAATAGTTGATCCGATTGACAAAGTAATCCCAAGTTTTATTGTTTTTTTATTAATCATTGTATTTTTAATTTTTGCAGGAATGTATTTTATTCAGTTTTCTTCACCGTACGAATTAACAGTAACTACTTTTGATTCGTCTACAACAAGATCCTTATCTGGAGTAATGCTTACAGGAATAATTAACGACGAGATTTTTGATGGTTTAAGTGACTCGGCAGGAGAATATATTACAATCATCACCAGTCCTCCTAAAAATATATATGCGCTAGTTCTAGAAATGTTTTTTGGGTCCGAAGATTCTTTTGATGGAAGTGTTAGTGCGGCTAAACAAGGATACAAAGAACTTTCACGAGTACCTATTACAAATAGTGACGAAGTAACATTATTGCTTGAACCTTTGCCCATAGAACCGCCAACACCACCCCCACAAGGTAGTACTACTACCGTAATTCTAGTAGATTCGGCAAATAACACAACACTAGTAAGTAGTACTGATGAAGGAAGAATAAAATTTTTGTGTAGAAACAAAAATATCAGTGAAAAAGTAGTTAAAGATAGTGACGACGGAAGTATTGATGGAAAATTCGTTTTGAATGAAAGTAATTGTGAATTCATTTTAAGAGAAGCTTATTTCCCAGAGTACCAAAGAAAAGTAACTTCTAGATTACTTCCTAGTGACCAATCAACTCACAGGATCCCGCTAGAAAAGAATGTTTCAAATCCGACCACTGGTACAGCAAAAGTATGGGTTTTTGATTCAGAAACCGAAGACGCTTTAGTTGGCATTACAGTTACTCTTAGTAGTGTTCGCGGAGAGTACATAGCTCTAACCAATGAAAGTGGATTAGCTACAAAAGAAAATTTACCCGCTGGAGCATATACTATTACAATTACTGATTCAAATTTTTACAATATCACTCCTACTGACAACGTAGTACTCACTGTTGTTGCTGGCGATGTAAACGAGATTGCACTCGAACTAAGAAGAATACAATTAAGTGATCAGCGAAAAATTAATTTTAAAGTAATTGATTCTTATGACAAAAATGCATTAGCCGGAGTAGATGTTGATTTACTATGGGTTGTAAATGATGGAAATGATTTATCAGGAGTTCAAACTAATGGAACAACAAACTATATTTCGGGTGCAGCTTCACATACTGATGCAAATGGTTTGTTTTATTTTGATGCAATAACAAGGCAAGATGATGGAAAGATTGTAGCGATCTTAAAGAAAGACGGTTACATCCTAAAGATTTTTAGACCAACCGCGATGCTAACAAGCGCAAGCCCTGAATTAATTGAGTTGGATTTGAGTAGAACTGACAATGATGGAAACCCAAGCAATTACGGTCGCGCAAATGTTTTCGTTGTTGCTGGAGATCAAAACGGTGCACTGTGGAATGCAAATACTAGATTATTTTTTAAGTTAGTTGACGGTGGCGAAATAATAAGCACAATCCCAGTACTAAGAAATACTTTACCTACAAGCCGAGATGGAATTGCTATGTATGATGAACTCTTGGCAGGCCCAGGAAATTATTATTCGGCTAGTGCAGAGTACGAAAGCGCATATGCAATGTCCGAAGAATTACCTCTTAATCTTGGCGAAACAATTGAACTTAAATTAAAACTTGATTTTGATATAAGCCAAGTAGAATTAGAGTTGTATGACGCTACAACAGGACAAAGAATTTCTTCAGGTCTTAGCGCAACAGAAATAGATATTTCGATTTCAAATAACCGCGCATTTGATGATTTAGAATTCTTAGAAAGAGTAACTTATTCACAAGGAAAATTTGTTAGTGGAAATATTGATCCACGAAATAATTTGCTCGTAGAAGTTAGGGCCAGGGATTATGTTACAAGTTGGTTAACTATTGATTCAGAAGTAAATCCTTTACTACCCGGATTAAACAAATATTCTATTGAACTATACCACGATCCGGTTAATCCTCCAATAGATCCCGATACTAATCAACCAATAAACCCACTTGATCCCGATGACGATACTAACGGGAAAGTACTTGTATTATTTGATGATATCTATAATACAACTGATGACCTTTGGCAAACTGGTTCTACTGCCGCAATAATGTTTGATGGAAATACATATAGAGCGAAATTTGATGTAATAATCAACAAAGCAGATGTAAATTATTCCGAACTATTGTCAATGGTTCGAGTAGAAAATGCTTTGATAAAAAACATTTATTACACTCCACTTGACTTTAACACAGGAGATTCATTTAGTTGTTCTAATGCTGCACTTGATGCAACGCCTCACGGAGAAGAATATTACTTGCCAAGCGGGGATTGCCTTGGAGATAATCGGATCTTAGCAGGATTTAAATGGGCGGACCAAAATCTTGCAAAAGGAGCTTACTCATTTATGATTGATTTTGAAGTAGACCAAGCAACAAGTGAATCAAAAGTTGCTTTTAATTATCGTGCAAGAGCCATCATAGACACCAATGCTGTTGAGACTCGCTTAAAGCGAATCGAATTAGCGGTTGGAACGCCTTTTGGAACAGACGATGGATTCATAATGGACATTGTTCTCAACGGTACACAACTAGTTTTCTCGGAAACCGAGTTACTAAATAACACGGAAAAAAGTGTTAGATTAATTCCTTTAACTGAAAATGGATTGGATCTAATCATATACAACAATTCGGTTAATCCTATCCGAAATGCAACGCTAACAATTTATTCTCACGAAGGAACAAAAGAATCTTTTTTGAGTACAAGTGCAGGAAGCGGTTTAATGGCTTTTAATATGGGAACGACTACAAATACACAAAAAATTGTTTTGGATTCCGAGGTACAATTTGATCAATATACTACAAGAGATTATGCTTTAGGTGTTACTCCACAAAGGTTTAACAGTGGGAATTATATCGTCGTTGTTTTAGAAGGAAATGGGCAAACATATAAGGCATTTATTGGTGCAAGTGCTCAAGGAAAAATATTTACTTTGGATGCAGAGTTCTTTGCAAAAATTCCTGATCAATTATTTGATGGTACAATTAGTTCTACAGAAGGCAACCCAACTATTGATTTAATACGTGCTATAACATATAGGAATTGTTTGACAACAAGAGATCTTGAAGAAACAATTACAATCCCTCGTGACGATCCTGCGTTACAAGGAGATTATTTTTCATTTAATGTTCTAGGAGAATACACACATAGAGATTGTATCGAAGTACATATCGAAGCCTCTGATGCTACATCATCTTACGAAGCACTCAACGAACGAATTTTTGCTAGTTCTAATCATGCTCTTGATGTGGGGCTTGGTTGTGTTGACATTGTAAGCGAAACTGGAAACACTCTTGAAGAAACAATTGAATGGAATGATAATTTAGAAGTTAGTGTTGCAAATTATTGTGATACGCCAGTGAGAGTAAATGTCGAAACAGGACTTGTTTGTTCTACTAGCACAGGGACATGTAAGACTACTGGCGGAATTTTGTTAGGGAAACAAGAATCCCAAGACTTTGTTATTAATGGAAAAAATAAGAGTTATGACTCAAGTGAGTACCCTAATTTTAGTGATGTACTAGGTTTCTATCCAATTATTGTTAAAGCAAAGCGTGATGGCTCAAGAAAAAGATTTTCTATTGCAGATAAATTTGATATTCATCTAGTTAATTCTGCACAGTGCTTTGCTATTTCAAAAGACACTTTTGATATGGCCGAATCAATTAATACTGCATTTAGTATAACTAATGAATGTCAATACACAGAGATTGATGATTATTACATCCCAAGGGCTAGTTTAAATGCAATAGGATATTCGGTAGAAAATCCTTTTGCTACAACCCCGACCACAGTTGTTTTCGATCTTACTTTATTACTCGAAGGACGCGAATATGAAAGACAAACAACTACTCAAGAAATAGAAGATCCTTGGTTTCGCGAAACTCTATTTGCCGAAGACTTACTATCGATTGTTGGAACAGACAGAGCCGAATACAATAATTTGTTATTTGATTTTAATGCAAATAATCTAACTCAAAGACTAGGAAACAGTTGGGTAATAAACCAGGTTCAAGTACAAGTAATTGACATCAATAATGATCTCTTTGGAACCCCAGGAGTTTATGGTGCAGCACTAACTGCTCCATTAACCGTTAACTATGTGGACGGTTCAACAGAAACAGTCACACCAACAACAAATTTTACTATCGATGGCGGACTTGGTTGTACAAATAATAGCTGTCACATTGATGCGGGCCTTGGCGAAGGACATATTGGCGGTGACGAATTTGTATTCGGAGTATTCTATGTCGATATTCCAGAAGGACAAGTTTCTTCAATAACTACTAGCGCAGTTGGAAACAAAGATGCTAATTTTTTAGAAATTAGTTTACGCCCACAAGTAAAGTACACAAAAACTAGCGAAGAATTAGTAGCAACGGTTACTGCTGCTGCTCCCCAAAGAATACCTATTGGAACTTATGCAATTCATCCTTTTTCTGGAGTTGATTTTGTAATTTCTCATGTAGCGAGAATGGAGGCATTTACTGACCCAATTTATATTAATAAAATTAATCCACAAGCATATATTGAATCAAATAATCCGAATGTGCTAGCTTGGGTTGACCGCGGTTATTTAAGCGTAAGATATTTGGGAGAAGATGTGACTGAATACAATAATCGTATAATCGGTTTGGATTTAGTTAAAACTAGTGCGAATGGAACACTACTAGGAACAGTTAATATTGTTGATTATGTTGATGAGATAACTGCAATTGCAAATAACATACCACGAGAAATAAGCGGGGTTAGATAAGAAAGACATAAATATGTTAAATTGGAAATGATATTATGAGAAAAATAATTGTTTTGTTAATGGTTCTACTTTTCGTAGGAATTACTTTTGCATATGTGCCAGAAGATGTTAGTTGGAAAGGATATGTGAATATTCATTTTGACAAAGAAAGTTTTGATATAGGTGAAGAAGTTACTGGAAAAATTGTTGTTTCAAACTTAGCAACCGTCCCAATTGTTGGCGAGAAAATTGTATTACATGTAAGTGACGCAAGTTATAATTATCCATCACAATATTCAAGTGCAAATGTGATCCGTGAACAAGTTATTTCAGACACATGGATTCTTCCAAACTCAATGAAAGCAATTAGTTTTAATTTAGGAGTAATCCCAGAAGGTGAATACTTTTTAGAAACATATTCTTGGATTCTAAAAACCAAATTTGCCGGAGCAAGTTCGATATTTTTGAACCCAACAAAAAAAGAGTTCAAAGTAGGTGATTTGGTTCCAACAAAGCGAATAGAAATTTCTCGTTTAAAAACTTGGTTTGGGAGTAGTAAACAAATTGGACCAGTTGGTTTCCCAGTTAAAGCAGGAGAAACAATTACTGGAAAAGTTTTTGTTGATAACTCTTTAGAAGCAAGAACTGGTTTGAAACTTGAGATTAGTTTATGCGATTGGGCAAGTGCATTTTGTGATACCCCCGAAATAACCATTATTAGTATCCCACAACTACCGACTGGAGAAAACTCATTTGATGTCGAGTTAATCGCACCACAAATCCCTTCGGCTTACGCAATAAATATGAAGTTATTTGAGGGAGATGAATTATTATCAGTATACAAAAACCGAGTTATTGTCAAAGGAGGAACTGCAAAAATAAGAAAAGTAGAAGTACGAGGTCTTGAGACCGGAAACTACTCTGTCTTTGCGCTAGTTGTTGGTAGCCCAGATCACTTTACTAGCCCCGATTTTGATGATTTTAAATTAGAACTCAAAGCATACGAAAACGACGCAACAATAATAAAAAAAGAGCAAAACTATGCGTCAATTGCTTCTGGAGAAATTTTGGATGCAGAATTTGATCTTGGTTCTCAAAAAATTACTGGTGCGTGTCTACGAGTAATAAAAGACTCAACCACATATGATGAATCGTGTTTCACCGTTCCTCTAGAAGAAGTACAAGTAGCATATAATGTACGATTTCCAGAAGTAGTAAAAGTAAATTGGAGTTACAATGAAAATACTGAATTATTAGATTTAGAATTATACAAAGAAATAAGCAATACAATCAACGCACGAATAAGAGTGCTTGGAGCAGGAGAAACAATCTTTGATGAAACCGTTAAGACGACAGGAAAAGTTAACCGCGAATATGCTTTACAAAGAAAAAACTATTCTCTTGTTATTGATGACAAAGACGCAAAAAGACAAATAGTTATTTTATTAGAACTCGAAGAGTCAAATAGTCATGTTGGAAGTGATTTGACAAATGACTCAACAACTTGCCCCGGAGTTATTTGCAGTGGTGCAAACGTTTGTTCTTCCACTCCATTTGAAACAGGAGAAGGTGCTTGTTGCATGAGTGAATGCGTTTCATCTACCACTCTTGGAATAACAAAAGTATTACCACTAATATTTTTAGGCGCGATACTAGTTGTTATAGCTGCAATAATAATCTTACTTAATGCACTTGGCAAAATCGGAGGTAAAAAACGATGAATTATAAAATAATAATTCTTGCAATAATGGTTCTTGCAATTTTTACTCCTACAATGCTTTCACGTGGAATCCATTGTTGGACATTTGAAGGCGTTACAACAAATATTCAGTCACACTGGGAAAACGCAATCCCTACAAACATAAACATTGATGGAAACATCTATGATTTAATCGTTCTCCCAGGAGGAAGACTAGCCATTGATGGTTTTGGAAGCTATACTTTTAGATGTGATGATGGTGCTGGGCAAGACATACCAAATACTTTCGTAAGACTGTCTTTTGATGATTCAAACAATTATATCACTAATTCTACTAATGGTGTTGCGGGTTCAGATAGTAGACGATATTGCATTACGCGTGATGGCGAACTTGCTCATGGTTATTATATTGGTGTTGGAAATATGCAAGAAATTGAAGTTTTGTTTAATGACATAAATAAATGGCAAGGAGTACATTCTTATAACACCGAATTACTAAAAACCCCTTTAGCTACGACGTATGAATCTAACCCTGTTACACAACCAAATGCAAGTGGAAATTTTATTTTCTCACCATCCCCATCAATGTCCGTATTTAGTGAAGCAAATTCAAAAAAAGGTTTTTACAATGCTAGTGGCGACTATGTCAAAGAAATATTTTTCACTCTTAATTCACAAACTGCTTTGGACTTGAACATAAATAATTATGCACTCCACTGCAGTGGTGAAAAATCGTGTACTGTTGATCCAAGCAATATTAATTATGTTTTGACATATGATGAAGCACTAATGATTATCAGTGGACAAATTGTTATTGATAAAAAAGATTTACCAATAAAAGCAACCTACTACCTTGATGTAAACTTTTCGATTAATGGTATTGAAGGTGTGCCCGGATTTGACAATGATTTTAGCGCATCATCAAATATAACTGAGGTCGAAGTAGGTTTGCTCGATCAACAAGACTTCCAAATAAAAATTGTTGGAAGTGATGCCGCGGGTGATTGTGTAGGTGTTGATGGAATGATTGGTACAACTGGAGAAAGTGTTGCACCAAGAATAAATCTTGGTTTTGGAGGAACAGCAGATATACAAGACGCTTTAATTTCTCTTGACGAATGTGATTCAGATAATCCTAATTGGGTTTATTGTAGTCAAAGAGAATTCATGGTAGAAATGTCAAGAAAAATTGCTGAGATATTTAAAATACGAAAACAACTCAATGATGCATATTCAGTTGGAAGACCTGATGCAGAGCTACAAGCGATCAGTGTAAATGAAAAACAATTTGCTAAATTTAAGGTTAATGTACGAGATTTAGATCTAACTTCTAGTGGAATAAACAGAGCCCTTGAAGGATTTAACGTACAACAATTCGATTTGCAAAATTCTGGTTTGAATCTTTATTCAGACGAAGTGTTTTTTGGAGGAACCAACAAAGCACAGCAAACTGCACTTATGCAAGCATTGTTCAGCCAAATTGATTTCTCAGAAGTAGGCGTTTTAACAAATGGTTCTTTTCGCGCAGGAGAATACGAAATTATAATTAATATGAACATTGCTGAAAATATCTCTACATATACTTTATTTGATGATGCAGGGAACTTAAACCCTGGCGTGTCAGTTGAAGTGGAGTTTAGATGGATACGCCCACCTTTTGAAGACTGGTTTTTCTATGATAATACAATCGGAGACGTATTTGATATCGATATTGAGGTAATCGAACCAGAATTCTATATCTCTAATGACCGAAAAAGAGGAGTCGTATTTGAATTTGTTCACAACACTAATTCTTTAGATGTGAGTGGTAGTGCAATTTACAAAACAACTGCAACACCTTTGTTTATCAGACTCGCAAATGCTAACGGAGACACAAATAATAGTTTTGAAATTGACTTTGATATTGGTTTAGACCAAGCAGAAGAAAGCGGAATCTTTTCTTACTGGAGTGGGTTTGCAAGTTCTCTTGGAGACGGTTGTGAAGATATCATGGAAAGCGGAACCCAAACGCTTCCTTTAGTATATAATATTCCAGACAGGTTTACTGTAGAAAATACCCACAAAAAAGTGTATTTAGATGAATACGCAGTTACAAAAGCTGATGGAGTTGAATACTTAGAAACTGTATTGTTTATACCCAAGTTTGTTACACATACACTTGAGCGAAATATAATCACTCCATTTAATATTTATACTACTGATTCGGCGTGTATTGCAGACGGCACGAACTGCGAAATTGATGTGACTGCGCTTAATAGCTCTCATGGTGTTGAAACGATACAAGAATTATTTGATGGAATAGAAAGCGAAGAAATTTGTGTTAACTCCGAAGTTGATGGCGACAATACTAATTGGACATTGTTTTGGAATTCAAATAAGATCTTAGAAGATTTGGACACAAGAAAAGCAGCAATTACTGATGCAACACTTTGTTTAGAATAATCAAAAACTCATTACTTAACTAACCCTATCGGTGTTAGATGAATGCCAGATAAATTATAAACAAAGCTAAAAGCATTATCAGAATAAGCACCCATTTTGAAGATAGTACCGATACACTTGCGTTTGTATTTTGTGTTGTGTCTTTTGCAATTGGTTTTCCGTTCTCAGACACAAATAGATTTCCAGTTTCTCTCAACAATCCTTTTGAATAATCAATCCAAGCTTCGGGTTTTGTTAAATCTTCTAGAGTTTCTTGCGTAATCTCCATAATCCCTTTTTCTCTTATAGGAACAGAGTCAATTCCTGCAATAATTATATCAGAATCCTTTTTTGGATTATCTGTCGCATTAAGTATTAGTGTAAATTTGGTTTCGCCAATAGTTATTTCGTATTCATAGAATGGAACAAAAAATCTTTTTGCATGAGAAATAGCTACATTGGATTTATTAATTTTGAAGTACTCTGCGGTTTTGAGTTTTAGCACATTTTCTTCTTGCTTTTTTTCCACGAGAGTTTCGCGTTCCTCAAAATCCAGTTCCGGAATTTCGTTTGAAGTTGATTTCATCCCTTTTTTTATTAGCTTAGCGATATCAACATCTATCTTCAATGAGTTTCCATCAAGTGCTAATAAACCATCTCTTGATTCTGCAACGATTTTTTCGCCTTGCTCATCCTTTTCTGTGAAATAATGGTAGTTAAACAAAAAATAGGGTGAAAGAACTAATTTAGGAGAAGGGATTTCAAGCTCCCGATTCTTTTCACTAAGCGCTTGTTTAACCTGGGCGGCAGCTCTCTTTTCTTTGAGCTGTATTGGCAATAAAGGATTGCCTAAATACATTTACTCACTGACCTTTTTTCTTAATTATTTTTACTTTTGACGGAGTAACTAATACTCTACCTTGGGAAATTCTTGCTATATCGCCATCAATCGACTTCACGTTTTCTTTTACCATACCGATTAGATCTTTTAGCTTTAAAGCATTTCTCTTTGATAGGTCAGCAATATTTACTAACACAATATTCCCATTTTTTACTTCCGAAACAATAGCTGTTACGTCAGCATCTACTACTAAATCCATTGGTTTTACAAATGCGTCAGCATCATCATAGGTTTCTTCTTCAACCTCATCTAGGTTGTTTAAGAAATCTTCTAAATCAACTGATTCATCTTTTGTCATTACTTTATTGAAAAAACTCATCATATCACCCCATTAAGCGCTTTAACAATATCTTCCTATAAAAAATATATAAACCCGTATGTTGGACTCCGCATTACACTCAAAACCACGTAAAATTCGATAAGAATAAATTAAGCGCTAATATAATTTGTTTATGACTAAAGTATTTTCAAGAATTGGTGTAAGAACCACGACTAAACTGGGTCGCGCACGCGTTGCTCGAAGCGCAGATATCCCCTATCTCTCAGGCGTAGCTATTAGAGGCGATGAGCGAAGCCATGAATGGGCACAAGACAGATTTTCTAGATTTATTAGAAAAAAAGATCGCGAACTCTTTGTTTTTGGTTTGAGAACACCAGTCGCATACCTTGGCATATTAAAAAGCGAAGCTGAAGACGCAAATGTTCAAAGGATTCTAGGCAAAAAAGTAGATAATCTAGCACATCTTAGCTGGGTAGCCGTAGATCCAAAGTACCGCAAATTAGGCATTGCAAGAAAGATTATTGCAGAAGCAGTTAACTGGGCGAAAGAACAAGGTCGAGAAGGAATTTGGTTAGATACTTCAAGTATGCGAGCGTTTTGGGAAAAAATTGGTTTTGTATCAGTTACAAGGGAAGTAATTCATGGAAAAGAACGAGATTTGATGTTACTTGAATTCAAATGAAAAAAAGTATGCAAGTTCATTTTCCAAACTACAAACCTATTAATTCTTGTGCGCTTTACTATTAGTGGAACTAAAGTAGTGGAACCCAGCACGCCACTATTGAACCATAGGGGTGAGCACATGGAAAGCACAAGTGAAGGGGTATCAGAAAACATTTTTGAAAAACAATTAGCTAAACAAACGGTTTTCTCAAACAAAGACATTATTTCTCCGCATCACGTTCCAGCAAAACTTCCTTTTCGAGAAAAACAAATAGAATCAATCACACACAATCTTAGTGGAGTGATTAATGATTCTAAACCAAATAACTTTTTTATTTATGGTAAAACGGGGACCGGAAAAACATCTACGGTGAAACATGTTCTTGACCAATTAAATGATTTTATTACAAAAAGACAATTATCTGTTTATTCTTGTTATGTTAATTGTAGAAGTCACCCTTCTAAATACAAAGTTTTGTTGAAAGCTTTGCGTGCATTCAATCCCGAAAAAGATTTCTTAGGTTATAGTTCTAGTTTTGTTTATGAAAAGTTATTGTCGTTTGCAGGAGACAACAACGCACACGCGATTATCGTTCTTGATGAAATAGACAAAGTAAAAGACGTTGACGAATTAATGTATTCTCTTTCAAGAGGAAATGATGAATTAAATCAAGGTTCGATCACAGTAATTGGAATATCAAATAACTTAACTTTTAAAGAAAAACTTGATCCGCGAACAAAAAGTTCTCTTTGTGAACGCGAAATGGTTTTTGATCCGTATAATGCGACTGAATTACGCGAAATCTTGAGTGCGCGAAGCGAACTAGCTTTCAAAGAAGGAGTTGTAAAAGAAACTGCAATTTCATTAGCTGCCGCACTTGCTGCACAAGAAAGTGGTGATGCACGAACAGCAGTAATGTTATTACAACGAGCTGGTGAAATCGCAGATATAGAAGAAAAATATATTGTAGATGATTCGCTAGTTGAACAAGCAAAGGTTAGTGTAGAAGAAGAAATAATTCTTTCAATGATTTCTACCCTGCCACAACAACAACAACTTGTTTTGTATGCTATTGCACAAATGTCTTTGCAAAACCCTACTTTCACAAAAATTAATGGGGAAGAAGAAAAAGGAGTAATGTTTTCTGGAGAAATATTTGAAGCTTATTTAAAATTAGCAAAACAATTTGATACCCGAACAATTACTAGTCGCTGGTACCGACAATACATCAACGAACTAGAAATGTATGGTTTAATCTTGGTTACTAACTCTGGAAAAGGAATCAAAGGACAAACTCGTTTAATCAAACTTGGTTTTGATCCAATGAAAATTAAGAGCGCTCTTGAAAAAGAATTGTTTAAAAGTTTTTGATTTAATCAAAATTAAACAAAATCAAATAATCCTTTTTGTTGTATCGTATCATTCTTGAAAATCGAATCGATTTCTTTTTCTATCATAACGAGTCGTTGTATTAGATAATCTGACAAGTGTTCTTGGCGAGCCATGTTTTGAGCGATCTTTAGATATTTTCTAACCGAACCTTGGTGGATTGTTAGTATTACTGAGTCGCGTCCACACTTATAGCATTTACCAGATAAAGGAATTCGCCGATACTTTTCATTACAATTAGTACATCTAAATGTTTGGCGAGAAAAAGCTCTTGCATTACCAATAATATCGGGCAAGAAGTGCGAACCCATTACTCTCTCAAGACAATCTTTTGCATCAACCGCCCAGATCTTTTTTTGTAAGAGATTTTGTCTTTGTATCTTGTCTTCCATTGATTTTAATTGAATGTACTGTGAAGTTTTTGGCCCTTCATCAAAAATATTTGTGTTGTGAGTAAAACCTAGGCCAGTATATTGCGTGTCTTTGTCTAAGTGGTTCTTAACAATGTCAACTAAATCTACAAATGGATCTGATATTTTCATTGCGGTTTCATAAAATGCGAGTGGATAAGAAAATACTCTATCCATTTCGTATGCTTCATCATCTACTTCGGTTGGATTGATCAAAGTTGTGAATACAATTGCTGCATCCATTTTTCCTCCATTTCTATTTGCTAAAAACTTTTGTGAAAAGTTTAGCAAACCATCCATTAGCATTATTACAGAGTCTTGATCACCATCAACATTTCTTCTTTTTGCACAAACCCAAAAAGGATGCCCAAAACCAAGCCGCGCTTTTGTATAACCTATCACTCTTGAAGTAACTGCTGCTGAAGTGTGTGGAGCTAAACCAAGTAAGAGTGTTCCAAGTAAATCATTAATTGTACTCGCGTTGTAAAACCTGTCTTTGTGATAAAATAATGCTAGTTCATCATCAATGAATTTACTCATTGCAAGCATCCATTCTCCACAACCCTCGTTAACGATAATATCTTGTGGAAAGATTTCAATTAATTGGTCAACACTAGTTATTTCTTTTCCAAGATAATCTGTTTCATAACCAAACTCTTTTACCTTCTCAATTGAAAGATTAATTTCTTTTGGTTTGAAGTGAGTGATTGTAGCATTTAATAATTCAAATCGGCTTGTTCCATCACGAAAAATATTTACTCCGTGGCGTGCACGCAAAATTCCTTTTTCTAGTGGTTCAGATTCTTTCGCATCACTAATCATTCCTTTAACCCCTTTTACAATATCCGGCATTGGTACGCGCAAATTTGCTTTGGCACTCTCCATTAATTCGCGTAAATTTACTTCGTGTTCTCCTGCACCAGAAAGTGGTTTACCACATTTTGGACAAGCCTCTCCTGCAAAAGATTCTTTACACACCCTACAAAATGCGAGTAACTTATTTCTTTTACTTGTTTTTGGATCATACGCTAAAAAAGTTTTTTTCTTTGTAGTAGGATTAAAGTACTGTGCAATATCTACTTTTACCGTTCCCTTTTCATTATTGTGTATATCAATTGCCTTGTTAATACTCCTTGTATTACCCCCCGCTAATGCAATTGGAAATAATACGTGTGGATTTCCTTTCATTTGTCTTCGTTTCGCTTGTTCGGGCCGACCCATTCTTGAACCAATAAATGTTCCAGCTTTGTCTTTGATCTCCATTCCAGAAATTTCTGATAAGTATTCCAAAACATCTTTTTTCTCGCTTGTCTTTTTGTCTTTTAGCGAAAAAGTTTCTATTAATGATAATACAAACTCGTCAATAATTATTTTGTCTTTTTCGATGTGATGTGGTAAACCAATTTTTTCTAGTAAGAATTTTAATTCATCATCTTTATCTAAAGTTATTTTATCTTCAATTATACTTCCTGTTAAAAGGAAGTTATGTAGCATCTTTATTTCTTTTGTATTTAGTGCTTTGTAAAAGTGAATGTATTTTGGATGTAACGGCACACCAAGTTTTTTTGAAAGAATTATAGCTTCTTCTTCGGATGTAGTCCTTGGCTCATCAAGAATTTTTTGTAAATCAAATTTTATTTTATCTACCACTGCCTTCTTTGCTTCCATTGTTTTTTTAAGTTCTAAAACCCACCACTCTTCAACATATCCTGGCGGAACTAGTGGATGTGCACTTTTTCTAAAATCTCCATACGCAACTAACAAATCACCAATATACAAAATCTTTTTTATTTGTGCTCTTATTTCTTTAGCTTTTTCAAGCGAGTTTACCCGCAGTACCGAACTATCTTTTAGCATTACTATTGGTCCATCAACTGTTGTACATGGGAAAAATTGTGTTGCCTTTCCGGGCCGCTCAATCTTACCATGTGTTCCAACTGCAATAAATTCATCAAACACAATCATTGAAGCAGGATTAATTGCTTTTGCCATTAAGCCTGTGTTTCTTCCTCGACCATAACGTAAACGAAACCCGCCCCATGCACTAGGGTACGCTAAGATTGGTCTCCCAGCAGCTAAGCCATCTAAGATCTTTTTGTTTGGTTTGATTTCAATTTTTGATTGTTTTTTTTCAACTTTAACAATTTGTTCTAAAAAAGACCAATCAAGATTAGCTAATTTTTTTGCTTTATCCATTACCCACATTGCTTTTAGTGCGACACCATCTGCAAAAACCAATCCTACTCCTGCTCGCACACGATTACTTGGAATCCTTGGCAAGTCACGGTGAACCGAAACCTCTTCTTCTTCGGTAGGCGTACCATTAATACAAACTGGACAATTCTTGGCAATGATTCTTATTTCGTTATCAGGAATCATGTATTGTCTTGGTGACACTTCAGTTTGATAAATACCTACTTCTTCTACGTATCTCTCAATTTCGTCTTGAGTTGGTTTGTATTTATCAAGTTTCATTAGTTGCCTACCATAATCTCCTAGGATTAGTGGTAACACAGTTGAACTTCCTCCTGCCGCTCGAATAGGCCCTGCATAATAAATATCAATGTATTTACTTCCATCAGGATTTTTATTAATTTCAATTTTTGGCAGACCATCAAGAGGCGCAACAACAACTCCTTCAGTCTCTATTAACAAACATGCTTTGATTGCAATTTCAATTCTTTTTTGATCATCAGGAATATTACACCATTTTTGTTCAATTATTTCTTTGAATAAATGAAAGTATGCTTTTTGTCTATCAGGAATTTCTAAACTAACTTCTCGATATCTCCTAGCTAAACCTGGTAAACCAATAAGTGTTTCTGCTCGGTCCGCCATGTCAAGAGCCGGAGTCATTTCTACTTCGCAAGAAACATCTACTCCTGTCGCTTTAGCTTCTTTTGCAAATTCGTATTGCCTTTCAGCTTCTTTTTGAATACGCTCAAAGTATCTTCGAACAACTGGTGAAGAAGGAACTTTTATTTGTGTCATGCCAAACCACCTTTAGTTTCATTTATTTTTTCAACTTCAATATCTCTTTGCAAATTGTTTCTCATAAAATATGTTTCAGAGATTTGTCTTGTTTTCAAATTAAGCATTGGAAATACTCCCGGTGTTGGGTGATGCCCAATCTTTTTTTGAAAATCTGTTTGTGCCTCCCAAGTCCCACCATTGATTACCGTCGTTCCTCTATATGTTGCATAACCATTATGATGCATATCTCCAATCCATACTATATCTGGAACCTCTTTGATAACCATGTAGTCGCGAGCTTCTGGAACATATGGATTTCTTCCACCATATTTCGGCATCAAATCTCTTTTCTTAAGTAGTTCAACCATTCCTTCTTGCGGTTTGTCCATTTCAAGAAAAGACACATTCGAAATTAGGTCGTGAATACTTGCCCCATGATAAATTAGATTTTTTAGTCCTTCGGTTTCTACCCAAGAAGGAGACGAAATAAAATGAAAGTTTCTTTGTGCGTATAAGCGAGGCATAAACTCTTTTGGAATCGCTGGTTGTGGTTCAGCTCTTCTCACTGCGTCGTGTTGTCCAGGGCAAATGAATATTTGTATGTACTCAGGGATTTGCAACATCACATCTTCAAAAGCTTCGTATTGTTTGTAAAGATCTTTGATAACAAGTTCATCAAGTTGCCCAGGGTAAACTCCTACTCCCGCAACATTATCCCCATTAACAAATAAGTATTGTAACTTACCTACCTTGTCTTTTTGTTTTTCGGTTAAACCATCTCCGTTAAGAAATTTAAGCCATTTTGCAACTGGCTTTTCAAGGTAGGTGTTACTACCAATGTGAAAATCTGATGTTCCGCCCGAATACACTTCGTCTTGAATTGATCTTGGACTACCAATTGGGAGATCTGGCCAAAAGATTTCTTTTATAATAATAAAGTCATCGCCAATCTTTGCGCCTTTTATTCCAACAACATTGTCTTCAAGAACTCGCTCACCTTTTTTCATTAGTTCTTTGTCTCGCTCCATTATTAGTACGATGCACTTTGCTTCTAGATCTTCTATTTCATACGCAATATGATTGTTCTTTGTAATCCATTTTTTGTTAACCATTCCGATAATATCAACATTCTCGTTTTTTGCAATTGCTTTTAGATTAGTAATTTCTGTTGGAGAAAGATTATGTCTTTCTTTTAACATATTTGATAACAATTTGAATTTGCTCCTAAACAAACGCAGGAAATCATCTACTTTTCCTTCCGAGTGACTTTGTCCAGTAACATCATACTCTGCCATTACGCGAAATTCTGGTGCACGGTCTTTTGCTTGAGCATTAAAACTAGATTTTCTTATTTCAACGTTTGGTTTTGCTTGCGACATTTTTGTTCGAGTTAATTTTTTTTCAAGGATATGTGGTTCAACAAATAATTGTCCTTCTTTTTCTAGTTCATCAAGGATACTCGTCCAATTATCTTGTTTTTGTAATAGCGCAATAGCTTCTTTTGAAACGATAAGGTTTTTTTGTTCAGCGTATTTTAGAATCTCTTCCATTTTTTCCCATCTGGTCCGCAAAGATTTATTTCATCTTTTCTTTCGCTTCTTCAACCAGTGAGATTACGTGCCAAATGTCTGTTCTAGTATGCTCAGGCATATTTACATCGTTACTAATATCATCTAATAGATACACTGCTTCGCTTAAGCTAGTAACTGTGTTTGTTTTTGCTTTCCCAAGAGCTTCTTCCACTTTTGCTCGGATATTTCGCGGAACTGCTCTGTCATCAAGAATTTCTTCCATTATCTCTGTTATTTCATTCATTTTATTCACCAGTGTCAGTGCGAACAAGTAAATTAAAATCCGCGTGACCAATTAGATTAGGAAAGCAAATTATTTTAAAGGAAATAGAAATCAGTTGATTCTATAGCTTTCTTCCATTAGCGTTTCATACCGCTCTAGCCAGTGCAATAGCTGTGCTCTTTTTGCTTCAGGCAATTGCATTTTTCTTAATCTGCGCCGTAGTTTACGCGGACTATTAATTCTTGGTTCGAAAAATACCGGCACGCGGGGATTTGCAACAGACACATTTGACTCATTTCCTGTTGGACGAATATTAAGCGGTCGTAGCGAATAGATTGAAGAATGAGTATCTAAGCCCATTGACCTCATTTGACAAGTTATGTCACGAACTACCTGATTTTTCCTTACCATGTCATGATGCATCATAAATTCATGCGAATCATAGTTGTGCGTTTTTACATTTGCTTTGCCTCGCATTTGCAATAATAAGTCCATATAACTTTTTAATTCTGGATTCAGAGGAACTTTGTCAAAATGAAGTAACGCCCCATTTGCAAGTTCTTCAACTCCACGTATCCTTGGAACATTTTCTGGGAATAATGCATGAATGATTTTCATTTCATAGAATTTTGCGATAGCTGGCCTACTAGACTCATCACCCAATCGACGCAATACCATATTTCCCCGCCTATCAAAAAAACGATTATTGCTCCCGCGACCTTCTTTGTCATAAGCAACCTTTAGTCGGCCTCTTGCAAAAGCTTTCTTACTTTCTTGCCATTCATCAAATTTAACTTCTTTTGATATGAGTGCGCGCTGGGTTTTTTTAGGCAAATCGACAAACTTTTTTAATCTCATTTCAACAACTCTTTGCTTAAATTGTCTAGTCCTTCTCCTTCAAGGATTACGAAGTTTCCTTCAAAAGCTTTCTGTGCTTTTTTGATTTGTTCGTCGCTAGCAACATCGGTTTTGTTTATCACTATGATAAAACCTTTGTCAGAAAAAAGCTTTTTTATCTCGGCAAAAAGATTTTGTTGTTCAGCCATTTCTTGCAACGGATCAACAACAAAAATAATTGTTCCTTTTAAATGTTGAAAAGCACTAATCGCTTTTAGTTCGATGTTGTTTCGCTTACTAATTGGTCGGTCAAGTAAACCAGGTGTGTCAATAACTTGGATTGGTAAATACTTTTTTATGAAAGAACCAACATTCAAACCCTTTGTTGTGAATGGGTACGCAGCTGTTTTTGGTGTCGAAGTAGTTATCTTCCCCATCAAAGTTGATTTTCCCACATTTGGAAACCCTGCTAAAATATATGCTTCTTGATCTGCTTTTATCGAAGGAAGTTCGCGTAGTTTTCTTGCAGCGTCATTGTAAATAGAAATTGGACCCTTTAATTTTTTTATTAGAGAAGATACTCTACCAAAATATTCTCTTGTAAGATTTTTTGAGTGTTGTACTGCACCTTTTTCATAACGAATTTCTTTTAACGCAATAATCTTTTCTCGACGCATATTTTTAATTATTCTAACTGTTGCAGAAACTTTTGCCAGAGCAATTTTTGTTTCGTTAACATCAATTACAAAAGTAAACAAGTCTTTGTAAAACGGTTCGAGTTTGTCAACGCTTGGAAAGTCTTTTACTACTTTTAATAACGTACTTTCTAGGTAATCAAAAGGTGCTTCTATTTTTGCAATTTCTTTTCCTTTTATTGTGTAAAACGGAGTCTTTTGTTTTGCGTATGCTCCTGCTTTCTTTCTAGCTCGCGAGAAAGACGCTTCGAGTAATACATCCGGTTTTTCGATTAATTTTAGATTCATTTTGCTTCAAAATCCTATTTTTTGCGCAGATTTTTTGTCTGCCATTAACTATTTAAGGCTTAAGCAGTTTTTTAATTGTACGGACTGAGCAATTTTAGCTGATTTTTAGTGAATTTGCTTGTTTGGGGTTGGAAAAATGAATGACTTTTTTAAAGACAAATACAAGAAGTATATGCTTGTTCCTGCTATCCTACTTATTCCAATGCTATTTTTGATTTTTGTCGTTCCTGGGATCTCTCCAGGAATTGATTTAACCGGCGGAAATGTTATTATCGTTCGGTCACAACAAGAACTAACTGAAAGTGGAATTTTGAGTGCGCTTGAGGGCTTTGATTTGCCAGAGCTAAGAATTTCAACAATCACTTCTCCAACAGGTTATGGTGCGTGGATACAATACAGCAAGAACCCTTTGATTAGCAACGCTGAAGAAGTCATTGCACAAGCAGAAGCTAATCTAGAAAATGAAACCGAATCCATAGGCTTGTCAAAACAAGTAATTAGTTCGCTTGGTGGAGAAGACAAAGAATATGACAACGCAAAACTAGCTTTACTTGATGCACAAGATATTTTAGCGTCATACAAAGAAGGTTTCTCAACTTCTTTACAAACCGCTCTAACAGACGAACTTGGGCTTGGAGTAGATGTTGAATTCCAGAAAAGAGAGATTTCACCTACACTTGGAGAAGCTTCACTACAAGGAATAATTAACATTTCTATAATCGGTTTTATCCTAATTATCATAGTAATTTTTATTGCATTTAGACAAGTTGTTCCTTCAGCAGCGATTATACAAGCAATGATTTTTGACGTTGTTGCAGGACTAGCAGGAATGGCTCTTTTGAATATCCCTTTATCATTGACTACCTTGCCCGCGTTATTAATGCTAGTAGGATACAGTGTTGACACAGATATTATGCTAACTTCAAGAATGCTAAAAGAAAGAAGTGGTACACCAGGAGAACGAGCAACTACTTCAATGAAAACCGGTCTTACTATGACTGGAACAACTCTTGCAGCACTAGTTGCAATGATTCTAATTTCTTACTTCTATCAAATAGAAGTTATTTATCATATTTCAGCAATACTGTTCTTTGGTTTGATCGGCGATGTTATTGCTACTTGGTTAATGAATGCACCCATACTCTTATGGTTTGTGGAGAGGAAAAGGTGAAAAAATGAGTTTAATGAAAAACTGGCGAATCTTATTACTAGTAGTTGCTTTACTGTTTATTTGTGTCGTTGTTTTTGTTAATTTCGGTCACGATGACAAAGGATACTTAGAAGGAACTAATGTTAAGCTTGGACTTGATTTTGAAGGAGGAACTTTGTACCAAATCGAATTACAAGAAGCAGTGTCTGTTGAAGAAATAAATCGTATAGCAGTTATTATTTCTCAAAGAGTTGACCCTTCAGGTTTAAAGGACGCAAGTATCACCCCTATAGGAAACCAATTTATTGTAATACAAATCTCGGAAACAAATCCGGCTGAACTTGAGAAAATAGAATCAAGAATCAGACAACAAGGAAAATTTGAATCAAACTTAAACGGAGAAATCGTTTTCACTGGAGACCAAATCAAAAAGGTTCTTAGGGGAGACAATTCTTATGGAGTAAGAAAACAAGGAGACACTACTTTTGAATGGAGTTTACCTTTTGTATTAAACGAAGACGCAATTAATAGTTTTACAGAGAAAACTTTCCACCAATGTAGTGCAACAAGTTTTACTCCTGACGGAAAACCAATTTATGATTGTGAAAAAACAATTTTCTTTTTAGATAAACCCGATGCATTAATTGTTATTAGTGAAGACCAATATGCACTTGACGAAGAAGCAATGTTTATTGGAAATAGATTACTAAATATTCCTGCACAAACAGAAATTGAAGAAATTATAGAGGATTCTCAGCTAAATGTAATTGTGCATGACGGAAGCTTAGATGTTAATGCATTAGCTGGTTTAAGTACACAAAAAGCGATTATTTCTTCGGATATAGGAAACGAAGTTGTAGTTGTTCTAGAAGAAAATGGATTTGAAGTTACTAAATTTGAAGCAGTAGACAAACCATGGTTATGGGATGTTATTAATGCTCAACAAGTAATTAGTTTGAGCGAAAGCATAACTAACGAAGATATTACTGATATTACGCAAGCACAACAATTCTCAACGTTACGAATTAGCGGACAACGCGAAGATGTTGAAACTGCACTAAGCGATCTTGATGAACTAGCAATTCTTTTAGAATCCGGTTCCCTACCCACGCCTGTAAAAACAATTTCAAAAGAAACTATTTCTCCGTCTCTTGGAGAATCATTTAAATCATTAGTGATTTTGATGGGAATAATTGCATTCATCGTTGTAGGAATTGTAGTAGCTATACGATACCGAATGGCTAAACTAGTAATTCCAATCTTTATCATTGGCGGTAGTGAAGTACTACTTAATCTTGGTTTCATGGTTTTGATTCAAAGACCTCTTGACCTAGCAGCATTCGCAGGTTTACTAGCTGCAATTGGAACTGGTGTTGACTCCGAGATTGTTATTACTGATGAATTACTTGGTAAATCAAAGAAAGTAAAAGAGTCTCTAATAAAAAGAGCTAAAGCCGCTTTGTTTATTATTATGACTTCGGCATTCACTATGATTGCAGTTATGCTTCCAATTATATTCACTGCTAGATCTTATCCAGGAATTGACAAGCTATACGGCTTTGCAGTAGTAGCTATTGTAGGTGCATTGATTGGAGTGTTTATTACACGACCAGCATTCACTAAAATCATGGAAATCATAGTTGGAAAAATCGAGAAAAAAGAGAGATAGTTAATTTTCAACACGATATTTTAGATGCAAAAAAGAATGTTTTAGTTTTTCACATTTTACTAGCCTAAGAGATTTAATTTTTTTCAAATCAGTCTCGGTTCTTAAATCGTCCCCATCTACTAGAGAAGAAGTATTTTTTCCGCCAATCAATGCTGGAGCAATAACAAAGGACACCATATCTATTAGATTTTCTCTTATGAGGATCGAATTAACTGTTCCGCCGGATTGGATTGTAACTCTTTTCATACCAAATTTTTGTTTTAGCTTTTTGAACAAATCCTTAAAATTTACTTTTTTTGGATAATAAATTAGTTCAAGTTTGTCTTTCATTTCAAAAGCAGGATGTTTTGGATTTGTAGTTACTAAATACAGTCGCTTAGTTTTTTTAATTAGGTTATTGATTCCCTTAACAGTCAAATGTTTTCCATCAACAATAATAAATTCTACGCCCGGACAATTTAACTTACACTTGTTCGTGTTCATTCCAATTTTGGCCATCACCTTCCCCGTGTTAAATGAACACCTATCTGTTTTCTTTTCGAGATCATAATATTGGTGGCGACCATCTTTGACTACAGGTACTTTTGGAAAATCTTTTTCAGTATCTCTAGCATCTACATCTCCAGTAGAGATTTTTCCATCAAGGGAAGATATCATAAATAAGGTGTTGAATGTTCGATTCATACGTCTAATAAACAAAGGTCGAATAAAAACCTTTCTCAAGTACAGTGCCGACAAAGCATCTAAAAAGCCAAATTAGAGTAAATGCTTGAAATCATTTCCTGTAATGCTTTTTGTTCCAAAATACCACACCACTAGAATGATCACACTCATCACAAACCATGTTATTGTATGTATTAATTCTGCGTCAAAACCTGCTTTGGCAGAAGCTAGCACAAGTAATAAACGAGGGACATTGATTACCAGTAACAAACAAAAACCGAATAAAAAGAGCAATAGCTTTTGCTTTATTTCAGGTCTTTTCAGCGCAAAGATGATTGAAGCAAGGATTGCTCCACTCATCAAACCAGTACAATAATTTGTAATGATAAATCGAGAACCATCCACAAAAACAATATTTCCGATAAATTCGAGTCCAAGTATACTCGCAGTTAACATTGCTAAATAATTTGTGAAAAATGATAGATCTAACAACGAAATTATTGTTGATAAGACAAAATAGATTATGAAGAATTTTATTAGGAAAAGGATAATTGTTTTGTTTGAATTCAATCTTTTTCGTAATTCTTTAATTTCCATTTTTTCACCAAGGAACTTTTTTTAGTCCTAATTTAAAAGCAATAAAATTTGTTATTAAATGAATGAATACTGTTGCAACTAATACTAGAACAACAAACCATAATTCAGGTAAGCGAATAAATAAACTTAAAATAAGCGCACCTACAACAAAATCTAGTTGATCGAAGAACAACCATTTTTCGCCTCGCTCTTTTCCAAGTCTTCTCTTAAAAAAGCTTTCAACAACATCTCCTAGCATTGCTCCAAATGCAAGTAGGAAAACAAGTACAAAATATGATGTGCCAAAGAACAAAATGAATTCTGGGAAAACAAGACCTATTACAATACCAGCTAGCGAACCACATATTATCCCTGCTAGAAAACCAAGGATTGATTTACCATTACCAAAAATTCTTTTTCCTTGGTACTTTTTACCAAAATCAAGTGGCTTTTTTCCGTGGATTAAAATCGGAGAAGCGTTTGCTATGTAAACAGGCACAACATACGCCACAATTACAATTATTACTCCTAATAAACTACTTTCTAACATCGTGTCTCACCAATAATCTAATCTTAATTTATTACAATAACAAAGCTAACAATAAAGCAAATATTGCTCCGGCACCAGAACCAATAAGATTTACGTGCGTGTTATTTAAAATCTTTTTTATTTCGAATTGTGCGCCCATAAATGAATCGACATTTGTCCCAATCATCCCTGCGCCAATTAAAATTAAAAAGTGTAATCCTGCAGTTAAAGGAGAAATTTCTATTTGAAAGAAAAGCATAAACAAAAGATATAACCCCGCAATAATAAAACTTCCAAGTAGGCCCGCAAGTTCCCCAAGTCTTGTTACTCCGCCATCTGTCCCCCTCACAACTTTTTTAAAATTTGTAATTAGTCGGGGTTTTTTCTTTGAATAATAACCAATTTCGCTTGAAAGAGTGTCTGCGAGTGCCGCACTAATTGCTCCAAAAAAACCAAGTTGTAAAATAATCCCATACTCTGAATAAGGTACAATAAGCGAAAGCACGATTAATGCGGGTAGAGAGTTTCCAACAACATTCCAGATATTTCTAGTTTCGTGTTTTTTCTTTGGATAATTACTTGCGATCTCTCCTATAACAAAGAATAGTACTACTGCTAAGAAGCACAACGTTGGGTTGGGTCCATATGTTATTGCTGCAAGACCAACTGCGTTAGCAATTAAGATTCCTTCAAAATTAAGTAGTTTCTTTTTATGCGAAAAATACGAGAAAACCAATAAGAATAGTAATAACAATACTAACTCAATTATACCCATGAGAATCAAAAGAAGTATCATTCAAATATTTTTATTACTTTGCTTTAGTAAAAGTAGCTTTTGAAACAACTACTTTTTTAATTATGCAAATTTTTGCAGCTTTTTTAGCCAAAACTCCTGCGAATTTCCCAAGTAATAGTTCTTCTACAACTGCTTCAAAGTCTTTTCCTTTCAAAGTATCAATTTCTTTATCAGTTATTGCACGAATACTAGTTTTTTGTCTTTGGGTTGCTTTTCTTCCTGTTACTACAACAACACTTACCCGAGCATCTCCACCAACAACTCCGATTTTAACAAAAGAAGCTACTTTACTATTTCTTCTTCTAATTAGTCTTCCAAGTGTTGACTTTGTAACTTCAAATTTTGATACTTTAGTGTTAATTGTTTGTCCTTGTACATTGTCGTATTTGAAGTACACCGATACGTCTCTTCTCATTCTTTGTCCTGTTAATCTATCAAGAGTTATTTTATAAGTTCTATTTTCTAGGTGATGTGCTTTTTCAGCAGGAGTTTCACACAAAGGTTTTTTACTAAAAGTTTTGCTCGAAACAATTGTATACCAGCTTTTCTTTTTCCATTTATCAACTGTTTTCCTTCTTCCTTTTGCTCCTTTTTTCTCAACCATAAAATCAACTCAATTACTTTACTAATAATGCTGCTTTTTCTGCAGAATATCTCCAATCCTTTGCTATTTTTCCTTTCTTCGAATAATATTTTGCTAGTCTTCGAATTTTTGAAACAGTTATTTCATATCCTCTCTTAGCAGAAAAATCTTTGTGATTTTTTTCTAAGTGATCAAATAACATAACACTCTTTCTAATTAAATTTAATAAATCTTCAGGAATATCCCCTAGTAATTTGCTTTCACCAAGAACTTCTTGGATTGTTTTGTTTGTTAAATCACGAAAATTAGGTACGCTGTGTTCGTCTCTTAAAATCAAACCTATTTTGCTTGGAGAGTGACCTGCGTTTGCCAAAGACACTACTTGTTCTTCTGCGTCTTTTGCACTCAATCCAGTTTCTTTTTTTACCATTTCAATCACTTTAACCTTTCCTTCCTCTTTGGGCTAGGAAAAGAACAATAAAATTTTGATCTTTTATAACATATTACTGAAAAAGAAGATTTATAAAGCTAATTCCTAGCTCGTCTGTACTACCAAAGGATACAAGTCGCGGTTTTCACAAAATACATCTAATTGCGTTCCGGGAATGATTTTAAAATTATCAGATATATGATAAAAATAATTACTAAAATATGCATCAAAAGATTCGGTTGTAAAAAAGGTATATTCTGGCAAGATTCCGTCTTTGACCCCTGACTGATATCGCACTAGCGAACACAAACGTTTGTATTTTTTAGCTGCCGGAAATGTGCACACATCATCCATTCTCATCTCATATTCTGCAATAGTTTCACCCTGTTCACGAAATACTATGCTATGACATGCTTCGTGCTCAAAAATGTGCCTCACGTATTCGCCATATGAACTAAAGAAATCTTCAGGTAACGGTGTATATCTACTCCCATCACTCAATACTCTAGGATCGGCCCAAAATTTACCTTCATATGATTCCAATAATCGTTCAGGATCTAATTCGAATAGTCCATTCCTATTCCTCGCGGTTATTCGCTGACCATCAAAGTTACTATACAAAGGCGACACAATCTTTATTTCAAGTTCCTTAAATTCATCTAACTCAAGTAATGCTTGCCCTTCTAAATCTTCAGCATATTTAATATCTTCTAGCAAATCCGAAGCATAATAATCATCATTTTGATACAAGTTTAAAAAAAAGCTATTCGCCCACACCGCTATAGAAAAAGTTTCATCTTTTGAAGCCGGTTCAAAATTTCTTGTTTCTTTTGAATAATAATAACTATCCGCACGCCAAATTGCCAATACTACGTCTAATTCCCATTCAGCTATTGTCCAATCTAAATCTAAATCAGATATGTGCGCGCCACAATTGTGATTCCCTATTCCTGGTGCGTAACCATCTACACCTTCATCGTTACAATGATGTGCTCCGGCACGATGATAGGCAGTTATTCTAGCTGCCTCAGAAGCGCTAACCCTGCGATCATTATCCAGATCTACAGGATAATTTTTATTCCAATCATACGTTCGTCGAACTCCGTGTGTCGCAGAAGTAATTTGTTGATTACCATCTTGTCGACGCAGTGTGGTATCTTCTGTTGATATTACCTGTTCATCAGCTTGTGACGGAGCATCATTTTCTAAATCTTGTATACACCTTCCATCAAGCGAGACCTCACCATTTGGGCACCCCGCATCAAGAGTACGCATAGTACAACCAAACAAAATAACAAAACTTAGAATTAATACTGCGACAACTACTACAGATTTACGCATATTAATAATAGCCTTATTCCATATTTAAAACTAACACATACGGTTAGTTAGCAGCTATTCTGAATTTCGTTTTTGATGCTTTCTGCACTTTGATGTATGTACTCATTCATTTCTGCTTGGTTTGGATTTAGATATGCTCTTTCTGAAGAAGAAGTTAAGTTATACGAATTAATTGCTAGATTAGCGTACTTTTTCGTTAGAACAATAAATGCCTCAGTTTGATTAACGCCTTTTGCATCACATACGCTAAAATCTAGTGTTGTGAATTCATTAATTGCTAAATTATAATAATAAAATGCTTGTGCCGCATTGAGTTCTGCATCAACTACACTTGCCACACTCAAACTACTTCTTGTTCTAAGAAGAGATAACTCACTAATATAATCTCCTAATGCCCCTGCGGTCGTTGGAAATGCAACTGGCGCATACTTTGTTTTTACACCCTCGAATTCTTGCAAGGTTGCTTGGTTTGGTACTAGCGAAACGCAACCAGAAGCTACTGCAAGTATTACTAGCATTAGCAAAATAGGGATAATTATTTTCTTCATTTTATCTTAAATACTAGCGTTTTGTACTTTTAAATTCTTTTGCTTTTGTTATTTTTTAGCTAGAACTTACCCAAGACTTTCTTAAAAAAACTTTTTCTCTTTTTAGCGAGTTGTTCTTCTTTTTCTAGTTTTGCAAGTAGTTCTCTTTGCTTTTTTGAAACCTTTTTTGGTGTTTCAATAATTACTTTAATGTATTCGTCTCCATGGCTAGATGCATTCACATTCTTTATTCCTTTTGCTTTCAAACGAAAAATAGTTCCTGTTTGTGTTCCCGCTGGAACTTTTAGATCTGCTTTTCCACCAAGAGTAGGAACTTCAACAGTTGCTCCAAGTGCACTCTCCGTAAACGAAATAGGTATTTCTGCGTACACATCGGCTTCGTCTCTTTTGAAGATATCGTGTTTGTCAACAAAAATTACTACGTAGAGATCTCCTGCTCCGTCACGCCCTTCGTGTCCTTTTCCACTTAAGCGCAAATGATTCGCAGTGTTAATCCCTTCTGGAACCTTTACTTTGAGTTTTGTTTTCTTTGTAATTAAACCATTTCCATTACACTTAGAACATTTTTTTTCAGCAGTTTTTCCTTCACCGCGACATTCATGGCAAGTTGCTTGTGATTGGAATACTCCAAACGGAGTTCTTTGTTGTCTTAGTACGCGTCCATTTCCGTTACACGTTTTACATGTTTTTACTTTTCCGTTCTCAGCACCTGTGCCTTTACAAGGAGAACACTTTGTTATTCGATCAAATGCTATTTCTTTTTCTGTTCCAAAAGCAGCTTCCTTAAATGAGAGTGTTAAATTAACTTTCACATTTTGACCAAAGTCTTGTCTTGCTTTTTGTTTTCTCCTACCGAATAAATCTCCTAAATCAATATTCATTCCGCTAAATTGATTAAAGATGTCTTCGAAATCAAAATCCATTCTTTGGCCTTGTCCAAAACCAGAGAAACCAGAGTGTCCTTGAAAGTTTTTGTAAGCGTCACCGTAATTATCATAGTTTTGTTTTTTTTCTGAATCAGATAGAACTTGGTATGCTTCTACAACTTCTTTGAATTTTTTTTCTGCGTTATCCTCTTTGCTAACATCTGGATGATATTTTTTTGCGAGTTTTTTATAAGCTTTTTTTACTTCGTCAACAGAAGCGCCTTTTGCTAGTCCTAATGTTTTGTAATAATCACTCATATTCGCTCACCAATAAAAAATTAAAAGAATTATGCAAGAGATAAGACATTACTTTTTCTTATCCTGCTTCTTTTCGCGTGCCGCATTATATTTTACCCTTTTAATTACTGCAACTCGCCCGGCTTTAAGTTGCGCATCAACGTTCCCAACACCTGCTTTAACGCCCATAACCGCATCATGATGTGCCTGTTCGGCAATTGTTGCGACAGCATCTAACCTTTCAATTTTTCGATCATGCTTCTCGCGTAGCAAACGTTGGTTTCGTTTGTGAATTTCCTGCAACCGGCTTAATATTCGTCTACCAACTTCTCGCATAAATACCTATTCCTTTCAATATTAATAAATTTAACTAGCAACCCATAACGGGCTGCTAGTGGCATCTAATTTTTGCTGAGGGTGTGTTTTCCTTTGCAAAGCATCATTTTTGTTCTTGTTTATCGTCTTTTTCTTCGAATTCGGCGTCAACAACTTTCTCACCATCCTGTCCTGTTTCGCCAGGACCAGACGAAGCCGCATCTTCACCATTGCTCGATGCACCAGCTTGTGCATTAGCGTCTTGAGATTGTTGTTCTTGGGCTTTTTGATATACTTGTGACCCAATTTCTTGTAGTGTTTTGTTTAAATCATCCATTTTTTCTTTTGTTGATTCCAATACTTTTGGTTCTTTTGCGAGTTCTTCTTTTAATGCGTTTAGTTTTTCAGTTATTTGTTTTTTCTTGTCTTCATCGAGTTTGTCTTTTAGTTCTTCAAGCATTTTTTCTGTGCTATACACTGTTGCATCTGCGTTATTGAATGTTTCTATCTCGTCTTTTGCTTTTTTGTCTTCGTCTGCGTGTGCTTCGGCTTCTTTTTTCATTCTCTCGATTTCTTTTTCATCAAGTTTTTCGCTTGCAACGATCTTTATTGATTGTTCTTTTCCTGTTCCGTTATCGGTTGCAGTTACGTGAACAATTCCGTTTGCATCAATATCAAATGTTACTTCAATTTGCGGCATTCCTCTTGGCGCAGGCAAAATACCTGTTAATTGGAATCGTCCTAATGACTTGTTGTCATTTGCCATTGGTCTTTCTCCTTGTAGCACATGAATATCAACTGTTGTTTGGTTATCTGCTGCGGTTGAGAATACTTGTGACTTTTTTGTTGGAATCGTAGTGTTTCTTTCAATTAGTTTTGTTGAAACACTTCCAAGAGTTTCTATTCCTAAACTTAATGGAGTAACGTCAAGCAATAGAACATCTTTTACTTCTCCGCTTAGCACTCCTCCTTGGATTGCTGCACCCATTGCAACACATTCCATTGGATCTACTCCGCGTTCAGGTTCTATCCCAGTTACTTTTTTAACAAATTCTGCGACTACTGGCATCCTTGTTGGTCCTCCAACTAGAATTACTTTTGATAGGTCTGTTGCAGTTAGTTTTGAATCTGCTAGAGCTTGTGTAATTGGTTTTTCACATCGCTTAACAATTGGTTCGATTAATTGTTCGAGCTTTGCTCTATTTAATTTCATTGTTAAGTGCTTTGGTCCTTCTGGAGTTGCAGTTACATAAGGCATGTTGATATCTGTTTCTGTTGTTGTTGATAATTCTATCTTTGCTTTTTCTGCTGCTTCGTTAACTCTTTGCATTGCCATTGGATCCTTGCTTAAATCAGTCCCATCTTTCTCTTTGAAGTCTTGTACAATGTAATTTACTATTACTTCATCCATGTCGGTTCCACCTAACTCGGTGTCTCCACTAGTTGATTTTACTTCAAATACTCCATCACTCATTTCCATTAGAGTAACATCTAGTGTTCCTCCTCCAAGATCGAATACTAATATTTTTTCATCTTGTTTGTCTTTGTCCACACCATATGCAAGTGCTGCTGCCGTTGGTTCGTTAACGATTCGAACTACTTCAAGGCCAGCGATTGAACCTGCGTCTTTTGTTGCTTGTCTTTGGTTGTCATCAAAATACGCTGGCACAGTTATAACTGCTTTTTCTACTTTATCTCCTAAAAATGATTCTGCGTCTTTTTTGATTTTTTGTAAAATGAATGCTGAGATTTGTTGGGGAGTGTATTCTTTGTCATTTGCTTTAAATTTATGAGCTTTACCCATTTGTCTCTTTGCTTTTGTAATCGTATTTTCTGGATTTGATACCGCTTGTCTTCGTGCTGGTTCGCCTACAAGCATTTGACCTTCTTTTGTGAAAGCTACTACGCTTGGAAATGCTTTTCCATAAACTGTGTTTCCTTCTGCACTTGGAATTATTTTTGGTTTTCCTCCTTCAAGTACTGCTGCTGCACTGTTACTGGTGCCTAAATCTATACCTATTATCTTACTCATTTTACATCACTCCATAATCATAATTTATTTACCTTAACTTTTGCAAATCGCAAAATTTTGTCATTGATAAAATATCCTTTTTGTAGTACTTCTAGTACTTCTCCGTCTTCTTTTTTTTCTTCTTTTCCTTGCATCATGCACTCCATTTCGTTGTGATCGAACTTGTCGCCTGCTTTTTTAGTCATTTTTTTAACACCGTTGTTGTGGAGGAATTTTACTAGCACTTCTTTTACTTGTGTGAGACCCTTATTGTCTTTTTCGTGTTTGATTCCTTCGTTTAGCGCATCAAGAATCGAAATCATTTCACAAAGTAAGTTAGAACGAATTCTTTCTTCTCTTGAAATAAAATCAGTTTCTACTCTTTTTTGGTAGTTTTCAAATTCTGCTTGAACTCTCTTCAAATCAGTTGTAAGTTCTTCGATTTTTGTCTCATTTTCAGAGCAAGTAACTTTTCCTTCTTTCTTGCATTTACAACTAGATTCTTTTTTGTGCATATCATTAAAGGAACATAAAGAGTTTTAATTCTACCCCTAGTTTGTCTACAGTATACTGTATTTGTCTAAACTATTTAGACAAAGCTTATAAATTGTTTGAAACATAGTATTTTTATGGAAAATAAAAAGAATTTGCCTTCAGTAAAAAGACCTCTGCAACACGCAAATCCTAGGCGAAGCGGAACAAAAATCACAATTCGAAACGTTGCTTTACCAGAAAACAAGGGTTTTGACGAAAAATTAGCTTGGATTTGCTCTTCGTGTGGCTTCTTTGAAACAATTGACAAAGGAAAGACCGCAGCAATAATATTCAAAGAAATCTATTTAGCAGGGATGATAGGACAAGTGCTTACTAGCACTACTATTGCTGAACGGATTGGAATGAGTCGAGGAAGCGTAATAAATCATTTAAATAATCTAAAAAAAGCAGGGCTTATTGAAAAAGGCGGGAAATACTATTTTGCTCGTCACAAAACAATGGCAGGAATTATTACCGAAGTAGAAGACGATATGCTACACATCTTTTTGCGAATGAAGCGAGTTGCAAAAGAAATTGATAACGAAACTGACGATGTTATTAGAATGGAATAACTAAATTAATTTTATTAATTTAAGTATCTTCCAGTCTTGTGGATTTTTAGACGGAAGATCAACCAATGCAATTTTGTCAAGCATTATCTTTTTAGGTACTTTAATTTCAGACTTTATTTTTATTTTTTCCTCTTCAGAATATAAACCAACCTTGTCCGCATACACCATAGATAGATGTGGTGCTTTATCCCTAGTCTTTACAATCAAATCATCAAATATTTCAAGTAAACTTTGTGTTAGTTCATTTAGTCCATTATTTTCTTCAAATTCTAAAAATACTTGTTGATGTGCGCGCACACCCAACCCAATTTTTGAAACAATTAATTCGATTTTCTTAAACTCAACTTTTTCTAGTCGTGAAAAGATCTCCTCAAATTCAAAAGCACAACTAAATGGTAACGACACATGAGGGAATAATTCATCACCATTAAATTTATTTTTTATGCTCTGAATCTGCACATCTAAAAAGGAATAATCTTCTTCACACGGAATCAACCACAAGGAAATGCGTCTCATTTAATCACCAAACCACTCATTGAAATGTTTTTCTAGTTCGTTAATCGTTTTTGACATGCCAAATTTTCCTCGCAATGTTTTTGCACCAACAAACCCATTTGCTAAACCAATGAAATAACCGCGACAATCATTTACTCCAAGAGAAAATTCTTTTGCTAATTCTAAGAATCTTTGTCCTTCGCTTAGAAATTCTTTTTTTGTTCGCTCGATGGTTTTTCCACTCGATTCGAATTCTTTTATTTGTTTGAAAATAAAAGCGTTTCCTATTGCTCCACGACCAATCATAACAAAATCACAATTCGTTTCTTTCTTCATTTTTTTATATGATTCTGAATCAATCACATCTCCGTTTCCGATCACAGGAACTTTAACATTTTGTTTTAGTTTTTTAATTGCATCAAGATTCGCTTTGCCACCAAAGCCTTGTTTTCCTAGGCGCGCGTGTAAACAAATAGCATCGGCGCCGGCGTTCTCAGCTTCTAGCGCAACTTCAAGATATGTTTCTTTTTCAAGGCCCCGTCGCAGTTTAACAGTAATTGGTTTTGTTGTTGCTTTTTTCATTGCACGCACGATGTTTCCAACTAGTTCTGGAAAATCCATTATGTAGCAACCATATTTTCCCCTAATTGCTTTTGGAACACTACAACCACAATTCAAATCATAGCCCACAAAGTTACTTGGAAAATCTTTTTCAACTATTTTAATTGCACTCGCAAAATCAGCCGGGTCATTTCCAAACAATTGTAAGAACACTGGTTTCTCATCTTCACTAACTTCTAACATTTTCTTTGTTTTCGAATTTTTGTGGATAATTGATTTACAAGAAATCAATTCAGTGTAACCTAAAGCAGACCCGTATTCTTTTGCTAGCGTTCGAAAAGCAATATTTGTGTAATCCGCCATTGGAGCGAGAAATGCACCTTTGTCGATTTTTAAATTTCCTATTTTCATTTGCCACCACTAATCAATTCGTTTAATCTATTAATTTCTATTTCTACAACAGTTCTTTGTGCCCAAATCTCAGCCGTATCCCGCATAAGTGCTCCGACATCGAGTCTTTTTAAGACCCTATCCAATAATTTTAACTCACGCTTTTTTCTTCCTAGAATACTTTTTCTACCTTCCTGCGTCTTCCACGCAGCTTTGTCTCTTCTTCCCCTTTCCTTACGCATTCCATTTAACCATTCTCGCCCAGCAGGCAAAAGCGCATATCGTTTATATCTTCTAAATCTTCCATCTGATGCCACAACACTTGAAACCAATTTTTGTCTTTCAAATTCAACCAATGCTTCATTTATTGTTACTCTATTATACCCCGTATATTTTCTAATTTCGTTAGCCGATAATAGTTTGTCAGAAGGAAACCAACGAATTAATTGTAATATTGTATGCATCGACGGTTTATAGAATCCGGTTGGTTTTGCATTGTATGCCGCTTGCTGTCTACTAATATGAATTCTACCTTTTTTTTCAAGTTCGTTTACTAACCTACCCACCGTTGCATTACTTACTTTTAAATGACGCGCCAATTCACTGTTTTCAAGCCCTTGATTACGAATTACAAAATCAATTTGTAATCGTCTTACAACTGCACTAAATGGTTCGCCAAAATGTCTTTGAAATAATTTGCCTGCCGCACGCGAGTTAATCCCAAATCCGGCAGCTAGTTCAGATAATTTTAATGAAGGATCAGCCATAACTCTTTCTTTCATGTGTTTTGCACGATTTGCAGTTATTGACTGTTTCTTAAAAGGCATTTTATCAGAATAATTAAGTTTAAACTAAAATAAAAAAGCTAGTTTTTTGAAACCTGTCCTAATTTATGTGTGATTTCTATTTAATCATTATCGCGTCAATCGCAAAAGCACCTTTTTCATTTATAATAACTGGATTCATTTCGATTTCTTTTATCTCAGGATATGCTAAAGCCATATTTGATACTGCACGAATAACTTTTTTTAATGCAAGAGTGTCATACTTCTTTTTTGTTCGCGCGCCCTCAAGAACCTTAAATCCCTTTACTTCAGAAAACATTTCACATATATCTGAATCGTTTATTGGAGCTATCTTTTGAGAAACATCTTTCATTACTTCTACAAAGATTCCGCCTAAACCAAATGTAATCACTTTTCCAAATTCATTTGTAATGCTTGATACTAGAACTTCTTCTCCAACAATCATTTCTTGTACTGCAATTTCTTGTGGCTTTTTTATTTTTGCAAGTTTTGCTTGCATTCTACTAAAATCGATTCTTGCTTGTTTCTCTGTTTTAATATTTGCTTTTACTAAACCAAGATCCGTTTTATGCGGTATTCCACTAGAAGCTTTCATTGCAATTGGAAAAGAAAGTTTGTCCATTGCACGTTCAAGTTCACTTTTCTTTGATACAAAAATAGTTTTGCATTGTTTAATTCCAAACTCTTTTAGAATACTCATTGATTGTTTCATTGAAATTATATTATTTGTAGAAATTAACTTCTTTGTTTTTGGATTTGCTTTACTTGTTTGTTCAAACACCTTTGTTATTTTCTTTTGTGTGTCATAATCTCGCAATCTTGCTAACGCTTTTATTCCTCGCTCAGGAGTTTCAAACTCAACGATGCCATGTTCTCGCAAGTATCTTCTAGCGTGGCTAACTGCAGTTCCTCCTAAAAAAGAACACATTATTGGTAAACGCTTGTTAAGATCAACTATTATGTCCGCAACTCTATCAGGATTAGTCATGCTTTGTGGAGTCAATAAAACATATACTATATCCACATTCGTATCGTCTTGAATTGCGGCTAACGCAGTTCTATAATCAATTGGGGTTGCATCTCCAATTAGATCTAATGGATTTGAAGCATGTGGATTTCTTTCTGCAACTGCCTTTAGCGTTTTTTTACTAAATTCTGGCAAAGGAAATTGATGGTTTTCAACTGAGTCCGCAGCAATTACTCCCGGCCCTCCTGCATTAGTTACTATCCCAACTCTAAACGAACCAGGATCCTTTACTTTAGAAAGTAACCTAGCCATATCAAAAAAACCTTCAATAGAATTAACTCGCAAAATATTTGCTTTTTGACAAGCCACTGTAAAAATATTGTCGTCTCCGCTAATCGCGCCTGTGTGAGAAGAAGCTGCTTTTTGTCCTTTTTCGCTTCGACCAGATTTAATCAAAACAACTGGTTTCTTTTTTGCTAGAGAATAAGCTGCTTTGAGAAACTTGTCATTGTTTTTTACGGATTC
>Ga0233441_1000558_pt1 | contig 43286 bp, 43 predicted proteins | sample SI_123_September_4_FD_182781 | JGI IMG/M metagenome (GOLD analysis project Ga0233441, IMG submission 182781) | Seawater microbial communities from Saanich Inlet, British Columbia, Canada - SI_123_September2016_135_MG | ecosystem: Environmental > Aquatic > Marine > Inlet | place: Canada: British...
CCGAAGCTCGGAAAAATCGACGACATTGTTGAATTCGCACGCCGCACGCGGATCGACCTGGTGCTGTTCGCCCTGCCCATTTCGGCTGAAACCCGCATTCTGGAAATGCTGAAGAAGCTGTGGGTGTTGCCCGTCGATATCCGGCTGTCAGCACACACAAACAAGCTGCGCTTTCGTCCGCGTTCCTATTCGTATCTCGGCGAGGTCCCGACCCTCGATGTGTTCGAGCAACCGATCACCGACTGGGACATGGTCTTGAAGTCGGCATTCGACCGCGTCGTCGGCGCGATCATCCTCATCCTGCTTGCGCCGATCATGGCGCTTGTCGCACTGGCGATCAAACTCGACAGTCCCGGTCCGGTACTCTTCCTGCAAAAGCGCTACGGCTTCAACAACGAGCGTATTGACGTTTACAAGTTTCGCTCGCTGTTTCACGATCAGGCGGATCCGCTGGCTTCCAAGGTCGTCACCAGGGGTGACAAGCGCGTCACCCGCGTCGGCCGCTTCATCCGCAAGACCAGCCTTGACGAGCTCCCGCAGCTTTTCAACGTTGTTTTCAAGGGGAACCTCTCGCTGGTCGGCCCGCGCCCGCATGCGGTGCAAGGCAAGCTGCAGAGCCGCCTGTTCGACGAGGCTGTCGATGGCTACTTCGCACGCCATCGCGTTAAACCCGGAATCACGGGATGGGCGCAGATCAACGGCTGGCGCGGTGAAGTGGACACCGACGAGAAGATCCAGAAGCGTGTCGAGTTCGACCTTTATTATATCGAGAACTGGTCGGTCCTGTTCGACCTCTACATCCTCTTCAAGACACCGTTCGCCCTGATCAAGGGGGAGAACGCATATTGAGCAAGATGTCGAATCGCACGACGCCAGCTTTCGACATCATACTCAAATCACTGAACTGACGCGCAGAAGGCGCGAAGAGGATTCCGGTTCGTATGGCTCTAGCCGCGACAGACTACGCCCTTCCCGCGACTGCGACGCCGCCCGGTATCGCGGCGATCCAGCGGGCGTTGATGTGGGCCGTTGGTGCCGGTGGAGCGATCGTATTCATCGAACCAAGTCCCTATGAGATCGTAACACTTGCCTCGGTGATCTTCTTCTTCGCCACCGGCCTGCGCATGCGTCCCGTCTTTATCCCGCTTCTAATCCTGCTATTCCTGCTGAACATCGGTTACACGATCTGTTCCATTTATTTGATTGACAAGAAAGAGGTGCTGAACTGGATTCTCACATCCTGGTACATGGCCGTCACCGCGCTGTTTTTCGCGATGGTTCTGTGCGAGGACACCGCCGAAAGGCTTGAATCCCTTCGCCGCGGACTGATCTTCGGGGCCCTGATCGCGTCCCTCGCCGCCATCGCCGGATACTTCCATCTCGCAGGGAGCGGCGGTTACGATCTCTTCACGCTGTACAGCCGCGCGCGAGGAACGTTCAAGGACCCCAACGTACTGGGTGCCTATTTGATCCTGCCAGCAATGTTCCTGCTGCAGAGCGTCGTCACCCAGCCTTTCGCCAAATCATTCCGGAGTGCGATCGCGTTGGGAATTGTCAGCCTTGCCGTGCTGCTCGCCTTCTCGCGCGCGTCCTGGGGCCAGTTGGTGGCCTGTTCGGCCTTCATGCTTGTCCTGATGTACCTCACGACACCTTCGCCGGCGCAAAGGACGCGCATCGTGACAGTGGCTATCGCAGCAGCGATTTGCGCGACTTTGCTCCTTGTTGCGCTCCTGTCGTTCGAGTCCATCGGCGGTCTTTTCAAGGAACGGGCCAGCTTTAATCAAAGCTACGACGGCGGTCGCTTCGGCCGTTTCGGCCGCCACGCGCTCGGATTCCAGATGGCGCTCGAACTGCCGTTCGGGATCGGCCCCCTTCAATTCTCGAATTACTTTCCCGAGGACACCCATAACTCATTCCTGAACGCGTTCATGTCAGGCGGCTGGATCGCAGGTATCTGCTTCCCGGCGCTCGTGTTTATTACCATGATCATGGGGTTCAAGCTGGTCTTCGTCCGGGTGCCATGGCAGCGGGCTTATCTCGCGATCTTCGCCGCCTTCTTTGGCACCGTCAGCGAAGCCTTCATCATCGACGTCGACCATTGGCGTCACTTCTGGATGATGCTGGGAATTATGTGGGCGATGTTCGCGGCAGCGCATGCCCATACGTATCGCGCCCGAACGCCAGACCCTTTCTGATCTGCAAATAATCCGCGACTTTGCAGGGAATGTTCCACATGAACAGTTTGTTCACGCAACATCTCATTTTAGAGCGGAACAGAGCAGATCGCTTCTCGTTGAAGACCCGGGCAGACAACGAGGAGGATATTATGAGGAACAAGTTTTTGATTGGCGTTGCTACGGCTGCCCTGATCGGCAGTGCGGGATTTGTCTCGGCACAGACGCCGGGCAACGCACCGAACGCCCCTGCTGCATCGCAGGCCGCACCGTCAGCAGGCGCGCCTGCGGAAAGAGCCGCGCCAATGAAGCATGGCGATGCACCCGCCGGCGGCATGAAGGGCGATCAGGCTCAGATGCCGCGCGAGGGCCGCGACGCCCAACGCGCTCAGGACAATACCAAGGATGGCATGAAGCCGAAAGCCGCAGACACCCGCGATCAAAAGTCAGGCGGCAAAGCTGCGTCCGAGACCAACATGGACAGGTCGAAGGACGGCATGAAGGCCGACCAGAAGAATACCGGCGAAGGCAAGGCCGGAGCAACCACAGGTCAGGCTGGTGCCGGCGCGAAGCTGTCAGCAGAGCAGCGCACCACCATCCGCACGTCGATCACCAAGCAGAACATCAAGCCAGCGACGAATATCAACTTCTCGATCTCGGTCGGTACGCGAGTCCCACGAACAGTGGGCTTCCACCCGCTTCCCGCTGAAGTCGTCACGATCTATCCCGATTGGCGCGGATATGAGTTCTTCCTCGTCAACGGTGAAATCGTGGTCGTGAATCCGCGGACGCTTGAAATCGTAGCTGTGCTCGAAGCGTAGACGAAACAAGACGCACCTAAAGACAAAAGGGCCGGTCAAATGGACCGGCTCTTTTAAGACTTGATCTCCAAAATCTAGCGCAGCCTTCCGCGCGCAACGTCATAGCTCCAAGAGCGGCGTCCGCTGCTGAAAACCACCCGCCTGAACTGTAAGGCCTTGGCCTGTTCTGGAATCTTCGCTGTCTCGACCAATTGCATGGCCATCTGCCGGGTCATCTGTGGCGACACAAAGCGAACCGTACTGTTTCCACGGCCTGAAGCTGAAACCTGCATTCCGTCATCGCGCATCCGCTGCCCCATCTCATGCGCATAAAGCTCTCGGTTGGCGACGGCGGCGATCTGAAGGGATGGCTGAAGAATTGCGTATTGGATCATGCGCATGGCGTTGGCCATATCAAGCGCAGGCGCGTTTGCCGGATCAGCCGCAGCGGCCATTTGAAGGCGTAATTCCATGCTCCGGTATGTGGAGAGCGATAACGGCGTCTTGTTCCTGCCGCGCCTTGAGTTTTCATAACTCGCCTTCAACGCGGTCGCTTCGGCGAGCAGCGCGTCAAGAACGGCTTTGTTATCGGCGGCTTTCTGCTCCGACGGAGACAACGGCGCTGGAGCGGGCGTCGCCTCTGGCTGGACTGGCGCGGCATTGATCGGCTCAGACTTCGACGGAATCGTACCTGTTGCCTGAGTAGCCGCGTCCTGCGGCTTGTCGGTTTGCGTCGTTTGTGCGCTGGGCGGCGGCGTTTGGCCCAAAACGAGCCCGCCGGAAACCATGGTGAGCGAGATCAGCGATAAAGCAATGCTCTTGCGTCGCAACACATCCGCACCCAATCGTTCGGGATCGATGCCAAATATGGATCAACACCTTGCAACGCATCAAGCGGAGTTTTGTTCGGGATGAACGTGAAATATTTTTGCGTTTGGGGCTCTCAATAAAGGAGGCCCGGCGACCCTTTCGATAGCCGGGCCAGCTCAGACGCGAGGCAGGGAGACCAACGTACGCTCAAGGGACGATTTCGAAGAGCCCCGCCGCGCCCATGCCGCCGCCGATGCACATCGTTACAACGCCATACTTGGCCTTGCGACGGCGGCCTTCGATCAGAACGTGGCCGGCCAGCCGCGCGCCCGTCATGCCATAAGGATGCCCCATCGAGATCGAGCCGCCATTCAGCTCCCACAGATCAATGTCATCGATCTTGAGGCCGTGCCGCTTAAGCAAACGAGGAATCGCAGCCACCGGGCCGACACCCATCTCGTCCGGCTCAACGCCCGCGGCGACAAAACCACGGAAGATGCCGAACGGCTTGAGGCCCTTCTTGGCGGCGATCTTGTCGCTCATGATGACGCAGGCTGACGCGCCATCCGATAGCTGGCTGGCGTTGCCTGCGCTGATGGTCTTGCATTCAAACACCGGCCTGATGCTGACCAGACCTTCGGCGGTGGTATCGGCACGCTCATGTCCTGCGGATAGTTTTCCGCGATAAACGCCCTCACCTCATCCCGGAACGCCGCATCCTGGCTGGACAGCTTCAGCTCCATCGGACAGCTCCCGTTACCATTTCTCGCCGAAGGGGCGGATTTCGGTTTCGAATGTCCAGGCATCCCGCGGCTGCTGATAGAGCTGCCAATAAGTTTCAGCGACGGCGGCCGGACGCATCAGACGGTTCGGATCAAGATTCTCGATCGCTTCCTTGCCTTCGCGGTTGGCAATCAACTGGCGCACCCACTCAGTATCGACGCTGGAATCGATGATGAGATGCGCGACATGGATGTTCTTTGGTCCAAGTTCACGTGCGATCGACTGTGCGACTGCGCGCAGGCCGAATTTTGCGCTGGCGAAGGCAGCAAAACCAGAACCGCCGCGCAGGCTTGCAGTCGCACCTGTGAAGAAGATGGCTCCCTTGCCACGCGGCAGCATTACGCGGGCAGCTTCGCGTCCTGCGAGAAATCCGGAATAGCAGGCCATTTCCCAAACCTTGCGGAAGACGCGTTCCGTCGTCTCGAGAATCGGAAAATTGACGTTCGCACCAATGTTGAAGATGCAGGCTTCAAGCGGCGCATGCTTGTCAGCATCGGAAATGAAGGAGATCATTTCCTCTTCCTTGCGTGCATCGAGCGAGCGAGCGAATACAGTACCGCCTGCCGCCTCGATCTCCTTGACAAGAGGGACAAGCTTTTCGCCCTGCCGCCGTCCCGCAAAGACAGTGAAACCCTCCGATGCGAATTTCTTGGCGATCTCGCCGCCGATGAAATCCCCGGCGCCGATCACCGCCACGGTCGCGTTTCGTTTCTGCAAGGTCCTTCTCCCGAGCCAGAGTAAGTTTCAAAGATCGTAGTCTGTGCCCGACGCCAATGGAGGCATCAGGTTTCCCGCAAAGATTCAGCCAGCTTATGCTTCAGGATCTTGCCCGTCGATGTTGCGGGCAGCGCCTCGAGGACGATGATTTGGGACGGCCGCTTGTACGATGTGAGCTGCGGACGTCGGCGCCCTGGTCCGCAAGAAACATTGTCGCAAATGGACCCGACACAACGCCGGTCAAATCGAGCACGCGCACACCACTCAAAGGACCGGACATTTGTTCTTCCCTATAGATGTCGCGGACGGCTGCTGCTACCTCACGCTGCATTCAGAAGAAGTCTTTCAGTGAAAGACCTGAGGTCTCAGGCAGATTTCGCTTTCGCTGCGACGAGTTGTTCGACAATCGACTCCTCGACATCGCGAAGCTGGTCCTTGCCGAAAAACATTTCCGTACCGACGAAGAAGGTCGGTGAGCCGAACGCACCGCGATTGACGGCATCTGTCGTGACGTCGATCAGCTTTTTCTTCACATCGTCCTGCTGCGCACGCGCGATCAGCTTGTCGATGTCGATGCCGGACGAAATGAACGCCGCGCGGAAGGTTTCGACGTCATCCATTTTCTTCGGCTCTTCCCACATGTGATGATAGGCGGCGCGGAAGTATGGCTCGAACACGTTTTCGAATTGGGCTGCGACTGCGCCGCGCATCAACATCAGTGTGTTGACCGGGAAGAACGGATTCGGTTTGAACTTGGTGATGTTGTGCCGGCGAATGAACCGCTGGGTCTCAAGCGCGTTGTATTCCGGCTTGTTCTTGATGCCGCGCAGTGAATCGAACGGCGACATGTTGTTGGTCGCCTTGTAGATGCCTCCAAGAAGAACAGGAACATAGTCGAACTTGACGCCGGTGCGCTGCTCGATGCCCGGAAGCGCATACTCCGCCAAGTAGGCATTGGGGCTGCCGAAATCGAACTGAAACTCGACCTTCAAGGGACTGGCCACCGCGCTTCTCCTCTGCAATTTTTCTGTCTGGCGTACACTCTTGTCCGGCGAATTTAGATCGCCAACCTTGTCGAGAGCGATGGCCATTCATATAGTTCTAAAATTGAACTGTCAATTCTAACGGCCGGGATCCACCAAATTTTGCCCACAGAGCTTGAACTAGGACTTTTGTCCAACTCAGTGCCTATTTAGAATGGTATCTGAGCCAGCTATAAGCGTATCTGACGATCTGATTTGCGAAACCGGAGACGACCATGAGATGGGACGAACTTGAGGAAGAGCCGTGTTCCATGGCCCGCACCATCGGGGTCATCGGCGACCGCTGGAGCCTGCTTATCCTGCGGGAGTGCTTCCTGCGGACCCGCCGCTTCGAAGCCTTCCAGTCCGCCCTCGGTATCACCCGGCATCTCCTGGCCGAACGCCTGAAAAAGCTGGTCCGCCTTGGCGTGCTCCGCCGGGTTGCCTATCAGGAATCTCCCAAGCGGCATGAATATATCCTGACCCAGAAGGGGCTCGACCTTTACCCGATCATGATGGCGATCGTTCACTGGGGCGACATCCACATGGTGGACGAACGTGGCCGGCCGCTGCTTCATGAACATCAGAAGTGCGGGCATCAGTTCAATCCGGTCATGACGTGCTCCGAATGCGGCGAACCGTTGCTCGCCAAGGAAGTTCACGTCCATCCCGGTCCTGGTGCCCGTCCGAAGGTTGCACCGCCGAAGCCAGCTAAGATCGCCAAGGCCAAGTCGACGCGGTCGAAAGCCCGCGCCGCGTAGCTACGATCAATCGCAGCTCCCTATCAGGCCGTGATTGGCGAAAACTGGCTGCTTTCAATCAGATACTAAAATCCTCCGAAAGGCTGCTGCATTGCCACGCTGGCGTGGTGGGGTGCCGCTCCTGAAATTACTCGTTATAATTAAAATGCTTAAAGCCGTGCTGCTTCACAAGTTCGTCTCGTTGCGCTGTCTTCATATCCTCTCTCATCATCTCCGTGACCAGATCGACAAACGATGTTGTCGGTGACCACCCGAGTTTCTGATATGCCTTTGCCGGATCGCCCAAAAGCGTTTCCACCTCCGTAGGCCGGAAATATCGCGGATCGACCTCAACGATACATCGTCCCGTGGAAGCATCGTACCCCTTTTCGTCAACGCCTTTGCCTTCCCAACGAATGGTGATGTCTACTTCTCTTGCAGCGACTTCCAGAAACTCGCGGACGGAGTGCTGTTCGCCGGTCGCGATGACGTAATCCTCTGCTACATCCTGCTGCAACATCCGCCATTGCATCTCAACGTAATCACGCGCGTGTCCCCAATCGCGCAGCGCATTCAGGTTTCCGAGATAGACCCTCTCCTGAAGCCCGAGCTTGATGCGCGCCAAAGCGCGCGTAATTTTTCGCGTAACGAAGGTCTCTCCGCGGATCGGCGATTCATGATTGAAAAGAATGCCGTTGCACGCGAACAGGCCATAAGCCTCGCGATAGTTCACAGTGATCCAGTATGCGTACAGCTTGGCGACCGCATACGGCGATCTGGGGTAAAATGGCGTCGTTTCCTTCTGAGGAGTTTCCTGAACGAGTCCGTACAGCTCAGAAGTCGAGGCCTGATAAAATCGGGTCTTCTTCTCAAGTCCGAGAATGCGGATCGCTTCGAGAATACGCAGCGGACCGAGCGCATCCGAATTGGCGGTATACTCAGGCTCTTCGAACGAAACCGCGACATGGCTCTGCGCGGCGAGATTATAAATCTCATCCGGCTGAACTTCCTGCACGATGCGGATGAGGCTCGACGAGTCGGTCAGGTCGCCGTGATGAAGCGTCAGATCGTAACCCCTGTCATGGGGATCGTGATAGAGATGGTCAATGCGGTCCGTATTGAAAAGCGATGTGCGCCGTTTGATCCCGTGGACAGAATATCCCTTGGATAGCAACAACTCCGCAAGGTATGCGCCGTCCTGGCCAGTGACCCCTGTAATGAGCGCGGTTTTCTTCATCTAGTAACCGATCTTCATTTTCGCCAAAGCGCCATCTGCATCATGATGACATCATCGACAGTCAAATGATACTGGCATGGCTTCTGCCAAAGTTACTGCGGCCTCAGCGAAGCACCGCGGCCGAACAAATCACGAATGCGCCCCAACAGGTTCGTCGGCACGTCGATAATTACACCCTGCATGATCATCCAGAAACTTGCCGCACTGACACCCGCCAACATGAAGTATTGGACGAGGATCGCAGCAGGCCGCGATGTCGATATCGTTGAAAGGCCAAATCCCGCGATACGCAAAACGAGAATGCCCACGATAAGAACCGCGATGGCAAAATTGCGATTCTGCCGCGTCGTACGAGGGGCGCCGAGAATGGCAACGGCCATCAAGATGAAGACGAATGGATAGATCGGAGCGAAAATCCGGTCGTGCAGTTCAGATCGAAACTCTCCCGGAATCCGCTTGAAGACAGGATCGTCGGGCGGCGGCGAGATCAAATCACTGGTCGACCTCTCGCGTGGGCCATACGTCACGCTCTGGACCACGTTCGAGAACTGGGACAAATCGAATGCGTAGCTGGCGAACGCAACAAGCGCTGGGTCGCGCTTGCCGGTTTCGAAACGCTGCAGATTACCGTCCTGGAGAATGAGGAACGAGCCCCGCTCATTCTTCTGAACCGTGCCGCGATCAGCGAGAATATCGATCCGCTCCGCCGGGTTGCGCTGGTCATCGATGAAAATCCCGACGAGAAGTCCGCCGGGTTGCCGCCCCTGAATGCGGATCGTCAGCGGACCGAGTTTTTGGAATTCGCCGGGCCGGAGGATATTAGTGAGGACGTCGGCACCAATCTCGGTTTGCCATCGCCGCAAGGCGCGCAGGCATTCCGGCGCGAAATAGAGCGAGAGAAATGCCACCAGCGAACTGACCACGCATGTCGCGAACAGAAACGGGCGAAGAAACCTGCCTGGCGACAGGCCTGCAGCATTCATCACGATGATTTCGGAGTCCGTTGCGAGCCTGTTGAGGGTATGCATCACCGCAATCAGCAACGCGATCGGCGCAATGATCATCGCCAGTAGCGGTATCGCCAACCCGGTGACCCCGAGGAACACAAGTATCGACTGGCCCTGCCCTGTCATCAAATCGATGCCGCGCAGCGCTTGCGTGATCCATATGACTCCCGTCAATGAGACGACAATCAACAAGAACGCCAACAATGTCGTTCGCACGATATAGCCGTCGATTGCGCTCATCCAGCTTCCGGTAAAGTCCGATTCACGGGCGATCACGACCGCCGCATAAGAGTTATCATCTTGAGCTATATCGCATATTTCCCGTCATCTGCACCTTAAAAATTGGAATGTCGAAGGATAATGTACGCCATAATCAAGCGGGAATTGTACGACGTCTGGATCGGCTTTTTTCGTTTGGACCCGGCCGAATCGGCCTGTCGCACGGGCTGCGCGGCAAAACGGCACGGAGAACTTCGCAACTATCTCCGCGCTGCGTTGCCGTGGTCAACCTCTGTCGCATCATCCGTGGCGCTTGCATTCTTTCTTGGCTTCTGAACACGGTGAGGCTGGCGGCGTTCTTTCGATCGCTAAAGCATCCCGCAAGCATGGCGGCATTAATCCTGTGCTTCATTGCCGTGCTCGGCGTATTTTGGGCGGACGGCATTTCCTGGCCCGACAGGCTTCGCGGCCTGACTCCGATAGAGAAGCTACTCGGCATCCCCATACTGATTTACTACTTCAGCCAATCGTAACGCGGCCGATATGTGTTCTACGCCTTTGTTATGTCTTGCACAGTTCTGATGCTGTACTCATGGGTCGTGCTGTATTGGCCGAACCTATCGATCTACTACAAAGCGGACCAGCCTGCATTCCGGTGAGAAACTATATCGACCAGAGTCAGGGATTTGCGTGTTTGCGGTCGCAGCCATCGCTGCCGAAGCATTCCGCAAGCAAAAGCGCGCAATCGCCATTACAGCCACTATTATTGCCGCCGCTTTGCTGTCGAGCCTTGCTTTCGTCAACGTCTCTCAGCGATTTCTATCAGGGCTGGCTTTACGTGCTCGCCGTCGGCATCGCTGCTGGAACGATAGAGAAAGAGGCAAACTCTCAACGAGAGGCAGCCGTTCCAATCTGAATCACTCTGATTTGAATCAGGTCCGCGTCAGCGTGATGTTTGCACCCTTGAACTCGCTCCCTGATGAGCGGATCATAACCGATTGGGAATTTCCCTTTGTGGTTGCTACGAGATCCGCTGAAAACGCCCCGGCGCTCACGACGACCTGAAACCGGCCACCCGCCGTTGTGCCTTGAACGTCGCCGCTGACATTCCGGGTGGATTCGCTCCAGGTGCCGGACAATTTTCCACCATTGGCAACAACGTTGCTGGTCAGCTCGATCTTGTAGCTGTCGCTTGCGCAGCGCAGGATTTGTTGAAGAGCATTCCCATCCTCTCGGACGGCATAGGTTGCGCGGCAGCGAATGGCCTCCCGCGCGCCGCTCTCGAACGAGATCGTCCCCTTGCCTGACCAGACGCCCGACATGCCGGCGAAAGGATGGGCCGACTGCGCCTGCACATCGATGGAGATGAATGATAAGCCAAGAGCACCGGCCATCGCCGCGCGCCGGCCGATTAATCCAAATGAAAACATTGAACCTCGCATTGTGACAAGTCCGCGCGACGAAAGGCGCAGAAATCTGGATCGCTAACTTCGCAAGAGCGAGAACGGTTCCCATCATCGGGGAGGAATAAGTTTGAATTTGGGAGGGGCCAATGTCCGGCCAGGATCAATCACTTGTGAAACTGCCACCTATACCGGCAAAGTCGGGAATTAGTACCGACGCCTCCACGGCCGTCCGAAAGGAATTGTCCTTGACCAACCCACTCGCCTTGAAAATCGCCCGTGAATACGGAACGCCTGCCCTCGTCATCGACATGGATCGCGTCGAACGCAACATCGCGCGGGCCCAGGAAATCTGCGATACCGCCGGCGTCGCCAATCGGCCCCATATCAAGACCCACAAAAGCCCCCTGCTCGCGCAACTTCAGATCAAGGCCGGTGCAAAGGGCATCACGTGCCAGAAGCTCGGAGAAGCAGAAGTGATGGCGCAAGACGGCATCGACGACATCCTCATCAGCTACAACCTCATTGGCGAAGAAAAGATAGCGCGTCTCGGTGCCCTGCTCGCCCGAACAAACATCACGGTCGCCGCAGACAATGAAGTCGTCATCGCGGGATTGCCAGCCGCGGCAGCGATTGCAGGGCGCTCCCTGCCGATCGTGATCGAGTGCGACACCGGCCGCAAGCGTGCGGGCGTGGAGACGCCTGCGGAGGTCATCGCGCTCGCCAGCCAGATTGCTCGCACACCCGGACTCTCATTTGCAGGGCTGTTGATGTATCCAACGGAAACGGGCTGGACCGAGGCGCAGCGGTTCTTTGACGATGCAACGGCCGGCCTTCGACAGCTTGGGCTCGATCCGGCCATCGTATCGACCGGCGGATCGCCAAATCTGAAAAACGTCGGCAAGCTAAAGGGGGCGACCGAGCATCGGCCCGGCACCTACATTTACAACGATCGCATGCAGGTCGCTGCCGGCGTTGCCACATGGGACGACTGCGCGTTGCATGTCTATTCGACCGTGGTCAGCCGCGCCGCTCCCGATCGCGGAATTCTCGACGCAGGCTCAAAGACGCTCACAGCCGATACCGGCGGACTCGACGGTTACGGGCTGATCCTCGAACATCCGCAAGCCAGGATCGCCCGCTTCGCCGAGGAGCATGGCTTTCTCGATCTGGCGAAGAGCAACACTCGGCCGGCTGTGGGCGACGTTGTCCGTATCGTGCCGAACCATGTCTGCGTTGTGGTGAACATGTCCGATGAAGTCGTTATGGTCCGCGGCGATGAAATCATCGGCATCCTCCCTGTCGCAGCGCGGGGGAAGCTTAGATAATCTCAGGAAAGAAACGGGCGACGGCAGTGTCAGCGCCGATTGTATCCCGGGCTGACCATGTTCTTGAGCTGGATGAGAAGTGTAAAAATCCACGCAAGACCGTAGAGACCGGCGAGCCCGAGCGCCGTCCTGCGATCCAATAGCGACAAGCCGGCCCAATACCAGACGCGATAGATCCATAGCCCCGCGGTCGCCACTCCCATGACGCAAACGAGCAGCTTCAGACCTTGGCTGTTCGCGACGCCTACCGCGGCAAAGAGGATCGTTGCCGGGATGAGAAACATCTGGCAGGCGGAAATCAAAGTCTCGTTCATGGAAGCTCCCCGGCGAATCGCACGAATTTTAGATCATTCGCCGGCCGAGCGGCGAATGCGGCGATGTGATCCGGGGACGTCCGCAACGGGGCCTGAGTGCCCGGAAAGAGGCCTGCGGTATCATAAATCGCAGGCTTCCCCTTCTTGCGCGGTGGCCTGAAGGAGGCTACAGGATCGGGGCCTCTTGGCACGGTTCGGAGCGTAGCGCAGCCCGGTTAGCGCACTAGTCTGGGGGACTAGGGGTCGGAGGTTCAAATCCTCTCGCTCCGACCATTTATCTCAGCAAAACAAGGCTCTTTTGACCCAGAGCCGGGATTCGCGAGCCGCCCTGCAAGGATCGGCACGGAAGTCCTTGCGAACGCATGCCCGGTTTGCTGCTTCGAAAGACTCCTTCACTGTGCATACTGATTAGTCCGATTGTAACCGCGTGTAACCACAGCAGGAGCAGTTTAATGTCCCGCTGCTGCATCGTAACGGCATATCAGGGCGATGGCTTTGCCCAGTTCGCCACCCTGACGTACGGATGAAGGCCTTCGCGGCCCGCCATGGATACGAATTGATCGTCCACAAACCGGATGGTTCGGGTTTCACGGATTCCTGGATGAAGATCCCGGCGATCATAGCCGCCCTGCGTAGCGATTTTGATTTTGTTCTTTAGCTGGATATCGACGCGGTGATCCTGCGGACCGGTCGCGATATTCAGGAGGACGCTCAACCGGGCGCCGATCTTTTGGTGTCTTGGCACGAACCGGAGACCCGTGACAGTCATCGAAAATAAGAACCTGCGGTAATCCCCATTCCGTTGCGTTCACTCCGCAGACCAACCACTTGATTGTAACCAACGCTGGCAGAAATTTCTTCAGTGTCTATGAGCCGCGCAGAAGTCACTTCGGCTTGAACTGGAGTCAGGTTTCGGCGGCACAAACGACTGTTGGCGACGACCAAACCTTTCAAGCGATCAACGGGGAAAACAAGATGGAAGGTGGGCCAAAGGACCTCACGGTGCATGGAAACATGATTGCGGTTTGCAGCCCAGAGTTGGAATCAAGCTTTATTCTTTCCAGGAAGCTTTATCATCCAACCATGATTGTTGGCTGATGGCCCGGCGATCCGTTGCGCTCGCAAGCCGCGATGCCGCATTGCTCCGCTGACAGCCTGCTGGCTGCCTCGCGCAACGTCTCAATTATCCTTCAGCACCTGGTCGATCAGCGCGCGTGCGCCGATCAGGTCGTCGAGCGCTTCCTGCAGCTTGCCGCGATCGGTCGGCTTGGCGCTTTTCCGGACACTTGGGGGAGCATAGGCCTCGGCGCCGGACGGCCCGGCCGGAACCGGATGCACGGGTTTGGGCACGACCGCTTTCGGAGGCGCCATGTCCGTCAACGGCGGTCCAAGGTCCCGCAACGACAGCGGGGATGCGTAATTAGCTTCCCGAGGGTCAGCAGTTTCGTGAGAATCCAGATCGTCATCGCCGTCGAGGTCGGGGCTCGCCAGGTCCGGCGCGCCGTCGTCTTCTCTGTCCCCGTCGAACGACGGTCCATCGAACAGAGCAGTGGCATGATCGACCGAGCCATCGGTCAGGCCCTGGACTGATTTGATCCCGTGCTCGCGCAGAATGCGCTGCACACCGCGGATGGTGTAGCCCTCGCCGTAGAGCAGCCGCCGGATGCCACGCAACAGGTTGACGTCATCGGGACGGTAATAGCGGCGGCCGCCGCTCCGCTTCATCGGCTTGATCTGGTTGAAGCGCGTCTCCCAGAACCTCAGGACGTGCTGTGGCACATCAAGGTCATCAGCAACTTCGCTGATTGTCCGAAACGCGTCCGGCGCCTTGTCCAATTGCAGGCTCCCCGTTGAAAGCCGCTGTTCTAAAGTCAGTCGTCAGCGCCGTTGGCACTGTCACTGCCGCTGCCATTCCCGTTGATACGCTGCTTTAGAATCGCAGATGGCTTGAACACCATAACCCGGCGCGGCGAGATAGGCACTTCCGTTCCGGTCTTGGGATTGCGGCCGATACGCTGGCCCTTTTTGCGTACCATGAACGAGCCGAACGAAGACAATTTCACCGTCTCGCCCTTCTCGAGGCAATCAGTGATCTCCTTCAGCACAAGTTCCACGAACGCAGACGACTCTGTGCGCGAAAGCCCTACCTTTTGGTAGACGGCTTCGCACAGATCAACGCGTGTGACTGTCTTCCCGGTTCCGGTCATCGCCTGCCCCGCTCACGGCGAAAAATTTATGTTCTGAAATTATGAGCTTAGCGACCGAGGGGCAACCTTGCTCATCAATGCAACAGCATGAAATTGTTTTCAATTATCGACAAACTTTAGCAAAAGACTCACCAGCGCAAAAGCGCAGATCCCCAAGTGAAGCCGCCTCCCATCGCTTCCAGCATCAAAAGATCGTTCTTCCTGATGCGTCCGTCGTCGACGGCTACCGCGAGCGCTAACGGAATAGAGGCTGCCGAGGTGTTTCCATGACGATCGACCGTCAGCACCACTTTCTGCGGCGCAATATGCAGTTTCTTGGCCGAGGCATCGATGATGCGCTTGTTGGCCTGATGGGGAACCAGCCAGTCGACATCGTCTGCGGTCGTGCCTGTCGCCTGGAAAGCGTCGATAATGACGTCCGTGATCATGCCGACGGCATGCTTGAACACTTCGCGCCCTTCCATCCGCAGATGGCCCACGGTTTGGGTACTGGACGGCCCGCCATCGACGAACAATTTATCCTTGTGACGGCCGTCGGAACGTAGATGCGTGGTGAGGATGCCGCGATCCGCGGTGGTTCCCGCCTGCGGCTGCGCCTCCAGAACCACTGCGCCCGCACCATCGCCGAACAGAACGCAGGTTCCACGGTCGTTCCAGTCCAGGATGCGCGAAAAGGTTTCCGCCCCGATCACCAGCGCGCGCTTGAATGCACCGCTTTTCAGGAAATTGTCGGCGGTCGCCAGCGCGAAAATGAAACCCGTACAGACAGCCTGTAGATCGAATGCAGCACCGTGATTGATGCCAAGGCCGTGCTGGATCGCAACCGCTGTCGCCGGGAAGGTGTTGTCCGGGGTCGAGGTCGCCAGAACGATCAGGTCAATCGATTGTGCATCGATCCCGGCATTGGCGAGCGCCGCCTGCGCCGCCTTCAGGCCCAGATGGGAGGTGAACTCTCCCTCGGCCGCGATGTGGCGTTCCTTGATTCCCGTGCGCTGAACGATCCACTCATCCGACGTGTCGACCATCTTCGCCAATTCGGCGTTGGTCAGAATGCGCTCCGGCAAGTAAGCACCGTGGCCGAGCACAACCGAACGCATCATAGTCACGAGACAGCCTCCTGCGCATTCGGCACGATCGAAAGAGCGTGGCCGTCGCGGTTGAGTGTTTGATGGATCTTGGGCAGGAGATCGTAGCGGACCATGTCATAACCAACATCAACTGCCGACGCAAAGCCCTCAGCGTCAGTGCCGCCGTGGCTCTTGATGACCACCCCGTTCAGCCCAAGAAAGACGCCACCGTTGACCTTGCGGGGGTCCATCTTGTCGCGCAACGCGTTGAAGGCACCGCGCGCGAAAATATATCCAAGCTTGGAGCGCCAGGTCCGGCTCATGGCGCTGCGCAGATATTCCGCGATCTGCCGTGCCGTTCCCTCAGCAGTCTTCAGGGCGATGTTGCCGCTGAATCCCTCGGTCACGATGACGTCGGCAGCACCCTTGCCGATGCCGTCGCCCTCGACGAAACCGATGAAGTCAAGCTGCGACAGGTTCATGGCCCGGAGCAGTTCGGCAGCCCCGCGCACTTCCTCGACGCCCTTTACTTCCTCGACGCCGATGTTGAGCAGACCTACAGTCGGACGTTCGAGATCGAACAGAACGCGCGCCATTGCGCTGCCCATGATCGCGAGCGACGCAAGATGACGGGCATCGCCGCCGATCGAGGCACCGACGTCCAGCACAACGGACTCGCCGCGCACCGTCGGCCACACCGCCGCGATCGCCGGGCGATCAATGCCGGGCATCATCCGTAGATTGAGCCGCGACATCGCCATCAGCGCCCCGGTGTTGCCGGCCGACACCACGACATCAGCGTCGCCTCTCTTCACGGCGTCGATCGCCAGCCACATCGACGACGACTTGCGGCCCCGGCGCAACGCCTGGCTCGGCTTCTCGTCCATGCTGATCGCAATGTCGGCGTGAAAGACCTTTGAGACGGCCTTGAGGGCGGGATGTGCGTCGAGTTGCGCACCGATCAGGGCACTGTCGCCAAACAACAGGAATTCGACGTCGGTGTGTCGCATCAACGCGAGCGCCGCACCCGGAACGATGACCGATGCACCGAAATCGCCGCCCATGGCGTCAAGCGCGATTCGAACCTTCTGCGGCATAAGCGTCCCGGAAACCTGATCGTTGCGGCCTCGAAGCGACTGGCCGCGAGCTGGAAGCCATCGTTGTGACAGCGGTTGACCGAAGTCTTCGCTATTGCGAGCGCAACCCCAGCCGGGCAGCGACAATAGCGTTTTTGTGGTGCGATACAACGGCTTGACCCAAGCTACAGGTTTGGTCAAGCGCTCCCCGCAGCAGCGTCATTTTCCTTTGGGTTTTTTACCTCGGGAGACGCCCGGCTTATCCTTGAGTGCCTTCAGGGCTGCAAACGGGTGTTCGTCCGGGTCTTCAGGGGTCTCAGGCGGAGCGAACGCCACGCCCGGCTTACGCGGATAGGGATCTATTCCCAGAGCCAGAAATTCAGCTGCCAGTTGGCCGAGGTCGATAGCACCATTGACGATGGGCTCCGGAGGATCTGGGATTTCGGCATCCTCGCCCTGCTCCTTCTGGATGGATTTCCGACTTGATGAAATTTGCGATGGCGGCGCGAAAACCGCCGTAATGGCCTCATCGATATCGTTCTCGACCGGATCAAGCGATACGACGCAGTTTTGCTCCACCCGCGCCCTGACCGTGCCGGTGACAGTCACGATGCCTCCGGCCTCGGGAATGACGTCGAATGTCGCTACGGCTTGCAGGACGGCATTCACGCCGGCAGCAGCAGCCAACAGACCGCGTTGAACCGGAGTGGCCTCCAGCACCTGATGCAGCCCCGCTTCTGGCAGCTGGGTCACCAGAACGGAGAAGCTCCAGGGAAGATCGCTATTCGGCATATGACCCGCCTTGCTCATGATGCCCCGCCTTGGGAGGCGGCCATAGGCTGTGGAAACGTCCACGCTCCCTTGCGAACGGCCTCCTCAGCCAATTTTGCGAGACCGCTGCTGGCTTCACGAACGTACGATGCCAGCGCCCTCGCGCCATCCACGGCCTCTCCGTTGAAGACATTCTTGGACAACGCCTGCGCCAATTCCTCGTCACCGGCCTCAAAGGCCAGATCGTAGGCCGCAGAGCGTCCATAAAACGCCTCCCCGAACGCCTGCATGCGCTTCGGGACGGTCAGGTCGCCCACCCCCATCTCCCGGAGATTGTCGTCCATGTCAGCGCAGAATCGGTCGAAAAGCGCTTGAGACATACTGTTTCCACCCTCCACTGCTTGCAGCCGGCGCAGCACTAGCCACAGATGCAGGATCAGCATGTCGAATCGGCCATTAACCGTGTCGCGCACGCCGAGGCTCGCGTAAAACGCCGGTTCTCGCGCTTGCGCCACGATCATGCCATAGATGGCTTCAATGGTGCCGCGCGGGACTGTGGGATTCCTGAAGCGATTGAATGGCCAAAGCATTTTTGGTTCCACGTCGAAGCCGGCGGCGATCCCAGATCGCCCTGACGGCCCCCGGTGTGTTGAAATCGGAAGCTCTGCCCGGTACGTCAACGCTTCGGCTGATGCAAGAGGCAAGAGGAAGGCCACGCGCGACATGACTGTTTTCAGACGGCCCGGTCTTCAAATCACCGGAGAGCGACGGTTCGTGGCGCGGTTGCGTGCGGCGGCTGCGATGATGTTCGTCTGCGCCGCTCTGGCCGCCTGCACCGGCGAGCAGTTCCAGAAGGGCTACATCCTGCCCCCAGGCGCGCTTGAGCAAATCCCGATCGGCGCCAGCCAGGATCAGGTTCTGATCGTGATGGGAACGCCGTCCACCGTCGCCACCCTGAGCGGCGAGGTCTTCTATTACATCTCCCAGCGCTCGGAACGCAAAGTCGCCTTCATGCAGCAAAGTGTCATCGACCAGCGGGTGATTGCGATCTACTTCGACAAGAACCGTACGGTCCAGCGCGTCGCCAACTATGGACTCCAGGACGGCAAGATCTTCGACTTCATCAGCCGCACCACGCCGACCAGCGGTCAGGAAATGAGCTACCTGACGCCGATCTTCAAGCTGCTCAGCCCGCGCTGATTTGGCCGCCCAGCATACCGGCAGTTCAACTGTCGGTATTTTGCTGAGCGAAATACGCCCGCCGCGCTGCGAATAGCTGCGCTTGCAGCCACGGAACCTGCCCGTTAGCTTCCTTCCAACAGTATCTCGCAAACGAGATGTATCTGGGAGGATAACCGATGACGCGCTCACTATCGCGCCGCGCCGTGCTGTCAGGCACTGCTGCCCTCTCCACAAGCCCACTCTGGCCGCGTCCGGCAAAATCCGCCGACTGGCGTCCGACCGACACGGTGCGGATTATCGTGCCGACAGCACCCGGCGGCAGTACGGATGTCATCGGCCGCTACCTCGCGCAACATCTGCAGCAGGCGTGGGGCATATCCGCCGTCGTTGAAAACAAGTCAGGCGGTGGTGGCACGATCGGCACCGCCTACTACGTGCAACAGAAACCCGACGGCAACAGCATCCTCGTCGGCAATCCAGGGCCGAACGCTGTGGCGTTCAGCATCTTCCGCTCCCTGCCCTACAAAGCCGATCAGTTGCAACCGGTGAGCAATGCGATCCGCATTCCAAACATCGTGTCGGCGCATCCTTCCAGCGGCATCAAGTCGATCAAGGAGCTGATCACCTATCTCAGGGCTAATCCCGACAAACTGAACTACGGCACGTCAGGCGTTGGACAAAGCCCGCACCTGACCGCCGTCTGGTTCATGCAATTGACCGGCGTGAAGATGACTCATATTCCGTTCCGGGGCGCCGGCCCCGCTCTCACCGGGGCGCTGGGCGGGGACGTGGCGATCCTGTTCGACAATCTCTATCCATCGCTGCCGCAGACCGAGGATGGAAAGCTCGTCGCATTGGCCGTCACGACGCCGGAGCGCAGCTTCAAGGCGCCCAACATCCCGACCATGCGCGAGAGCGCGCCGGAGCTTGCCAACTTCGACGTCTCATCCTGGTTCGGAATGTTCATGCAGGCCGGAACGCCGCGGCCGATCGTCGATGCGTACAACGCCGCGATCAAGACGATGCTGGAACGCGACGATATCAAGAGGAACATCGCCGCGATAGGGGCCGTGCCCGATTACGGAACGCCTGAGCAATACAGCGCCTTTATCGATGCCGAGATCAAGAAGTTCGCGGGCATCATCAACAAGGAAGGCCTCAAGATGGACGTCAACTGACGTCCCCGACGTGATCCTTCCAAAGGTAAAACGTTCTTCCAAAAGTGAAACGGCCGCCCTGCAAGGCGGCCGTTCACAAGCGTGAAGTCAGACAGACATCAATCCCTGTTCGACGAATCTGTAGCCCGCCTCCCAGCGTTGATGCTGCTCGGTATTTTCCGGATACGGATTGTCTTGCGGCTCGTTGTTGAATCGCGCGAGTTTCCCCTGTTCGAACGGATCGCCATCGTCTGCTGCCATGTGTAGCCTCCCTTGTTTAACCGGAGACAACGCACGCAGTCGCGACCGGGTTTCCTCGTCTTTCAAAATTTTCGGCGTGGATAACGATTCAACCTGTCATCAAATCGCAACAATCGCGTGTGGCATCTGCGCAAAGAAGAACCCCGCGGCTCGCGCCGCGGGGTTTTCGATTCAGAAATACGACGATCAGTGCGCCAGGATCGCGAGCAGCAGGAGTGCCACGATGTTGGTGATCTTGATCATCGGGTTCACGGCAGGACCTGCCGTATCCTTGTAGGGATCGCCGACGGTGTCGCCGGTCACGGCTGCCTTGTGGGCATCCGAACCCTTTCCGCCGAAGTGGCCATCTTCGATGTACTTCTTGGCGTTGTCCCACGCGCCGCCACCCGAGGTCATCGAGATAGCAACGAACAGGCCGGTGACGATCACGCCGAGCAACATTGCGCCGACCGCCGAGAACGCTGCCGACTTGCCAGCCGCGCCGCCGCCCGCAATCGCGTAAATCGCGAAGTAGACGAAGATCGGCGACAGCACCGGCAGCAACGACGGAATGATCATTTCCTTGATCGCAGCCTTGGTCAGAAGGTCGACGGCCTTGCCGTAATCCGGCTTGTCGGTGCCCTTCATGATGCCTGGCTTTTCGCGGAACTGACGACGCACTTCCTCGACGATCGCACCGGCGGCACGACCGACAGCGGTCATGCCCATCGCGCCGAACAGATACGGAAGCAGACCGCCAAACAGCAGGCCGACCACGACGTAGGGGTTGTTGAGCGAGAAGTCAGGAATGACACCCTGGAAGTATGGATACTTCGCAGCGTTGGCGATGAAGAACTTGAGATCTTCATTGTAAGCCGCGAACAGCACCAGCGCGCCGAGACCAGCCGAACCAATGGCGTAGCCCTTGGTGACAGCCTTGGTGGTGTTGCCGACGGCGTCGAGCGCGTCGGTCGCCTTGCGCACTTCCTTCGGCAGGCCGGCCATTTCGGCAATGCCGCCGGCATTGTCAGTGACTGGGCCGAAAGCGTCGAGCGCGACGATCATGCCGGCCAGCGCCAGCATCGTCGTGGTGGCAATCGCAATGCCGAACAGGCCCGCGAGGCTGTAGGTGACGAGGATGCCCGCGATGATCACGATCGCCGGGCCGGCGGTCGATTCCATCGAGATCGCGAGACCCTGGATCACGTTGGTGCCGTGGCCGGTCACTGACGATTGCGCGATCGACTTCACCGGACGGAAATCGGTTCCGGTGTAGTATTCGGTGATCCAGATGATGAGACCCGTCACCACGAGACCGACGACGCCGCACTCGAACAGTGCAAGGCCGGTGTACTTCACGCCCGCGAGCGGACCGAAGCCGATCAGCTGATGGATCACGAAGGCCACGCCGAACAGCGACAGAATGCCGGTAGCAATCAGGCCCTTGTACAGCGCGCCCATGATCGACTGGCTTGCGCCGAGCTTCACGAAGAAGGTGCCGACAATCGAGGTCAGGATGCAGATGCCGCCGATAGCGAGCGGCAGGATCATCATGTTGGGCAGCAACGCAGGCGCGCCAGCGAAGAAGATCGCCGCAAGTACCATGGTGGCGACAGCCGTCACCGCGTAGGTCTCGAACAGATCGGCCGCCATGCCGGCGCAGTCGCCGACGTTGTCGCCGACGTTGTCAGCGATGGTGGCGGGGTTGCGCGGATCGTCTTCCGGGATACCAGCTTCGACCTTGCCGACGAGATCGCCGCCGACGTCCGCACCCTTGGTGAAGATGCCGCCGCCGAGACGGGCGAAGATCGAGATCAGCGATGCGCCGAAGCCGAGCGCCACCAGCGAATCGACCACGATGCGGTCGTTCACGGCGAGCCCGCGGCCCTGCGTCAGGTAGATGAAGTAAAGCGTCACGCCGAGCAGCGCGAGACCAGCCACCAGCATGCCGGTGATGGCACCGGCCTTGAACGCCAGTTCAAGACCGCCAGCGAGCGACTTGGTCGCCGCCTGCGCTGTGCGGACATTGGCACGCACCGACACGTTCATGCCGATGAAGCCGGCAGCGCCTGAGAGCACTGCGCCGATCAGAAACCCGATCGCCACGAGAATGCCGAGGAAGTAAGCCAGCAGCGCGAAGATCACGATGCCGACGACACCGATCGTCATGTACTGGCGCTTGAGATAAGCCTGCGCACCTTCGCGCACCGCCGCTGCGATTTCCTGCATGCGGGCGTTGCCCGCGTCTGCCCCGAGCACCGACGAGGTTGCCCACGCGGCGTAGACAATGGAAAGCGCTCCCGCGAGCACGATCAACCATAATGCTGTCATTGATTTTTGCCTCAGATCCCTGTTGTTTCCCCAGTAACGCCCCACCGGCCGTACAGGGTGGCCGGGCGCGCAAAAAAGGAGGCATGCTTCGTCAAAGGGCGAAATGCTGCCTCAATTCGGCGCGGACATTGCCAAAATCATATCCGTGACGCAACGCCGCCAAAGCCCCGCAAGCCCCTTTTCGGGCAATTCAACGAATGCCGCACAGGGCATTTGTGTGCAGTGCGAAAAATCTCAGAAATGGCTGTAGGACAGGCGTTTCAACGCCACTGGCTTGCCCGCCGCATCGAGGAACTGCGGAGCAGCCGCACCAGCCTCGACCCTGCCGATGCCTGTAACCTGCACATTGGTCAGTCTTGCGGCGGCGAGAAACGAATCCCAGCGATTCTCCGGAACAGCGCAGGCGACCTCGTAATCGTCGCCACCCGACACGATGGCTTCCATGCTGGAGCTTCCCTTAGTGACCAGCGCGCGCGCCTGCTCCGAAAGCGGAACATCTGCCAGATTGATCGCTGCGGAAATGCCAGATGCAGCGCACAGTTTAGCGAGATCACCGGCCAGTCCGTCCGACACGTCCATCGCTGCGCTCGCATGTTCGCGGATCACAACAGCGAGCGCATTGCGCGGCTGTGGTACGCGATAGCGCTGGATCAGGAATTCGCGGGACAGCATATCGAGCCCCTCACCCGCCTGCTCCTTGAGAAGACGCAGGCCCAGTGCTGCATCGCCGATTGTGCCAGTCACCGCAATCCGGTCGCCAGGCTTCGCGCCGCTGCGGCGAACCATTTTGCCCGGCGGCACGCGACCGAAGGCCGTGATCGAGATCATGAGCGGCCCGGGCGTCGACACCGTATCGCCGCCCAGCACCGGACAATTGAACGTCGCAGCATCTTCGCCGAGGGCGCGCGCGAATGGCGCCAGCCATTCTTCCTTCGCTTCGCGCAACGCCAGCGTCAGGACGAATCCTGCGGGGACTGCGCCCTTAGCCGCCAGATCTGACAGGTTCACCCGCAACGCCTTGCGCGCGATGGTGTCCGGCGGATCGCCGGAGAGAAAATGAACGCCTTCAACGATGGCGTCCGTCGTCAAGACAAGATCGTCACCCGTATGATTCAGTAACGCCGCATCATCGATAAGGCCGAACGCGCCGGGATCGGTCGCGAGCGGACGGAAGTAGCGCGCGATCAGATCGTCCTCGCCCGATGCTGCGGCACCCGGCGTCGTCATTGTTAATGCCCCGTCCGTGCGAATTCAGGCGCACGGAACTGCCGCGCGATCTGGTCGAGCACGGCATTCACCATGCCGGTTTCGTCCTTATCCACGAAAGCATGGGCAACATCGACATATTCCGACACCACGACACGCGCCGGAATATCCTTGCGGTGTTCGAGCTCATAGGCCCCCGCCCGGAGCGTTGCGCGCAGGATCGCGTCAATGCGCTTCAGCGGCCAGCCGCTTTCGAGTGCCTTGTCGATCAAAGGGTCGAGCTTGCTCTGGTCGCGCACCACACCGGACACCACGTCCTTGAAGAACGCGGCTTCAGCCGGCAGATAGGTGTCGCCCTCGACTTCGCTGCCAAGCCAATGGCTTTCAAACTCGGCGAAGATGTCCTCAATGCCAGCGCCGGCGATGTCCATCTGGTACAGGGCCTGCACGGCGGCAAGACGCGCAGCGCCGCGCCGGTTGGCCTTGCGATCGCCCGGTCCCTTGTCGCCGGCTTTTTTAGCGTCGCTCATAGCGGTTTCGCCAAACGCTTCTTGATGCGCATCATGGTGAGCGCCGCACGGGCCGCGTCGCCGCCCTTGTTCAGCTTGTCGGCGCGGGCGCGCTCCCACGCCTGTTCCGTGGTGTTGACGGTGATGATGCCGTTGCCGAGCGGCAGGCTGCGTGCCACGGCGAGGTCCATCAGTGCCCGCGACGATTCCATCGAGACGATCTCGAAGTGGATGGTGTCGCCGCGCACCACGCAGCCCAGCGCGATGGCTCCATCATATTGCCGACCATTCTTCTTCGATGCGTCGAGCGCGATAGCGATCGCTGCCGGAATTTCGAGAGCGCCCGGAACACTGATCACATCGTAGCCGACGCCCGCAGCCTCCAGCTCCTTGATCGCACCCTGAAGCAGCGCTTCCTGAATATCGTCGTAAAACCGGGCTTCGATAATGACGACGGTCGCGCCGCTAATGTCGGTTGGATCCTTGAGTTCTGCGCGGCGCGGTTCAGCCATCATTCCATCCAGTCAAAAGGGTTTCGGTGTTTGCGCGTTTGTAGTCGCTGAGCGCTACAAAGCCAAGCACAACAGCCCCTTTTCAAGGCAGGGATGCAGCTCCGAATCCGCCTCAATTGGCCTGTGTCACCTTGTAATCGAACAGATAGCCGGCCAGCGCCTTCTCAACCGCGGCGTGCTGACTTGCCATCGCACGGGGCAACGTCACCGTCACGTCGATGCCGCGTTTGCCGCCCGCTGCGACATCGATCGCAGCGTCGGCCGCTCCGGCGGCTTCCGCAATCACCTGGGCGACGAGCCGGTGGACGGCGTCGGTGCGCAATTGCGGCTTGAAAATCTTGCCGACACTGGTGACCGGAATGGCGTCGATGACAATGATCTGCTTGGGCCATGCCGGACGCTCCGCGATCAGCGGCTCGGCATAGGCTTTGAGTTCGTCGGCGGTCACCTGCGCGCCCGGCTTGAGGGCGACGTAACACACCGGCAGTTCGCCTGCGTATTTGTCCGGTTGCCCGACGGCAGCCGCAAGAGCCACTGCCGGATGGGACTGCAATGCGTCCTCGATCAGAACGGGATCGATATTGTGGCCACTGCGGATAATGAGATCTTTCGAGCGCCCGGCGATGAACAACCGCCCCTGCTCGTCGGTGTAAGCCAGGTCGCCGCTGTCGAGATGACCGTCGCGCAGCGCGCTGCTGTTATGGCTCTGGTCCTTGTAGCCCGGCGTGACGTTCGGGCCAGACACGGTCGTGACGCCAACCTCGTGCGGCGCGCAGGCCTCGCCCAGCGAACCGTCAGCGCCGAGTTTCCGAACCACGACCTGCGTATACGGCAACCGGACGCCGACAGAGCCTAGCACCGGCTCCGCAGCGGCGGGATCGATGGACACCAGCCCGCCGGTTTCGGTCATGCCTAGGATTTCGTGGATCTGGGTCCCGGTCATCTTCTGGTACTGCAGAGCAACCGCACGCGGCAGCAATGACGCGCCAGAGATGCTGTAACGAGCCGATGAAATGTCGGCATCGACCGGTACATTCAGCAGCGCAGCCAATGCGGTGGGCACACCACCGATCACGGTCGCGCGATAGCGTTCAACGATTTTCCAGAAATTCTTGATGATGACCGGATTGCGCATCCCCGCCGGCGACAGCACGAGGATGTTCGCGCCCGCGATGAAAAACGACAGCCCGCAGGAAATCGTCGCCGCGACATGAAACAGAGGCAGACCGTTGGTGATGACATCGGTCTCGCTCAAATCCTGCAATACTGTTCCACCGAACCCCGCCGCGATCTGCATGCGATGGGTATGGGTAACGAGTTTCGGCGAACCGGTGGTACCGCCGGTGTGGAAATAGGCGGCAACGTCATCGCCACCCCTTGCCTTGCCGAACGACAGCGCATTGCCGTCCTGCGACTTCAGCTCCGGGCCAAAGCCGAAGACACCTTCCGGTAACGGCGCATCAGACAGCGAGACCTGTACCAGCTTGACGTCCGGCAGCAGTTTTCCGACCTCAACCGCTTTCTGCCAGATATCCAGCTGCGGATGCGGACCCAATGCCACCAAAATCTTTGCGCCAGACGCCTGGACGAGATCGGCGATGTTCTGTGCCTGGAGCAGGAAGTTGATCGGCACCGCGTAACCGGCGGCCTCCGCGCCCCAGAGCGTGAAATGGGTCTCGACCAGACTGGGAAGGATGTAGGCAACGCCCGCACCCGCCCCCCCAAGGCTCGCGAAGAAATTCGCCGCGCGGGTGACGCCATCGAGCATCTGCCGGTACGTGACGAGACGCGGCGTCTCATCTTCGGCACCGGTCATCAGCATGGTCAGCGCGATGCGATCAGGATGCTCCGCCGCACTCTTCGCAAAAATGTCGTAGACGCTGCGCGCATCGTAGCGCTGCTCCAGCGTCTTCTCCGATTCAAACTTGATGACGTCCTTGAGCGTGGCAACCGGATAATCGCTGAAAAGCGGCATCTGAATCCCCCTTGAACTGGTCTCAGTCGATCACGCGGAGCGTGTCCCCGATTTTGGGCGGCAAGCTATTTAATTAATTTAACAGCGTCAAGTTTTGCGGGAAACGGTACGCCCATTCGCAGCAATCCTGACAGGCTTTTTCAAGTTGCCTTCCGGGACGCCGGACATCCCCGCGCCGCTCGCGATGAGACGCATCGAGGCAAGATGCAATGCATCCCTCTCGCGGACCGTGCGTAACAGGCCGCTCATGTGCATCATGACGATACCATGCGCAGCGGAGAAAAATGCCTCGGCCAATGTTTTCACGTCACCCTCGATATGTCCGGCATCCACAAGTGCCTGCACGTAGGTGGTCATGGTGGCGCGGAAACGCGTCATCGTCGCCGAAAACTGCGGCGCAATCGCCTCCTCAAGATTCTCCGTAAAGAAAATCAGCCGATAGGTGTCGGGATGTTTCAGCGCAAAATCCAGAAAGGCCTGCCCGACGGCACGCGCGTTCTTGCGCGCATCCCTTGCCGGGTCGAACGCCGCCTCAAGGTGGCCGCAGAAGCGATCGAGGGCCGCCGCCCGCATCGCCACAAGAATTTCGTCCTTGTTGGCGAAATAGCGATAGGCCGCCGTCTGACTATAGCCGAGCGCTTGCGCGATCTGGCGCATCGAAACGCCCGCGACGCCGTGCATAGCAAAGAGCTTCTCGGCCGCGCGAAGCAGCCGCTCCCGGAAGACCTCGACCTGGTGATCGGTGAGTTGCTTACGCATGCCAATCCCGTCGCTCTGCCCTGCCGGCCCGCGCCATCAGGCGCCTTCTATTTCATTTCGATCAATCGCGCGGCGTAACGTGCCATCAAATCGATTTCGAGATTGACTTCCGATCCCACGCGCCAGTCGCTCAGCGTCGTGACGTGTAGCGTGTGCGGAATGATGAGAACGGAAAATACATCGTCAACGGCGGTATTGACCGTCAGCGAAGCGCCATCGAGCACCACCGATCCCTTCGCCGCAATGAATTTTGCAAGATCGCGCGGCGCATGCAACTCGAACCTCGCCATGTCCGGCAGGTCATCGCGCGTGATAATCGTCGCAATGCCATCGACATGCCCGGCAACGATGTGTCCGCCGATTTCGTCGCCGATCTTGAGCGCGCGCTCGAGGTTGAGGCGCGTCCCCTTGCCCCAGCCCTTTGCCGTTGTCAGCCGCAGTGTTTCAGCAGCCGCATCGACGTCGAACCATGTCCTGTCCTGGTCCATACCGGACTGCACCACTGTCAGGCACACGCCGTTGCAGGCGATCGACGCACCGTCCGCGATGGTCGCCTGATCGTAGCGGCATGCGATGCGCAGCCGGTGCAACTGTCCTTGCGCCGTCGGCGTGACGCTGGTGATTTCGCCAAGGTCCGTGATGATGCCGGTGAACATCTAGGTCTCTTCTTAATTGATCATGATCTAATCGGAAAACCGGTTCCCACCTTTCCGGATCATGATCGTTCATAGATCGTGAGTGTGTCTTTATCCAAGGCCTCGGTAGCACGCGCGCGCCAGCGAGGCGACTGGGTGATGACCGACAGCGGCTGCGTATCGAGCGCCGAAATACCGTCCATGCCGATGTCACTCGGCCCTCGCAGCAGCCAGACCTCGTCGACCAAGCCCGCGCTCAGGAACGACGACGCCACCCGTGCGCCACCTTCGACCATCAGCCGCGTGATGCCGCGCTCGGCTAGCGCGCTTAAAGCGGATGTGAGATCGAGGCCCGGCGTGGGTGCGTTCGCCACGGGCACGCGGATGACCTGCGCACCCGCTGCGCCCAGCTTCATTGCCGCTGGGGCTTCAGACAGATCGGACGTCATCGCCCAGAGCGGCGTCTGCCGCGCGGAATGAACCAGCTTGCTGGCGCCCGGCAGCCGCAGCGCACGATCCAGCACCACGCGCACCGGCGATTGTGCTTCCAACCCCGGCAGACGCACCGTGAGCAGCGGATCGTCGGCGAGCACCGTGCCAATGCCGACCAGGATCGCGTCGCTCTGTGCGCGCAGCAGATGCACCCGCGCCTTCGCCGCCTCGCCGGTAATTGCAACCGGCTGGTGACCCGCAGCCGCGATCTTGTCGTCGGCGGATACGGCCAACTTCAAAATAACGAACGGGCGTTTCTCGCTGACGCGCAGGAAGTGCCCGGCATGATCGCGCGCGGCTTCGTCCTTGCAAAGGCCGACGTCAACGACAATGCCTGCCGCGCGCAGCCGCGCGTGTCCCTGCCCGCCAACTTCTGGATTTGGATCTTCAACAGCGGAGACGACCCGCGCGATACCCGCAGCGATGATCGCATCCGCGCATGGCGGCGATTTCCCGAAATGCGAACACGGCTCCAGCGTGACGTAGAGCGTCGCGCCACGCGTCGCCTCGCCCGCTCGTTTCAAAGCCTCGGGCTCGGCATGAGGCCGCCCGCCGGGCTGGGTCCAGCCGCGCCCGGCAATAACACCATCCTTGACGATGACCGCGCCCACCGCCGGATTCGGCCACGTACGGCCCTGCCCGCGCCGGCCGAGCGCCAGCGCAAGCTGCATGTAACGAAAATCTTCAGCCATTGAGTCCCGCACAGCTGTCAAGCTAGCGGATTAGCGAATGCTGCGCCGTGAAAAAATCACTTGCGCACCACTGCCGGCCGCGGCGGTTCGTCCTCGCCCGACAATTCACCAAGCACAGCCTCGAAGTCCTTGGCCTCGCGGAAGTTACGATAGACCGAGGCGAAGCGGACATAGGCCACATCGTCGAGCTGACGCAAATGCTCCATCACGGTCTCGCCGATGACCTCCGAGGAAATCTCCGCCTCGCCGCCGCTTTCAAGCTCGCGCACGATGGCCGAGACCATCTTCTCGACGCGCTCGGGATCGACCGGACGCTTGCGGAGGCTGATCTGGAGCGAGCGCACCAGCTTGTCGCGGTCGAACGGAACGCGACGGCTGTTGCGCTTGATGACGGTGAGTTCGCGAAGCTGCACCCGCTCGAAGGTAGTGAAGCGGAAATTGCACGCCATGCAGACGCGCCGCCGCCGAATCACGGCCGAATCTTCCGTCGGCCGTGAATCTTTCACCTGCGTATCGAGACTGTTGCAGCTTGGGCAGCGCATTCAGCGTCCCCTTAACTGTAGATCGGGAAACGGCTGGTGAGTTCCTTCACCTTCTCCTTCACCGACGCCTCAACCAGAGGCGCTGAGCCTTCGCCCGACTGAGCGACGGCGTTGAGCACTTCCGAGATCAGCGCACCGACCTGCTTGAATTCAGCGACGCCGAAGCCGCGTGTGGTCGCAGCCGGCGTACCAAGACGCAGACCCGAGGTCACGAACGGCTTCTCAGGGTCGAACGGAATACCGTTCTTGTTGCAGGTGAGACCGGCGCGGACCAGCGCCTTCTCGGACACATTGCCCTTGAGCCCCTTCGGTCGCAGGTCGACCAGCATCAGGTGATTGTCGGTGCCGCCCGAGACAATTTCGAATCCGTTGGAGCGCAGCGTTTCAGCCAGCGCCTTGGCGTTCTCGACCACGTTCTTGGCGTAGATCTTGAAGTCCGGCTGCAGCGCTTCCTTGAACGCGACAGCCTTCGCGGCGATCACGTGCATCAGCGGGCCGCCTTGCAGGCCGGGGAAGATCGCAGAGTTTATTTTCTTGGCGATGGCTTCGTCGTTGCTGAGGATCAAACCGCCGCGCGGACCGCGCAGCGACTTGTGCGTCGTGGTCGTGGTGACATGGGCGTGCGGCACCGGCGACGCATGGACACCGCCCGCAACGAGGCCGGCGAAATGTGCCATGTCCACCATCAAGTAGGCGCCGATGCTGTCGGCGATCTCACGGAAGCGCTTGAAGTCCCACGCACGCGAATAGGCAGAGCCGCCGGCGATGATCAACTTCGGCTTGATCTCCTCCGCCTGCTTCGCCACCGCGTCCATATCGATGATCTGGTCTTCGCGGCGCACAGTGTAGTGCGCTGGCTTGAACCACTTGCCGGACATATTGACCGGCGCGCCATGAGTGAGATGTCCGCCAGCTGCGAGGTCTAGGCCCATGAAGGTGTCGCCCGGCTGCAAGAGCGCGAGGAAGACGGCCTGATTCATCTGGCTGCCGGAGTTCGGCTGCACGTTGGCGAAATTCGCACCGAACAATTTCTTGGCGCGCTCGATGGCGAGGTTCTCGGCGACATCGACGAATTCACAACCGCCGTAATAGCGTGCGCCCGGATAGCCTTCCGCATACTTATTGGTCATCACCGAGCCCTGCGCCTCGAGAACGGCGCGGCTGACGATGTTCTCCGACGCGATCAGCTCGATCTCGTGCTGCTGGCGACCGAGCTCACCCTTGATCGCGTTCGCGATCTCAGGATCGGCCTGCGCAAGCGAAGCCGTGAAAAACGAGTCGGGAGCGGAAGCAGTCTTGGCAGATGAACTCATTGCGGAATATCTCCACCGCCGCAGCCTTCAGGCGGCTACGGGCGGCTATTGAGGGTCTCAAGGGCGGCAGCCGCGAGATACCATATCTGGCGGGGGTGGCCAAGTTCCAAGCCCGTGGGCCGCTATTTATGCCGGGCAGCCCTGTTCCAAGCCGCCCCCGTGGGCGGTGTGCCAACCGTTATAGTGCCAAGTCGCTCTGGGAGCGCTGTTTGTGCTGCTTCCGCCCCCGCCCGGGGGCCGCAAGGCGCCTTTTTGCCCACATTCCCGGGCTGGAACCTTCCGGGTTGGGCAAATAAAATTCGCACCGGGAGGCACGATCCGGAAAACGGAGACGGTGTGCGAAGAAAACCGCCCAAACGGGCGACGCGCCTACAGCCGCGCGCAAAGGAACATCACGTTCAGCGAGCACGCAGCCAGCAGAACGAGCATCAGTGCGACCTGCAGCCGGTCGCCGGCAAATTTGAGAATCGGCCTCATGATTTGAGGATGATGGAAAGAGTCCGCGCAAGAGTCTCGGACGATATTTTTGGCTTTGGCGCCTCCGGATTCAGGACTCGTTTACGAGTCGATTCTCTGGAGCCTGAACGCGAAAAGGCGCCCGAAGGCGCCTAGTCGCATATCCCACACCAGGGGAAACTCGTGCGGAATTCTTCCGCGTGCATCTTCGCGCACTTCGGTAAAGCCGGAGGGCACCGGCGTAAACTGTGAAAGGTAAGTGCAGGCCGCCGGTCTTTTTAAGTTAGCCGACTGACCCGAAATTTGTGAAAGGCTCAGAGCCGATACAGGATCTGGTCGGTCCAGAAGCGCTCGAGGCGATGCAGCGACTTGTTCAGCGTCGCGAACTCGGCGTTCGAGATCCCGCCCACCTGCTCGACCGTCTTGACGTGCTTCTGATACAGCGCGTCGACGATGTGGCGGATTTCCTGGCCCTGTGCGGTCAGACGAATCCGGACCGATCGGCGATCAACGCGCGAGCGCTGATGATCGAGGAAGCCCATCTCGACAAGCTTCTTCAGATTGTACGAGACGTTGGAGCCGAGGTAGTAGCCGCGCGTACGCAGCTCGCCGGCGGTCAATTCCTTGTCGCCGATGTTATAGAGCAGCAGAGCCTGCACCGAATTGATATCGGCGCGGCCGCGACGATCGAATTCATCCTTGATGACGTCGAGCAGACGACGATGCAGACGTTCGACCAGCGTAAGAGCTTCGAGATAAAGCGGCTGCACGGGTGCAGCGGCGTTGTCGCGAGCAGGTTCAACTGCCGTAGCGGCGGCTTTGATCATGACACTTCCCCTGTTGTCGTTTTTACGACTTATTCGACGAAACTTTTGTCTCGCCTGATAGGTGCAAACTAAGGGAGGCGTTTGAAGATCAGCTTAAATAACAGCATAAAGAGATGGTTTATTTGAAACGGTGAATCGTATGTTACATCGATAAAATAAGGGCTTTTTGTTAGTTTTGATTCACCCAAACAGCCCGATGTTCACGCTTCGTCACAAGCGCTGTCGCATTCCAGCACACGTTCGTTCAAATTTGAAAGACTTCGTAAAACATCAAGGCGAGCGGCAGCCGGCGGCGTACTACGGCGGCCGTTCCCGCGCCGAAAACCACGCCAGGACAAGGTAGGCCGCGAGCAGGATCAGGGAGACGAGAACCGCAAACAGGTTGCCACCGTAGATCGCGGGAAACATCAACTCGATCACTGCGGTTGAAACGATCGTCGTCAACCACACCACCGCGCCCCATGGCGTGGCAAGCCACAGTCCCACCGCCGCGACCAGTTCGATCACCGCAAAATAGACCGTAGCGGTTTGCCACTGCGTGGTCTGCGCCTCGAATGCACTCTCCTCGCCGCCGACGAAGCCGGTGATCTGCGCCCAATGATAGAGTCCCTTGATCATCGACAGCACGGCCATGACGCGCAGGAACAACACAAGCCGGGTGGTCCAGGTGCTTTCGCCCGTTTCCGCGTCTGGCGATGTCATTGGCGTGACCAGATTGACCTGATCGCGCGGCATGTCGTCGTTCGCGCCTCGGGTCATGCGCGCCGCCATCGATTGCCGGGTGTCCTTGTTCATGCCGCCTGTTTGACGCCTAACACCGGCAAAATCAATCGCCTCCGTGCGGTGACGGACGGGCCCGCAGATGCTACATGTGGCGACATCTGTTTGCGCGGGAGTGGTAACAAGATGGCGATCAAGTTTGGGCGGCCGATTGAATTGCGGGATGGTCCGCGGGACGCGGCCACTGCCGCCCCTTCCCTCGATCTGACCACCCGCATGCGCCGCAACCGCAAGTCCGAATGGGCGCGGCGGCTGGTGCGCGAGAATGTGCTCACTACCGACGATCTGATCTGGCCGCTGTTCGTGGTCGACGGGAACAATCTGCGTGCGCCGATCGCCTCGATGCCCGGTGTCGACCGCCTCAGCGTCGATCAGTGCGTCCGCGATGCCGAGCGCGCGATGAAACTCGACATTCCGTGCATCGCACTGTTTCCCTACACCGAGCCGTCGCTGCGCGACGAAACCGGTTCCGAAGCGCTGAACGTCAACAATCTGGTCTGCCAGTCAGTGCGCGCGATCAAGAAGGAATTCCCCGACCTCGGCGTCCTCTGCGATGTGGCGCTCGATCCGTTCACCAGCCACGGTCACGACGGGCTGTTGCAGGACGGCAAAATCCTGAACGACGAAACGGTTGCGATCCTCGTCCGCCAGGCACTTGTGCAGGCCGAAGCCGGCTGCGACATCATCGCCCCAAGCGACATGATGGACGGCCGCGTCGCCGCGATCCGCGACGGCCTTGATCGCGCCGGGTTCGGCGACGTACAGATCATGGCCTATGCCGCGAAGTATGCTTCCGCATTCTACGGCCCGTTCCGAGACGCTATCGGCTCGGCGAAAACGCTCACCGGCGACAAGCGCACCTATCAGATGGATTCGGCCAATTCAGATGAAGCGCTGCGCGAGGTCGAACTCGATATCGCCGAAGGCGCCGACATGGTGATGGTCAAGCCCGGCATGCCCTATCTCGATATCGTACGGCGCGTAAAAGACACCTTCGCGATGCCGACCTTCGCCTATCAGGTGTCCGGCGAATACGCGATGATCGCAGGGGCTGCCAATAACGGCTGGATCGACGGCGAGCGTGCGATGATGGAAAGCCTGGTCGCATTCAAGCGCGCGGGTGCCGACGGCGTGCTGACCTACTTCGCGCCTGCGGCGGCGGAAAAGCTCAAGGCCGGTAGATAAGAATAGGAACAGCCACCGTCATCCTGAGGTGCGAGCCGCGCTTGCGGCGAGCCTCGAAGGATGAACGGACGTAAGGCCTCGCAGCCCTTCGAGGCGCGCAAGTGCGCGCACCTCGGGGTGACGGCGCCTCGAAAAGTCCGGAACCAAGCCAGATAACTTTTTCTCCATATGAGCCTAAGCCGTCTTGCGCACGCAATCCGGCGGGGCCATGTGCGCAGCGAGCGGCCCGGGCATACGGCCGCTGAGGAGGGTTTCCATGTCTGACACGAGAAACACCGGCGGCTCGACATCAGGTGCGACCTGGCGGAACAATCCATCAGCCAGCGCGAGCGCGCAGCAGGCCTACGATCCGTGGTTGCAGCCCGAACTGTTTCGCGGCGTACTGACCAAGCGGTTCTTCGCGTTTCTGATTGACCTCGTGATCCTGTCGATCCCGATCATCCTCGCCGTCATCTTTGTCACCCTGTTCGGCATTGTCACGCTGGGACTGGGCTGGTTCCTGTTCTGGCTGATCTCGCCGTTCTCGGTGATCTGGGCACTGCTCTATTACGGCATGTCGCTCGGCGGCCCGAACGGTGCCACCGTGGGCATGCGCATGATGGACATCGAGATGCGGACATGGACCGGCGAACGGCCCTACTTCATCCTCGGCGCGGTTCACGCCGTTCTCTACTGGGTGTCGGTTTCGTTCCTGACCCCGCTGGTGCTGCTGGTCGGCCTGTTCAATGGTCGCCGCCGGCTGCTGCATGACGTCGTGCTGGGCACGGTGTTCATCAACAGCAATGTTCAGGCTTCGGTGGTCCAGACCACGCGCGTCTAACCGATTCAGCCCGGGCAGATCACATCAGTGGGGTCTGTCCGGGTGCTGTACAGTTTGCCGCTTGATCTCGGGGTTATTCTAGCGGCAGCGCAGTCAAATTCGTTGACCCATGACCTCCGTGGCGCGATGCTGTGAAAGGAATCGCGCAGACCGGAGACAAACGGCCACACGTGACACAACATTCGCGCAATACGCCGCAATTTTATCTGACGGCGCCCTCGCCCTGCCCCTACCTGGAGGGCAAGCAGGAGCGCAAGGTTTTCACGCATCTGGTCGGCGACAAGGCCGGCGAGTTGAACGATCTCCTCACCCATGGCGGCTTCCGCCGCAGCCAGTCCATCGCCTACCGTCCTGCCTGCGATCAGTGCCGCGCCTGCGTGTCGGTACGCGTCATCGCCAACGAATTCCGGCCCTCGCGCAACTTCCGCAAGATCCAGGCGCGCAATGCCGACATCGTCAGCGAATTGCGCACGGCGGTGCCGACATCCGAACAGTATTCGGTGTTCCGCGCTTATCTCGATGCCCGTCATCGCGACGGCGGGATGGCGGATATGACCGTGCTCGATTACGCGATGATGGTTGAGGACAGCCACGTCTCGACCCGCATCATCGAGTATCGCCGCCGCACCGCCGACAGCGGCATCACCGGCAAGGGCGGCGACCTGATCGCCGTGGCATTGACCGACATTCTCAGTGACGGATTGTCGATGGTCTACTCGTTCTTCGAGCCCGGTGAGGAAAGCCGCTCGATGGGGACGTTCATGATCCTCGACCACATCGCCCGCGCTCGGCGGCTTGGCCTGCCTTACGTCTATCTTGGCTACTGGATCGATGGCTCGCGCAAGATGGACTACAAGGCCCGCTTCCTGCCGCAGCAGCGGCTGGCGCCCAGCGGCTGGCTGCGCGTCGACGCCACCGGATCGATGGCGCCCGAGCCGCAGGACTAACGCACTTTCACATCTCCCGAAGCTAACATCGCCACGCCGGGCACAGCGCCGGGCATGGCGATAGTTCATCTACGCTGCTTGCTGACCGGATGCGGCCTGCAATGCATTCGCCGCCCGCAACGCTCCCGCAACGGCCTTTTCACGCTGCTCGGGGCCGATCTGGATTCCATCAGCTGCGATGATCTCAAGGTTCGTGATGCCGATGAAGCCGAACACCCAGCGCAGATAGGTTTCGAGGTGTTCGCCCGCCGCTGCCGGCGTGTCCGCGCCGTAGAAGCCGCCGCGCGAGATGGCCACGATCACCCGCTTGTTGCCCGCGAGGCCCTCAACGCCCTTCTCCGAGTACTTGAAGGTCTTTCCCGCAACGAGAATACGATCGATCCAGGCCTTGAGCTGGCTCGGAATGGTGAAGTTGTACATAGGCGCTCCGATGACAACGATGTCGGCGGCAAGGAAGTCATCCAGCGCAGCGGCGCTGGCAGCGATGTCCTCGCGCACAGCCGGCGTTTCCGGCGTCGCACCGTGGGCGGCGGCGAGATGTTCTCCGGTGAGATGCGCCAGCGGCGTCGCGCTGATGTCGCGATAGATGACGTCCAGATTGGGTGTGGTCTTGCGCGGGCGCTCGACGGCCGCGGCCGAGAGTTGCCGGGAGACGGAATTGCCGCCGAGGATGCTGGCGTCGATATAGAGCAGTTTCATAGGTTCACCTTTAGCTCTAGTATCAGATTGACACCTGGACACTAATGGTGACCATTGATAAACCGCACAAGAAGGCACATTTTCTGAACCCGAGCACAGCCGTGACACCCGAGCACACCGATGTAACCGCCGCACCCGACCAGCATCTGCCAGGCAATTGCTTGGCGGTGGGGTCCATTTTGTCGCGCATCGGCGACAAATGGAGTGTGCTGATCATCATGCTGCTCAGCGACGGTCCGCGCCGCTTCAATGAGATCAAGCGCATGGTGGGCGGCATCTCGCAGCGGATGCTGACGCTGACGCTCAGGGGGCTGGAGCGCGATGGCCTGGTCACCCGGACGATCTATCCAACCATTCCGCCGCGCGTGGATTACGAACTCACAGAGCTTGGCCACTCGCTCAAGGAGCCCGTGCAGCATCTCGGCTCATGGGCGTTCGCACATCTGGCGAAGATCCAAACCGCGCGCGAACACTTCGACAAAAGGGCCGGCGGCCAGTAAGCGCAATCAGCCCGTCACGAAATCGACCAGCAACTTTACGTTGAGCGTCACGACAATCCCTGCGATCAGCACGGCCATCGCGGTGAGCCAGCGCGGCGCGACGAATTCGCCCATCTTGGCCTTGCTCGCGGTGAACATCACCAGCGGAATGATCGCGAACGGCAACTGCAAACTCAGGATCACCTGACTGAAAATCAGAAGCTGCGCGGTCCCCTTTTCGCCGGCATAGATCGTCACCAGCGCCGCCGGAACGATCGCCACCATGCGCGTGGTCAGCCGCCGCAGCCACGGCGCAAGGCGGATGTTGATGAAACCTTCCATCACAATCTGGCCCGACAGCGTTGCTGTCACGGTCGAACTCAGGCCGCAACACAACAGTGCAATCGCAAACAGCGTCGGCGCCAGCGTCGATCCCAGCAGCGGCGCCAGAAACGAGTGCACCTGCTCCAGTTCGGCGACATCGGTCTTGCCCGCCTTGTAGAAGGTCGATGCCGCCAGAATGAGGATCGACGCATTGATCAGCAGCGCAAGGCAAAGCGCGATCGTGGAATCGATGGTCGCAAGCTTGATCGCCTCCTTCTTCTCCGGAACGGAATCGCCATAGTTGCGCGTCTGCACCAGGCCCGAGTGCAGATACAGATTGTGGGGCATCACCGTCGCGCCGAGAATACCGAGCGCGAGATAAAGCATGTCGCGGTTGGCGACAATTTGCGTGGTCGGCGCGAAGCCCCGGATCACTTCGCCCCAGTTCGGATCGGCCATCGCGATCTGAATTGCGAAACATGCGGAAATGATTCCAAGCATGCCGACGATGAAGGCTTCGATCCATCGGAAACCGACGGCCTGCAGCGCGAGAATTAGAAACACGTCGAGAGCCGTGACGATGACGCCGATCTCGAGCGGAATACCGAACAGCAGATTGAGCCCGATGGCGGTGCCAATGATTTCCGCGAGATCCGTCGCCGCGATGGCGATTTCGGCCAGCAGCCATAGCGGCCATGCCAAGGCTTTTGGAAACGCATCGCGGCAAGCTTGCGCAAGATCCCGGCCCGATCCGACACCAAGCCGCGCGCACAGCGCCTGCAGAATGATCGCCATGATGTTGGAAATCAGCGCGACTGCGAGCAGTGCGTAACCGAACTTGGAACCGCCCGCGAGCGACGTCGCCCAGTTGCCGGGGTCCATGTAGCCCGTGGCGACCAGATAGCCCGGGCCCATGAAGGCTGCGAGCTTGCGCCAGAACGAGCCGGTCTTGGCGACCCGGATCGAGGCGAACATGCCGGAGAGCGAAGGTTCGCCGCGCGGCTTCCGCCACCCGCCCGGCACAGGCGGGATGGCAGCCTGATCAGGCGGCAATGACGGAGAACGTGCGTCCATATTGGCAATATGCACAGCATTGGCGCCAGTTGCAAGTGAGTTGCAACAGCAGATGCCTACGCGCCAGTCTCAAAATCCCCGGGCTGCGGCGGCGCGATCGGCGTGAACTGGCAGCTGTCCGGCTTGAGATCAACCAGCGGCGTGCCGTCGAGGCAATCAAGGCCGCGCACCAGAACGGTGTTGCCTTCGATGCCGACGAGCTTGGCGACCGACGTGCCGAGCGGATTGGGCCGCACCGGCGACCTCAGCGCGAACGTGCCATGTGTCTGGGAGTCATTAGCGGGGCTTTGATGGACGAGATCGCGGCGCGACTCGTGCAGCCAGTAGATCACCTCGACCTGCGTAAACCGGTCGAGCCCTTTCAGGGCAGGCACCCAAGGATCGAAAATCTCGATCCTGCAGATCGGCCCATCGTGACGGCCCTGTCGCGGCGTCATCAGCCGGTCGGTCCACGGCGTGCGGATGCGGCCAATGAAAACGAGGCCCGCATCGGTCGGTGACGGCGGATCGACGGCCACCTCGCCTTCGCGGATTTCATTGTAGCGGACCATGAGCCTCCTTGAAATATCCCGGTCATTCCGGGGCGCGAGCACCGCGAGCGAACCCGGAATCTCGACTTGAGGGGGCACTTTGTCAAACCAGATCGAGATTCCGGATCAGACCGCTTTACGGTCTGTCCGGAATGACACTATTCGATCACCTTGCCGAACTTGTTCGACTTCGGGAAACCGTGCGCCAGGCGGCCTGCATCCGCGCGATTGCCGCGCCAATCGGCGAGTTCTTTCCAGGTCGAACTCTGGTCGCGGCCTGCCGAATCCTTCCAGGTCATGCCGTCCTTCGCAGTGAACGTCATCACGTCCGACAGCTTGCCGCCGCTGTATTTCTGCAAGCGAACGCCACGGCCGCGCGCCATCTCGGGCACCTGCTCGAGCGGAAAGATCACCATCTTGTGGTTGCTGCCGATCACAGCGACGGTGTCGCCGCTTACGGTCGCGATCGCCACGGCCTCGTTCGGCGCGGTGACATTGAGAACCTGCTTGCCCTTGCGGGTGTTGGCGACGCAATCGTCTTCGTTGACAACAAAGCCCTGCCCGTCGCCGCTGGCGACGAGGAATTTGCGGCCACCCTTCTGCACGAACATCGAAACGATGTTGGCATCACCTTCCATGTCGATGGTCATGCGGATCGGATCGCCGTGGCCACGGCCGCCGGGCAGCTTCTGCGCGTCGAGCGTGTAGAAGCGTCCGTTGCTGGCGAACAGCGTCAGCTTGGAGGTGCTCTCGGCAAAGAACGAGAAGCCCATGCTGTCATCGGTCTTGAAGACGAGGTTCGACAGATCCTCGACATGCCCCTTCAGCGTGCGCACCCAACCCTTGTCGGACACAACCACGGTGATCGGTTCCCGCTCGATCAGAGCCTCTTCGATAGCGGCCAGATCGTGTTCCGGCGCATCGGCGAACTGCGTACGCCGTTTGCCGAGCGGTGTCTTGGAACCGAAGATGTCGCGCACCTTCTTGACCTGCTCGCCGACCTTCTTCCACTGTTCTTCTTCAGACGCGAGAACAGCCTTAATGCCTTTCAGCTCGTTGCGAAGATCCTTATCCTCGCCTCGAATTTCCATTTCCTCAAGCTTACGCAAATTACGCAGCCGCATGTTGAGGATGGAGTCGGCCTGCAAGTCGGTCAGCTTGAAGGTCTTGATCAGCACCGGCTTCGGCTCATCCTCGGTGCGGATGATCTTGATGACCTTGTCGAGGTTGAGATAGGCGATCAGATAGCCACCGAGCACCTCGAGGCGGTGCTCGATCTGGCTCTTTCGGTAATTCGCCCGGCGGACGAGCACATCACGCAGATGGTCGAGCCATTCGCGCAGGCACTCGGCAAGGCCCAGCACCTTCGGCACCCGGCCCTTGACCAGCACATTGAGGTTCAGCGAAATCTTGCTTTCAAGCTCGGTCTGCTTGAACAGCGTTTCCATTAATACTTCGGGATCGACATTGCGCGACTTCGGCTCGATGACGATGCGCACATCTTCTGCCGACTCGTCGCGGATATCGCCGACCAACAACAGCTTCTTCTCGTTAAGCAGTTCGGCGATGCGCTCGATCAAACGCGACTTCTGCACCAGCCACGGAATTTCCGTGACGACGATGTTCCAAGTGCCGCGCGCGCCCTCCTCCTGAGTCCACTTCGCGCGCACGCGGAATGAACCACGCCCGGTTGCATAGGCCTCGGCAATGCTCTCGTGGGAGTCCACCACGATCCCGCCGGTCGGAAAGTCCGGACCCTTCACATATTTCAGCAGACCGCGCGACTTGGTGGCGGGCTTGTCGATCAGATGCAGCGCCGCGTCGCAAAGCTCCGCCGCGTTGTGCGGCGGGATCGAGGTCGCCATACCGACGGCGATGCCCTGAGAGCCATTCGCCAGCAAATTCGGGAATGCACCGGGGAGAACGATCGGCTCCTTCGACTGACCGTCGTAATTGGCGCGGAATTCAACCGCGTCCTCGTCGATGCCTTCCAGCAGAAGCCGCCCGACTTCCGTCATACGCGCTTCGGTATAGCGGTAGGCAGCAGGGTTATCGCCGTCGATGTTGCCGAAGTTGCCCTGCCCGTCCACCAGCGGATAACGCGAGGAGAAGTCCTGCGCGAGGCGCACCAGCGCATCGTAGATCGACTGGTCGCCATGCGGATGGAACGAACCCATCACGTCGCCGACGATCTTGGCGGATTTCTTGAACGGTGTGCCGGGGTCAAGCCGCAGCAACCGCATACCGTACAGGATGCGGCGATGAACCGGCTTCAGGCCGTCGCGCGCATCCGGTAGAGCGCGGTGCATGATGGTCGAGAGCGCATAGGCGAGATAGCGCTCCTCGAGCGCCTCGCGGAGTGCGACCTCCTGAATGTCCATCGGCTCCGGTGGAATCAGTCTTTTACCCATGGAGAGGGGTTAACTCCGCTGCGCGCGATGAACAATAGATGAATTAGACGGTCACTTGCGGTTCGCAATCCCCCTGCCACATTGCGGGGCTCCGCCCGTCGGCGTCATGGATCATCCTTCGATTCATGCCACCGGCCCAGGCCGGGTACAGTACCCGACGGCGAGGTGCCGGAGGGCTTCAATGAAGGAAATGCAATGCGTCGTTTGATTTTCGCAGCCGCGGCACTGACGCACTGACCGGAGCCGTGTCGTTGAGTGGTACCCGCGCCGAAGCCATGCCTTCCGGGCGTGGTGACAGGGGCGACCCAGCAGACCGAGCAGGTCCGCCTCGTCTGCTCCATGAGGCGTTCCGGCCACCGGATGGTTCGCGTCTGCCGCGACGTACGCCCGAGCTACCACCGGCCGCATCGGCATTATGCCCCCCGCCATCGTCACGGCCATGGCCACGGCCACGGCCATGGTCACTGCCATTGATTTGAAGTCTACCGGTCTTCAGACCACCAGTTCAGGAAACAGGCCGGACATTGCCCGGCCTGTTTTTTATTCCGCAGCCACTGTCGCGCGTGGCCGTATGACTGCATTGATAAAGCCCTCCCGCGCATCAGAGTGGCCCTGCCCGCGCGGCTCCAGCACGTTGCGCAGCAGGAACAGCCCGGTCAGCCGGAAGCCATCCTCAATGTCCTGCCCGGACCAGCCGTTGGTGCCGTCATCACTTTCCCGCAGGAACGGCGGCAACCGCAACAGCCGGTCGCGCCATGGCTCACCCGCCTGCCGCGAGACCGCAGCACCCGACTTCGGCGAGACGTAAATCAGGTCGTTCATCGCTCCGCTCGCGGCGCAGGATGACAGATCGAGGCCGAAGCCAAGCTCGGTCAGCATTGCGAGTTCGAATTTTACCAGCTGGACGCCCGCCGCAGCGACGTCATCGAAATCATCGAGAATGGATTCCAGCATTTCATAGATGTCTTCGTGGGGATCTCGCTCGGGCAACAGCCGCACCAGCGACCCCAGATGCGTCACGCCATAAACCGCATGCGAGGATCCAAACATCGTGGCGGCGCGCAGCCGAACGCCTTCAAGCGCGTAGTATCCAAGATGCTCGTCGAGACGCGCACGCCAGACCGCACTCACGGTATTTCCGGGCTGCAGCAGCGGACGCATTCGCGAGCCGGCGCCGCCGCGCACCAGCCCGAGATGGCGGCCATGGCTGCGCGTCAGCAGTTCAACGATGGCGCTGGATTCGCCATGCCGCCGCACGCCCAGAACGATGCCCTCGTCGATCCATTCCATGGCCGGAGCTTACAGGATTCTGCGCACATTCGCAGCGAAGTCGCCCACGAAAGTGCGATCAGTCCGGTTGCCGGAACCAGTCCTGGGCATCACCGGTAAATGAGAAATACAGGCCAAAAGCAGTCAGGGCCGTCGAGATCACGTCCACAAAAGTGCTGAACTGCATGCCGGTTTCACCCACCGTGGTGACAATGGAGGCCACAGACAACATCAGCGCCACTGCCAGGATCATCCGCGCCCAGCT